>Ga0210386_10002867_pt1 | contig 14600 bp, 16 predicted proteins | sample IncBWH32OmetaG_FD_160091 | JGI IMG/M metagenome (GOLD analysis project Ga0210386, IMG submission 160091) | Forest soil microbial communities from Barre Woods Harvard Forest LTER site, Petersham, Massachusetts, United States - Inc-BW-H-32-O ... | reverse complement strand
CGCGATCGGCGTTCAGATCGAAAAACTTCTGCGATACTCCAGGCTCTGAGACCCAGTCGCTGGGGAAGGGTCCGCTCGCAGTATCGATCGAGTGGGAGTACGTGTAGGATCCCTGGAATGACAATCCTCTTACGAACCGCCTTTGTAAGCTGATTTGTAACGAGCTGTAGTTCGAAGTCGCATCGGTGACTATTTGAGGGGTTGAGGCGAAGTTGGGATTTAAGTTGTGTCCCAGTGTTGGTTGAAAGGGATTGGCTTCGCCAGCTCGCGGCAAGTGCAAGCCGTGAGAACCGACGTAGGCAATCTGGAGCACCATCTCACGTCCCAGTTGCCGCTGAAGGTTGAGGTTCCACTGCTCGTAATACGGAAACTGCGGATTGAAAGTGATCCCAAAAACCCCGACCGGCGAGGTTGATCCTCCCAGAGCCGCGATGCTGGATGGCGGTGCAAGAAAATTGGGAGACTCCGAGATCAGTGCCCCAAAAAATGGCCGGTAAAAGCGTACGTCAAAATATAGGTTCGACCAAATCTGGTCGCGCATGATCCCGAACCCACCGCGAACAACTATCTTCGCATCACGAGACGGGCTCCACGCGAATCCGATACGTGGCGACCACAGGTCTAAGGGAACACCCGACCAGAGAGGACCGACCGTTGGGGTTTTGTCCGTGAATACGTCGTGGAAGTTCGAGATGCGGCCCTCAGCTTCCGTGGGAATGTTTGAATACTCCCAACGGAGTCCCAGATTCAAAGTCAGATTGGGAGTGATACGCCAGTCGTCCTGCGCATAGAGTCCTAGATAGGTCTGACGAAAGCCACGATCAGAATCGCTCAGCGCAGGATCGGTTCCAATGTAGAAGGCTGGGATTCCCCGGAGGAACGACTCGAAAGTTGGGTTGCTGGTAGTGCTCGCAGCTGAGCCCGTGAACGAATACTCCCCATTGGTGCCAAAGTCGAAAGGACCGTTGATTTGCATCCGTTTTGCGTCAAGCCCAAACTTCAGGCTATGGCGTTCATGTTCCCAGCTCAGATTGTCGATAACCTCGAAGGTATTTGAAGTCGAACCGAGGGGATAGACAAGGTTGTTGCCCAGTGCGGGCAATCCTCCAATCGAAATCACTCCAAGAGCCCGACCTGGAACCAGAGAGATTGAGACAGGATATGTATTGTCAACTTCGGCGAGATAGCGAGTGCGGTTGAAGTTGAACTTGGCTTCGTTGACCAGGTGGTTTGTGATCGCCCTTTGCCAACTAAGCATGAAATATTGATTGCGGATGGGTCGTTTGCCAGGAAAACCAGGAATCGCCGTGCTTTGAAAAGGGAAAATGCCCACGCCGTCATCGAACACATATCGGCCAAAGATCTGGTCCTTATTCCCGATGGTTTGATCGATCCGCGCTACTGCGTAGTCCTCCCGTACAGCCTGCACTTCAGAACCAGTAAAGAGCGCTAATCCGCTGGGGACGCCAGCGTTAATGAGCTCGGGCCCGTTTGGACGCGGATATAGACCAATGAAGAGAGCGCTGGTCGGATTGACCCCCACGTTCACCAAGCCGCTGCCATTGACCGTAGGAAGCGATCCCTGGCGGGCGTTATCGTCGGGCACGGAAAGGTTGGTCGTGATACCTTTTCGTTCGCGCAGCCCTTCGTAGTTGATAAAGAAGAACGTGTGATCCTTGACGATCGGTCCTCCAAGCGTGACGCCGAACTGGTTGCGTTCGTAAGCGGGCTTGCCGAGCGTATCGAAGTAATTCGCGGCGTCTAGCGCAGCATTACGGAAGAACTCGAAAACCGAACCGTGCAGGCTATTAGTTCCCGACTTGGTCACAAATTGGACATTAGCGCCACCGTTGCGACCGTATTCTGCACTGTAGGTGTTCAGGATCACGCGGAACTCGCGAATCGCCTCAACTCCCAACTCTGCCCCGGCGGGCCCACCGGGGGGAACATTGTAGCCCGGATCGTTGATGTCGCCGCCATCGAGTGTGACGTTGTTCATCGTGGGCCGCGCACCCTGTGCCGAAGCCTTGGACATGTTGCCTTCGCTCCAGAGACTTGATCCACCATTGGTCGAAGGCGCAACGCCGGTCTGCAACTCTGTCAATTGAAACAAGTCACGACCGTTTAGCGGAAGCTCGCTTAAACCGGTCGCGCTGACCGCGCTGCTCATCTGGGCCGTCGTTGTTTCAACTAGGGGCGTCTCTCCCACAACCGTGAGCTCTTCATTGGTAGAGCCAACTTCGAGGGTCGCGTCCAATACGACTGCCTGGTTCACCAGTAGCGTAATCTCGGTCAATCTCTTGACCTTGAAACCTGCGTGTTCGATCCTTAATTGGTAGCTACCTGCAGATAAACCGTCGACATGATAGCTACCATTGCCATCAGTCACAGTTGATCTCTCCACACCAGTTTCCAGATTGGTCGCGATGACGTTGGCGCCAACTATAACGGCACGACTTGGATCTTTCACTGTTCCCTGGATTTCGGATGAAACACTCTGTCCGGCGCTGGGCAGCGCCACCAGACCTAGCAGAACGTAGAAGACCAACAAAGACGGGGAACGCGTCATAACCAGGTCGTGAATCCTCAACCTGCTAGTGCCTATGAATCGAAGATCCAAGTGACCGGATGAGAGAGATTCGGCCTAGTGGGACCCCAAAATATAGGCTCGATCGTAGAAAGACCCGCAATCCCGAGGACACTGTTAAGACTACGAGTTCGCCAAGTCTAGCAGACTGCCAGATTCGATCCAAGCGGCAGGAATCCTGCTCTCAAATGATTTCTCAATGCTCAATGGCACCTCTTTCGGCTCGGCGAGTTTTGCAGCGGCTGGTGGTTGGACGAAAGACAAGCAAGGGGCCAATCCAAATTCGCGCAGGCGGAGTAGTTGGTGCAATTTCTAATGCTCATACTCCATCCTCAAATACCCGCCAGTCACGCCAGAGCCAGCCAGTGTCTCGGATGCGGGCGTCGTCGGCCTGAACGGACGAAGGCAGCATAAGGCTCGGAGACGCACATCGCATCTGCTATCTCTCGAACTTTCTTGCCTCTGAGTGAAGGTTGAATCCGCTCAACGTAGAATTGCTCCGTTAGCCAACTCGGCAGACTCGACGGCCCAAGAGCAAGAAGACGCTGTCACCAATACTTGGTGGGACCCGTGGCCGAACAGCGCGACCCGCGCCATGTTTTCCCTTGATGCTTCGACCGCGCAAAAGCGACAATACCGGGTTTGACTCCCTCTGCGCCGCACACCTCGCAAATTTTTCCTCGGCGAGGTAGTGGATTTTTCCCCATCGCGAACGCGTTCTCCCTGCCTTCGCGTCGGCGGCATTGTGTAAGGCGCGTCGGCAAGGTAGGTGTCTTGCTTCCTGCCTTTCGGCAGAACTGCACAACGCTTGCGCGACCCACTCGGCAACCGGGGCGACCGCCCGCCGCCAGGTCGGGGCCGTTTCGGAGATTTTCTCGGTAAGTGATGCCATCCATCTTGCGTTCCCGTCGCGCTGCTTGAAAAACCATTCCCGTTTGAGAGGCTGAGTCGTAATCCAATCCACCAGGTACGCGTCGACTTGCGGACGCACAGGTTCCATCAGCTCACAAGCCAGACTGTCTCGATTGGGCTGGTCGACATGAACTATTCCCATCGCCGCGTCTAGACCCAATGCACGTGCTGCAAGACTGGCCTCTGCCTCAAGTAAAGAGTAGGCGTAGTTCATCATGGCGCTGCCTGGAGTGTGGCAGGTTGTCTCGGATGGGCCAGTTCGCCGCAGTCCAGTTGAGAACGACGCGTAGTCATTGTCCTTTGAGCCTCACGGCTGTCATTTTTGCCAGTATGCGCGGCCGAGCCAGTTCCCTACCATCCCCTAGTTAGTTTCCGTTTACCCGCGGCGCGAACCGGATCGCCCAAACTCAAGAAGTACGTTTAACGAAAGGACTAGCTCATGAACCAACAATGTAGGTGGATCGCAGCTTTGGCCGCGTTGCTATGCGCCCTGAGTGTCGGATCGGCGTATGGCGTCTCAAACGGCGAAAAAGTCAAGATCAACGGACTGATTACCGGACGAAACGGAGACACCTTAACGGTAAGAACCCTGGAGTCAGGAAACCTTGTCGTAGTGTTGACCGATGACACCAAGGTTGAGCAACCAAAAGGCTTGTTGAAAATCCGGAAAACAGAGATGGGAGTCACCGCCCTGATGCCGGGACTAAAGATTCAAGTCGACGGAGTCGGTGACGCACAAAGCCGGGTGGTCGCTAACACGATCAAGTTCTCCAAAGACGACTTGCGCCAAGCTGAGGCCATCCAGGCTGGCTTAGCGCCCACGCAGCAGGCTGTCGAGACCAACCAGCAGAACATTCAAGCCAACAAGGAGGGCGTTGCGGCCAACAAGGTAGAGATGGCCGCCAATCGCGAAAAGATTGCTGCCAACCAGGAACAGATCTCGGCCAATCAACAGGATGTCAACAAGCGCTTTTCCGACCTCTCGGATTACGACGACAAGGGCGACGCAACCGTGTACTTCGCCAGCGGAAGCACTGAAATCTCAGCGAAGGATAAAGACGCCTTGACGCAGCTGGCGCACAACGCGGTGAATCTGAACGGCTATATCGTCCAGGTCAAAGGCTTCGCCGACGCATCAGGCAATGCCGCCATGAACCAGAAATTGAGTATGGAGCGAGCCCAGGAGGTTGTCGCGTTCCTGCTGCAGAGCTGCAATGTTCCTCTGCGGCGCATCGTGGCGCCGGGGGCAATGGGCGAAGCCGATCCTGCTGCACCCAACGAGACGGCCGCAGGACGAGCAGAAAACCGCAGGGTGGAAGTCAAGGTGTTGGTAAATCGCGGAGTGGCTGGGGGTAATTAGACAACTCGTTTGCCATGGAACCCTCAGTTTGCGATCCCTGATCTGTGCGGCTTTGCGGACGCGCCAATTCGCTGGGTTGTGCTCAATGGCTGTGTCCGCAAGCCAGGGTTCCAGTTAAGAAACTTCAATCGTATTGTCATGTGACAAATTAAGGGAAACTCCTTGTCAGTTCGAATCAGGGTTGAAAGAGAGTGGATGCGTTTCATTGCGGTTCTGCTCCTTGCTCCCCATGGTTCCGCGCAAGCGACGACTTCGCCGGGCGTGCCCACTCCGCAGGCTGCGCCGCAGCTCAACGTGAATTGGCTATATGGAGCCTACGTTCCCAAGGATGCCCCTCTCGATCCGCTCACGCGTCACCAGCGATTCAAGCTATTCCTTCGCCAAACGTTCACGACGCCGGGGATCTATGTAAAGACAGCGTTGTTTTCGATCGGGGATCAGATCAACAACAGCCCACCGTCCTGGGGCACCGGGTTCGAAGGCTACGCTCGCCGGGTTGGTTCCCGTCAAGGCCAGTTTGTCATCCAGAACACATTCGTTGCTTTGGGCAACGGGATTCTAGGGTACGAGCCTCGCTATAACCGTTGCCGCTGTTCGGGATTCTGGCGGCGGACGGGTCATGCCCTCGCGAGAAACTTCATCACCTATGGCCGGACGGAGAAAACCCTGCAGCCGCAACTTGCTCTCTACGGCGGGGCATTTGCCGCAGCGGTCGCGGCTGGCACCTGGAAGCCCAAAGAAAGAGATCTGGTTGCCGAAGGATATCGAGGTGTCATAACTCAAGTTGGTTTCGGCATTGCTGCCAATTGGATTGGCGAATTCGCGCCCGAGATTAGGCGTATCGTCCGACGAGAGAAGGCCAGCAACGCGCCGTGATTGACGGTGCACCCTCCGGTACCTACTTTTTAGCCTGTCATTTCTGTCAGTATTCGCAACCGCGCGGCCCCACTAGTCTTTGTCGAGGAATTCCGGAGTACGGAGTCGACATAAATGCTCCTTGCCAAGAACGCCCCAAAGAGAATGCTGCTCATCGCGCTTGTCTTTCTTTCTACGATGCCTATGGTTCAAGCCCAAAATCAAGGATAACTTTGATGCTTACAAGTGGCGCGTCACGGGCATGTGGTGGTTTTCCCATCCCTCGGGTGCGTTTAACGGCTCCACGGACCAAGTCTCTTTTGATTTGAATAGAGATTTTGGTTTCGGTAATTACTCAACCTTTACTGGAAGAATCGACTTTCACTTCAAGAGAAAGCACCATCTTCTGCTCGGAGTGAGCCCGATAACGAGTTCGAAGACGCGCACAATCAATCGGGACATCACTTTTCAGGGAGTAACGTATGCAGTGGGAGCCCAAGTCTCGATTGACCTCAAATCGTTGTCATTTTCTCCCGGGTACCAGTGGGACATCTTCCGGCGGAACCACGGATATCTCGCGCTCCTGGTCGCCGTCAATCTGCTCGATACGCAAGGGACACTCACCGGAATCGGCAGTGCCAACGGCGTATCAAGCACCTACAAAAGATCGGGGTCGGTGTTTGCTCCATTGCCCACACTGGGTCCCAGGTTCAGGTGGTATCCGTTGCGCAATTCCCCCCGGTTGTCTCTGGATGGCTCGGCGCAAGGGATGTATTTCTTTGGGTACGGAGATTTCGTGTCAGCGCAAGGCACCATGGGCATAGCCGCCAACCATCGTTTGAGTTTTCGCGCAGGCTATCAGATGGGCACCAGGCTCAGCATTCACGGAAGCAGTAACCAGGTCGGGGTGCGCTTGACACAAAAAGGACCAGTGGCCGGGATCGAAGTGTCCTGGTGAGCAGGAAGGTGCCTCAGCTAAAACTCATCCAGCTAGCACCATTGCTCGGCGCTGGCGCACTTGTCTTGAGTACTAATATTTCTGCCAGTCGTGAAGCGAAGTATCAATGCCACGCACTCTTGCAGCTACGCTTGCTGTTCTTGCATTCACGATCTCCACTTTTGCCCAAAACGATTTACCCACCTTCAAGGCCGAGGCCAAGAGCGCGTTTGTGTGGGGCGAGGACAACCCGCCGGGTGCTGTGTCTTCAAGCATTCGAGACCCAGTAACAGGTAATGCAATTCACACGCTGAGCCACGGAGGAATCGAGGTTAGCTCCCGGGCAGGGTTCGAGAGTATCGGCTTGGGGGAAGCGGGCGAACTCCTGAGTTTCACGACAACCATTGTCAACAATACGGACTCTGAGCTCTATGTGCGGCAGGGTCGCGCCAGTGCTGATGGCCATTTAGCTTTGCCCCTTTCGGTCGTTCCTACGATGAAAGGCCTCGGCAGAAAAGAGCGCGAACATTCGAGGGAGCTCGCGAGAGTGCATTGCCTTTCGAATGACTCTTTTTTGAGCCATACTTTTTTTCTCCCGAACGATTCATCCAAAGCCTTCACCGTGGCTCCCAAAACAGCGCTGACAGTTTCATTTGTCACCAAAGACCCTCGCAACTATTCCGTCCAGTGCTCTGTTGAAGGTTGCTACCCCAAGGGAACCGTGCGGTTCTCTGTTACCGTTAATACAGCGGATTTCGTATTTGTTTGGCCGGGTCGTGCCGTGGTCGATTGCGGAAGGTAAGTAGCAAGGTTCGTTGGGTTTCTGAGACCGCTCGGCTTCGCTGACCGTAAAGCACCCATTCGGGCGCCACTACTTGCTACAAGTCTCGCTGACCACCTTCAAGCTCGCGACCCGCAGATCGCCTTCCTCCTCGTCGCCAGCTCGCTTCTGCATTTCCTTCTTTTTCGTTTCTCCCGGCCTCGCTTCGTGCGTTATAAGACCGCTGACAGTCAATGTTTGCCCGAGGTGACCGCCAAGTTTAACGGCGCTGCTTCGTAAACCCCCAGACTCTACCATCTTCACTCGTGATCAAAAACTCATTCGGCGCGTAGCCTCTCTGCACGCAACCCGATATGGTTTTTGTTTGCGTCGCGAGTTTCCGCACTTGATCTGCCTGTGCGTGCGTTGCTGTGGTGTCTTTTGGCGTCTGGTCGTGTTGCTTAGTGGACTGAGCTAGAGCACAGAAAGACACCTGGAGAAAGGATACTAACAACGCGGGAATGGGCCCTTTCATGGAAACTCCCGTGGCTTGAACAGAATTGGTGCGGCACTCCCCGTGGTATGAGGCAATTCCGCTCACACGCTTTTGAGACTCGCGACGGTCAAGGGTGCAGCGATCATTAAAGGTGAAGCCGGCTTCAAAGGAAAGTCGGTCGCCGCGCCAATCGCCCTTGAACCTAATGGCCGGGAAAACCTCGCTACAACTGGCAGAAGTGACAGGATGGCTGTGCTGTTCGCGTCAATCGCCTGGCCCCCTCTTCCACTCTCGAGATGGAACGGGAAGTCGACAATCAGGTGGCAGCCCTGGACGAAACGAGGACACCCAACCGTGGCGGCCTGGCACAGAAACAGCCGTTCTCCACCGTTTCCTTCGGGAGCGCCTCAATACTCGAGAGCTGTGTCGGTGTCTCCCAACTGGCAGATATGCCAGTTGTGGCGCCGGAGGCATATTCCTAACGTGATTGTTTCGACCTTGCGCTGGGCTGAAGGCAGATGTTGGTCGACGCCTTCCTTAAGCGGTTCACCGAGAACCGAGAGTGAAGATATGAATTGGAACCCAAACACAGAGATGAGGCCATTTGCAGTTAAGAATGCGCTTGTGGTGGGTGTCGACCCCCAGATCGGGACTCTCGTATTGAGCGTTCTCAAGCCTGGCTCCTGGGTCGTGATGACCGTGCCGGATAATCTGGCGGCACTTGCAGCCGCCCGGGCCAGAGCCTTCGACCTTATCCTTACCAGCGATAAGACGTCTGGCAGAGAGGACATAGAATTACTACGGCAGATTCGCCGTGTGCGTTCCCATGTCCGTCTGATCATACTCGCCAGCGAAAGTACCCCGGCGGATGTGATCACGTCCATGCGCGAACGCGCTTTCAGTTATTTTTCCAAGCCATTCTCGCTGGAGCGAATCGCCGAGATGATTCACACAGCCACTGAGGGGCCTTGCTGGGACGATGGCATAGAGGTCGCCTCAGGAACGCCGGAATTCATCCGGATTTTCGCACGTTGCGATGTGAAGACGGCTGATCGCTTAGTGCAATTCCTCAATGAGATCGCCGACTTGCCCGATCCGGAAAGAGATCAGGTCGCCACCGCTTTTCGTGAAATTCTTCTGAATGCGATCGAGCACGGCGGACGACTCGATCCGAACCAATACGTCGAGATCGAATACATCCGCGCCCGTCACATGGTTACATGCCACATCACTGACCCCGGCTTGGGCTTCACGCTTGACGAGATCCCTCATGCCGCGATCGCTAACCCGGTCGACGAACCGATGCGCCACATGGCTCTACGCGAAGAACAAGGAATGCGTCCGGGTGGGTTTGGGGTCCTCCTCGCGCAGCAACTCGTTGACGAGCTCATCTATGGGCAAGGCGGTAACGAGGTCCTCCTGGTTAAGTATCTACAGTCTGCCAGGCCGAAGTCTGCCTGATAACCGTCGAGTGGTCGAGGAAACGCTTTTGTCGTGCGGATTTCGCTCTCACTGAGTAAGGTGCACGACCATGTCAACGAGGGTTAGTCCGACGTACTCGTGCGGACGAGCAACTCAATTGGCATGGTTCCGGCCCTGGTAACTGACAAAACTCGAAATAATCATGCGAATCGAGGGTGCCGCGCAGCATGCACCCAGATCACGGCAGCACTCCGTTGGAATAGTTCCACCTCGACGCCATTTATCGAGTTAACCGCTCATCATGGCGATGTCTCAGAAAGTGAGCTGCGATATACGTTTTAGTATCCTTCCATCATGTACTTGACGAGGTCTGGATTATCGTGGAAAAGAATGGGAAAAGCCCCTTCGGAAAAATACACCCAAGCGTGTAGATCCCATTTATCACTGTCGTCACGAAAACCCCTCTCCCATAGAACAGCATGGAAGACCTCGTGTTGCAGCGCTTGAATGTTTCTGAAACGATCGCGACTCCGGGCAATGCAGATCGTTTTTCGTTCGTAATCAGTCACGCCTTCGCCCTGCGACTCCCCATAGGCTGTTGTCGGCTCGTGGTAGGAGATTGTATATGCCACGCAGGGGTGATCCTTCAGGCCACAAATGAGAATCGATGCGGGCGGAGGGACATACGTCTTTACAACACCCTCCGGCTTTCTCGATGCGAGCAAGACACCTCCGAGGAGAATAACCCCAACCGACATGACACTAAGAGGTTTCACTTGATCCACCTAGGGCGCGGATGCGAGCTCTCAGGCTAGCCAAGCCAGAGCCGTTCTTGGACTGTCAGATATGACAGGCCAAGGTGGCGGCTGTCACAAGTGACAGGTGCCCAACTGAGCTGACCGTAGTCAGATCGTAACTCGGGTGCAAACCAGGCACCAGGAATTGTGCATACTGCGAAAGGAGATCCGCGGCACAGGACGGCGTTGTTCTGCGTCTCACTGACAACCAGCTTGTTCGCGAAGTGATCCAGGGGGAGGAAATATGCTAGGTTTCGGAAACAATCGGAGCCCGGCGGAGACAACGGCACCTGTGGCTTTTCGTAAGACGTTGCATCCGCCCAATCAAGTACCTGCACGCGGTGCCTCCCAAGGGGTGGCTCCGTCGACGAATCGTCCCCAGGCAGAGGTGCTCTAGACGTGGCAACCGAACCCGTCCTTATTACTACTTCTCGGCCTTCACCGGCAGCACACGTGCATTCACCTTTTACGGTCGCCACGTATGCACGCGTTGCTGATTACTGGGCACTCACCAAGCCGGACGTCAACTTTCTTATTGTAGTCGCGACCCTTACGGGGTTTTATCTTGCTTCCCCAGGCCCACTTCACAACGTTCCGTTGCTGCTTCTCGTTCACACTCTTCTGGGTACGCTACTGGTTGCCAGCGGCACCGGCACGCTGAACCAATATGCCGAACTGCATTTCGATGCCCAGATGCGCCGGACTGCCCGGCGGCCACTCGCCGCCGGCCGACTGAAGCCCTCCGTTGCTCTTTCGTTCGGTGTGGCACTGTCGGCGGTGGGCGGCGTCTATCTTGCGGTAGCAGTTAGTCCACTTGCGAGCTTGCTCGCAGTTCTCACACTTCTGTCGTATCTCTTTATGTACACTCCACTCAAACGAAAGACTCCTCTATGTACTCTGGTGGGGGCTTTTCCGGGCGCTATGCCGACCCTGATCGGCTGGGCCGCAGCGTCGGGCAAGTTGACGTTGGAGGCGTCGATCCTGTACGCCATACTCTTCCTTTGGCAGTTCCCTCACTTCATGGCAATCGCATGGATGTACCGCGAAGACTACGATCGTGCGGGCTACCGCGTGCTGCCCGCCGTTAGACTGAGAGGCGGTTTCATCTCTTGGATGACGGTGTTGCCTATCCTTGCGCTGATCGTTGTGAGTTTGGTGCGCGCCGTAATGGGCCATCACAGTTTCGTCTACTCGGTCGGCGTTGTGATGCTCGGCTCAATCTTTCTGTACTACGGCATACAACTGGCACTTCGAAAATCCAATTCAGGAGCGCGCCGACTCCTTTATGTGTCCATTTTTTATCTTCCACTCGTATTCGTCGCGATGATGATTGACAAAGGTTAGCGGAAATGACTTTGAGATCACGAATGACGTTAGCAATGAGCCAGAGATTTGCCGGGTGGTCAGTACCTCCGCCAGAGTCCATGGTCGGATTCCCGACGCGGATGACATTTATGCCAGTATGCCTTGAGATGCTCTCTTCTTAGCATTAAAAGGCGCTTCTCAGGACGGCAGCGCTGCGTAATGTTCATCGGTTGGCGTGTTACGTAAACTCTAGAGGGGCCTGGCTCACAATCCTCTCGACCGGATTCATGGAGCCCGGCTGAGCTGTCCGTGTAAGACTACTTCGAGCTTTTCCTCCTCAGGGCGGCACTTCACCATTCCGCATCCCCGGCGCACCGGCAGAGTTGCGGATACCTGAAAGGACTGCTGTCACAATTGACAGTGCTCTCCTTCGGGCTCAGTTCCTAGACTCGTTGCATCCTGGAGGTCGGTCCCATGAGATGCCGAGTTGTTTTCGCTGTAATCACGATGCTCCCGTTGTTTACTACTGGGATATTTGCACAACAGACTTCTTCCGAACAGTCCGCGCAGATCTTCCTCGTTGATTCGGTTTTCGTACAGGAGTCTCCCCAGTGAAGGGAAGATGAAATCAATCCGTTCTTTCGCTCAGTTTCTCAGAGACGACGCAGCCTGATCTGAATCTGAGCTATCGCCTCGATTTCATTCGAAAACCCCAACGTTGGGTCGATGAACGCAATCGCCTGTTTGCAACAGTTACTTGCCAGAGAATCCGACATCCGGGGCAATTAAAGAGTGTCTCATACGATCTCCGTGCAAGTTGTCAGTTTTGCCAGTTAAACGGAACTACATGATACTTGTAAAAGAAATGCAGGCCGAAGGAGCACACCGATGCAGCATTCACAATTACGCGATGGAAGAGATCGATTTGACCGCCGGGACTTTTTCAAGGCTGCGGGTGTTGCTACCGCTGTCGGACTAGTAGGGGGAAGCCTGGGAAGCGTGTTGGCCCATGCAGATCTCACCAAGGAGCAGCGTGACAAGATGACGGCGGACGAAATCATCCAGCAGATGAAAGCTGGCAACGAACGCTTCCGGTCGGGCAAACCGCAGCATCGCGATCTCATGCGCGAAGCTCAGGCGACTGCGAAGGGACAATATCCTGCCGCGATTGTCTTCAGCTGTGTTGACTCGCGAGCACCCGCCGAGTTAATTCTCGACTTTGGTATCGGCGACATCTTCAGCGGTCGTGTGGCAGGCAACATTGCTGACGAGGACGTGTTGGGCAGCATGGAGTTCGCTTGCAAGGTGGCAGGCTCGAAAGTCGTGCTCATCATGGGCCACACCGCCTGCGGCGCTATCAAGGGTGCCATTGATGGGGTGGAGCTTGGCAATCTCACGGCGTTGTTGGCAAAGATCCGTCCGGCTGTTGAAGCCACTCACTACACGGGTGAGCGCTCGGCCAAAAACTATGAGTTCGTAGACGCTGTGGCACAAAAGAACGTGTCATTGACTATCGCCAACATTCGGGAAAAGAGCCCTGTGCTTCGGGCCCTCGAATCCAGCGGAAGCATAAAAATTGCAGGCGCGATGTACAACCTCGAAACGGGAACCGTTGAGTTCCTGACGTAGCGGTTATGGACCCGTCTCCGCAAGGCGGGGCTTGGAGATCGTTAGCGAGCAGCCGTCGGCGCTGGGGATGGCTGTTGCAGCAACTTATGAAAACCACAACATCGGACATGTTGTCGAAAATTAGACCTACAAAACAGCCAGCACGGTTTACCTGAGGAGGAGCATAGTCCCGATGTCTGGCCGTCAGAAGTCCGCTTTCGTAAGACTCAGGTCTCTCGCTCTGCTGCCTCTGTTTTTCGCGCTGCCCAGCGCAGCACAAGATGCCCCCGCCGGGGAAGCGCAAGAGGCGGCACCCCAGTCCTCTTCCACCCAGGGACATTCGAAACCGACAAATGATACCAGCCCACCCGATAGCGAACGTGTATTTGGTGTAGTGCGAACCTTCGGTATCACGAACGACAAGAATGCTGCCCCGCTCACTCCACGAGGCAAGTTCCGCATCTTCAGGCAAAACGTGACTGATCCGTTCACGTTCGTTGGTACCGCAATTCAGGCGGGAATCGGGCAGGCGACAAATGAATTCCCATCCTACGGCCAAGGTGCGGCCGGGTATGCGAAGCGGTACGGCGCGTCGGTAGCCGATTTCGCGATTGGCGAGTTTATGAGCACGTTTGCTTTTCCGACACTGCTGCACGAGGATCCCAGGTACTTCCGGGAGGGCGAGGGCAGTTTCAAAAGGCGGCTGAGCCACTCGCTCGCAAGCGCATTCGTGACCCGCACAGATTCAGGGCGCACTACCTTCAATTGGTCCAATTCGTTGGGGAGAATTGCTGCGGGGGGTGTTTCCACTTTGTATTACCCTGCAGAAGACCGGAGCGTAGGGTTAGTGTTCTCCCGGGCAGGCATCGGCATGGTGTTCGGAACGGCGGGAGCTGTTTTCTCCGAATTTGGGCCTGATATCCAACGGAAGTTCTCCAAAAAGAAAAATCAGAAACCAACTCAGGAACTCCAGTCCCAATAGTGGGCCTAAGAGTTTGCTTGCCGTTGACCTTAGCAGCGGCATACACAAAGGGGAGGGTGTCTCGGGCTACATCTGGAATACTCTGATCCTGGGAATCATGAACTTGCTTTGATCTCGCAATGGATGATAGGTGTCCCTGTTCTTACCTCTTTGGCGTACTCGTTCGGGCGTGGTTCGATAAGTCCCCATATCGCTCATTGAGGGTTCTGAGCGTAAACGCGCCTGGTTTCGCCAACTACGCGGCAGCGATAAGCTGATACCAGTGTTCAATCGCATCGCGCAAAGTGTCGAAGAGGGCGGGTTCGCAATTGTTTCCCAATGTCTGATTTCGACCGTTGAGACAATAATACTGAATGATGCTCGACATAGCTGACGCACTGCCCTTGATACTTGAAGGCACCAACAGGCGGACCAACCTTCAGATAGCCGCCACGCATGCAATCCTCTTTGCTGTTGGGAGCTTGTGGCCCGGGCGTGATGGCTACGCCGAAAGGAAATCCGCCAACAGGCTGGCCGCGCCGGTGGACATCACCTGACGCGTGTCCAGGTACCGTCGCGCTTGTAGTCGGCCATCTGGTT
>Ga0210386_10002864_pt1 | contig 14608 bp, 17 predicted proteins | sample IncBWH32OmetaG_FD_160091 | JGI IMG/M metagenome (GOLD analysis project Ga0210386, IMG submission 160091) | Forest soil microbial communities from Barre Woods Harvard Forest LTER site, Petersham, Massachusetts, United States - Inc-BW-H-32-O ... | reverse complement strand
GAAAGCCGCCGTTTGACATACGCCGTACTGGTCTTCGCAGTTATTTTTGGCGCCTCCATCGCTCTGGTCGACTACGGCCTCGATAAAGTCTTTAAGAACGTATTACTAAAGTAAAGGATAGCTATGAGCACCGGCAAACGATACGATACAACTAAGCAGTGGTACGCCATCCACACCTACAGCGGTTACGAAGAAAAGGTCGCCGAGAGTATTCGCCAGCGTGCCGATAGCTTGGACATGAAAGACAAGATCTTTGAGATTCTAGTACCAAAGGAGAAGATGATAGAGATCAAGAATGGTAAGCGCCGCGTAGTTGAGAAGCGTATCTTTCAAGGCTACGTATTGGTTCACATGAAGCTTTCCGAAGATGCTTGGTATATTGTCCGCAACACGCCGTCTGTTACTGGCTTTGTAGGCAGCGGCACTGATCCGACCCCGGTTGAGCAGGACGAAATCGAGAAAATCCAGAAGCGCATGGGTCTTGAGCAGCCCAAGCATAAGATCGATTTCAACCTCGGTGAAGTTGTCAATATCATCGACGGCCCGTTCAAAGGCTTTGACGGCAGTATTAACGAAATCGACCCGGCCAAAGGCAAGCTCAAAGTCTTGGTCAATATGTTTGGCCGCGAAACACCTGTCGAGCTTGACGGCCTCCAGGTCAAACGAGTCTAGAGGACGACTATGTACAAATACGAAATGACCGAAGGAGAAGCAGTAAAAGGCCTGTCAATCATTGGCCTTTCGGTGTTGGGCGGAGTAGCTGTAGCCAAGGAAGCAGCCAAGCTGGGTATGCCAGCCCCATTGGCCGCAGTTCTTGGTATAGGCACTGCTACGGCTAGTGTTCTCTTCGGACAAGACATACTCCTTGATCCTGAAGCTGTCCGGCAGCGGAGCTATAGCTATCCACCACATCGCGGTATGGATATTTAATTGAATACAGTGTATAATTAACAGGTTACGCACTTCTGTCTTAATTAAAGCTAATTATAGAAAGGGAAGGAGAACGTTGAGCTTGGCTCCGTTCGACAATTACTATGGCAAAAACAGTTAAAGCTAACTTAAAAATGAAGATTCGAGGCGGCCAGGCCAGTGCTGCGCCACCGGTTGGCAGCACGCTTGGCCAGTATGGGGTTAACATGATGGACTTCATTGGTCCATTTAACGACGCCACCAAGGACATGCAAGGGCAAACAGTTACCGCGCACATTACGATTTATGATGACCGCAGCATGGACTTTCGCGTTGTCGGTATGCCCACTGACGACCGTATTCGTACCGAACTTGGTATTCAGAAGGGCTCGGGGAAGCCCAATACCGAGAAGGTCAGCAAGAAGTTGACTGACGCCCAGCTAACCAAAATCGCCGAAGAAAAAGCCCACGATATGAACGCCGAAGACGTGGAAGCCATTAAGAAAATGGTCGCTGGCACCGCCCGCAGCATGGGAGTCGAAATTGAAGGCTAGCAGTACGATACTATCCGAAGTCAATAACTTTGAGCGTACTGGCAGTATCGAATCTGGCGTTAGTGAGCCATCCACGCCAGATTTCTTCTCTGACGGGTGCTTCGTGATTGACGACGCTCGTGTCACTGACATACAAGCCGCAGTAGACGCAGGGGAAATTAGCGCCCAAGAAGCCGAGCAGACTGCTCTTAGTTTTGGTTATCTTGGCTGGGAAGACCGGTTCTAGATAGTTTTTAAAATTGTGGGAGGCTTGAAGAGCTGTTAGCACCACGAAAGGAGTATCATGGCACTAGATATAGAAAGCGGCAAAATATTTACGAGTCCCGAGTTGAGAATCCCGCAAGGGCACATTAGCATGCACGGTCGTGCTGACCTCGCGGATTACAGCTCTGGCATTCCTGCTTCCGTTGAAGAGGTAGAGGAGGCTATTGTTGAAGTCATGATGCGTAGCCTTCCTGAGCTAGAAGCTCACCAGTTTGGCAGAGTAGCTGTTAGAAGGCTTGAGCAGCAAGAAGCGCTTAATTTATAAATAAATTTGTGGGAGGCCCAAACGGCCGACAGCACCACGAAAGGACACAACCATGGCAAAGACGAAGAGAGAACTATTAGCAGAGGCTCAAGAGCTTGGTATCGAGGTTGATAACAAGACTAAAATAGCTGAGATTCAGGCTTTGATCAAGGCCGGACCGATCACCGACAAACCTGAGCCCATAAGTGACGACAGCGAACAAGAATTGGTAGTAGAAACTAAAGAAGTCGCTAAAACCGCCAAGGCCGGCAAACGCAGTGCCAAAGCTCTCGCCGAAGCCGAAGAGAAACAGTCCAAGGAAGAGCGTAAGGCGATAGCCGAGGATACTACCGAAGCCAAGCCCAAAGCGCCGGTTAAGCCGGGCCGCTCCCGTTTGGAGCGTCGTGGCAAGCATTTCCGCAAAAGCGCCGAGCAGCTCGAACAAGGCAAAGCTTACACGCTTGAGCAAGCCGTCGACTTGGCCAAGAAAACCAGTCACGTCAAATTTGACGCTACCGTTGAGCTGCACGTCAATCTTGGCGTCGACCCCAGGCAGGCCGACCAGAATATTCGCGACAACCTGGTACTACCGGCTGGCACTGGCAAAACCATACGAATCGCCGTTCTGACTGACGACCCTGCTGCTGCCATCAAAGCTGGCGCCAACATTGCAGGTACCGATGATCTATTAGCCCAATTGGAAAAAGGCGTTATGGACTTTGACACCCTGGTTGCGACCCCAGCTTTGATGGCTAAACTGGGCAAATACGCCCGGGTACTCGGTCCGCGTGGCCTTATGCCCAACCCCAAGAGCGGCACTGTTACCAACGACATCAACAAGGCAGTTGCCGAAGCCAAAGCCGGCCGCGTCGAATACCGCGTCGACAGCACCGGCATTGTCCACTTAGGCGTTGGCAAAGTCAGCTTTAGCGCTACCCAGTTGCTTGATAACATTCAGGCCGTACTTGCCAGCCTCAAGGCTAACAAGCCGCAGAGCCTCAAAGGCAACTACCTCAAGACCGTACATCTGACAACTACCATGGGCCCGTCAGTCACTATTGATCTAGCTAGCATCAACTAGGCATAAAGACTGGTAGCCCAGGCTAGGCCTGTGGCATACTATCTGGATGACGATAGTTGGCCTCACCGGCAGTATTGGCAGCGGTAAAACTACATTTGCAGACTTCTTATCTGACCACGATACGACGGCTGCTCACTGGGAAAGCTGGCAGTTAATAGCCGAAGTAGCTATTGCTTTACGCCGAAGCTCTACTACGCACCCAGCGCCAACAGATTTAGCTGCAATCAATACGTGGCTGGAACCATTGCCAGCTATTCTGAAACGTGTTTGCCACAAAGTAGCTAGCTTTGAAGCCATTGAGCTGACAGAGGCGGGCCTGGCAAGCGCTCCACAAAATTACGATAAACTGCTCGAGTACCTTACAGCTATGCAGGCTAAGCCAAAGCTACAGGAGCCGACAATTACCGAAGATAATAAAGAAACGTTCCGCAATATTCTGCAGTGGCTGGGAGGCTACTTGGTCAAGACCGTAGGTACTGGAATATGGTATGACGAAATTATCAGGCGTATTCAGGCTAGCGATGGGTTGGCGCTGGCCACTGTTGGCGGCGTGCGTTTTCCGGGCGATGCCAGGCGTATTAAGCTTGCTGGTGGTTCAATTCTTGAGATCCAACGGCCCGACATAGCTATTAAGGACCTGCACGACCTTACTGAACGCGAGCGAAGCCTTATTAAGCCTGACGCCATAATTAACAATAGTGGCAGTCTAAAGCAGTTAGAGCGCTGCGCCTCCCAGGTGCGTAAGGATCTGTTCAATGCAAGGCTAGCTGCCGACTATCAAGCTTCTAGTTTTTGAGCTTGACACGCATCACGCGCATCAACGCGGTTGTAGTACGCGAGAAGCCTCTGACACCACCCTGGTAGGCAATGTAGCGGTCACGCCATGTTGGTTCGTACTTGGCCTTGAAGCGATGCAGACCGCTAAAGGAGTAAAAACGGTCGCCATTAGCGTACGCGAAACGAAGCACGCCGTCAATAAGCCCGCGCCGCTCTTCGTCGTCTTCATCCAAGCCAACCAGTGGGCACAAGCCAAGGTTCAGCTGTTGGTAGCCTTCGTCATGCAGCTGGGCTATAAAGTACAGTAGCAGGAAGTCATTAATATTACTGGGGCTGCCAGCAGTATGCCGCAACATATCAAAGGTAGCCTCTCGCTTATCGAAGTCGGCTGGCACCTGGCTCATAAAAGCCTGGATCGTACCGGCCGCGTCGCGCACAACTGCCACCCGACACTGCTGCATATATGTTGACGAATAGTAGCCCATTACGAAGCCCCGCTCCACGCGGCCACTCCGGCCAAGCCATTCTTTTGAGATCGCTTGCAGCCGATCCAATACCGCGGGGTGGTGCGGCGGCGCGAGCATTTCGCAACTGAAGCTCTGTTTATCAAATTTATTACGAATATGTCGGAAATATTTGTTGCGGGCCACTGCTTCCTGAAAGTGATTAAGATCCACGACTGCTTCTTGGCCAATTTTCTGGAGGGTAAACCCGTGCCGGTTATAGAGACGGCGATGGTGTTCTTCGACATGGATAAGTGCTGGCAGCCAATCGTGGCTGAAGCACAGGTTCTGGAAGCTATTCAATAAGGCACCGAAGCGCCGGCTATCCCCAGCTGGGTCACCCATGCAAAGCGCTACACCGCGGTACACATGAAAGGCCAGAGCGCTCCGCTCCTCGGCGTCAAAGAAATATTGTTTATCATGCGGCCAGAGCTTAAAGAAGTCCTCGCTTAAGCCACCGTACTTCTGAAGCAAATCGGTCAAGCGCTGCCGGTTGTTACTTTGATCAGCCAAGCGGACACGCAGTGGCTGAAAAAGTGAGATAGCGGCGTAGACAATTGCCGCGACACTCACGAATGACAGGGAGTCGACAAATAAATGAGCTCGCTTGGTATACGGATGTAAGGGTTTGGCGGTTGTCAGGTCAAACTGGTCAATTGTATAGTGCGCCGCGCTCGTCACGCTTATTTCCTGGTGAAAATCTGATTGGTCCATGAGCGAGAAGCCAGCCACGCCGTAAACTAATGTTATAACTAGCATAATGACAGCAAAACGTGTCGCGACCCGGAAGCCTTGCAAGTCACTCTTGACAACAAACTCCCGCTCAAAGATTAGTAGGAGTCCCAGTACTACAACGGGTAGGATGATCGCTCGGATAATCGCATGCTTCCCAAGGTCTGAGCTGCGCGTACCAATATTTACTACTGACTCTGCTACGTTGAGCCCAAGATAAAAGGTATAAGCCAACATGGTCACTAACCAAGCACTTCGTTTGCGCCGGCGCAGTAAGGTACTCAAATATATAAGACTCAGGCCGACCAGCAAAGGTAGATCAATAACAATGTCGCTCAGGTGAGAGCCGTGGCGGGCCGCCAATTGAGCAAGCAAGGTAATAGCCAGGATAAAAACACCGTGAGCCGCCACCAAGATGCTCAGAAACTGTACCGCGAAACCACGGTGGATGTGAAGCTGCTGCTTGCACCAATCAATACTATTCATACCGCCCTATTGTACTAGAGTGCCGTTTAAACGTAAGCATAAGCAGTTATAAACACCTATTTGCGTAAAAATCACATTATTATTCTGCTTGCCTTTACAGGGCGGCCTCGACTACAATAGAACAAACTATTGGAGGGGTTTACGTGGCCGTTTATAGCAACAAACAGATTCGCCAGGCACTTGACGAAGGCCATATTGTCTGTCACCCATTCGACCCCAAACACATTGCGCACGCCAGCCTTGACGTAACGCTCGGCTTCTACTATTACCGCATAGAGAAGATGAACGAACGGACCATCTACAATCCGTTTGATAGGGAAGATGTTGAACGCTATTTCGATGGACCGCACCGGGCATTGCCCCATGGTGAGTGGTGCGCCCTTAATGGCTTCAAGCCGTTTACTAATATACCCCTGGACCACCCGGTTATTAGCCTAAAGCCGCGCGAGCGGATCTTGGCCCATACACATGAATTCTTTGGCATCAAACCGCCCGGGGCCTTCGAAGTTAAGTCCCGGTCAAGCTGGGGACGTAACGGCGTAGCAGTGTGCTTCGACGCCGGCTGGGTAGATCCAGGCTACATCAACCGCTTGACGCTCGAAATTTACAATCTCAACGAGCGCGAGACCGTACTACTACCGGTTGGCGAGCGTATTGCCCAAGCTGTTTTCATTGAGACAGGAGAGGTAGAAGGCAACTACGGAGAGGGTCGCGACGACGGCTTCAGTGGCAAATACCAACAAGGTACGGATCTCGAAACCATCATTAAGACATGGTCGCCAGATATGCTGTTGCCCAAAGGCTACAAAGACCAGCGGGCCATGCCTAAGAAGATCGAAGGACTGTCTTATGACTAGAGGTAAATACATTGTCTTGGAAGGTCCAGAAGGAGTAGGCAAAACCACGCAGCTCCAAGAGTTGGCCCGTCGCTTGCAGGCTGCCGGGTTACCCGTCCGGACTTTGCGCGAGCCTGACAGTCAAAGTGACCTAACAGCCCGAGCTATCCGCCAACTAACGCAAGATCCGCACTATCCGATGAACACGCGTACCGAAGTTTTGCTCTATAATGCCGCTCGCTCGCAAAGCCTCCAGATTATCAAGCAAAGTGTCGAGCACGGTGTCATCTGCCTGGTTGACCGTAACTACTTGACGACACTAGCCATACAATACTATGGCCGCGGCGATGTCCCAGATTACGAGACTATCAATAGTATTATCAACTTCGCTGTTGGCGGCGTTGAGCCAGATCTGTGTATTGTCATGGACGCGCCAGTCACCACATTGCGCGAACGGCTGAGCGATCGATATAGCGGCGAGCGCTTTGATAACCTTGACAATGCTTTCTTGGAGCGGGTTCGGGCCGGCTACCTCTGGGAGGCCAAACAGCGTAATCTGCCGGTAGTATTCGCGACTCAAGACAGCGAGACTGTGGCCGAAAATATTTGGAAACTGGTGTCCGCCGAACTGGCTTTACGGACACCTGCGCAGGCAAGTGCAGCCGCCAGTCCCGCCTCACTCAAAGAAGTTATTGAACAAAAAGACCTGCCCGCACCGCATGAGCCACCACTTAATACGCCCGACAACCACTCCACTGAGGCACCTGCACCAAGCGGCCCCTTGGTAGAAAAAACTGACGCTGGCAACTTCACTATCACTGAGGCTGGCAAGACGTACCTTGAAGAGGCTGTCACTAGTGTTGATGGTAATGTCTACGCCTTCACTGACAAGCTCAGCCCGGCGACTATTGCAGCTGCCATGGCCCGGCTCAGCCGCCGCGGTGACGATATGCGCGTTACTATTCTCGATGAATTTGCCGACAAGGTTGGCAAGGACGAGAAGCTACTGGAGCGAGTTATCACGGCTTATGGCGATGACTCTGTGCAGCAATTAGCTGGTTTGCACTTCGTCATTGAGAACGCTTCCAACCTATTGACCAAGAAGTTAGAATGGGGACGTTTGGCCGCCTACTTAGAGCAGTCCACGCGCTACATTTACTTCGACCAGAAAGACGCCAACGGCCGCTACCGTTACCACACTCCCGACTACCTAAAGCCGAACGTTAAGAAGCAGTATAACCAGGCCATGGACACCATATTCGAACTCTATTCGACAATGGTACGCAGCCTGACAGAGCACGTCCGTAACACTTCTAGCACGCCGCAGAAGGAGCGTGATATCGCCTGGAAAGGTGCCACCCGAGCTCAAGCCTGTGATGCTATACGGCCAGTCCTGCCAGTAGCCACCAAGTCGACAGTCGGCATCTTTGCTTCCGGCCAGGCCTTGGAGAGCCTCATTATGCACCTCATGAGCGACGAGTTACCAGAAGCCCGGACAACCGGCGAAGATCTCCTCAAGCAAGCCCGCCAAGTAATGCCAATGTTCTTAGCCCGGGCCGACAAGCCAGAACGGGGCGGGGCTATGGTCGCCTACCGCGCCACCACCAACCGAGCTGTAAGTAGTCTGGCTAAACGCTACTTGCCGGATAACTATGCCGCTACGGACACGCAAGCAGTCAGCCTAACCGACTTTTGGCCCAAGAATGAGCTCCTGCTAGTGGCCGACATGTTGTACGAGCACAGCAATATACCGCTTGAGCAGCTACAAGCCGAAGTCAACGCCTGGCCTTACGATAAGAAGCTCGATGTGTTTAATGCCTACATGGGCGAGCGCTTAAATCGACGCCACCGGCCGGGGCGAGCGCTCGAAAAAGCCCATTACAGCTGGGACCTGGTTTGTGACTATGGAATCTTCCGAGACTTACAGCGCCACCGCATGGTCGATGACCTCAACTGGCAGCTACTGACACCTCGCTACGGTTATGAAATACCAGCCCGGGTAGAAGAAGCCGGCTTAGCAGAACAGTTTGAGGCCTGCTTCGATATTAGTCTCAAGCTCTACAGCCTGCTCCAGCAGTCCGGCTACAGTCTTGAAGCCCAGTACGCCACGCTGCTAGGCCATAAAATGCGCTGGAAGGTCACCTATAATGCTCGTGAGGCCTTCCACCTGCACGAAATTCGCACTACCCCCCAAGGTCACCCTGGTTATCGCAAACTCGTACTGCAAATGCATGAGAAGTTGGCCGAAGTTCACCCCTTGTTGGCCGAAGCCATGCGCTTTGTTAATAGCGATGAGGATCCGGAGCTAACTCGTTTGGCAGCCGAGCGCTACACCCAGTTCAAGCTCCAGCAGCTTTAAACGGCGCTGTATATTGTTGCTAGCTTACTAAAGCGTGCTGTGGCGCGGCCATTTCGGGCACTACAGGCTGCTCAAGTTGAACGGCTGAAGGTGGTAATATACAGATTGCCGGGTATGGCAGCTGGCTAGCAAGTGCCCGTATGCCTTCACGGCGCACTAATTGTTCGTCTGATAGGTCAGTGGCTGCGTGGATAAATATAAAGCCGATGTAGCCCTCTACCTCTTTTCGTGCCAAAGAAGCGGCATCCTCGGATTGCGTGGCAACCGCTTCGTTAACGATCTTGAAATCAGGACGGCCAAAGTATCTTTGGGCGGCTTGACCAAGGCCTACAATGTACGCAGCAGTATCCACTCCTACAGGCGGAGTTAACTCAAGAAGACAAGCTCCACAGCTGCCTTCGCTCTCAATATACTCAACATCCTTGGTGCAAATCTCTAGACCATCAATACTGGCTCTGGCGGTACCAGAATCATCAGCAGTGAATGATTGAACTCCCGACTCAACTCTTTTCATAAAAAAACCCCGGTTTCCCCCGGAGCGCCTGTTTACATTTACCTCTCGCGAAACCGTACTCCAACCTTACGCTGAAACATCACAGGCCACATTCGCGTGTCCTGTAGGTGCCAATTGATACGTTGCTTGGAGCTGTGTTTTCACCAGCAGCAATGATATGCCTAACCAGCTATTTTGTCAAACCATACGAGCCGATTAGTTTGACAGAGCCGTGCCGGTGTGAAAACATAAGAAGCATGAATAGAAAGCTTGTCATCGAGGTCGTCGCCATTACGCCACCTTAGCGGGCAAGTTTTGTATGTAGCAAACCAACGACTCCCGCCAGAAACGGGAGTCTTTTAATATTAGGAGGAACAACGAATGCCAAGTCAACTACACGAACGGCCAGCAAGTGAACAGGCCTCTGGCCCTGAGACCCTGGACTGTAATGAAAGATTTGTTCAAAGTACAACAGCAAGAGAAGCTGCCGCAACTACAGCTGGAACAATCGCCGTAGCTGAGGCCTTGCCGCACGATCCTTGCGCCGATCCCAATGAAGACCGACCCACCCAAGAGGCCGTTGTTGATCAGATGGGCATCAACTAGCAGAGCGCTTGCGTGCTACGGCATAAGGTAGTATACTTATAGACAAGTTGCCAGAGACAGCGACGGGCAATAGCCTTGATAATGTCGCCGAGGTACAAACAATCTACTTTTGATAGTTTGCACGTCTTTGGTTCATAAGCCCAAAGGCGTTTTTGTTTGGCAACGAAACAAGCTTTCACGGTCGATAAGCTTGTTCGCATAGAAATAGAATAAGTAATTTGGAGAAATTACATGGCTCTAACCAAAAATGAAAAGCAGTCAGTCGTCGGTGAAGTCACCGAGCTGCTCAACGCTTCCAAGTTAACGGTGGTCGCCAAGTACGAAGGCACACCCGTCAAGGCCCTACAAGGCTTGCGACGTGACGCCAAAGCAGGTGGCACCAAGGTGAAGGTCGTCAAGAACCGTTTAGTGATTCAGGCCCTGAAGGCTAGTGACCGCTTCCAAGCGGTCGAAACTGAAGCCCTGCAAGGCATGTTGCTCTACGCGTTTAACAGCGAAGATGAGGTTGCTCCAGCCCAGGTCCTTAAGGCCTTCGCCAAGACCAACCCGAACCTGGAGTTCATCGGCGCCATAACGGCCGAAGGACAGTTCATGAATGCCGGCGATGTCCAAGCCCTAGCCAGCCTGCCGAGCAAAGACCAGTTGCGCAGCATGTTGGTTGGCACAATTGCGGCACCGCTCAGTGGTTTCGTGAACGTCATGGCCGGCAATGTCCGTGGCGTCCTGAACGTTCTAAGCGCTCGCGCTGAAGCCCTCGAAGCCTAAATTAATAAGAAAGTGAGGAGAATTACATGGCAGACGAAGATAAGAAGAAGGTAGAGACTCCCAAGGAGTTTGAGAAATTAGTTGCTGAGCTGGACAAGCTTTCAGCCCTAGAAATTAGCAAATTCGTAAAGTTCCTCGAAGAGTACTGGGGCGTGAGTGCCGCCGCACCAGCCGCAGCCGTCGCTGCTGCTCCAGCCGGTGAAGCTGCTCCAGCCGCTGAAGAGAAGAGCGAATATGATGTCATCCTCAAAGATGCCGGCGCTCAAAAGGTAGCCGTCATCAAGGCAGTTAAGGACATCACCGGTCTCGGTCTTGGCGAAGCCAAAGCCATCGTTGACGGTGCCCCTAAGCCCGTCCTCGAAAAGGCCAAGAAAGAAGACGCCGACAAGGCCAAGAAAGCCTTGGAAGACGCCGGCGCCACTGTCGAACTCGCTTAAGCAGAGCTACTAGCTATACAAAACCGCTCGGATAGTTCGAGCGGTTTTGTTGTATGCGCTTTATTTTAACCTTATATTATGAATCGTTTAGTTTCAGTTATCCGGCTGTTAGAATAAAGGCAAGCTTATGAATAAAGAATTACTCCGCGATTTGCTAAAAGGAGGTGAGGTTTTCCTGATACTTATCATTATTGTTTGCGGATTTCTTTTCTTATCTGGCCAGGCCCACATCAACGTGAACGACGGCTATTCACTTGGTATATATAGTAATAGCTTGACAGGGTCATCAGCTTACTACAATCCGCTAGTTAACTTAATTGCAATGTGTGAGTTTTATAGCCTAGCTCTTACACCGTTAGTCCTTTTACTATTGTTTTGGAAAAAGAAACTTAACGCTTCACCATGGCCATGGCTGCTTGTTGAACTTGTGGCAGTTCTATTAGTGTTTGTAGCCCCACTCCAGTCCCCCAATTCGTTAGTAGATCAAGATGTTGGTAGTATTGCTAGCAGTTTAATTCCGCTCTATGCTTACATCTTGGCGGGCATAATTCTAAGCTATTCTTATTTTTCTGCTTATCACAAAAATCACAGTAAGAGCTGACTTTATCCACAGGTTTGTGGGATTTTTTGACTTGGGTTGGCAAACATGGTAATTTTAGGAGGAAAGTGTACCTAAATAAACACTTTATACGAGAGACAGACACTATGCCAGACGTACCAGACAAACAAGTGAAACGGCTCCGGGCCCTGATCCAAGAGGCCGAGACCAGTCTTGCTGCCGCCAATGAATTGCTGATGAGCTTGGTAGGAGATGACGATCAAGTTGCGCCAATTGCCCGCGAGGAAACATTGGGTAAAGTTATTGAAGGTGTGTTTGATGGCCAGAACATGGTCGGCTCTGACGGCAAGACCTATCCAGTACCAGCCAACTACGCCAGCAAATCTAAGCTCGTACAAGGGGATATCCTCAAGCTGACCATCGCTGAAGATGGTGCCTTCATGTACAAGCAAATTGGCCCCATTCCACGCAAACAAGTCGTGGGGACTTTAATACTTGAGAACGGCCATTACTTCGTTGATGTCAACGGCAAGAAACTCCGAGTCCTGTTAGCTAGCGTCACGTACTTCAAGGCGAAGCCCGGCGATCAGGTCAGTGTCAATGTTCCCGAAGATGATGCCAACGCTGAATGGGCTGCTCTCGAAGCTGCTCTGTAGAGCTTTTTAGATAATTATTGCAAGAGTCCTTGGTCCGTATGCTTATAATCTGCTAAAGATACAATAAAGCACAACAGCCAGAGGCTACCCAAGCGAGTATAATATATAGCCTATGGGACAAGCGTTATACCGTACACATCGGCCGAAAAAGCTATCCGAAGTCATTGGCCAGGAGCATATTACTCACACCTTGGAGCAGGCGCTCAAGCAGGAGAGGATTAGCCACGCCTACCTGCTGACCGGGCCGCGTGGCGTCGGCAAGACGTCTATTGCCCGTATTTTGGCGCATGAGATCAACGGGCTGCCCTACAGTGACGACAGCACCCATATGGATATTATTGAGATTGACGCGGCCAGTAACCGCCGTATTGACGAAATTCGGGAGCTCCGCGACAAAGTATACGTCGCGCCAACCAGCGCCAAGTACAAGGTCTATATCATTGACGAAGTACACATGCTCACCCGCGAGGCCTTTAACGCGCTCCTCAAGACACTCGAAGAGCCACCAGCTCACGTCGTCTTCATTCTAGCGACTACCGACGCCCACAAACTGCCCGAAACCATCATTAGCCGTACGCAGCGTTTCAGCTTTAAACCCGTTGATAAAGACAAGGTCGCCGCTCACCTCAAACAGATCGCCAAGCAAGAAAAGATTACTATTGATGATGAGGCACTGGCGCTTCTAGCCGTACACGGTGAGGGTAGTCTTCGCGACAGTATCGGCCTATTGGACCAGGCTGGCAGCCACGGTCAAGCAGTCAGCGCTGATACGGTCCGGCAGCTGCTTGGCATACCGCCAGCAACAGCTATTGATGAGCTACTACAAGACCTACAGCAGAGCCCGTCCAAGCTGATAACGGCTGTCAGTAGTATGCACGACCAGGGCTATCAAGCTGCGGCTGTCGCCAAACAACTCGGCCAGGCTATTCGCTCTCAACTAGTAGAGGGGCGATTATCGCTACCGGCTGACCAAGCCTTGCAGCTGTTGGCCCGACTGATCGAAGTACCGGCCGCCCACGACCCTGAACGGTTCCTCGAGATAAGCCTCTTGCAGGCTCGTTCGGCTAATACCCATCAGCAAGAAGAAGCCGCTAATAGTATGTCGGCCATTACACAGCCACTAGTTGCCGCCAAGCCGGCGCCCAAACCTAACGAGCCCGTTGAGCCAGAAGCTCCCCAAGCGGCAGAGCCACCCAAGACCGCCAAAGCAGTCAAATCCGACCCGCCAGCCGCCAACAAGCCCAAATCTACCGCCCATAAGCACACTGACCTCAACGCCGCTCTCTGGCCCGAAATCCTGGCCGCCCTCAAACAAAAGCACAATACACTATACGGTATCGCGCGCATGGCCGAGCCAGCTTTCCCCGAAGACGGCGGGTTAGAGTTACGGTTTGCCTTCGCTTTTCACCAAAAACAGCTTAATGAGGCTGCCAACCGTCAGCTCTTTGCAGACGTGGTGCACGATCTAACCGGCCAAAACGTCATGATTACTTACGTATTGGACAAAAACGCCACCGCGCCGGCCACCAAGCCCGCGGCAACACCCAAACCTGCTGCGGCCGCTCCTGATAGCCTGCAAGCTATAAGCTCTATTTTTGGCGGAGGCGAAGTGCTGGACAGTTAGTTCGCAAGAGCGCAGTACCGGCATTGACACTACATAGACAGTAACGCCGGTATAAACTATAAAGAATACAGTATAAACTTTTACCCAAAACGTCTATACTATGACGAAAGGGTGGCAGGGAAATCAATCATGGATAACACGCAGCCCAACACTACCCAGCAACCTCAGAATCTTGAGGCCGAAGCCAGTCTGCTTGGCGCGCTACTGATTGATGCTGATGGCATTGTCAAGGTCGCCGACCAGCTCAGAGCGACTGACTTTTTCGAAGTTCGCCACCAGCGTATCTATGAAGCTATCATCCAGCTATACGAGCAACACGATGCCATTGACGTCTTGACACTGGCCGACCGGCTTAAGAATAACGGCCATCTTGAAGGCATTGGCGGCCCGGCCTACTTAACGGAGCTGACTAATTTCGTACCGACGGCAGCCCATGTCGAGCAATACGCCGACATCGTCGCTCAGAAGGCCTTGCGCCGGCGCCTGATTGCTGCCTCCAAGGATATTAGCGGTCTCGGTTATGACGAATCCAAGCAATTACGTGAGCTTATCGAAGAGGCCGAGACCCGCCTCTTCGAAGTCAGTCAGCAGCATATCCGGCAAAACGTTATCAGCCTGGAAGCCATTCTGGCCGAGAGTTTCGACCGCCTTGACGACCTCCACAAGGACAAACAGAAGATCCGCGGTATCCCAACCGGTTTCAAGGACTTAGACAATACCTTG
>Ga0210386_10002862_pt1 | contig 14619 bp, 13 predicted proteins | sample IncBWH32OmetaG_FD_160091 | JGI IMG/M metagenome (GOLD analysis project Ga0210386, IMG submission 160091) | Forest soil microbial communities from Barre Woods Harvard Forest LTER site, Petersham, Massachusetts, United States - Inc-BW-H-32-O ... | reverse complement strand
TGTCTCGGTGCTGCAGACTGCCGCCGACCTCAAAAACGGCGTCACCGAGAACAATGTCGGTTCCCCGACGGTATCCAACGGGACCATCGTGAACGGCGTCGGCTTCCCCAATGACATACCCGGCTATACCAAGCAGAACGCCTATCGCAACTGGGGCGACATCTTCCGGCTTTCCGACGATTATGATCTCGGCTGGCTGACCGGTCAGGTCCGCGCCGGCGTGTGGTGGGAGCATTCCAGCTCCCAGCGCGCCCGCTCGGACTTCGATGCCACCCAGTGCTTCGCCTCGACCGTGGCTTGCGATCCCTGGCACCAGCACCTCTACGCCGATTCCCGCCTTTTCACCGGCCAGAAGACGCCGACCTCCAGCCAGTTGCCGCTGGCCACTCAGAACGGCAATACCAACTTTTATGAATATTACGAACATTCCGGCTGGGATCAGTATCAGCCCTTCGTGGAACTGGAAATGCATCCCTTCACTCCGGATCTGACCATCACCCCGGGCTTCAAGTATGTGTGGTGGAATCACTATGTGAACGCGCCACTGGAACAGAAAAGCAAGCCCGTCGTTCCGGTGAACGAGCAGTTTACCACCATCCAGGACCTGCCGTTCGCGACCGTGAACTACAAGATCGAGCCAAGCTGGAGCGTTTATTTCCAGTATGCCAAGGGCATCTACATTCCCGACATCAGCGCTTTCGAGCAGAAGGTGCCGACAGCCGTATTCCCCAAGGCGGAGACCACCACCAACTACCAAGTCGGCACCGTCTATTACGCCGACAACTGGACGTTTGACGGCGACTTCTATTACATCGGCGTGAACAACAACTACACGTCCAGCGCCTGCACCGCCTCAGGGCTTTTCGCCGGCCCGCCCGGTGAGACCTGTTTCGTCAATACCGGCAGCGCCACCTACAAGGGCATCGAAGGTGAAGGCACCTATGCCTTTGACGGCATGCTGGAAGGCCTGTCGGTTTTTGCGAATGCCTCCCTGATGTCCTCCAAGACTCAGGGCCTCTGGATCAAGAGTGCCCCGATGTGGACCTCGGCCAGCGGCATCTTCTACAAGATGGACGAATGGAGGCTGTCGCTGATCGACAAGCTGGTCGGCCAGCAATATTCCGACGCCGCCAACACGCAGTTCTACAAGCTTGGAGCCTATAACCAGATGGACTTCAAGGGCAGTTACAGCTTCTCGAACTATGAGTTCAGCCTCGGTATCTACAACCTGCTGAACTCGCGCAGTCTGGCGGCTGTCACCATCAATGACTCCAGCCTGGTCGGCGGCACCAGCGTCCAAGACTTTACCAATCGCCAGAGCAGCCTGGACCAGTATTTCTTCCAGGCCTCGCGGAGCGTGCAGTTCACGGTCAAGGCGCAGTATTAGGAGGCGTTCATGCGCTACGCGGCCTGCGTCCTGGCCCTGGGGCTGATGTGGTCAGCCTCGGCCCAGGCCGGATTGCTGGATCCGGCCACGGTCGAGGCTTCCCGTTTCGTGCCGCCGCCGCCGGCGGAGGGTTCGGCCGACGCCAAGGCGGAATTCGCCGAGCTCAAGGCGATCGCCGCGCGCAGTACGCCGGCGGAGCTGGCTGCGGCTGCGCGTGATGCCAAGGATGAAAGGCCCGACCTGTTCAACGCCACGGTAGGCTTCGACATCTCGGCCATGCCGGAGACCAACAAGCTCTTGATGACGGTGGTCGAGGAGGAGGGGGCCGACGTCAAGGCCGCCAAGGCGTACTTCCACCGCTTGCGCCCCTATAGCGTCGATCCCACGATCAAGACCTGCGAACCGGTCAAACCGGGCAAAGCCGCCAATTCCTATCCCAGCGGCCATGCCGATCTGGCTTTCTCCGTGGGTGTGGTGCTGGCGGCGCTGCTGCCGGCCAAATCCCAGGCCATCATGGCCCGGGCCTCGGAATATGCCGAGCACAGGTTGGTCTGTGGCGTCCATTTTCGCAGCGATATCGTGGCCGGCCAGCAGTATGGCACCATCATCGCGCTCAAGCTGATGGACACTCCCGCATTCCAGGCCCAGATGGCCAAGGCCCGGGCCGAGCTCGCGGCGCACACCTGATACGGCCATTACCGTCGCTCAGGCAGGAGCTGTCCGGCTCCGGGCGCGCCCATGCCGTCAGGCGCTCATTCTTGTCCATGACTTGGGCGGGAGGGGGATCCGCCGGCAGACCCGGTAAAGCCAGAGAAAATCCCCTGTCGCTGCTTGCGCTTTCGCCGACTTACGGCAGCCCCTAAAATGAGATCAAGCTGAAATGGTGTTGGTCGGGCTGCATCCCAAAGGGCAGCCAAACGAGGCGCGCCAACCACAAATGAAAATGGCGCCCGAAGGCGCCGCTTCCGGTTTCACAACTGAGACGGATCAGGCTTTGGCTTTGCGACGGCGGCGCATCGCAACAGCACCGGCGAGGCCTGTACCAAAGAGCGAGAGCGTCAAGGGCTCGGGCACCCCCTTCAGAAACGTGTCTGGTGAGGTACCAAATGCGAACACAACACCTGTTATGTCGGGGGGGAGTGTCAAAGCTGCGTCGTGGATGAAGAATATTCCCGTTCCCAAGATGTATGGCGAAAAATGCCCGTCATCGACGGAAGAATTGGCGTTGCTGTAGTTGCCGCTGCCATTCGGCTGCCCGATGATCATATTGGTGGGCTTGCCGCCCTGGGCGTCGTTGCCGGCTGTCTCAAGCGTTATATCGTCGCCAGAGCTGCCAACGCCCCAATGGGTAGGCGAGCCAGATACCGTGGTGTACCCGTTATTGTTGCCTGTCACGTTTATGAGCGGTCCCGATTGGGACGTCAGTGATACTGGTCCGGCGGATTCACCCAGGCTGATGATGATGCCGCTCAGAAGATCGCCGGCCGACTTCGGGTTTGCTTCGGTATCCGAGAGTTGAACTTCGAGAATTCCGGAACTCACAAAGGTGATCGTCGCGGTGGCGCGACAGGCTTCGCTGCAGCCTTTGTTGCCCATGCCTCCGATGACGTACCAGTGCGTGGTTGTGGGGGTCGCCTCCGCGGGCGCCGACAAGACTACTGTCGCGGCCATTGCGCCAAAAGCGGCACTGATCAAACCAACGAACTTCATCCCATACCCCTGCCGCGCACGCATACCGTCGCGGTACACAAGCAATATGCCACGTCGCTTAATGTTTCATGCACAAAGCGAGCCAGGGCTCCGTTATTAGCATTGTCAGCCACTTATTGATGCGAATGATTTGCAACTGTAAAGGGAACTTACAGCAGGCTTGAGAACATGGTTAACAGCGTCTGTCCTGCCAAGACCGGTCCCTAAGCACCCGTTCTAGCGTAGGTCCATGCCAAGGCACAGCTCGCTGTGCTATCTGGGACGAATGAATCCGCAAAGCATGCACGCGGCCTGTGCGCTGCTCTATCGCCACTGGTCGGACGAAACCCAGCTCGAAGCGCTGCCCTCCGAGCTGATCCCCGCCGGCCGGGCTGAAGCCTATCGCGTGCAGGCCCTTCTGGAAGGCTACAGCCAGGCCCCCCTGTACGGCTGGAAGATCGCCGCCACCAGCGTGGCGGGTCAGCGTCACATCGGCGTGGACGGGCCTTTGGCCGGCAGGCTGTTGGCGGAGCGCGTCATCGCCGATGGCGGCGGCTGCGCTCTGGGCAACAATTTGATGAAGGTGGCCGAGCTGGAATTTGCCTTCCGGATGGCCGGCGACTTGCCGCCACGCGACAGACCCTATGCGCAGGAAGAAGTGCTGGCGGCGGTGGCAAGCCTGCATCCGGCGATCGAGATTCCGGATTCGCGCTTTCTCCACTTCGAGCGGGTTGGGCTTGCCCAACTCATCGCCGACAATGCCTGCGCCCACCGCTTTGTCCTGGGATCGGCGGCCGGGACAGATTGGCGGGCGCTCGACTTGGCCGTTCACAAGGGCCGCATGTTTCGCAATGGCGCGCAGGCCGAGGAGGGTATCGGCCAGAATGTGCTGGGCGATCCCCGCATCGCGCTCACCTGGCTTGCCAATGAATTGTCAGCCCATGGCGAGACGCTCAAGGCAGGGCAGGTCGTCACCACCGGCACCTGCCTCAAACCTGTGCCGATTGCCCAGGGCGACCATTTTGAAGGCGACCTGGGCGTTCTCGGCCGTGTCTCGGTTCGGCTCAGCTAGCCGATCCGCGAGGTGATCGCCTTGGTCTCCAGATAGTTCGACAGCACGACCTGACCCATCTCCCGGCCCCAGCCCGACTGCTTGTAGCCGCCGAAGGGCAGGGCGGAATCGAACACATGGTAGCAGTTGATCCACACCGAGCCCGCCTTGATGGCATTGGCGATCCGGTGCGCCTTGCTGATGTCACGGGTCCACACGCCGGCCGCCAGGCCATAGATGGTGTCATTGGCGGCCGCGATCAGGCTGTCATCGGCCTCCTTGAAGGGGATGGCGACCACGACCGGTCCGAAAATCTCCTCGCGCACCACCTTCATGCCGGGCTTGGTGTCGACCAGCACGGTAGGCTTGACGAAATAGCCGCGGCCTTCCAGCGCACAACCACCGGTGACGGCGCGGGCGCCTTCTTCCAGCCCCGACTTGAGGTAGCCCTTCACCCGTCCATGCTGGACTTCCGAGACCATCGGCCCCATCTCGGTCTCGGGATCAAGACCAAGGCCCAGCTTGATCTTCTCGGCATTGGCGGAGATCCCCGCCACCACGCGATCGAACACCTTTTCCTGGACGAACAGGCGCGAGCCGGCGTTGCAGCACTGGCCATGGTTGAAGAAGATGCCGGCGGTGGCACCCGCGATGGCCGCGTCAATATCGGCATCGTCCAGAATGATGTTGGGCGATTTGCCGCCCAACTCCAGGCTCACCTTGCGCAGGTCCTTGGAGGCCGCCTGCACGATCAACCGGCCCACATCGGTCGAGCCGGTGAAGGCCACTTTCTGCACATCGGGATGGGAGGCCAATGCTGCGCCGGCAGTCTCGCCAAAGCCCGGCACGATATTGACCACGCCATCGGGCAGGCCTGCTTCCTGCAGCAATTCTCCCAGCTTGAGACCCGACAGCGGCGTTTCCTCGGCCACCTTCAAGACCACGGTGCAGCCGGTGGCCAGCGCCGGCGCCAGTTTCCAGGCCGCCATCAGAAGCGGGAAATTCCAGGGAATGATCTGGCCCACCACGCCGATCGGCTCGGGCCTTGTGTAAGAGAGATAGTCGCCCGGCGAGACCAGATGCGACAGCGCGATATGCTTGCCTTCGATTTTGGTCGCCCAACCTGACATATAATGGAACATGTCGGCGGAGAGCGGCACATCGGCGACGCGCGCCACGCTGAACGGCTTGCCATTGTCCAGGCTTTCCAGCTGGGCCAATTCGTCCAGATGCTCCAGGATCAAATCGCCGATCTTGTGGATCATCCGGCCGCGCGCCGAAGGCGTCATGCGGCTCCACGGCCCTTCGAAAGCGCGCCGTGCAGCCTTCACGGCGGCGTCAATGTCGGCGGCGTCGCCTTCGGCCACCGATGCCAGCCGCATTTCCGTGGCCGGGTCGAACACGTCGAAATATTTGCCCGATTTGGCTTCGACCCATTTGCCGTCAATCAGCATCGGGCGCGGCTTGGCGAGCCAGCTTTTGAGCGACGCCGGCACGCGATCGAGTGTGGAGGTTGGCACTTGGATGTTCATCTTCGTCTCCCTTTTTTGACCCGCGTCTTGCTGGCGCGATGACCCGGGCAAAACGCTAGCAGAAACCGGGCGTTCTGGCTTTGGCGTCGTAAATGGCGGAAAGGCTTGGATAATCCAGGTTCCCTGCGCTAGCCTGACGGCTTGGGGGCCGCCATGACCAGGATTTTTCTCGCCGGCATCTTCCACGAGACCCACAGCTTCACCGACGATCGCACCGGCATTGCGTGCTTCACCATCCATCGCGGCCAGGCGCTGCTGGACCGGATCGGCGACGGCTCGCAGGTGGATGGATTCCTTACCACGGCAAAGCGTGAAGGCTGGGATGTCGTCCCCGCCGCGAACTATCTGTGTGGCGCCTCAGGCCTGGTGGACCATGCCGTGTTCGAAAGCTTTTGGGATGAGATCCGTCCGGTGCTGGCGCAGGCGATTGCCGGTGGCCTGGACGGCATCTTCCTGTGCCTGCATGGCGCCATGGTCACCACCGAACTCGAAGACCCTGATGGCGAGTTGCTGCGGCGTATTCGCGCGATACCGGGTGCGGAGGCGCTGCCCATATTCGGCGTCTACGACCTGCATGCGACCTTGACCAAGGCGATGGGCGAATTGTCCGATGGCCTGGTCTGTTATCGGCAATGCCCTCATGACGACACCTATGACAGCGCCGTGCGGGCTGCCGAACTCCTGGTCCGGTGCCTGAAAACCGGTGTCAGGCCGCGTCAGCATGTGCTGGTGACGCCGATCGTCTGGCCGCCCACCGGCACGGGCACCCGCGACGGTCCGATGCATGCCTTGGAGCTGGCCGCGCGCCGGATGGAGCGCGAACTGCCGGGCGTTCTGGCGGTGAATGTGGTGGGCGGTTATTCCTTCGCCGATGTGCGCGATGCCGGCCTTGCTTTCGGCATCATCACCGAGGGCGATGATGAAACCGCCCGGACCGCGCTCAAGGACCTGGCGGAGATCGCCTGGGAGCAACGTGCCGGCGGCATTCCCCATGAGCATGAACTCGACGAGGTCCTGCGCGATTTCAAGCCCGATCCCAGGGGCCCGGTTCTGCTGGTGGAGCCGGCCGACAATATCGGCGGCGGCGGGCCCGGCGACTGCACCGATGTGATGCGCGCCCTGCTCAAGCATGACGTCCCCCGCGCCGGGGTGGTGATCGCCGATGCCCAGGCGGTGAGGGCGCTTGCGCGCATACCGGTGGGCGGCCATGCCACCGTCGCCATCGGCGGTAAAGGCAGCAGCCTGGACCCCGGGCCGGTAACGCTGGAGGTTGAGCTGGTCTCGCGCAGCGACGGCCGTTTTGAACTGGAAGACATGAAAAGCCAGATCGTGGTACTGGGCAGGAAGATCAACATGGGCGACACCGCGGTGGTGCGTCACCGCGGCCTGACCATTCTGCTCACCAGCAAACGTCTCGCACCCATGGACCTGGGACAGTGGCGCAGCCAGGGGATCGACCCGGAAAAACTCAACGCGATCGGAGTGAAAGCCGCGGTCGGCCATCGCCGGGCCTATGACCCGATCGCCTCGGCCAGCTTCACCGTCAGGACCCGGGGACCCTGCACCTCCGATCTGAAACGGCTGCCCTACAAGCGCATCCGCCGGCCGGTCTATCCGCTGGACTTTGATTGAACCGCCGGCGGCGCTAGATTGGCATCAATCGAAAACGGCTGAATGGCCGTATCGTATGGGGGCATCGCCATGATCCGTTGCATACGCACACTCGCGATTTTTCTGGGCCTGATTGTTTGCGGCCTGATTATTTTGGAATCGACCGCTTCGGCGCAATCGCCGGCGCCGCCGTCCGGTCTGCCGCCGCTGCCCAAGCTGAGCGGCGTGCGTGTCTATGTGCTGGATTGCGGCACCATCATTTCCAACCGTCCCGAAGGTTTCGGCGTCACCCGGGACGATGTCTTCAATCCCAATTTCTCCGATCCCTGTTTCCTGGTGATGCATCCCAAGGGGATGCTTCTGTTCGATACCGGCTTGCCGGACAGCCATGTCGGACGGCCGATCTATGAGAATATGATGGGCTATGAGGGCATCCTGAAATTCACCACCCTGCGCGGCGAGTTGGCCAATATCGGGGTCACCGCGCCGATGATCACTTATCTCGCAATATCCCACTCCCACTGGGACCATGTCGGCAATGCCAACGACTATGCCGGCTCGACCTGGCTGGCGCGCAAGGCGGAATATGACTTCATGTTCGGACCGGGCGCCAATGCCGTCTCGCTGAAAAACTACAACGCGCTGGAGCATGCCAACATCAAATTCATTGACGGCGACTATGACGTGTTCGGTGACGGCAGTGTGGTGCTTCTCTACACGCCCGGCCACTCGCCGGGACATCAGTCGCTTTATGTCAAGCTGGCCCGCACCGGTGGCGTGGTGATCTCCGGCGATCTCTATCACTACAGCGCCGAGCGCAAATTGGGTCATATGCCGCCCAGGGAACAGACCACCGAAACGCCGGCTTCACGCAAGAAAGTGGAAGATTTCCTCGTCCGGACGCATTCGCAATTGTGGATCGACCACGCCATCGACTGGTACCGGGACGCGGTCAAGGCGCCGGGCTGGTACGACTGAGAAGGCTGGTCAGGCCAGTCCGTTTGAGGCCTGTTCGGCGGCGAGCACCAGGCGCACCAGGTCCGAAAGGCTGGTCGCGTCCATCTTGCCCATGATGTGAGCCCGGTGGATCTCGACGGTGCGCGGCGAGATGCCCAGTTCATAGGCCACCACCTTGTTGGAGCGGCCCTGCACCAGCTTGTCCAGCACGCCGCGTTCGCGCGGCGTCAGCGAGGCCAGAAGGGTCTTGGCGGCGACGGCCTCGGCATTGCGGCTGCGGGCGCGCGAACCGATTTCGAGGGCCCGGCGCACGCTGGTCAGCATCCTTTCGTCATCGAAGGGCTTTTCCAGGAAATCCACGGCGCCCGCCTTCATCGCCCGCACCGCAAGCGGGACGTCGCCATGGCCGGTCATGATGATGACCGGAAGATCGAGATGGCGCTTGGCGACTTCTTCCTGCAACTCCAGCCCGCTCATGTCGGGCATGCGAATATCCGCGACCAGGCAACCTTGCTTCGGCGCGCCGTCGTCGAGAAATTGCCTGGCGGAGGTGTAATTGCGGACTTTGAGACCTGCAACTTCCAGAAGCAGCCGCATGGAGTCGCGAATACCGGCGTCATCGTCCACGACAAATACATATTCGTCGCTCATGCCGTAACCCGGTGCGGTACGCAACTATTCCCGGCGCGCTGATTGAGAGTGGCGCAATGCATCCAACAAGCACTCCGGAGCTTTCTAGCCTATAACGAAGTGTACTGAGAATCTAGTAAATACAGAATTAGCGCATGCCGACGTAAGGAATCACCGAGCGTCGAAAGCCATTGCGGCGACCAATCCAACCATCGGCGAGCCTGCTTCGTACGCGCCGATGCCAGCCGCAAAAATGCCGAGACATGTTGATGACGCCAACGGATAGGTTGACGCGTTGCCGGCGCTCTTGCATCGCAACCGTGCCGCAGCATCGCGCGGCGCTGAGGAACGGACCGATCGGCGGTCATCACCAAATGCACAGGCTTTCCCCTTGAGGCCAGATTTGCAATTCACGGACGCGTCTGTCTTGGGCAGATTTGCTTCGTCAATTTGCAAAGACTAAGGGATGACCTGGCGGGTTGCCCAGCGCGAAGAATGCTGCATTGTCTTGCCTGTCTCATTATTGGACATGCCTGAAGGCGCGAAGCTGCGTTTCATAATGGAACAGATTGCTTACCGCGTTCCGTAGATCTCATGCAGCATGGAAAGCGCCGGGCGTGAGGGAACCGAACTCCTCCAGATCGGTGAGGTCGGCGAAGGTTACAACCGTGGCACCATTGGGCAGGCGAGAGAGAGAGAGCGAAATGACCCGTCCATCGGCCCGGCGGGTTTTGCCCCATTCCCCGAAATTCTCAGGGTTTGCCGAATTGACGCCACAGGAAACGACCCCCCAGATGCCGTCGCGTCCGATGCGGCCGGTGCAGATGTTGGCGATCTCGGCGAAATGCGGCTGGCCAGACAGTTCGGCCTCCGACAATTTCCACATTCCGGCGAACAGCGCATTGTGCAGCACCAGTCGGCCGTCAGTCCCGAAGATGGCGACACCTTCGTCAAGCGTATCCAGCGTCGCCTTTTGCACCTGGGTGAGCAGGTTCAGCGAGGATTCAAGCCGCAGACGGTCGGTGAAATCCTGGAACAGGGCAAAGACGCCGCCTGCCAGGTGCGGCTGGATCGCGATGCGAACGCTCTTGCCATTGGGCAGGTGCCAGAACTCTTCGCTTCTGCGGTCCGCAGAGTCGAAAACCATGAGCTGCGCCGCCTTCCATTCCGGAAAGCTGCGCTGTTCCGGCAGCCGCCGCCGGTCACGCAAACGATCGAGAATGTCGCCATAGCTGGGACGGCTTTCCAGCCACGTCCTCGGCAGCTCCCACATCTCGGCATAGGCGCTGTTGAAGCTTGCCAGCTTGCGGTCGGCATCGAATGTCGCCACGGCAAATGGAATATGTTCGATCATGTCTTCCTGGGCATCGCTGACAAGCTGCAGCCTGGACTCGATGCGGACAAAATCGGTGACGTCGGTGGCGAACCCGGCCACCAGACTCTCGTTCATCGGCGACAGGCCCATGGAATAGACCCGCGATTCACCGCCCACGATCACCGATGCGCGGCACTCGACGGCCTGGCGGCTTTCAAGGGCGCGGACGGTCAAGTCGCGTTCGGACCATTCCAGCATGGCATTGGCGGCAACGGCCTCTTCGAGGCTCGCAAAACCCAGGGTGGAAAGAAAGGCACGATTGGCCCAGGCGATGGCATTGGCGCCGCCGCGTGTCCAGACCGGGATCGGCAGCGCATCGAGGATCTCGCGATACTGCTCCGGATTGCCGGCGGCAAGTTGTCGATGGATATAAAGTACCGCCCGCCCGGCCACCGGCAGGCCGCGCAAGGCCAGATTGCCCTCATAGGTGTGCAACTGAAGCGTAAAGGGTGTGCCTTCCTCAACCAGGCCGTCGATCGCGCGGATCACCTTGCCGGCCAGGGGATTGTCCATGCAGCTTTCATATAGTGCACGGCCTTCACCGAAATATTCCCGGTCCATATCCCCGCCCCTCAGCACCACCACGCCCTGGATCGCGCCCCCCAGAAGCGCTTCCCGGAAACTTTGCACCACTTCCGCCGTGGCGCGGTCCATCTCGACCGCCTGGCGAAGATTGCGCAGCCGCACATGCATCCAACAGCCCCATAGGATGCAAAAACTGCCGATCAGTGCGGTGGAAAGGGCAAAGGCCGCCACGGTGCCGTCCCCGTTCGCCGGGTTGCGGTGGGCTGCCTGCGCCAGCGCGGGAATGAGAGCCTGCATCAATGGCAAAAGCGGTGCGGCGACGGCCTGGATGAGCGGGACGAGCCAATGCATCTCTTCAGCCCTCCGCGGCCAGCGCGCGCAACGCAGCCATGTCGCGCAACACGATCTGGCTGGTGTTGGGGATCAGAACGATGCCTTCACCGCGCAAGGCCGTGATGGTGCGGCTGATGGTTTCGATGGTAAGGCCCAGGTGATCGGCAATATCCTGCCGGCTCATCGGCAGGTCCAAACGATCACCGCAGGTGAGGTCCGTGCGGTCGGCCAGGCGCAGCAGGAAGGAGGCCATGCGCTCGCGCGCCTTCTGGCAGCCAAGCACGAACAGGTGTTGCTGTGCCGTCAGCAGATTGGCGGACAGATGGCACAGCAGCTGCGTGCGCACAGCCGGATTTTCCTCCGCCAGCCGGTCGAAACAGACGCGGGGAAAGGCGACGAGGGTGACTTCATTGACCGCTTCGGCCGAAGCCGGCAGGTCCGGGCTCTCCACAAATCCCATCAAGTCGCCCGGCAGCAGAAAGTCCACGATATAGCGGCGGCCGTCGGGCATGTAGCGGCACAGCCGCACCGTGCCGCTGACGATGCGATAGACCTGTTCGGCCGGATCGTCCTGATTGAAGATAGTCTCGTTGCGGGCAAAATGCAGACGCGCGCCATATTCCTGAATCCGCAGCAGGTAATCGGTTAGGGTTACCGGAGCCGAGGCTTCCTCGCTCTGGGCGGGCGTGAAATAGCGCTTGTAGGCAGCGGCAGTCGTCGGCGCGCTTCGCGCGGTGCTCAGTGCGATTGGCATGATGGCCCCCAGTTCGTGCGAGCACATGGTGTGTTCGCATGTCGTTAAGCATTAATGGTTCCACACCGAATCAGTAGCCCGGGAATCCGCGTACGTAGATTCCCCTGCGCGCCAGAGCGGATTTGTCCCTATTGCGTTTGAAAACCCCAAAAACATTGGTGATTCGTAATAGGGGCAATCCCCTAGCGACAGTCCGCATACGGCATATCGCGCATCCGGGTTTGACAATTCGCAATGCGTTTATCGAGCGGATATCGCACCCATCGTCCGCGCGCAGAAGGCGCGTGACCAGAAATGGGACAACAGAATGTTGCCTCGTCAGCCCTGCTTTCAGCGCGACCGCCGCGCCGCGGTAAGACGTCCGGCGCCGGTGGCCACACGCCACCGCTGCCATCCAGGTATCACAAGGCCGCGCAAGGGCCTGAAGGCCTGCATCAAGTCGGCCTGGCGGCGCCAGGGCACCGGCAGCAATCACATTTCCGCTTATGCCGTTTGGCGCGACCATGCCCGCCGCGCCATGGCGCGTGTCAACCGCATGGGCGAAACGCGCTGGCACCGCCTGCCGGTCGCGGCCCGTGCCGTCAATTTCCTGCGCGAGATGCCTTAGGATGTTCAGCGCGCGCAATCAGGAGCGGCTGGGTGATCTGCTGGCGGTGGCCGTGGCCATCCTGCTCGCCAGTGTCATTGTCGCCCTGGCCGGCACCTCCGACGCTCCGACGGTGATGTTGTCCGAACCGGTCAGGATTGACCTCAATCCGGCCAGGCCCTGTTGCCGGCCGGTCCTGCCCGGTCCGATCTCACAGGAGGGCGCTGTCGGCGACGCGCTCAAACAGCTTGCCGCCGAACAGCAGTGCCTCGCCGACGTCATTTATTTCGAGGCGCGCGGCGAGAGCGAAGCCGGCCAGCGCGCCGTGGCCGAAGTGATCCTGCACCGGCTGGCGGAAGGAACGCACGGCCGCACCATCTGCAATGTCGTCTATGAAGGCGCGAACCAGACCTTTTGCCAATTCACATTCGCCTGCGACGGATCGACCGGGCGGTCAAGGCTTGCCGGGCCCTGGCGGTCGGCGCAAGTGCTGGCGGCCCGCCTGCTGGTGGGCGAAGTGCCCGCCGACACGACCGGCGGCGCAACTTACTACCATGCCGCATGGGTGCATCCGAGCTGGGCACCGGCAAAGCTGCGCGTGGCCGAGATCGGCAATCACATTTTTTATCGCGATCCGATGACGCGGGGCAGTGCCGTCCTGCGCGGATCGCTGCAATAGGAGGACAATATGAAGGTGCTTTTGATTGATGACGAATTCGCCGTCAGCCGCGGCATCGAGCTCGTACTGCGCGGCGAGGACATTTACGTGGACACCGCCGAATGCGGCGAAGAAGGCATCGATTTTGCCCGCCATTTCGATTATGACGCCATCATCATGGACCTGAATCTCCCCGACATGAACGGCTTGGAGGTGCTCAAGACGTTGCGCCGGGGACATATCGATACCCCGGTCATCATCCTGTCGGGTTCCGCCGCGGTGGACAGCAAGGTCAAGGCCCTTAACAACGGCGCTGACGACTACATGACCAAGCCTTTCAGCAATGAGGAGCTGGTGGGACGGTTGCGCGCGCTGGTGCGCCGCTCCAAAGGCTATTCGGATTCCCGCATCTCCTTTGGGCAGATGACACTGGATATTGTCGCCAAGACGGTGGAGGCCCAAGGGCGCCGCGTGCCCCTCAGCGGCAAGGAATATCAGATATTGGAGCTTCTTTCGTTGCGCCGGGGCAGCGCGGTCAGCAAGGAAACCCTGATCAACCACATCTACAGCGACGGCGAAGGTCCCGACAGTCCGACCATCGGGCTTTTTGTGTTCCGGCTGCGCAAGAAGCTGGCGGCCGCTTCAGGCGGCGAACACTTCATCGAGACGGTCCGCGAGCAGGGCTATCTGATGCCGCGTGCGGCCTAAGAATGCGCGAAGATGTGCTCAAGCCACTGTTCCAGGGCTTCGGCTGAGATCGGCTTGCGCAGCACCGCGTCGACTCCCGCCCGCGTGGCGGCGGCGACGAGCTGTTGGCCGTTGCCCGAAACCATGATCGCCGGGGTCTTCACGCCTTCGGCCCTGAGCTGACGGATCAACTCCAGACCGGACATGCCGGAGAGGTTTTGGTCGAGCACGATGCAACCGGCCGAACCGGCGCCGCCCGCGGCAATGACGTCCTCGCCGCAGGCAAATTCACGCACCGCATAACCCGAGGCTTCCAGCAGCGTTCGGGTCGAGACGCGGACTTCCTCATCGTCTTCGACCACGATGACAACACGATTTCCTGCGTCGTCCACGCATTCCTCCGCGAAGGTCCCGCGCCGGCCTTGACGCTAGGTGGCGGGGTTTGCGGCCGATATACGTATTTCTGCTTAAAAGGGTCGCAAGAGCGGCCCCAAACCGGGCCGGAAGCGTCCTGGAACCGGCCCGGCCGCTGAATTGCAATTGCGGTCTGGCCCACGCATCATGGCTGTGCGGCACCAATGCTGTTCCTGGTTGCCCAAGACGAATGCGGAGCGCAAGACGGCAGGTGCAAGGCGAGGACGTTGAAGCTCACCGGGATGCGTCCGATTTCGGCTACCGTGGCCAGGCCGGGCTCCTGGCTGCGCTGCTGGCGACGGCGGTGGATGGCATCATCGCCATAGATCCCAAGGGCCGTGTCCTGCTCTACAACCAGGCTTGTGAAAGATTGTTCGGCTATCGCGCCAATGAGGTGGTGGGCCAGAATATCCGGATGCTGATGCCGCAG
>Ga0210386_10002855_pt1 | contig 14640 bp, 8 predicted proteins | sample IncBWH32OmetaG_FD_160091 | JGI IMG/M metagenome (GOLD analysis project Ga0210386, IMG submission 160091) | Forest soil microbial communities from Barre Woods Harvard Forest LTER site, Petersham, Massachusetts, United States - Inc-BW-H-32-O ... | reverse complement strand
ACCGAGATGCAGACGGCCGAGCGCAAGGGCCGGCCCCTGACCCTGGCGCTCACGGACATCGACTTTTTCAAGAAGTTCAACGACACCTTCGGCCACCAGGAGGGCGACGTGGTCCTGCGCAAGGTGGCCCAGCTCTGCAAGGACCAGGTGCGCGGCGGGGACGTGGTCTGCCGTTACGGCGGCGAGGAGTTCGTGGTCATCCTGCCGGAATGCGACGTGGTGGAGGCGCGGGTGGTGATGGACCGGCTGCGGGCCTACAGCGCCGCCAACATGGTCGGCGGCAGCGGGCCCCAGGCCACCGCCATCACCATCAGCATCGGGCTGGCCAGCTTCCCGCAGTGCGGCAAGGAGCCGCGCGAGATCATCCACGCCGCGGACGAGGCCCTGTACAAGGCCAAGCACAGCGGGCGCAACAAGGTCTGCAGCTGGAAGGATTGAGGGTTCAGGCTTTTTGGGCCAGGCAGCACAGCGACGCCGCGGACGCGCCGTCGTTGGATTGGACGCCGCTGTAGCGCACCGCGTAACCCGCGGCGCTGACCAGGCGCTCCAGGGAATTTAGGCCGAAAAAATTGATGTGTTCGTGGGCTTTCAGGACACCCAAGGGCGGCACCACGCCCAACTTCACGCGGAACAAGGTCGAATAAAAATCCACCAGCCGGAACCAGGCCGGATGCCGGCACAGGGCCGCGACATAGCGCCCATACCAGGCGCCGCGGGGCACCAGGCGCAGGTCCTGGGGCTCCAGCGGCACCTCCACGTAGAGCCATCCGCCCGGCGCCACCGCCTTCCCGGCCTGGGCCAGCAGCGCCGCGGGGTCGGCGCTGTGCTCCAGCACGTGGCAGCACAGCAGCAGGGCGACGGTCCGCCCGGGGCCCAGCTGGGCCAGGCCGGCTAGCGCGGTGACCCCGGCCACGGGATCGGCGCCGGAGAGGTCCAGCACATAGCGCTCCGGGCCCAGGCTGTCCGGGATGAACTGCCCCCGGTCGCCGCCGAAATCCAGCACCGAGGGCAGCCCGGCCACCCCGGGCTGCCGCTCCAGCACCCGGGCGATGCGCCGCTTGCGGGCTTCGATCTCGCGGGCGTCCCAGCCCAGGGCCCGGTTGGCGCGCCGGCCGTACCACCATTCAAAGCCGCGGCGCTCCCGGAAGTAGCGCTCGCCGCGGTAGCCGGCGTAAAGGCGGGCCTCCTCGTCGGCCTCGAAGCGGCCCTCGAAATACCGGAAGCCGCAGCCGCCGCATTCGAGCAGGGCGGTGGGCCAGGGCCCGCGGCCGAAAACATAGGCGGCGATGAAGGGCGAGACGGCCGCGGGGTAGGAGCGCGCCGGGGCCTGGCCGCAGCAGGGGCAGCTGGTGGCAAGAAGCATGGCGCCTACTCGGGCAAGGGCGGGATCAGCATGTTCGACAAAAACTCCTCCCGCGGCAGCAGGGGGGAGAGGTCCTCCAGGGGCTTGGACACCATGCGCCCGTCGGGCAGCTTGGCCGAGGCCAGCTTGGGTTCAAAGGCGTAGTCGTGGGGCAGCCGCACCTCGCAGAGCACGGGCCCGGGCGCGGCCAGCACCGCCGCGATCTTGGCGTCCAGCTCCGCGGGCTCGGCGATGCTCTCGGTGGCCAGGCCCAGGGCCTGGGCCAGCTTCGCAAAGTCCGGCAGGCCCACCCCGCTGTCCGGGTCCACGCCGGTGAGGCGGCCCTCAAAGTAGGCGTTCTGGGTTTGGCGGATGGAGATGTAGCCCTGGTTGCAGAGCAGGAAGATCTTGATGGGCAGGCGCTGGTGGGCGATGGTCTCCAGCTCCTGCAGGTTCATCATGGCGCTGCCGTCGCCGGCCAGGCAGACCACCGGTCCGCCGTCCGTGCCCAGGCTGGCGCCGATGGCCGCGGGCAGGTCGTAGCCCATGCTGGCGCAGCCGGAGTTCCAGATGTAGCGCTGGGTGCCGCGGACCTGGCCCGCCTGGAAGGGCGCCACGCTGGCCGTGCCGTCCCCGCCCACCAGCACCGCGTCCGGGGCCATGGCCCGGGTCAGGCGGTCGGCGAACACATAGGGGTCCATGCGGGTGGAGGCGGCGCTGGCCGCGGACAGGATGGGGTAGCGCCGCTTGCGCTCCAGGCACCAGCCCAGCCAGGGGCCGAAGTCCGGCGGGGCCGCCTGGCCCGCCAGCGCCAGCAGGCCGCCGATGAAGGCGCCCGCGTCCATTTGCAGCCCCAAGTCCGGCTTCACCGTGTCCTTCAGCAGCTCCTGGCCGTCGATGTCCACCACCACCTTTTTGGCGGCCCGGGCGAAGTGCTCGGGGTTGTAGCTCACCTGGCGGGTGTTGTTGCGCGACCCGATGGAGACCAGCAGGTCCGCGTTTTGCAGGGCGAAGTTGCCGGCCCGGCTCCCCAGGGTGCCGATGCGCCCGATGAAGCAAGGGTGGTCCGTGGGCAGCAGGTCCATGCCGTTGAAGGTGCCCAGCACGGGCACGCCCAGCCTTTCCACCAGCTTCAGGAAGGCGGGCAGGGCCTTGGCGATGCGGATGCCGTGCCCGGCCAGCAGCACCGGGCGCTGCGCCTTCTGCAGCAGGGCCCAGGCCTGGGCCAGCTTGGGCCCCGCGTCCGGGTCGGTGGGCTGGTCGTCCCCGGCCGGGTCGTAGTCCCCCAGCTCGGCCGGGTCCACCAGGGCGCCCTGCACGTCCATGGGCACGTCCAGCCACACCGGCCCGGGCCGGCCGGAGCGGGCGATGTGGACGGCCTGGTCCAGCAGGCGCTTCACGTCCTTGGGGTCGCGCAGGGTCTGGGCGAACTTGGTGATGGGGCCCACCACGCGGGTGATGTCGCATTCCTGGTCGCCCAGCTGGCGCAGCTTCAGCCCGGGCTGGTGGTAGAGGGAGTTGCTCTGCTTGATCTGGCCGGAGATGTAGAGCACGGGCACGGAATCGGTCCACTGGCCCAGCACCCCGGTCAGGGTGTTGGTGCCGCCCGGGCCGGTGGTCACGTTCACCACGCCCAACCGGCCGGAAACCCGGGCGTAGCCCTCGGCCGCGATGGCGCAGGCCTGCTCGTGGTGCATGCAGCTGTAGGCCAGGCCCGGGGTCTTGCCGAAGGCGTCGTTCAGGTGCATGGCCCCGCCGCCGGTCACCATGAAGACGCGGCTGACCCCGTGCGCCTGCGCCAGGCGCTGGGCGATGTAGTCGGAGACCTTCACCCGTTCACTTGTCATGCAGCAGGGCCTCGGTGGCGATGGCGTCGGCGCGGCCCGAGTACCAGCGGTAGAGCTCGGGCAGAGACTTCTCAAAGGGGGTGGGGCTGAAGGCGGGGAAGTCCCGGCGCAGGCGGGCGTTGTCGCCGGAGTACTCCGGCCCCAGGCCGGCTTCGCGGACCGTGATGGGCAGGTCCTTGCCCGACAGCGCCCGGATCTGCTCCGCCAGCCAGCGCAGCGGCACGGCCCGGTCCGGCGTCACGTTGTAGGCCTTGTGCGCGGGCGGCTGGGCCAGGCACCATCCCAGCACCGGGGCCAGGTCGCCGATCCACAGGTAGTCGAAGAGGCGGTCCTGCTTCATGGTCAGGGGCAGGCCCTTGACGGCCTTGCACATCAGGTTGGAGATGAAGCGGATGGCGTAGTCCTCGCCCGGCCCGAAAAGGCCGAAGAGGCGCAGCGTGACGATGTTGCGGGAACGGGCGGCGTGCTGCTCGCAAAGGTACTGGGTCAGGCCGTGGGTGTCGGCGGGCACATGCGCGGCGAAATAGCCTTCGGCCATCTTGGGCCGGTAGTGGGCCGCGCCATAAACGCCGCCCGACCCGATCACCACCAGGCGCTCCAGGCCCTCCTCGTGGCGGGCCAGGTTGTGGAACATCCGGGTGTTGTCGCGCAGCAGGCCCTCGTGGTCCGGGGCGTTGCGGTGCCCGGGCTTGCCGCCGCAGTGGACCACCAGGTCCGGGCCTTGGGCCGCGAAATAGGCGTCCACGGCCGCGGTGTCGGTCAGGTCCAGCTCGGCGTGGCTGGGGCAGAGCAGTTGGTAGCTCTCCGCCAGGGGCGACGCCGCCAGGTTGCGGCCCACGAAGCCGCTGGCGCCGGTGATGAGGAGCTTCTTGCGGGCGCTCAAAAGTTCACCCGCTCCTCTTCCACCACCCGGGGCCGCTTCAGCACCTGGGTCTGGATGTTGCCCATGTACTCCCCCAGCATGCCGATGAAGATGAGCTGCACGGAAGAGATGAGGAAAAAGCCGATCACCATGGGCGCCACGCCCACCTGGAAGTTCTGCCAAAAGAGCAGCTTGTAGGCCAGGTAGCCCAGGCCGGCCAGCAGGCTCAGCCCGGCCATGCCGAAGCCCAGCAGGGAGGCCAGGCGCAGGGGGGTGCGGGAGTGGCTGGTGATGCCCAGCATGGCCAGGTCGTAGAGCGTGAACAGGTTGTTCTTGGTCACCCCGCCCCGCCGCAGGGGCTGGGTGTAGGGCACCAGGCTGGGCTTGAAGCCGATGTCGCTGATCAGGCCGCGGAAATAGGGGTAGGGGTCGTCCAGGGTCTTCAGCACGTCGATCACCCGGCGGTCGTAGAGGCCGAAGCCGGTGAAGTTCTCGATCAGGTCGATGTCGGCCAGGGTGGTCACCAGGCGGTAGTAGGCCCGGCGCAGCAGGAAGAACAGGGCCGATTCCTTGCTCTGCTCCTTCACGCCCACCACGATCTTGCTGCCCGCCTCCCAGCGCCGCAGGAACTCCAGCATCAGGTCGGGCGGGTCCTGGAAATCGGCCACCAGCGAGATCACGGCGTCGCCCTTGGCCTGGATGATGGCGTGGAAGGGGGAGCGGATGTGGCCGAAGTTGCGGGCGTTCACGATGATCTTCACCCGCCTGTCCCGGCGCGCCAGGCCCTTCAGGATGGCCACCGTGCGGTCGCCGGAGCAGTTGTCGATGAAGATGTGCTCGTAGTCGTAGCGGGGCAGGCGCTTGAAGATCTTGCGCACGGCCAGGCATAGGGCCTCGACGTTCTCCTCCTCGTTGTAGCAGGCCGTGACGACGCTGATCAGCTTTTTCTTCAAGCGGGATTCCTGAGAAAACGGGCCAAGGACCACCCCATCATACGCGCCGCGGCGGGCTAAAAAAAACGCAAAAGTCCCGGACGGGCCAGCCCCAGGCCCAGCAGCAGGGCCAGCGCCGCGGCCGAAGCCGCCAGGGCGGCGTTGAAGAGCCAGGGGTCGAAGCGCAGCTCCAGGCGGTGGCGCCCGGCCTTCAGGGCCACGGCCTGAAGGCCGCCGTCGGCCTCCAGCACCGGGCCGTCCACCCCGTCCACCCGGCAGCGCCAGCCGGGATACCAGGCGTTGGACAGCAGCAGCACCGCGTCTCGGTCCGTGGCCACCTCCAGGCTGGCCGTCTCCGGGCTGCGTTCCAGCCAGGCCACGCTGCCCCGGGGCTCGCCGCCGGGCAGGCCCGGGTCCTGGGCCAGCAGGGCCTCGCGCCGGGGGTCAAAGGCCGGATCGGCCAGCAGGCGGTAGGCGGCCTCGTCGTCGGCCACGGCCCGGGCCCGACCCAGCAGCCAGGCCCTGGGGCAGGCGCCCGGGTTGAGCAGGAAGCGCAGGTCCTGGGAACCCGCGGACGCGGGCACCATCACGTAGCGGACGTTCAGCAGGTCCATCCACACGGGCAGGCGCGCCTGCATGGCCCGGGAGATCCGCACCGAAGACTCCAGGCGCATGGACTCGGTCCCGGCCAGCTGTTCATAGCCCAGCCCCACCAAGCGGTTCTTCCAGGGCATGGCGTCGGCGACGCGGAAGGGCTCCAAGGCGCCCGGGTCAGGCGCCGGCCCCACGGTCCTCAGGCGTTCCAAGGCCGCGTCCGGATTGGCCCAGGGGATGAAGCGGCCCAGCACCTGCCACTGGTCCTGGGCGTGGAAGGCCAGGGCCAGGACCAGGGCCAGGCCCGCCATCCGTGGCCGCGTGGCCGCCCAGAGCACAGGCAGCAGCAGCAGGAGGCCCCCCAGCGTGAGCAGGGCCGAGCCCCGGGCCATGGCGCTGATGAGTGCGGTCATTTGGTGGGGCTCGGTGCCGTCCCCCAGGCCGTGCAGGGCCGCCGCGTCGGCCAGCGGACGGTGGCCGGCCCAGGCATAGGCCAGGGCCGCCGCGGCCAAGGCCAGGCCGGTGAAGGCGAGGGCGCCGGACCAGGCCCGCTTGCGCAGCGCCGGGTCGCGCAGCGCGTCCCAGCCATAGGCGGCCAGGCTGCAGGCCGCGAAGGCGGCCAGGAAGAGGATGCGGCTCCAGATGCGGAAGCCCTTCAGGATGGGCAGGTGCTGGAACAACCCGTAAAAAGGGGTCCAGTCGCGCTGGGCCAGGAACAGCGCCGCCAGGCCCAGGCTGGCCATCCAGCGCACCATGCGCTCCCGGGCCCACAGCGCGGCCAGCGCGGCCGTGGCCAGGGCCCAGGGCAGCAGGCCCAGGTATTCGCTGGTGAAGCAGTCGCCCATGGGCCCGTCGTAGCTGGGCTCCTTCCATCCGAAAAAGCCGGGCACCAGCCAGGTGAGGGCCTCGCGCAGGCCGATGGAGCCGTCCACAAAGGCGGCGTGGGAATAGCCCTGCCGCTCGGTGAAAGGCAGGTACTGCAGGGTGGGCCAGAGCTGGGGCGCGCTGACGAAAAAGGCCGTTCCCAACGCCACGGCCAGGCCCGTGGGCAGCGGGGACAGACGGCCCCCTGGGCCGGGCTTGGCCGGCCGGGCCAGGGCGAAGAGGGCCAGGGCGAAGAGGGTGTAGACAAAGAGCTGGGCCGCGGCGGCCTCGACCTGCAGGCCCAAGGCCAGGCCGCAGAAGGCCCAGGCCGTGGTGGAGCCCTCGTCGCGGGCCTTGCACGCGGCCCAAAAGGCCCAGGGCACCAGGGCGATGCCTTCCACAAAGTTCTGGTAGCCGCCGTTCAGCTGGCTGATCAGCGAGCCCGAGGCCTGGAAAAAGACCGCGCCCAGCAGGGCCGCGGCCACGCTGCGGTCCAGGCGGCGCAAGAAGAGGAACATGCCGGCCCCGGCCAGGGCCACATGCAGGGCCGTGTCCCAGGCCAGGGTGGCGGGCAGGCCCAGGCCCAGCAGGGCGCCCAGCATGGCCGTGGGATAGGCGAAGTAGAGGTTGCTGCTGGCGATGCCCGGCATGCCGCCGAAGACGCCGGGCAGCCACAGCGGCCACTGGTGGGCGGCCAGGCTGCGCTGGACCTCGGCGTGGAAGGGCAGGCCCAGGGCCAGGGTGTCCCAGCCCGCGATGAACTGGCCTTGGAACAGGGCCGCGCGGAACAGGAAGAGGGGCACGGCCAGCAGCAGCCCCAGGGCCAGGGCCGTGGACCAACGCTGTGCCCGTCCCCCCAACGAAGATGCGTACATAGGTGGCTCCAACCAACAACCGCGCCGGGCCGTCCTGGCCGGGCGCCCCATCCTATCCCAAGCGCCCGCCTCCGTCCCATCATTTGACCGGGCCGCTGGAAGCCAGCTATACTAAGGTCTGCAGTTTCGGCCCGTCCGGGCCGGCCCAAGGGAGGGAACCATGAAATTCGCCGCCATCGCCGCCGCGTGCCTCGGCTTGTCCGCCGCCGCCGGGGCCAGCCGCCTGCTGGACCCGGTCTACCTGGGCGCCGGGTCCAACCCCCGGGGGGTGGCCAGCGCCGACCTCAACGGGGACGGCTTCGCCGACCTGGCCGTGGCCGACTTCGGCAGCGGCACCCTCATCGGCGCGCCCTGCCCCATCACCGGCGGCGCCATCAGCATCTACAACGGCTCGGCCCAGGGCCTGAAGCCCGGCCAGGTCATCACCGTCACCGACGCCCCCCGCGGCCTGGCCCTGGTGGACCTCAACAACGATGGCAAGCCCGACCTGCTGGCCACCTTCTACTGCAACGGCAACCTGGCCGTGTTCCTCAACAAGGGCGACGGCACCTTCAGCGCCACGCCCACGCTCTACCCCACCGGCATCGAGCCCGTGGGCGTGGCCGCCCAGGTCAGCAACGGCAGCGGCCTGGTGGCCGTGGCCGACTACGGCAGCAACAAGGTCAGCGTCTATGCCGTCAAGATGGGGGTCCTCACCTTGGCCAGCACCCTGGCCGTGGGCGCCAACCCCACGGACGTCAAGTTCTACCCCTCCCCCCTGGGCAAGAGCCCGGTGCTCTTCGTCGCCGACTACGGCGCCAACGCGGTCACGCGCCTCAGCCTCAACAGCGACGGCACCCAGGCCGGCAGCGCGGACATGCCGGTGCCGGGCCAGCCCTGCAAGCTGGCCGTGGGCGACCTCAACAACGACGGCCTGCCCGACCTGGCCGTGGCCCGTTTCACCGACAGCGCCGTGTCCGTCTTCCTGGGCCAGGCCGACGGCAGCGTGGCGGTCACCCCGGTGGCCATGACGCTGGCGGGACGCTACCCCAATGGCCTGGCCCTGGGCCGCCTGGGCGGGGCCCCCTCGCTGGTCACGGCCGACCGCGACAGCGACCAGATCGAGGTGCTGCACTGGTCCGGACAGGGCCTGAGCCGCTGCGCCGCGGTCACGGTGCTGGACTCGGCCGGCAACACCGGCACCTACGGCCCGGTGGACGTGGCCATCGCCGACTTCAACAGCGACGGCTACGGCGACGTGGCCGCCAGCCACATGCGCGACGGGCGGGTCATCCTGTTGTCCGGCGCCCGCCCGGCCGCGCCGGCCATCGCCAGCCCCAGCCACCCGGACCCCAGCGGCTGGAGCGCCGAGACCACCTTGGTGGCCAATTTCACGGCCGCGCCCGACCTGGACGGCATCAGCGGCTGGCAGGCCGGCCTGGACCAGGACCCGGTGGGCTCGCCGGCCACGGACGCGGCCCAGTTCTCGGTGCCGGCCTTCACCCAGGCCCACCTCAGCGCGGGCGACCACTACCTGCACGTGCGGGCCGTGGACGCCAACGGCAAGGCCGGCGATGTGGCCACCTACCGCGTGGGCATCAAGGCCCAGCTCAACCCGGCCAACACCTACAACTTCCCCAACCCCACCCGCGACGGCCGCACCACCATCCGCTTCCCGCTGATGACGCCCGCGGCTGTGGAGCTGAAGATCTACAACGAAACCGGCGACCTGGTCTGGCACCGCGACCTCAGCGCCGGCCAGACCCAGGCCGGGCTCAACCTGGTCATCTGGGAAGGCCAGACCGACAACGGCCGCAACGTGGCCAACGGCGGCTACATCCTCACGGTCCGCAGCGGCTCCATCCTGGTCACCAAGAAGATCGCGGTGGTCCGCTAGGCCCGCCGGGCCGCTGAAACGGGCACTTTTAAAGCACTGGGGAGCGCATGGCCAAGGGCAACACCATCTTCGACGAACTGTTCGTGCTGGACCTGGCCAACAACCACTGGGGCAAGCTGGACCGGGGCCTGAAGATCATCGAGGACTACAGCCGGGTGGTGCGCTTCAACTCGGTGAAGGCGGCCATCAAGTTCCAGATCCGCGACGTGGACAACTTCATCCACAAGGACTTCCGCGACCGGACCGACATCCGCTACATCAAGAAGACGCTCGACACCAAGCTCAGCCCCGAGGACTACGCCGTGATGGTCAAGGCCATCCGGGCGGCCGGCTGCATCCCCATGGCCACGCCCTTTGACGAGGCCTCGGTGGACACCTGCGTGAAGCTGGGCCTGGACATCTTCAAGATAGCCAGCTCCGACCTCAACGACTGGTTCCTCATCGAGAAGATCGCCGCGGCCCGCAAGCCGGTCATCGTGTCCACGGGCGGCTCGTCGCTCAAGGACATCGACGACCTGGTCAAGTTCTTCAACCGCCGCGAGATCCCCCTGGCCATCAACCATTGCGTGAGCATCTACCCCAGCGAGGACGCCGAGCTGGAGATCAACCAGGTGGATTTCCTCAGGGACCGCTACCCGGAGAACGTGATCGGCTTCTCCACCCACGAGTACCAAAATTGGGAATACTCCATCATGATCGCCTACGCCAAGGGCGCCCGCACCTTTGAGCGGCACATCGACATCGACACGGGCGACCACCCCCTGAGCAAGTACAACAGCCTGCCCCAGCAGCTGGACACCTGGTTCAAGGCCTTCCACAAGGCCCAGGAGCTCTGCGGCGCCCCCGGCACCCAGAAGCGCATGCCGCCGGCCAAGGAGACCGCCTACCTGGACACCCTCATCCGCGGCGTCTACGCCCGCCACGACCTGCGGGCCGGCCAGCGCCTGGTGGACGCGGACGTGTACCTGGCCATCCCGTGGCAGGAGGGCCAGATGAGCTGCCGCGAGTTCATGCGGGGGGAGAAATTGGTGGTGGATGTGGCGAAGGACAGCGCGGTGAAGGTGGGGGACATTGAGAGCCCGTATGGGGGGAAGACGGAATAGTGTTCCAGTTTTCATTGATGGGCACTTTTAAAGTGTTAAATTTTTTACCAGGACCATGTCTCTCCCATATTTTTTCTAACAAAATAACTAAAATCTGAATTTTTGCCTTGGGTTCCAGCTCTAATATTCAGATACTTTGCGAATGTTTTTTTGCCTTGCCTGGCTATGGGGCGGGGCCACGGTCGGCGTTTCAATAAGGAATCCTTCAGGCAAGCGGTGGGGGCATGAAAATCAAGCGGCAAGCGGACCCGGTTGGACCTGAAAAGGTCCGCCGTCGATATTCGTATTTTCTCCTTAGTTTGGGCATTGCCGTTTTTTTTGCCCTGGCGGTCCACGTGCGGCTTCGTGCCACCTGCACCGCGACCCAGGTATTCCAACTCGTGGCCAGGAACCCGAAGATCAAAGGTAAATTTTCCGGTCAAGTCTTTCTGGCTCAGACAAGCCCAATCCCAGACGCGAATGGCTATTTTACCGCTGTGCCTGGCGCCACCATTCAAATGACCGCGCATGGGTGGGGGGCATGTGTAAATGGGGTTCCAACCGGGTCGAATGCCGGTTATGGGCCTTACTGCTGCCCTTCCGGGACATGCAGTTACACCGGCATATGGGATGTCTTGGATCCTTGCGGCCAGTCAGTTTGTAACTTGCAGTTGACCGCGTCCTATACTGTGACGAATGGGATCACCTGCAACGACTTCTATCCGCCTTACTCCGGCACTTGCTCAACCCCTTGCCTAAAATATTGTGTCGTCACGCTTGGCGGCCCGCCGGGCAGCATGAACAACTACTATGAGTCCGGAATTTGCAATCCGTTAGGCTGCGGAGGCACGGGTGTTGATGTGAATTTTCCCGTCACCCTCAGTATGGGCTGCCTCAAACCCAACGCAACACTGCCGGACAATAATCCAATCCCAACCGCTGTAGTCTATCCATGACATCGGGGTTTCAGAGCGTCGAGGGCACCCATAGACCGGCCCCAGCGTTGGGCCGGAGGTTCCTTGGTGTGTCCGCGGCGATCTGGTTCCTTTTTCTGCCATCGCCGGCGTTGGCCTATGACTGCAGCACCGGACAGGGACAGGGCGGCGTCCAAGAAACCACAATTTTAGGCACCTGCTTTGACTACTTCTGTGCAGCTACGTTTTGCGATATGCCGGCTGGCAACAACGTGGTGGTCTACACTTCGGCCCATCCCATCTCGCTTGCCAATGACCCGGGAACGCTCTGCAATTGGGCAAATCAATTTGTCTCAACCCGGGCGTTCACCTATTCCGCCAACCCTTCGGGCGGCGCCAATGTAAATGTCTCCCAGAATTTTAACGGGTCAGCCCAATTCAGCGCCTTGCCGGCCCAGACTCCGACCACTATACAGATGTTGATGGTGGCTGGACTGACCAATTACTATGGAAACACTTGGCAGGTGGCGGCCCCTCCGCAAACTATCACCCGTGATGATTCCGTGACCAGCGTGATCACCCGCACGGATAGCAGCGGGAGCGAGGTCGATGGCGGCGCCCCCCTTTCTTTTTCAAATGCGGCCAGCTCCGCGCCGAACCGCTGCAACGTCCCCATCGTCACTCAGTGGGTGGTGGAAGAGCACGATCCGAATAATCCCGCGTTCGTGATCACCCTTCAGACCTCGACCGTTTCCGCTCCGGCCTTGTCTTACAATTCAAATTCCTATGCCTGCACCTTCGCGACGACCGCCACGGGGGGCATGTGCGGCAACGAAATTTGGGTCAAAGCCCGCAGCTACCCGACCATCGACAGCGGGCCGGCCATCACGTCGCCCTGGAGCAGTTACATCAAGATCCAGGAATATAGCCCGGTATCCGTGGTTGTGAACGGGACGCCTGGATCCAGCGTCACCCTGGCGGGAAATGTCATCCCAGGCTCCATGACCCAGACGCTGACCAACGGCAGCGCGGTGTTCAATTTCAAGTCCGCGAAGGCGGGGCAGGTGAGCTTGAACATGTCGGCGACCCTGGATTGCTATACCCCGCTTCCGTCGACGCCTGTAACCGCATTAACCTGCCAGAACAACAGCGCCAGCTTCACACTTACCAAGCCCCCTTTCACGGTCCACGGGGTAGTCCGCTATGGCAGCACCGCGGTCACGGGGCTGATGAACTGCAAGACCCCGCCCAGCCCCTTGGCCAACGGCGATCCCATTTGTGGGGCGACTGTCACGCTGTTGAAGGGCGGCGCGACCGTGGGGGTTTTCCCCACCAGGGCCGATGGGTCCTTTGACGTCGCCGATCCTTCGCCTGACGCATCCGCGACCACGTATGGTTTGAGCGTCACAGCGCAAGGGTTCGATCCGTCGGTTCAGACGCTGAAGACCTTCACTGTGTCCAAGTGCAGCTCCCCCGGTGAGCAGGACCTGTATCTCTATTTGACTCCCCCGCAGGAATGTCCCATCCATGACACCAACCCGGTGAACCCGTTGAGCGGCGAACGCACGCTCACGGTCACGGACTTGAGCGTTCCCGGCAAGGCCGGCTTGGATTTCACGTTCACCCGGATAAACCGCAACAGTGGATCCCTGTCGGATTTGGGACTGGGACTTGGCTGGACCACCAATTGGACGGTATGGCTGGAGCCGGACGGACGCGGCAACTTCCGGGTCTTTTTCACAGACGGCAAGTACCACCTTTTGGCGCCGGATCCGGCCAATCCCGGCAGCTACAAGGGCGTGCCTGGTTTCTTCTATACGCTCCAGCCTGTTGGAAGCCTTTGGGCCTTGGTGGATACACAGGGAACCCGCTACCAATTTGATGCACAATTGCGGCTGGCCGGGATCACTGACCGGTTCGGCAACCAAATCCAGGTCAACCGGGACTCCCAGGGCCGGATCATGAGTGTTGTGGATACGGGTGGCCGTAGCTACACCTTCACCTATGACGCCGTCCATATGCTGACCATGACCGCGCCGGACCCGCAGGCCAGCCACGGCAACGTTTGGACGTTCAACTACACCCAGGGGGATCTGACCAGCGTGGACGGTCCGGGTGCAGGATCCGGCTACCACGCCGTATACAAGTACGACGCCAACAACTGGATGATCCACGAAGACGAACCTAAGAACCCAACCGGGCTGAAGCACTTGGACATCCACTATGACGCGGCGGGTAGGACCATCAGTGAAAGCCGCTCTGCGACCAACGAAGTAGTGGCGAGCATGGTTTATGGCCTGAACGGGACCGGTGACATGCAATACACCGTGGAAGGCTATTCCGCCCGCGTGCTGGTGGACGCCTATGGCCGAAGCTCCGGCAGGCAGGTGGGGTCCAACGCCACCGCAGTTCAATGGGATGCACAGAACCAAGGTGCAACCTTAAACCGGGATTTCCGTGGCAACGTCACCACCATGGCTTATTATCCCACCAACCGGGGTGAACTGCAGAGCAGCACAGACCCCTCCAATCTCGTGACCACCTACAAATACGATCCCTACGGATTTGGTGTGGTGATTGAGCGGGATAGTTATGACAAGAATGCGCCGGCAAAGAAAAGGATTTATCTGTCTAACGTAAACAACCTGGGCCAAGTCTTAAGCTACCAGGACGGGGCGCCGGATAGGGTCACGACATATAGGTACGACCCCCAGGGCTTCGGTCAATGGACTTATCGCCAGGATCCCGACGGCGGCGTCACAACCAGGGATTTCTATGGCAGTGGGCAGGTCCTGCGGATCACGGATCAGACCGACAACCTGGTGACCGAATACACCTACGATGGTTGGGGCCGGGTGAAGACTAGCGTTAATAAGGCCAGCGGCTTGACCACTGCCTTTACTTATGACGGCGCCGGTAATGTGATTCAGACAGATTACACGGATTCCTACGGGCATACCCAAACCAGCGCTTCGTATTATGACGATGGCATGTTAAAGGCAAGCGCCGACGAAAAAGGGAATGGTCCATCCTACAGCTATACTTCCGACGGGCGGGATAACCTGATGTTGGAAACCGGGGCTGGCGGTCTTTACACGAATCAGCCGCAATACCAGCCCTCACAGAACCAGCTGTCGGGCGAAATCCTAAGCGGGCCGGACGGCCTTGGCGGGAGCTATATCCGCACCCATGACTACACCTTTGAGCAAAATGGGTGTTGCAGCGCCCAAGGACGTATGGTCACAGACACTATACATGGGGCCCAAGTTGGGTCGGTCCTCGAAAATCTGACTACGACCTTTGGCTACGACCTTGACGGGAATCGAAATCAAACTCTGTCGGCTCAACCCGGACATGATGAAAATGACATCTACGACGGAAATGACCGTCTGACCCATCGGACTCTCGGCACGGGCGTGGACGCCAGTACTGAAATTTACGGGTACAACGCA
>Ga0210386_10002846_pt1 | contig 14667 bp, 13 predicted proteins | sample IncBWH32OmetaG_FD_160091 | JGI IMG/M metagenome (GOLD analysis project Ga0210386, IMG submission 160091) | Forest soil microbial communities from Barre Woods Harvard Forest LTER site, Petersham, Massachusetts, United States - Inc-BW-H-32-O ... | reverse complement strand
GCCCGCCGTTGACGAAATCATCAGCCAGCAAACCGCGCGCACCATGATGACCCTCTTCCGCGCCGTCACCGCGCATGGCACCGGCGCCGCCGTTGCGCAGATGAATCACCCGCTGGGCGGCAAAACGGGCACCACCAGCGACTTCACCGACGCCTGGTTCCTGGGTTTCTCGCCCTCGGTCACCTGCGGTGTGTGGGTCGGCTACGACAGCCGCGAGTCGCTCGGTGAAAAAGAGACCGGCGCTCGCGCCGCCCTGCCCATCTGGATGGAAATCATGAAGGTCGCTATCGCCGGCAAAGACGACGAGCAGTTCCCCGGCGATACGGAGCAACCTCCACTGGAGCAGGCCAAAGCCGCGTCATCCGCAAAGCCAATTCTGCCGCCGACCCCGGCGGCCCATTCCTCGGTGACTCCGTCGCCGCGCACACAAACCCCCGCGACGCCGCCCAGGATCACCGTACCGCCGGTTGCGAAGCCGGTTCAGACCGGATTAACCCGGCCGGCTTCTCCGCACTGATCGTCGCCAGTCTCAACTGGGCATGAAACTCTCGGGTTGACATCCGACCCGAAGGGGCACATACTCGTGTCGTATGCCGACCCAAGAGAACAACGACGACCGAATCACCCTTCTCCAGGGCACGCTCGACCTATTGATCCTGAAAACCCTTATCCTGGGCCCCTGCCACGGCCAGGGTGTCGCGCGCTCCATTCAGCGCCAGTCCGAAGAGGTTTTATTCGTTGACCACGGTTCGCTCTATCTCGCATTGCAGCGCCTCGAAGACAAGAAGCTGATCCAGGCCAAGTGGGGCGTCAGCGAGAACAACCGCAAGGCCCGCTTCTATTCGCTCACCGCAAAAGGCCGCGCAGAATTGCTTGAAAAGTCTTCGCAGTGGAAGCGGCTGACGCGCGCGATGGATTTAATTCTTGATCCGGGAACCGAACCGCAGGCCGAGGAGGCATAAACGATGTTCAAGCGCAAGCGGACCGCCGAGGATTTTGCCGAGGAGATCAAAGCTCATCTCGAACTCGAAGCCGACGACCTGCGCGGCGAAGGCCTGGACGCTGCGGAGGCGCACCGGCGCGCGCGCGTCGGGTTCGGCAGTGTTGACGCAGCAAAGGAAGGCTTTCATCTCAAGGGTCGCTGGCAAAGCCTCGACAAATTCGTTGGCGGTCTCCGCTTCGGCCTGCGTTCGCTCTTGAAGAGTCCCGGCTTCGCGCTAACCGCAATCCTCACAGTAGCCCTCGGGGTAGGCGCCAATACAGCGGTCTTCAGCGTTATGAATGCGGTTCTGTTGAGGTCGCTCCCTGTCGCCGATCCCCAGACCCTCGTCTACCTCAGGACCTCCGACGCGCCGCAGGGAACAGGCACAGTCGATACCAACGAGACGATTTCCTATTCCGTCTATGATGCGCTGCGCAAGCAAACCACTGCAGTCTCGTCGCTCATTGCTTACGTGCCACTTTCCAGCAGCAAGGTTGCAGTGCGCGCCGGTTCGCAGCCGGAAGAAGCAGAAGGCGACATGGTGAGCGGTACATTCTTCTCCAGCCTCGGTGTGAACCTGCCGCTCGGCCGCGGTTTTACCGAGAAGGACGAGACGAACCATGCGCCGCTCGCAGTCATCAGCTACAACTACTGGACCCGTCGGTTTGCACGAAACCCGGCTGTCCTCGCGCAGCCGCTTTATGTGAACGGCGTGCCCATGACCATCGTTGGAGTTTCCGCGCAGGGGTTTGAGGGCCTGGAACCAGGCGGATCGACCGATTTCTGGATTCCTTTGCAGAATCGCCGCGAACTCAATGCATGGGGCAATCCTCCCGAGGATGGCAAACTCTACATCGCGAATCCCAAGTGGTGGTGCCTGCGCTTGATCGCACGCCTCGCGCCCGGTGTCAGCAGGGCCAAGGCCGTTGCCCAACTCCAGCCGGTCTTCCAATCCGCAGCTCGCATTGGCTTGGGCACGCCTAGGGAAGGCGAAAAGCCGCCAGTGCTGAGCTTCGCCAATGCGAAGAATTTCCCGGGCTATGACCAGATGTATGGCAATCCACTGCGAATCCTCATGGCGATGGTTGGACTTGTATTGCTTATCGCGCTTGCCAACGTCGCCATGTTGCTTGCAGCGCGAAACGCTGCGCGGCAGCGCGAGTTCTCCCTCCGCCAGGCTCTCGGCGCGGGACGAGGAGAGCTCTTCCGTCAGCTGTTGACTGAGAGCCTGATCCTGGTAACCTTGGGCGGCTTGCTGGCCTGGGCCTTTGCCATGATGGCTGCGCGGCTGCTTGCGAATTGGGCGCAGATCGAATCGAGCTTGGCGCCAGACCGCACCGTGCTCCTCTTCACGCTTGGCATCCTCGTAATTGCGGCTCTCCTCTTTGGCCTCGCCCCCATGCGTGTAGCCCTTGCCGGCCGCGCAGAACTCGCTTTGAAAACCTCGGCGGCGACCTCCAATCTTGATGCAGGCAAATCCCGCACCGGCAAGATCATTGTCGCGCTGCAGATGGCGATGTGCGTTGTGCTGCTGGTCGGCGCGGGCCTGCTGATTCGCACGCTGCGCAATCTTGAAAACACTTCGCTGGGGATGCGCGTCGATGGCCTGGTTGTCTTCGGCGTCAAGCCCGACATTCCGTCGGTTTCAGCAGGAGTTGCTTTCTATCAGAACCTCATGAGCAAGCTTCGCATCCTGCCTGGCGTCGAGTCCGTCACCATAATGGACTCACGCATCGGCGCGTGGGAGTCAAACAACAGCAACATGCTGGTCGACGGCCGTCTGCCCGAAGTCGCAAATGGTGGCTCGCGCACCGTCCGCAGCAACGTCGTCGGGCCGGACTTTTTCACCACTCTTGGCGTGCCCATTCTCGCGGGCCGCGATTTTGCGGACTCCGACACCGCGAAGTCTCCCCACGTGGGCATCATCAACGAGGAATTTGCCAAGCGCTTCCTGCCCAATCAAAATCCGCTGGGCCACAACATCGGAACCGACGATGGACGTTACACCATGACCGTCGTCGGCGTCGTAAAAGACCACAAGTATCGCAGCATTGATGAAGCCCCCATCCCCATGGCCTGGTACATGTATGCGCAGATCCCCGTCATCGGTGAGATGCATGTGGAAATGCGCGTAAAGGGCGCGCCACTCGCAATTCTGCCGTCAGCGCAGAAAGTGGTCCAGGAACTTGACCCCAACCTGCCGCTGATCCGCCCCATGACGCAGCGCGCGCAATACGACACGACCATTTCGAGTCAGATCATGTTCGCGCGCCTCGCCGAGTTCTTCGGTCTCCTGGCAGTTGCGCTCGTAGCCACCGGCCTCTATGGAACGCTGGCCTATCGCGTAAGCCGCCGCACCGCAGAAATCGGTGTCCGCATGGCGATGGGGGCTAGTCGCGGGCAGGTCGTGTGGATGATCCTGCGCGACAGCCTGCGTCTGACCGCGATTGGCGTCGTGGCCGGTGTGCCGCTTGCAATGCTCATCGGCCGCGCCTTGTCGAGGTCACTCTACGGAGTAATTCCGCTCGATGCGCTTACCTACGCGGTAGCCATCGCCGGAATCACAATCGTCGCCCTTTTCGCCAGCGCCGCACCAGCGACCCGCGCCGCCAGCGTCGATCCTCTGCGTGCGCTGCGCACCGAGTAGGCTTCAACCGAGCGATTCCTGCCGATAGAGATCCGCAGTATGCCTCGCCGCAACTCCAATCGCCATTGCAAACATAATAGCGGTGGCAATGGTTCCGCCCACATCAAAGAGCAGCATACGATGGCCCATCACCGTCGCGTACGGGCTCCTCAGCAGGGCCAGGTTTCCCACGATCAGCATAATGCGAATCTCCGTTGGTCCAAAAATCCCCTGCGACATCTGAAAGCAGGAAAGCGTGTACGCGGCCAGATAGCTCTCCGCCGAAAGCAGAAGAAAGGCCACGAGCATCGCCATCGCTACCTGCCAGTGCACAAACCTCGAGCATCCCAGGCCGCACATCAGCGCCGTTGCGCCAAAAATGTCCACGATGTGATCGACATAGAACCCGTAGCGTGGCCGCTGCAGGTTGCGCACGCGTGCCAGCGTCCCGTCCATGCTGTCGCCGAACCAGTTGAGCACCAAGCATGCAATAACGCCCACGAGCGCGAACGCTTTGTAGGGCGACAGCGCGTAAAATATCCCCGCTCCGATCTGGGCGGCCAAACCCAATGCCGTTAGCTGGTCCGATGTCAGCCATCGCGGCGCCCGCACCGCTATCCACATCAGCAAGCGTTTCTCTGCGTCGGCGGTAAGCGATCGGTTGATACGCCGCGCAGAGGCAAATGTAGTTGTAGCAGTCGCGTTCATCATCGTACTCTCCTCCTTGAGTAGCTACTTTCTAAGTGCATTGCAAACGGCACGCAGCGTAAACTCCAGCGATTCACGCGGTACGCTCTCGACGTAAGGCCGCACCACCCACCCCAGCCCGACAGGAATTGAACGCGTCAAGGAAACGGACTCGACCTGCATATACAGCCCACCATCGCGGTCCTCGTAGCTCCAGTAGGTATTCATCCGCCACAGGAACCCATGTTCCTCGCCGTCGCTCAGCAGGCGCTCCTTCGACGTCCCGGCCGACGCGATTTCCGAGATGCGGGTGCTCCACGACGCGTTGTACCCATGCTGTCCGTCCAGGCGCCCGTAACGGATTTCGTAAGCCGTATCCATCACTACGGTGATCACGTGGTGATGCCGCACACGCATCGATGCCGCAAAATGATCAGGAACCCGCCCGTCGTGCGGGGAAAGAATCGCGGCTCGCACAATCTGCGGTGCGAACCTCTGCGGATAGCCGCTAAAGTCTTTCATCAGCTGCTCAAAATCAGCCACCGCGGCTCCGTGAACAAATGCCGTGCCGCGCCAGTGATGCAGTAGCGCCCCGGACATCTCGGCCTCTTTGGCCGGTGTCAGTTTCTCAACGATCACCTCGCCCCGTCGAAGCCGCGCATCCGTTTGCACGCTTGACCCAACCGAGGCGACGAAGCCCTTCGGCGACCGGTGCTGCTGCACCAGCCGAGATTCCACCTTGCCGATGTAGTCATTGAACTCGCGAACAGCCGCGGCCGGTGCCTCGCCCCATCCAGCCACGCAAGCGGGCAAAAGCAGCAGGAACAAGAAAGTTCTGGCGGCCGGCAACCTGCTTCGCCACGTCGAGACGCAACGCTTCATGCCTGCAAACTTGTCAAACAGCAATCCGGCAATCAATGCTCGGCGTCTCATCTCGCCAACCAATAAACCTCACCGCACAAGTTGCTGCAGAAACAGTAGTTCCGGCGAATTGTCCAACAGTGGCAACCGTCGGCGGAATGTTGCAATCGGTTAAACTGGCCGTAAGAGATGACAAAACCTGAGCCAGTGCGGCGCTATCGCTTCGGAGCTTTTGAGGCGGACGCTGCCACCGGAGAACTGCGCCGGCAGGGAATCCGCATCAAGCTCAACGCCCAGCCGTTCCAGGTGTTGCTGATGCTGCTCGAGCACCCCGGCGTGGTGTTGACGCGCGAAGAGATTTCTAGCGCACTGTGGCCTGACGGCACCTTCGTCGACTACGACCACGGCGTGAATTCCGCGGTCAATCGCATTCGCGAAGCCCTCGGCGACGCTGCCAACAGCCCCCGCTTCGTTGAAACGCTGGCCCGGCGCGGATACCGCTTCGTCGCCGCCGTTGAAATAATCGCCGACGGGTCCGACATCCGTCCCACCCACACCGGTCTGCCTCAGCCATCGTCGGAGACTGAGCTCAGGCTCGGCAACGGAATCCTCTCATCTCCGGAAGAACTTCCTGAAACTCCGCCCACCGTGGTGCAGACTCTCTTCCTTCTGCTGCAGCTCATGTACCTGGGCTTTTACGTCGGAGCGCTTACCAATCTCGCGGAGATCGAGGATCTGCTATCGCCGCTGGCGCGTGCGCCGCTCATTTTTTACGCTCTTATCGGAACCGCAGTAGTCCTGATTCCCGTCCGCGCCTTCGTTCTATGTGCGGTCCTGTTTCGCGCGCCGCGCGTCCGCGGAAAATTCCTGAAGATGTGGCCCGGGCTCCTCGTTGCCGATGTCCTGTGGGCGCTCTCGCCATTTCTGCTGCTGCACCACATCAACGTCGGATTGGCGCTGGCCTGCATGGCCCTTCTGGTCTACGCGCCTTTTGCGCAGCGCTCGCTGATGCTGATGGGCGCCGGCCGGGACCGGAGTGAACTCTCCCGCGGGCCACGCTGAACCGGGCAAACCCTCCGGCTCTTTTCAGAAGTCCTACAACTGATCGTAGAGCGAGGTGTTCCGGTAACCCAGCAGTGACACAAGCGTCCAGATGGCAAGCGCAGTGCCAAATGGAATCTTGAGAATGCTCAGAAATGCAGCGACAATCGCGACCACTCGTCCCCACGGTGCCCGTTCCATCAGGCCCCAGCCGGCCACAAAGGCAAGCCCGGCGCGCAAGATCACCATGATCCATGCAAAATGAATAATCGCCGATCCGAACCCCGGGCCAAGAGGGAAGTTCCCGTGTGCCCACGGACCATGCATCCAGAAACCGCCGCCATTCAAGAACGAATTGGCAAACGCCAGTCCGACGATCCCCAACACCAGCGAAAGCCCCCCATAGATGAACCAGACTGTGCTGAGCGCACGAACCCGATTGGAGTAATTGGCCACTTCAAACGCAAGGTTCGGAACCGGTGGAGGAGGGGGCACAGCCACTGGACGGCCACATTGGGGACAAACTGGTTGCCCCTGCGCAAGAGCCTGACCACATCCGCTGCAAAACATGCTGCACCTCCGTGACGTTAACAAAATTCTATTCTTTCGCGTCCTCGCGAGCCCGGCGAGGAACTCTTAATCCTGCTGTGAATGGTTACGCAGGGGCATCCGGATTCGTTCCCATCGCTCTTCATGGCGGTCGTCGCGCAATACCAGCGCCGTGACCCTGCCTTGGGCGTCTCGCTCAACCGCAAGCCTTGTCAGGCTACTTCCGTTCGGGTAGAAAAGGATCGAAGTGGACTCCGCTGCCAACTCGGCAATTTCCCCAAAGTGATTCTTCTGGTAAAGCAGGTCTCCCTGGCGAAAGAGTGTCACGATAACCAGCCCGCGTTTGTCCACATATTCTCCGGCGAAGCTGTCAAGCTGGGCCGGCGTGAGCTTTTCGGCTGGTGGGTGCAGCGGGATGGAGATGCGCTCGGCTAACGCCGACGGTTCCTGTGTTTCTCGCCGATGCAGCAGCAGCCAGCGGGGTAGCTCGGCTTCGCCGAAGGCGCGTGTCCAGCAGTCATGCTTCAGTCCCTGGTAGACCCAAAGTCGCACGTGGCCGCCCGCCGTCTTCAGCGCCGTGTACAGTAACTCGTCTTGCCGCGGAGCCACCACGTTGTCTTCAGCACCATGGAACAGCCAGATCGGCGTCCGGCCAACAGCCTGCGCGTACTCACCGGGCAGCGTGGAGGCTTGTGACCAGCGTTCCGGCGCGTAACTCCAGAAGATGCCTCCAGCCGCGATGGCAATGGCTGCCCACCGGGTGGGATGTTCACGCGCGAGTTCCCATGATCCGTATCCGCCCATCGAGAGACCGGACAGATACGTGCGCGCCGCATCGCCATGAAACTCGGCTGTCTCCTCGTCAAGCTCAGCCATCGCCATGGCGAGCATGTCCTTGTCTGTCCAGTATCGGTCGATCGAGCACTGTGGCATGACGACGATGAACGGCCAGCGCTCGGGGTGATCGCGAATGGCCTGAGGCAAGCCGATCTGCGTTTGCCACATCCCCTCCGCGCCGCGTTCACCTCGGCCGTGCAGAAACAGGATGACCGGCCACAGCTTGTGTTCGTCGCGGTGCCAGTCTTCTGGAACGTATACCTGGTAGCGATACCAGGTCGTCCCGATCTGGATCCTGCGATTGAGAAATCCGGTCTCCTGCGGCGGATATTTGTGCGAATCCTTGGCTCCCGGCGTCGCATACAGCAGGGTTGGCGCCATTCCCCAGGCAAGGCAGAGGCAGGCCGCTAGGAGTCTGAGGATGCGGAGCATAGGCTGCAATCATCATAGAGCCTGCAAGAAGGTTTTCGCCGCCGGTCCACGGCCGGAATTCCTTACGAATATCTTGTATACCGGCATGAAACAATCAGGAATTGAACTCGAACACCAGCAGATGACCACCTACGAAGCCGGAGACACGCTCGACCACTACCGCATCGAAGCTGCCCTTGCCCATAGTGGAATGTCCGTGCTCTACAGGGCAACCGATCTGGACTCCGGCAGGCAGGTGGCCATCAAAGTTCCGCTCCCCGAGATGGAGGCGGACCCGGTTCTCATCGAGCGGTTCAAACGCGAGCAGGAGATTGGCCAGGAACTCGACCATCCCGGCGTAGTGAAGTCCTTCAACAGCGAAGAGCGCAGCCGGCTCTACATGGTCATCGAGTGGGTCGATGGGCGTCTCTTGCGCACCATCCTGAACGAAGAAAAAAAACTGCCCGCCGGGCGCGCGGTAGCTATCACCCTGGCTATCTGCGATGCGCTCGACTACATGCACAAGCGCGGCATCGTCCATCGCGATCTCAAGCCCGAGAACGTCATGGTTGGCGAGGACGATCAAATCAAGCTCATCGATTTCGGTATCGCGATGAAGGAAGAGGCGCGCCGGCTGACCTTTGTCAGCGTCTCATCCCTGCTGGGTACACCGGATTACATCTCGCCCGAACAGGTAAAAGGTGCGCGCGGCGACCAGCGCAGCGACATCTACGCCGTGGGCATCATGCTCTACGAGATGCTGACCGGGCGCGTGCCGTTCGAAGGCCCGAACCCACTGGCCGTGATGAACGAGCGCGTTCTGAATGACGTCAAATCGCCGCGCGAATTCAATCCCGAAATTTCGCCTCAGATTGAAGAGATTCTGTATCGCGCTCTCGAGCGTGAGCCGCGCCACCGATACGCCACAGCCAGCGAAATGATGTGGGACCTCGAACACCAGGAGCAGGTTGGCATAGAGCCGCGCGGCCAGAAGCCGGTCAAGCTGGCCGGCCGCAAGGTCAGTAAGAAAGTGCTGCTCTACGCCGCTATGGCACTGGTGCCTCTTGTTCTATTCGCCCTGATGCTCCTGATGGCGAGAAGATAGCTCAAAGCTCTGAATTCGCAGTTACGCTTCGCACAGGATTCCGCTTCTTATCCCCTGGTCCCTGGTATCCCGTCCCTGAAGTTCACAATAAAAGTTAGTAGTGTCATTCTGAGCGAACGGAGCCCCAAACGTCGTTCAGTTTGGGGGTGGTGAGCGAAGAATCTGCTTTTTTTGCACTTCCAGATTTATGCCAATAACTTCGAAGACACCGCCCTAGATTCTTTATGCCCCGTTTTTCAGCCGCTTCAGAATTCTCCTCGCGCGCCGTGACCACGGCCGTTCGCGACGCCTCAGGTAGCGCGGCATGGTCGGCTCCTTGTCCAGCACCTTCTGCGCCCACTCACGCGCCTCCGCGTTTTTGCCCTCAGACGCGAGCAGATCGGCAAAGTTAAGATAGGTTTCAGATGAAGTCGAGACGAGGGTGGCGCTCCGGAAGAATGCCTCGGCTTTATCCTTCTCCCCTGTCAGCGCATAAGCGTGGGCCAGCAAAGCCGGTGCCCGGTTGAAGTCATAGTTCGGCTCTTTGGCGACCACCTTTTCCAAGTCTGGCAGAGCTGCCACAGCATCGCCCAGCAGAACGGCGCAAACTCCGCGCCGATAAAAGCAATCCAGCGTATTCAACCGCGCGGCAATAGCCTTGTCGAATGCCTCGCGCGCCCTCTGCAACTGGCCGTCATCCATACAGAGTTCGCCCAGCTCTTCGTAATTCCCGGCGGAGGGGTTATCGCGGATCGTCAGTTCCAGAGCAGCAATGCGTTTGCGCCGCGAGATCCCCTTGAAGGACTGGTTCAGCAACCCCGCATCCGGAAAGACCTCGGCGAACAGGTAGACAATTGCCCCGATCGGTCCGAGGAAAAGGATGATGTAGAGCCAATACGTGTCCGGCCGGCGGCGAATGAAATGGATAATCGCCCCTGCCTGGAGCAGCAGGCCCCAGGGATAGAAGAGATGCGTCAGCAAACCCATGCAGTGAGTGGTCCTGAGGTCAGATTACACGCATCATGCGGCAAATCCGCAGTCCACTTTGGTGTGAAGCTTCCCGAGCCGTCAAGGAAACCTACCTGTAAGATTCGTCGCGATGCACCACAAACTCCGGATACGCATTGCCGCCGAGCTCGTGCAGGTCCATCCCAAGGCGTTCTCCATCGGGATCCACGCGGAACGGAAGCAGGCAATTGATGAGCCAGAAGACAAAATACACCAGCGGCAGCGTCAGCCCCAGCAGCGTCGAAACCCCGATAAGCTGCGCGATAAACTGCCCCTGCTGAGGCGCGAACATCCCCGCTGCGGCCAGTCCCCACAGCCCGGCTGCGCCATGGACACTCACCGCGCCCGATGGGTCGTCGATCGACAGCGCCAGCTCGAACAACTCCACCAGCAGCGGCGTCATGATGCCGGCCACCAGTCCGGTGAAGAGCGCCGCCAAGGGTGACACCAGACCTGCGCACGCACTCGACGTAACCAGTCCGGCGAGCCAGCCATTTGCGCACAAGCTCGCGTCCGGCTTGCCAAACCGAATCCGCGTCACCGAAAACGTAGCCACAAGCGCCGCTGCCGCCGATAGCAGCGTATTGACTGCGGTGACGGCCAGCGCCGTCGGAGCCGCATTAAGCCACAGCAGCGACCCTGCCATGTTCCACGCCAGCCATCCCACCAGCGCGACCAGGCAGCCCAGCAGCACGTATACCACGTTGTGCCCCGGCATCGCCGTCGACAGGCCCTCCTGCGGAAACTTGCCCTTGCGCGGCCCCGCGATCCACACAACTGCCAGGGCCGAGACGCCGCCGAGCGCATGAATCGCCGCTGCGCCGCCTCCGTCCAGAAATCCGCCACCCGACGAAAAATTTACGCCCAGTTGTGCCAGCCATCCTCCGCCCCAGGTCCAATGCGCGACCAGCGGAAACACCACCGCCCCCATGACCGCCGCAATCGCCGCACCAGCCGGTAGCCGAAGCCGGTCCGCGCCCGAACCCCACGGAATCAGAACCACCAGCGCGACTGAGAGCAGTTCAAAAAGAATCGCGAGTTGCATGCGTGGCGCAGCCCCTCCCAATTCTCTTAGAAAGAACGGACCCGCGCCGGCCCAGTTCCACGCCTTGCCTGCAAGATGAAAAAGATGGTCGCCGTTCGTCCCCGCAGCCAGGGCCGATCCCACCAGCGCAAACGCAATCACTGCCGTCGAGATCACAACGAGACTGCCGAGCAACAATTGCGCCGCTGACCGCGACCGGCCCAGCCCTGTATTCACCAGGGCTATGCCGGCAATTGCCAGCGGCGCCAGCAGCAGAAGTCCCAGCGTGAGCGCGAAAGAGCTTTCCGGAAAGGGCATCGGCGCCAGCGGAGTCATCGGTTTTCGCTCCGCAACTGCATGTGGCCCCGCACTGCCACCACCAGGCCCATCGCTTCAACCGCGAGTCCGCACACAACAAAAGCGGTCCGCTGTGGCGATGCAGGAAAAAGAAGGATTGCCGCGATCGAAAGAAAGAACCCGGCTGGCATCACCAGCAATCCGGCATATTTCATGGCCTCGTCCTTTCAAGGCAGTTCACCGGTTGATACAGGTAGGCTCAGGGACGGACGTCCGCAAAAAAGATGAATGTATGGCAGTTGGCAACCGGTTGAATTGCTTTCATGAATTCTAAATGTTTCCGACGCTTTCGTCGGAGATTGGGCCGACGAATGTCATCCATTCAAACAAAGAAAAATGCGTGAGGGCGCGAAAAAGCAGCTTTCTCTAACAGGTTTCAGCAGCCATTCACGCACTTATGCCATCTTTTTGATCCGCGAATAATAATGGCCTATGTACATTCGTCTTGATCGGGCACATCGGGCCGTCCCTGTAATTCTTGGTGTCGTCTCCCTCGCGAGCGTCGTCTTGCTGCTGATTTGGGATGCCTTCCCGCAGCTGTTTCCCTCAAGAGCCCATGACGTTCTAGGCGCATTCCCTCTCGCCATGATTGCTTTCGCGTACCTCGCCTATCAGGCCGCGCACCGACCTGCGCCCCGGGAAGTAGTCAAGGCAGTCCTCCTCGCCATTGCCTTCCTCTTCTGGGCAGCAAATCAATTCTGGCCCGATCTTCCCCAGGCAATGTTATTCAACGACATCGCCATCGCGCTCTTTGTCCTTGACGTTTTTCTCGTCATGATCGGATGGCCCGATTCTTCCCCCGACGAATCCTTCGGTGAAACTTACCCCGCATCGTCTGAAGACAGAAAACCTTGAGCAGAATTACTTCGCCGCCGGGTAAATCCCCTCCAAAGGCTTGTCTTGCTGATTGTCGAATGGCGGATTGGGCAATGGCAGCCGCGGCATCATCGCATCACGTTGGGCCGCGTTGTACACAAAGATCGCCATAATCGTCGCAGCCTGCTTCAGGTCCGGTTCTGACATGCGCTCATACGTGTCCTGGTTGCTGTGGTGGGTCACCGTCCCGTAGTCGCGCGGGTCCTGGATGAACTGAAATCCCGGCAGTCCTACCTGGTCAAACGGCACATGATCCGTCGATCCCGTATTACGCATGGAGATGGTCGTGAACCCAAGATCCTTGATCGGCCCCGCCCACTGCTCGAAGATATGCGCCGCCTGCGAGTTTCCCTCGGAGAAAATCCCAAGGAATTTACCCGTGCCGTTGTCTGCGTTGAAGTAGACATCGAAACTCGCGTGGTCGGGCTTCACGGTCACCGGCCCCGTTTGCTCTCGCAAGAACTCCGGTACCACCTGCTCTTCCGGCTTCGTCGAGTAGCTCAGTGATCCGTAATGGTTGCGAATATACCCCGACGAACCGAAGATCCCCTGCTCCTCGCCGCCCCACAGTCCAATCCGAATCGTCCGCCGAGGCTGGATGTTCAGCGTCTTCAGAATGCGCATCGCCTCAAGCGCGATAATCGTGCCCGCTCCGTTATCCGTCGCACCCGTTCCCGCAATCCAGCTATCCAGGTGACCGCCCATCATCACTACCTGGTCTTTCAGTGCCGGATCCGTTCCAGGAATATCCGCGATCACGTCATGGCCCTCCACGTGATCTCCGCTGAACCGCGTGTCGATGTTCACCCTCAGCCTGACCGGCACATTGTGCGACACCAGCCGATGCATGCGGAGAAAGGCTTCGGTGGCAATCACCGCCGAGGGAATCGCCTGCTTATGATCGGGCAGATAGACAAACCATCCCATCGATTCTCCCGTGTCATCGTGAATCACGCCCCGGGAACCACCCGGCACCAGAACCGCAACGGCATGCTCGTCTGCAAAGAACTTCGCCGCCTTCTCTTTGAACGCCATCTGCTTGAAAATCTTCTCCCAGAACGATGGATCGTTGGGCAGCACGAAGCTGTCTTCCTGGTCGCCATTCAGCGGATAGCTGGCAAAGTGCTCAAGCTTCGCCGCATCGTAGTGCTCCAATGGATTCGCCGGATCGGGATTGATCTTCGGCGCATTGCCATAGAGGATGATCTTTCCCGCCAACTTGCCCTTCCAGTTGTCGAAGCCCTTCTCGTCTTCAATCTCCGCAACCGCAATCACATCGCCCGTAACCTCTCCTGTTGTTGCCGGCGACCACGGCGTAGCCTGCGCCAGTAGCGTCGCCGTCGATGGCGCGGTCATCAGCACGCTGGTGCCCACCTGCGTCCAGCCCATTCCAAAATCTCCCCACGACTCCTCATGCGGATTGCGCGCGCCCATGCGGCGAAGCTGCTCGATCGACCACTGAGCGGCGCGCTCGAACTCCGGCGAACCGGTCAGCCGCGGTCCAATCCCATCGAACAACCCGCTTCCGTACTCCATGATGTGCGAGTGCATCAGGCCTTCGTCGCGAATCCGCGCGATTGTCTCCAGGTCGAGAGATTCCGTGGCAGGCTGCACGACCGTTTGTGTCGCAGCGGTCTTTGTTGCTTGACCCGAGCATGCGAACGGAACAAAGGCACAAAGCGAAAGGGCAAGGGGAAGGGAAGTCGCAGTTCTCATGCCGCCCAGAATACTACGCGGCAGACAACAACGATGAAGCTTTGCAGGTCCCACATGTCTCGAGTCAGGGCACGGCTTGAGGAGATTTGAATGCTTGACGGGCTTCAGCCCCTGCGGGCTGTCTTCTCAACGTCCATGATGGGTGTTCACGTTAGACTTACCCCATCCTGAAGGATCGAACCCCACGATGACAAAGACTCCCCTCGCATGTTTTCTCCTCGCCGGCGCCGCGTGCGCCTGCCTTGGCCAGCGCTTTGAAGTAACTATCCCATCCACCGGGCCACTGAATGGCCACCTCATTCTCGTCGTCGCGAAATCCGACAAGCCGGAACCGCGCATGCAACTCGCAGAGACCTACGATTCGGCCGAAGGATTCGGTGTGGATGCCGAAAACCTCGCGCCCGGCACGCCGCTCGTCGTCGATGCAAAGACCTTCGGTTATCCGCGTCGCTCCCTCGCCGATCTCGATGCCGGCGACTACTACGTGCAAGCTGTTTTCAACGTCTATGAGCAATTTCATCTCGCCTCCGGCAAAACCGTGTGGCTGCCTCCCGATAAAGGCGAAGGACAGCGCTGGAACCAGAAACCCGGCAATCCCTACAACAAGC
>Ga0210386_10002845_pt1 | contig 14669 bp, 10 predicted proteins | sample IncBWH32OmetaG_FD_160091 | JGI IMG/M metagenome (GOLD analysis project Ga0210386, IMG submission 160091) | Forest soil microbial communities from Barre Woods Harvard Forest LTER site, Petersham, Massachusetts, United States - Inc-BW-H-32-O ... | reverse complement strand
TCGCCGAGAAGTGCACGAAGACGTCTTCGCCATTTTGACGGCTGATAAAGCCATAGCCCTTGGCGTCGTTAAACCACTTTACTGTTCCTGTTTCTGCCATTTGTTTGTACCTTTTTCTATTTTTGGATTGTGCTGAGAAGATTCGCTGCTAGTGAGAGGGGTGACGCTGGTTGGCGTGCCGACTTTCAATTGCGTGTGAGTCAAACTTAGCTGAGCCAAGTATACATGGGAAACGTCGGAATCTTGCAAAATATTGCAATGCTTTCGACGCTGACTAAGTGCGCAGGCGACGGCATGCTTCCTTTGTGAACCTTCGTGTCCTGGTGGTTGCTGAACTGCAAATGCTTGAACCACAAAGGACACGAAGGTTCACGAAGGATGTGATGGCAGATATTTGAACGCGTCACGGCGAGTTTCTCTAGACGGAGGTTATCAAGCCCTGGTCTTCGATTCCGGCATGCCGACAACCAAGGTGCGTCTGCGGGGAACTTCTTGGTCGGGGATTTCGGCGATGAATTGCAGGTCCAGGCCAAGACGCTTGCTTTCCTGATATGCCAGGTGGTTGAAAAAGTAAACTATGTCGCCACCAAATCGATCTTTGGCACGGCGGCGTTCATCGAGATCGAAGGGGCTGGCGGAATACACTTTCAGTTCGGGTGCGTCTCTCAGGACGGCACCGAGCTCGCGCTGAAAGTCGAGCGCTCCCTGACGCACTTGCGCCATGGTGAAAGCGACAACATGGAAGGACATAGGTCGAGACCGAGCATCGCAGAAGACGCCCGGTCTGTCCAGTGTTCCGTTATTTGCAAGTATCGAACTTGAATGCGACGATGCGGGTGCTCCAGTCGACACTCGCGGTCCCGCCGTGTTTCTTGTTGTAGTACATCTGGCTGTACCAGAAGGTGCAGTCATCAATGGGATCAATGCTCATGCTGCTGTAGTCGCCCCAACGCTGGCTGTCACCGATTTCGACGGCGGTGCCTTTCACCGCAATTACGGGCGCTTCCATTTTCCCCAGAGGATCAGTCACGAGCCGCCCGGTGTACCAGACGCTCGGTTTCACCGTGTTACTGGAGGCGCTCATACCCAGGGTAATGTTGCCCTGTTTGTCCATGGCCACAGCTCCCATCCATAGGCTGGTCGTTTGGTTCTGGAAGGTCCCGGCCTGGTAGAGCGAGAACTTTCCTCCCACCGGAGTGGAGCGTAGTTCGTACCAGCGCATGGCGGAAACCGCGGTCGAGCCTTTCCCCGGGCTCACGGCATGGGCTACGACCATGGATTCGTGGTCGCCGAAATTCCGATAGGAAAGGCGGAACAGCAGACGATCGCCCAGCGACTCCACTTGTTCTCCTGGAGATGGCTGAGGAATGCAGTCGCCGCCGCCGCAAGCGAGAGAATACGACGGCACCGGAATGGCGTGCGGTCCGGTAAAGGTCGACTTCTTAGGATGGGCAAAGTCCACGTGAAAATCGTATTCTTCGAGCGCGTTGGTGGTATTGCCCAGCTCGACATAATGGTTCGGCGCTCCCATTGGAGGAAGCGCAGCGCCGTCCAGGTCCGAGGGCAGGAAGCTGAAATTGTTGTTGTTGGGAGTGAAGCAAATCATGGCAGCTTTGCTCTTGCCAGCGAGCATCGCATTGCGATCGAAGGCGCAGGGCTCGGCGGCCCCGCTTCCGAAGGCGTTCACCGAGGCATAGTACGCATCCGGCCAAACCGCGTACTTCGGATAATCCGGAAGCGTGTTGCCGAAACCATAGGAATAACGGCTGTAAGTTCCGGTTGCGTCCGAGGTCGTCGACACTGCGATGCACAGCGTGAGATCGGTCGTGTAGTTGAAGTAGGTCACCAGCCAACGCTGAGCTAACTTGTCCCAGACTACAACCGGGTCGCCGGGATTGGTGCCGTCGCACGGTCCGCCGAAACCCGTAAAGATCGTATTCGTGTTGGTCGGCTTCAGTATTACTTTGCCGGTGGCTTTGTCGAAAACTTCATAGTCGAAGTTGGTGATCTCGACGAACTGAGTGGCTCCGACCGAGCCGTTGGTGTCAGGGACCTGAGCGTTCCCCTGATCCTCTCGGGTACCTTCAATGTTCAGGAGCTGTGTGGTGTGAACGGTTGGAAGGTACACGTCCTGCACCACCGTGTCTTCGCCCCGAATACCAACTGTGAGCCCCAGGTTGCGCTGCGGTTCGATCATTTCCACGAAGCCGCGCCTGGGCTTCGGCGCGATTTGCGCCAAATAGCCGAGCGGCAGCGATACGTCGTGTTTGATTTCGTAGGTCACTTGAGGATCGGTCTGGATCTGCTGGGCGGCGGCGGGAATGGTTAAGAGTGCGAGGCAAGCGGCCAACAGCGAATTAGATAGCATCGGGGCAAGTATTTTTCTCAAGCTTATTCATGCTCCTTAAGTTGATGAAACCGGCGTTGCGGATTCAGAACGGTGTCGCTGGAAGGACTGGAAGCCGCGGCCAAGGCGGCATTTACTATGAGGGATAGTGCGCGACCTGTCAATGAGTCCTTCCACTCACATGGGGGCGCGAACAAGCGCGACATCGACAGGCAAGACCTGATACGCTTATTTTCTAACCGAGCGCGGACCCGTAGCTCAACTGGATAGAGCACTGCGCTTCGAACGCAGGGGTTGGGAGTTCAAGTCTCTCCGGGTCCGCCAATCCGCATTGATCGCGCAAGCTGTGCTCCTTCACTGCGGCTGAAAAGCTCCGACGAAGTGAGACGTTGTTTTGCCACGTCTCGGGCCTCTGATCGACTCGCGATCCAAGATGTGTTTTTCGGTGCCAATATCGCCCGCTCCCAAACCAATGAGGCAGCGGTTATGTCCCTTTCATCCCGCGTCTGATTCGCGCTGTCTTTTACAATGCGAGAGTGAAGACTTGGGACGTGATCGTCGTAGGCGGCGGTATCATTGGGCTCTCACTCGCGATCGCTTTGCACAAGCGGGGGCTGCGAGTTCTCGTAGTGGAGCGCGGAGAACCTGGCCGCGAAGCTTCCCACGCTGCCGCTGGAATGCTGGCCGACTGCTCGTTGGAAACGCCGATCGCGTTGCAAGAGTTGGCGACGGCGAGTGCGCGAATGTATCCCGAGTTCGTCCATGAACTGCAGGACGAATCCGGAATGAAGGTTGATCTGCGCGATAACGGGACGATCTTGCTTAGTGCAAAGCACGCTTCTGAGCAGTCTCGTGCAGAGCATCCGCTTTCCGCGCCTCTGGCCGAACTGGAGCCAGCTCTGGCCGACGTGAACATTCCAGCCATTTATCTGAAAGAGCGAAGCGTCGATCCGCGCGCTCTAGTCGCGGCCGCCTTAAAGTCGGTCAAACACCGGGGAGTCGACATCTCCTCCGGTACCGCTGTGACCGACGTTCTTCTCTCGGATGGACGAGTCTCAGGCGTCCGCACGGATCGAACCCGCTATATTGCGCCCTGCGTGGTGAATTGCGCTGGCGCGTGGGCGGGGAGCTTTTCTACGCATCGCTTCCCTGTCCGCCCGGTCAAAGGTCAGATGTTGGCTGTAGCCTGCGCCCGGCATGACCTGGTGCATCACGTGATCCGCGCTCCCGAGGTCTATGTGGTACCGCGGAGCGATGGACGAGTCGTGATTGGCTCAACCCTAGAAGAGGCTGGTTATGATAAACGAACGGACACGGATACCATTCATTGCATGCATCAAGCGGCGATTCGCTTGGTTCCCGCGCTTGGGGAGGCGCGGGTTCTCGAGGCATGGGCCGGCCTTAGGCCGGGAACTCCGGACGATCTACCCATCCTTGGCGCCACCAGCGTGCCTGGATACTTTGTGGCCAGTGGGCATTTTCGCGACGGGATTCTGCTCGCACCGGTCACAGCGCATGTCATGAGGCAGGTCATCACAGGCGTACAGCTTGATTACGATATTTCGGGGTTTTCGCCACTGCGATTTCAGAACTGATTCCGGAAAACCGTCAGAAGGTTCGAATCGTGCCGATATCCTCAGTTCGCCACGGGATCGCGTTCAGTGAGCAGAATCCTCTTTATCTGGTTGCGGTCAAATCTTTGAGTATTCCCACCGACGCGTACCTGAACTTGCATACCGCTGATCGAAACCAGGTCTCCGGATAGAACCGACCCGTCCCGTAACTCGATGGCATCGTGCGCAGGGCTGCCCCAATTCGTAGCTGACACTTCCGCCGGGCGCATCACGCGAAGTAATTTCAAGCGGGAACTTCCCTGTATTGAAACCCGCTTTGCTGAATTCAAGCGTGTCCCGATCGCGACATCCACAATCTTCGGCGTGGTTCCCGCCTCTTTGCCATCCACTTTCAACACAGCACCCTGTGCGGAATGAAATTCACTGTGATTGACACCGTGCGCGGGGCAGTCGTGGACAGGGCCACGGACGTAGGATTTCCGGATGCGGACAGCGTTATTTGGAATTTGACTATTTGCCCCGCACCGATGTTGGTGAGATTGATGTAGCCCTCGCCGACCCTGGCCTTGTCCTTATCAAAGACGTAGAGTGAAAAATTCGCGGTGCCAATTGTCTTGTCTGAAAGACTTTCAGCGATCGTATTTGAAAACGTAAATCGAAGGACCGGTGGTCGCCCAGAATCAGGCCAGGTTACGATCTGGAACGGACAAAAGAGAGAATAATGTCAAGGATTGCCGCTTCCACTCTCTTGTTGTTTGTTGTGCTTTCATCGCTTGCCGCCAAGGACAATCCGTCGCCAGACCTGCGTGCTCACGGTGAGCACAAAAAGCGCGGCCAGTCCGATTTGCCAGACCGCGAGCGCGGCACCAGGGTGAGGATAAAATACCGCCAGTCGCGCCAGCCAGAATGCTTTCCACACGTACAGCGCATAAGCGTAGACGGCGTTTTCCAGACGCCAAGGGGAAGCACCAAACCCATTGCGCCGCTGGAGCGCTGCGCGAAAATGGTGACTGCGCCGTCAGCGGCAGCCAGAGCGAAGAGCGGCAACTTTTCGAGCACCAGCCGCGAGAAGCGAGCTTGCGGCATTGTACATGGGGCTGGCGTTCTTTCGGGGAGATCGTCTCAACCATCTCCAGAATCAGTCAATTCGCGACCGCTAAGGCTTTCGGGTGTACCCGACACACTGGAGAACCGGCAGGCGGGGATATTTCGGAAAGGTGGGATCCGTTTCCGAGAGTTTACAACGATAGAATGTCGATCCGCGATCAGACTGAATTCGCTGTGCGTTCACGCAATCGAAGCACAACCCTACGCGCCGTTGTTCATCCTTGCTACCTGCGGCTTCCGTCACATCTTGCAGGATAACCTACCGCGAAACTCCCATCACGCGTTCAGGTATACTTATCGGTTTCATACGAACTCAACCTGACAGAGCACGTCCGAGAGAAAGGCACATCTATGGCTTCCCCAGCAGTGGATTATGCTCGTTCGAATCAACAGCGATTCTTGAATGAACTCAAAGATCTCCTTCGTATTCCCAGCATCAGCACCGCGCCCGAGCATAAGTCCGACGTGCAGAAGGCCGCCGACGTGGTGGCCAACGAGCTCCGGCGAATTGGCATGGAGAACGTGGAACTCGTCCCGACCAAAGGCCATCCGCTGATCTACGCCGACTGGCTGCATGCTCCGGGTAAGCCGACCGTGCTCTGCTACGCGCATTACGACGTGCAGCCGCCCGACCCACTCGACGAATGGATCAGCCCACCCTTTGAGCCCACGGAGCGCAACAACAATATTTACGCTCGCGGCGCCGTGGACGACAAAGGCCAGCTCTGGATGGAAATCAAAGCCATCGAAGCCTTAATGAAAGGCCACGGCGGCAAGCTGCCTTTGAATGTGAAGTTCATCATCGAGGGCGAAGAAGAGGTTGGCGGCGAATCGATTGCCGAATATGTGCGCAAGCAGAAAAGCAAGCTGAAGGCTGATTTCGCGCTGGTCTGCGATACCGAACTGTTTGCGCCCGATCTTCCCACTTTGTGTGTCGGGCTGCGCGGCCTCGTGTACACAGAAATCGAAGCATTCGGGGCCAAGACCGATCTGCACTCCGGCATGTACGGCGGCGCGGCGCCCAACCCATTTTTCGCCCTCATCGAAATCATCAGCAAGCTAAAGGATGCGAAAGGCAAAGTCCTGATTCCGGGTTTCTACAAGAATGTGAAAGCCCCGAGCAAAGACGAACTGAAGGCATGGAAGCGTCTGCCATTCAACGAAGAGCACTATCGCAAAACAGAAGTTGGTTCCAAGGTGCTGACCGGAGAACCGGGCTTCTCCGTGCTCTACCGAACCTGGGCACGTCCTACACTCGAAGTCCACGGCATGCCCGGCGGGTTCACCGCACCCGGCGCCAAGACGGTGATCCCCGCGAAAGCCGCCGCGAAAGTTTCCATGCGTATGGTTCCCAACCAGGATCCCGACGATATTCTTAAGCGCTACACGGCCTTTGTGAAGAAGCTGACGCCCAGGGGCATCGAGACCAAGATCAAAGTGTGGAGCAAAGGTCCGGCCTGCGTGGTGGGCACGGACAACAAATATGTGAAAGCGTCCACCGAGGCCATGCACGAGGTCTTCAAGAAGGACACAGTCTTCATTCGCTCGGGCGGATCGATTCCCATCGTGACCGACTTTCAGGATGTGCTGAAAATCCCAAGTGTAATGATGGGCTTCGGATTGCCCGACGACAATCTGCACGCTCCGAACGAGAAGTTTCACATTCCGAACTTCCATCGCGGGATTGAGTCGATCTGTTTGTTCTTCGAGAAGCTGGGCGAGTAGCAGTGCGACTCGCAGGCGGGCTAGGGCGCCAGCGCCACGATCGCCTTATTTGGGGAGCGGCTGGCCAAAACCCTTACTGGGACAGGGTTCTGGGCGGTCTGGCAGAATCTTTTACTTGACACCCTGTGCCGGTTGGGAGAAAACCGCAGACTTCGGCGCATCTCCCCAGATGGCATCTACGAAGCCGAGTGGCACTCTGGTTCTTGGTAGTACTGCTTTGTGTCTGCTTTCGTGACTTCTCACCGTGTGGTGTCCCAAAGGACCAAAAATCGAATCTCCCAAATTTTTGCCGTCGAGTGAACAGATGGAAGAGAGCCTGCGGTATTTTTCTCCTGTGCGTTATGACGGCAATCGCGTCGCCGGCGCAGACTTTCACCACCCTGCACATCTTCGACTTCTCGGACGGCTCGTTACCCTATGCGGGGCTGGTTCAGGCAACCGATGGGAACCTCTACGGGACGACGGTGTTGGGCGGGGCCGGCGGTGAGGGCACGATCTTCAAGATCGCCCCAAGCGGCACGCTGACCACGCTGCTCAGCTTCGCCGACACGGACGGCGCTCAACCCTACGCCGGGCTGATCCAGGCCACCGATGGGAACCTCTACGGGACGACGAAGTTTGGCGGGGCCAACAACGATGGCACTATCTTCAAAATCACCCTAAGCGGCACCCTGACCACGCTGCACAGCTTCGCTGCTACGGACGGCTCCGACCCCTACGCGGCCCCGGTTCAGGACACCAATGGCAGCTTCTACGGGACGACGCTGACGAACGGGTCCAATACCTATGGCACGGTCTTCAGGCTGTCGGTAGGTCTGCACCCGTTTGTGGAAACGCAGACCACCTCCGGCAAGTTGGGAGCGGCCGTCAAGATTCTGGGAACGAAACTAACGGGTGCGACCAGCGTGACGTTTAACGGCACGGCGGCTGTCTTCAAGGTGGTTTCAAATTCCTTGATCACAACCACCGTTCCCCAGGGTGCGACCACGGGATTTATATCTGTGACTACGCCCCAACGCAAGCTCAAGAGCAATCGCAAATTCGTGGTGACCCGGTAAATTACCAGCTCACGGCGAACTCGGACACATAGGTGACGGCAACCCTGTTTACGGGGCGAAGACAGCAACAAAAGGTTGCGATCAGGACTTGGGCGGGATTTCGTTAGAGTTGCCTAGATCCAACCATCCGAGGATCCGAGGGCGGCTGTTCCCACGCACACCGAATTCGATACTTCCAGATAAAATGCATGTTTCCTTTTCGCTCTGGCTGCGCTAGGCTTATCTTGCTCTCGCGAGTCTCCCTTCCTCTGCTCTTTGCCACCCTTTTCACAAGCAACTGCTGCATTGTGTGTGCAAAATGACGTGGTTGTGCAAAAGGAGACCCCATATATGGTGTTTTCTTGCTTGACCCCGGTGCAATTTCACCGTTACAGTAGCTTGCATCTGTGCCCGCCCTGTCCAGCCACAGGAAGGTTTTCTCGGAGCGAGCCGTGGAGGAATCTAATTGGTTAACCCGTTCCCCAAGGAGTAGAAGTTGCTCAAACTGAAAAAGCTTCAGATTCTCGGTTTCAAATCTTTCTGCGATCGCACCGAGCTCAAGTTCCACGGAGACGGCATCGCGGCCATCATCGGCCCCAATGGATGCGGCAAGTCCAACATCGCGGATGCGATCTCGTGGGTCTTGGGCGAGCAGTCGGCCAAGACTCTTCGCGGCTCGCGCATGGAGGACGTGATCTTCGCGGGCACGCGCGACCGCAAGCCCACCGGCATGGCAGAAGTTGCGCTCACCTTGATTGATCCGGAAGTGTACAGCGGGCCGGACGCGCACGATGCCACCGAGATCGAAGTCCAGAATGACTTGCCGGCAAGTGCGGACGATTGGGACGAAGCTGAAGTCCGAGCCAAGGCTGCCGAGGAAGTTGAGCGCCTGACCGAAGACGCACAGCCGGGTATTCACGATGAAGAGACGGGCGTCTCGCCCGTCGGGCCGGGCGAGGACGCCCGGACCTCCATCGAATCGGGCCCGCAAGTCGTGCTCCGGATCCGCCGCCGCAAGTTTCAACAGCAATTCCGGGCTGGAGAGATCGCCGTAACTCGCCGGCTGTTTCGCTCCGGGGACAGCGAATACTTGCTCAACGGCAAGCTCTGCCGATTGCGAGATATTCAGGAGTTGTTTATGGGCACTGGCCTCGGGCCAGAATCCTACGCCCTGATCGAGCAAGGACGGATAGGACAGATTCTGAGCAGCCGTCCGACGGATCGCCGCGCCATCCTCGAAGAAGCTGCAGGTATCACGAAGTTCAAGACCAAGAAACGGCTCGCCGAAGCCCGTCTGGAAGATGCCAAGCAGAACCTGTCGCGGGTGAACGACATCTTCGAGGAAGTTACACGGCAGATGAACTCCCTGAAGCGGCAAGCTTCGAAGGCCGAACGCTATGCCAAGCTGCGGGACGAGATGCGAGCTAAGCACCGTGTCGTGCTGGCCAGCAAGTTTGCGCAACTGGATCGCGACAGCATTGAAATAGATGAGCGGATCAACCAGCTGTCGGAGGAAATGCACCACCGCACTGAGACAGTTCAGCAACTCGAAGTGGAGCATGGTGAACGCACCCAGCGTGGATACGCTATCGAGACCGAGATTCGCGAAAATCGCGAGCGCCTCAACCAGATCAAACTGGAGAGCGAACGGGCTCATGCTCAGCGTCGTCACAATGAAGAGCGCTGCGCAGAGTTAGTGGTACGTTCCGCTGCTTTCGAAGCGGAGTTGGCGCAGGCACAGCATCGGGTTGCTGCTCTTGAAAATGAGCGTGACTCCAATCGTCAACTGTTGGAGTCGGCAGCGGCGGACTTCCTTGCGGCCCAGCAGGAGTTGGCACAATGCCAGCACGCGGCCAGGGACGCCGCCAACGCGCTGGCGGAGCTGGAATCTCGGCAAGAGGCATCCCGCCGCGCGATCATGGAAATAGTCGCGTCCGCTTCCAACTTGCGAAACATGCTTACGCAAGCGGAAGAACGTCTGGCCGCCGTGGGCCGCGAGGCGCAGCGTTTGCAGGTGGAGATGGCGACTGCGAACTCTCAAGTCGAGGCCTTCGGCGGACAGCGCGGACAATTTGCTTTGGAGTTCGAGTCTGTCTCCCAGCGCGTTGCAGGATTGACCGAAGAGATTTCTCAGGCCCGTCAATCCAGCGAATCGAAGCGCCGCGAAGAAACGGAAGCCAAGAGCCGCCTGGACAGCCTGCGCGCCGAATATGCTTCCGCGATTGGAAAGAAAGGCTCGCTCGAGGCTGTGATCGCCGAGCACGGCTACTCGACCGAGTCGGTTCGCCGCCTGTTTCAATCAGGAGTAATGGACGGCGGATTCGCTCCGGCCGGAGTCCTGGCTGATTTCCTCGAGGTCGAGCCGCGCTACGAAGGCGTGGTCGAAGACTTTCTTCGCGATGAGTTGAATTACGTCGTGGTGAAATCTTGGGACGCGGCCGACGAAGGTTTGCGCCTGCTGCGAACCGACGTGGATGGTCGCGCGACATTCCTGGTACACCCAGAGGATTCGCAGGCAAAGTTTTCATTCGCGGTGGACGAAGTGGCGCGCGCGGCATCGCCTGGCCAATCGATCGTTCCACTCAAGCATGCAATTCGTGTGCTGAACGGCTTCGGGCGATCTCTGGAAGTCATCCTGCCTAAGCTGCGCGATGGCTACATCGTACCCGAGCCCGCGTCTGCACGTGAGCTTGCGCTGTCGAACCCGGACGCGTTTTTCCTTTCGCAATCGGGCGAATGTTTCCATAACGTGACTGTCACTGGTGGCAAACAGCGTGCCGAAGGACCGCTCTCGATGAAACGAGAACTACGGGATGTCATGCGCCTGTTGAACGAGTTGGAGGCGGCTCTGCGCAATGACGAACTGCGCGTATTGACTTTGGCGCGCGAGATTAAGGAGCTCACCTCGCGCCTCGATCGCCTGGAGACAGAGAAGCGAGAAGCCGAAAAGCAGGCGATGACTTCTGGTCACATGCTGCGGCAACTGGATTCAGAAATGGTTCGAGTGAGCGAGCGACTGGATATCTGTCGTCACGAGATCCAACGCCTAAATTCTGAGCGTGCCGAACAGGAAGCGTTGATCACTTCGCGGCAAGCGGAATTGTCGACTCTGCAAAAACAGCGCGAAGAATTCGAAGCGCTGGCCGCTACGGCGAACGAAGCGCTGGCGGCGACTCGCGAGCGGCGCGACTCGGCTGCGCAGAACGCTTCCCAGCATATGGCCCGGGTCGCGACCCTCGAGGAACGACATCGGTCTGCGACGGCTGTGCTCGAGAAGATCGAGGCCTTAGTCGCAGACATGGGCGCACGCGCTACTTCCCTGCGGACGCAGATCGAATCCTCAGCCGTCGAGAAACTGCAACGCGAGACCGAAAATCAGCAAATGATCGCCCAGCTGGAAGAGCTCGAAGCGGAGCGCAATACAACCGAAGCACGCGATGGACTCCTGCAATTCGAGTCCGACCAGGTGCGGGCCCGGTTGGCGGAGATCGAGGACGCCCTGCGCGAGGCACGCCAGTTACTCGATCAAGCTCGTGACCGCCGTGGCGAGCTTTCGGCAACCGCAGCCAAATTGCAATCGGACGCGCAATACATGGCGGAAACCTGCCTGAACGAATTGGGCATACAGCGTCACGAACTGATGGCTGACCGCACAATTCCGATCATCAGCGGGGATTCCCTGGCTGCAGAAGACCAGGTCTACCGCGAGATGCGCACCCGGCTCGATGCCATGGGCCCGGTGAACATGATGGCTCTGGAGGAATACAAGGAAACCACCGAGCGGCACGCATTTCTGGACACGCAAAGAAAAGATCTGCTGGATTCGATTGAGAACACGCAGGCGACCATCAAGGAGATCGATATTTTCTCGCGGCAGAAGTTCGAAGAGGCCTTTCACAAAATCAACGAGAACTTCCAGACCACGTTCCGTAAGCTGTTCGGCGGCGGGCATGCTTTCATGCGTTTGACCGATGAAGAGAACAGCGCGGAAAGTGGCATTGACGTCGTGGCCTCACCTCCGGGAAAGAAGCTGCAGAACGTACTGCTGCTCTCCGGCGGTGAAAAAGCCCTGACCGCATTGGCCTTGCTGGTCGGAATATTCCAGTATCAACCCAGCCCATTCTGCATTCTCGATGAAGTCGATGCGCCGCTCGACGAAGCCAATATCGGGCGTTTCACCGAACTAGTTAGAGAGATGAGTATAAAAACTCAATTCGTATTGATCACTCACAGCAAGAAGACGATGAGTATCGCCCCGGTGCTGTACGGCGTCACCATGCAGGAACCGGGAGTTTCCAAGCTGGTGTCCGTACGCTTTGGAGCCACCGCTTAACGGACCGGCCGCCGAATCCGACCACCTCTCAGATGGATGTCTACATCTGCATACAGGTGCTGTAGCCTGTAATACAGGAGGCCCTATGGCGGAATCCTCGGTTCTAACCTTGCGGCTTGATCCAAAACTAAAGAAGCAATTGGACCGGTTGTCGCGTTCCATGAGTCGCAGCCGCTCATTTGTGGCGGCGGAGGTAATTCGAGAATACGTCTCGCTGAACGACTGGCAGATCGCGGAGATTAAGAAGGGTATAGCGGAGGCCGACCGCGGAGACTCCGCCAGCGACAAGGAGTTGGAACGCACTGTGAAGAAATGGAGCAGTCGTGCGGGTTAAGTGGCTCCGCATAGCCCGCGCGAACTTGGATAGGGGAGCTCAATATATCGCTCATAACAATCCGTCGGCAGCCGCTGGTGTGGTGTTTTCCATAACCGAGGGGGTGGAGCGCCTTCGGGAATATCCGGATTGGGCCGCCCCGGGCGGGTCCTTGGCACGCGAGAACTGGTAGTTCCTGACACGTCCTATATCATTCCCTACCGCGTGCGGGGCAACACCCTGGAAGTATTACGTGTCTTTCATACCGTCCCCGGATGCTACGCGGTTTTGAGTTTTGCTTAAGACTTACGCTGGAGGAGGTTTTTTTCTCGCGTCCCGGTTATCCTCTGCTTTCCTCAGCTTTTCCACAAACTGGCTCTCTCGAAAAGCTGCACCAGAAACGCGATCTCAAGGGCCCTAGCAACTCCAACACTTTTTCTTTCAAGCGAATGCACCGACTTGACCTTCGACTGTAACTTAAGTCGTTGACAAATATTTCTGGCAGGATAGAATACGCGACGTTTTCTAACTGTAAAATTCAAACATGAGCCCCCAGCTTCTCGATTCCGTTCTGCTGCGCACCGACTTCCCTGAACTCAAGCTCCACGCCAGCGGTAAAGTCCGGGACGTGTACGAGCTCGACAGCGAACATCTTCTATTCGCTGCGACCGATCGCATCTCCGCGTTCGATTATGTACTGGCCACTGGCATTCCCCACAAGGGGCGCGTACTGACCCAGATCTCGCTCTTCTGGTTCAACTTCCTTCGCGACGTTGTCGCCAACCATGTGGTCACGGCCGATGTAGAAAAGTACCCCGCAGCGGCGCAAATATACGCCGATCAGCTGCACGGCCGGTCGATGATGGTCATGCGCGCGGAGATGATCCCGGTTGAGTGTGTGGTTCGAGGATATATTTCCGGATCGGCTTGGAAAGAATACAAAGCGAGCGGACGTGTGTGCGGAATAGAGCTTCCCGCAGGACTCAAGGAGTCAGCTAAACTACCGCAGCCTATTTTTACTCCTGCCACCAAGGCGACCACTGGGCACGACGAGAATATTCCCTTCGATGAGATGACGCGGATCGTGGGCGTGGAGCTAAGCCGCCAACTCCGGGATCTTACATTGAAGATTTACAGCAAGGCGGCGGATTACGCCCTTCAGAAGGGCATCATCATTGCCGACACGAAATTTGAGTTTGGGATGACCTGCAAGGGGATCACCCTTGCGGATGAAGTGCTTACTCCTGACTCGTCCCGTTTCTGGCCGGCGGACAAGTATCAGCCCGGACGGGCGCAAGACTCGTATGACAAGCAATATGTTCGGGATTACCTTGAACAAATCCGCTGGAACAAGCAGCCGCCCGCACCCGCTCTCCCCCTGGGGGTGGCGCGCCAGACCAGCGAGAAATACCTGGAGGCTTTTCAGCAGCTCACCGGGCACAAGCTGGATGTTTAGCGAAGCGATCCGTTGGAGAACGCGATGACGGGTGCCGACTGGGTCATCGTGGCTGTAATTGTGGTTTCGGTAATTCAGGCCGCGATTTCCGGCTTCTTTCACGAAGCCTTTGGAATCGCGGGCTTGGTTTTTGGGTATCTGCTGGCGGCCTGGAATTACACGCGGCTAGCAGCCCGGTTTGCGCCTCACCTGAAGTCCGAGTGGCTGGGCGAAATCGCGGCGTTTCTGCTTATTTTTTTGGCGGTGTTGGTCGTGGCCGGAATCGCAGGCCGGATCACCCGCCATATCGTGCAAGAGGCTGGGCTGAGTTTTTTTGACCGGATTTTAGGTGGAGCGCTGGGGCTGGTGCGAGGAAGCCTGATGGTGGCAGTCGTTCTTATGAGCATGGCTGCCTTCACGCCTTCGTCGCACTGGCTGGAAGGTTCGCAGCTGGCGCCTTATTTTCTGGTCGTAGGACGCGCCGCCATTTGGGTGGCACCTTCAGAATTGCGGGCCCGCTTTTATCAAGGACTCGACTTGCTGCGCCGTGAGGAGCTACACAAGTAAACTCGCGGTTGCGGCGTCCGAAACGGAATCTGGCAAACAGAGAAAAGCCTAGCTGGCAGGTTTGAAGAGCAGCTTTTCAAGAGAAAGAGGGATGCCGTGAGAGATCAGCTCGAAGCACTCGTCCTGCAGATGTACAAAAGCAACATTCTGTACTCCGAGGCGGTGCGCGAATTCAAGAAGCGGTTCATCCTCACCGTTCTACAGGAAAACAACGGCAATCAGTGCCGCGCC
>Ga0210386_10002842_pt1 | contig 14676 bp, 12 predicted proteins | sample IncBWH32OmetaG_FD_160091 | JGI IMG/M metagenome (GOLD analysis project Ga0210386, IMG submission 160091) | Forest soil microbial communities from Barre Woods Harvard Forest LTER site, Petersham, Massachusetts, United States - Inc-BW-H-32-O ... | reverse complement strand
TGAATCGCACTCCTACGTGCTGCTCGCCGCCCAGCGCGATGACGGGCGTGCGCCGCTCGTGATGCACGGACGCTTCGCCAAGGCGCTGCACGTCTCGCCGCTGATGGGCATGGAGCACATCTACGACTGGCGCCTGAGCGCGCCCGGCGAGACGCTCTCCGTGCAGATCGACTCGACGCACGCCCGCGGCGAGCGCGTGTTCGACGCGACGCTCGCGCTGCGCCGTCGCGAGCTGAGCGCGCGCGAGCTGCGTCGCGCGCTCGTGCGCTATCCGCTGCTGACGCTGCGCCTAACCGCGCGGATCTACGTGCACGCGCTGCGCCAGCGCACGCGCGGCGCGCGCTGGCACGCGCACCCGCGATGCACGAGCGCCGACGGCGAGGGGCGCTTTCGATGAGCGCGACGCGCGTTGCGCCGGGCGCCGGCGCGCGTGGCTCGGGCGCGCTCGTCACGACGCGCGCGGAGCGCCCGGACGCGGTCGATCGGCTCGCGCGCCGGATCGTGCTCGCGCTGCTGTCGCGGATCCGCCGCGGCGAGCTGATCGTGCACGAGGACGCGCGCCGCTTTCGCTTCGGCGAGCGCTTGCCCGAGCGTCCGCTGTCGGTCGACCTGACCGTGCGCTCGCCACGCTTCTACCGCAAGCTGCTGCGCGGCAGCATCGGCCTCGCCGAGGCCTACGTCGACGGGCTGTGGGAGTGCGAGGATCTCGTCACGCTGACGCGCATCGGCGCGCTCAACGTCGGCGCGCTGGACAGGACGCGCCGCGCCCTCTCCCCGTTGCTCGCTCCGCTGCAGCGCGCCAGCGGCTGGCTGGCGCGCAACACCCGGGCGCGCTCGCGCAAGCGGATCGCCGCGCACTACGACCTCGGCAACGAGCTGTTCGCGCAGTTTCTCGATCGCACGATGATGTACTCATGCGCCGTGTTCGACTCGCCCGAGGCGACGCTCGAGCAGGCGTCGTTGGCGAAGCTCGAGCGGATCTGCGCGAAGCTGCGCCTCGCGCCCGACGATCACGTGCTCGAGATCGGCACCGGCTGGGGCGGCTTTGCGCAATACGCCGCGGAGCGTTACGGCTGTCGCGTGACGACGACGACGATCTCCGCCGAGCAGCACTCCTACGCGACGCGGCGAATCCGCGTCGCCGGCCTCGAGGACCGCGTGACGGTGCTGTTCGAGGACTACCGCAACCTGCGCGGGCGCTACGACAAGCTCGTCTCGATCGAGATGATCGAGGCCGTCGGCTGGCAGTACTTCCCGACGTTCTTCCGCCGCTGCTCGGAGCTCGTCGCCGAGGACGGCGCGATGCTGCTGCAGACGATCGTGATCGAGGATCTCGCCTATGAGGTCGAGAAGGCCGGGCGCAGCTTCATCAACACGCACATCTTCCCCGGCGGGTGCCTACCCTCGCTGCAGGTGATCGCGCGGATGGTCGCGCGCGTGACCGACTTCCGCGAAGCGCAGTTCGAGGACATCACCGAGCACTACGCGACGACGCTGCGCCACTGGCGCGAGCGCTTCGCGAGCTCCGCCGCGCGCCTGTCCGAGCTCGGCTACGACGAGCGCTTTCGCCGCCTCTGGGAGCTCTACCTGAGCTACTGCGAGGGTGGCTTTCGCGAGCGCCGCATCCAGGACGTGCAACTGCTCCTCGCCAAGCCCGGCTTCCGTTGATACGCGTGGGTGCGTCTGCACATCGTCCGCGGGTGCGTACGTCCGCGGGTGAGTCTGCGTTTTCGCCGCCCGATAGCAAATGTATATACGGCGTATATGCAATGGCTATCGGCAGCGACGAGTGCGAACACCGCCCTCGGCGGATAGCCACACTTCGGTCCGTCGATACGCCCCACGGTCCGCCGATAGGGTCCACATCGTGCGCCGCAACCTGTTCGATGACGTCCACGAAGACTTCCGCGCGAGCTTTCGCACGTTTCTGCAGCGCGAGGTCGTCGGCGAGGAGCAGCGCTACGGGCAGTGGGAGCGCGACGGGATCGTCCCGCGCGCCGTGTTCGCGAAGGCCGGGCAGGGCGGCTTCCTCGGAATGTCCGTGCCCGAGCGCTACGGCGGCGCCGGCGTAGCGGACTTCCGGTTCAACTTGATCATCGGCGAAGAGTGTCAACGCGCCGGCGTCGGCGGCTTCGGCCTCGGGATCACGCTGCACAACGACATCTGCCTGCCGTACTTCCTGCGCTACTGCACCGACGAGCAGCGCGAGCGCTGGCTTGCAGGGATCGTCTCCGGCGAGCTGATCACCGCGCTCGCGATGACCGAGCCAGGGATCGGCTCCGACCTCGCCGCGATGACGACGCGCGCGCGGCGCGACGGCGAGCACTACGTCGTCGACGGCGCGAAGACGTTCATCACGAACGGGATCAACGCCGACCTCGTGATCACCGCCGTCAAGACCGACCCCTCGCAGCGCCACCGCGGCATCAGCCTGCTCGTGCTCGAGCGCGGCATGGACGGCTTCGAGCGCGGGCGTAACCTCGAGAAGATCGGCCAGCACTCCCAGGACACCGCCGAGCTGTCGTTCGCCGGCGTGCACGTCCCCGTCGAGAACCTGCTCGGCGCCGAGGGCGAGGGCTTCGTGCAGCTCGTCTCGAACCTGCCGCAGGAGCGCCTCTCGATCGCCGCCTCCGCCGTCGCCGCCGCCGAGACGATGCTCGGCTGGACGCTCGACTACGTACGCGAACGCAACGCCTTCGGCCAGTCGATCGGCTCGTTTCAGAGCTCGCGCTTCACGCTCGCCGAGCTGCGCGGCGAAATCGACGTCGCGCGCACGTTCGTCGACCGCTGTGCGCAGGCGCTCGACGAGGACGAGCTGAGCGCCGAGGACGCGGCGACCGCGAAGTGGTGGTGCACCGACCTGCAAGGCCGCGTCGCCGACCGCTGCCTGCAGCTGTTCGGCGGCTACGGCTACATGCTCGAGTACCCGATCGCGCGTGCCTACGCCGACGCGCGCGTCACGCGCATCTACGGCGGCGCCAACGAGATCATGAAGGAGATCGTCGGCCGCAGCATGGGCCTCTAGGAACTCGCGGGCATCGTGGCTCAAGACCTAGCGAGGGAGCGGCGCGTCGGCCGATTCGACGCCGAGCTCGGACGCTAGCTGCACGAAGTAGTCGAGCGAGCGCGGGTTCGCGAGCGAGTCGACGCTCGCCGCCTCGTTCGCCGGCGCGCCCATCAGGATCCGCTTGACCGGCACCTCGAGCACCTTGCCCGACAGCGTGCGCGGGACCTCGGCGATCCGCCTGACCTCGTTCGGCACGTGGCGCGGCGAGCAGTCCTCGCGGATCGCCCGCTTGATCTCGCGCGTCAGCTGCTCGTCAAGCGTCGCGCCGTCGGCGAGCACGACGAACAGGATCATCCGCAACTCCTCCTCGCCCCGGCGCGCCGGGATGTCGACGACGAGCGCATCGAGGACCTGGGCCACCGAGCTCGCCGCGCGATAGATCTCGGCCGTGCCCATCCGCACGCCCTGGCGGTTGATCGTCGAGTCCGAGCGTCCGTAGATCACGGCCCCACCGCGCGGCGTGATCCTGATCCAGTCGCCGTGACGCCAGACGCCCGGATACATCGCGAAGTAGCTCTCATGCAGTCGCTCACCGTCGTCGTCTCCCCAAAGGAACAGCGGCATCGACGGCATCGGCTCGGTGATCACGAGCTCGCCGACGCGGTCGACGTGCGGGACTCCCTGCTCGTCCCACGACTCGACCGCGCAGCCGAGGATCCGGCACTGCAGCTCGCCTTCGTAGACCGGCAGCAGCGGGCAGCCGCCGACGAACGCCGTGCAGACGTCGGTGCCGCCGCTGGTCGAGAACAGCCAGACGCCCGCGTCGACGTGCTCGTAGACCCACCTGAAGCTCTCCGGCGAGAGCGGCGAGCCGGTCGAGCCGATCGCGCGCAGCGCACTCAGGTCGCATTCGCGCCGCGGCTCGAGCCCGGCCTTCTCGCAGCTCGCGAGCAGCCCCGCCGACAGGCCCAGGCACGTGATTTGCGCGCGCTCGGCCAGGCGCCACAGCGCGCCGAGGTCGGGGTGTGCGGGGCTGCCGTCGTACAGCACGATCGCCGCGTCGGAGAGCAGGCAGCCGACGAGGAAGTTCCACATCATCCAGCCGGTCGTCGTGAACCAGAACATCCGGTCGCCCGCGCGCAGGTCGAGGTGCAAGCGCTTCTTGCACTGCTCGAGCAGGATCCCGCCGTGCCCCTGCACGATCGCCTTCGGCAGGCCGGTCGTGCCCGAGGAATAGAGCACCCACAGCGGGTGCTCGAACGGCACCTGCTCGAACTCGAGCTCCGCGCCGACGCCGCTCTGCAGCAGCTCCGCCCACGAGATCGCCGCGCCCGGCTCGCCGCCAAGCCGATCCGGCGAGGCCTCGACGTCGAGGTACGGCAGCAGCACCGTCCGCTGCACCGTCGGCAGCTCGGCGAGGATCGTCCGCACGTTGCCGATTCGGTCGAAATCCTTGCCACCGTGGCGATAGCCGTCAACCGCGAGCAGAACCTTCGGCTCGATCTGCGCGAAGCGGTCGATCACGCTGCGCGCGCCGAACTCCGGCGCCGCGCTCGACCAGATCGCGCCGAGCGACGCCGTCGCGAGGAACGCGATCAGCGTCTCCGGGATGTTCGGCATATATGCGACGACGCGGTCACCGCGCCCGACGCCGAGCGCGCGCAGCCCCGCCGCGGCGACCGCGACGCGGTCTGCCAGCTCGCCCCACCTCAGCTCCTGAAGCTCGCGCAGCTCCGAGCAGTGCACGACCGCGACCGCCTCGCGCGCGCGTCCGGCGAGCATGTTCTCGGCGTAGTTCAGCTCGGCGCCCGCGAACCACCTCGCGCCGGGCATCCGCCGGTCGACGAGCACCTGCTCGTATCCCCTCGACGCGCGCACGCCGCAGAATTCCCAGATCGCCGCCCAGAAGTCGTCGAGCCGATCGATCGACCAGCGCCACAGCTCCTCGTAATCGTCGATCGTGCGCCCGCAGCGCTCAGCCGCGTGGCGCATGAAGCGCGTCATCTCCGCCGCCTCGCGGTCGGCCTCGCTCGGCTCCCACAGCGGCGTCTGGGCGCTGGACATGCGGGTATTCTCGCGGTTTGTGAATTGCATTGGGCTGCGCGCCGAGTTTCCCGTCCTGCGGACGCTCGCCTACCTCAACGCCGGGACCGACGGGCCGCTCCCGGCGCGCGCCGTCCGCGCCGCGGCCGAGGAGCTCGAGCGCGAGGCGGCCGACGGGCGCACGTTCGCGCACTTCGAACGCCGCTTCGAGCTGAACGACCTGCTGCGCGGCGCCTACGCGCGCGCGCTCGACGCCGACCCGGCCGACGTCGCGCTGACGACCTGCACGAGCGAAGGGATCGCGCAGATCGTCGGCGGGCTGCACCTGCGCGCCGGCGATCAGATCCTGACGAGCAACGAGGAGCACCCCGGCCTGCTCGGCGCGCTCGGCGCCGCGCGCGAGCTGCACGGCGTCTCCGTCCGCGAAGTCCCGCTGGCCGAGATCGCCGAAGCGCTCGCGAGCAACACGCGGCTCGTCGCCTGCTCGCACGTCGGCTGGGTCAGCGGCCTGCTCGCGCCGGCCGCGCTCGCCGAGCTCGACGTGCCGGTCCTGCTCGACGGCGCGCAGGGGATCGGCGCCGTGCCCGTCGACGTGCGCACGCTCGGCTGCGCCGCGTACGCCGGCGCCGGACAGAAGTGGTGCTGCGGGCCGGACGGCACCGGCGTTCTGTACGTCACGCCCGAGCTGCGCGAGCGCGTCGGCGTGTCGCGGCGCGGCTACGCCAACCTCGAGAACCCCAACGACGGTCTCGACGCGCGCCTGCGCGAGGACGCGCGACGGTTCGACGCGATGTCGCTCAGCGCCGAGGCCGTCGCCTGCGCGCTCGCCGCGATCGAGCTGCTCGAGTCGGCCGGCTGGGACTCCGTGCACGAGCGCGCGCGCACGCTCGCCGCGCGCCTCGCAGAGCAGCTCGTTGAGCAGGGGCGCGCCGTCGCGCCGCGCGGGCCGACGACGCTCGTCTCGTTCGAGAGCGCCAACCCCGAGGGCGAGCGCGAGGAGCTCGCGCAGCGCGGCTGTGTCGTGCGCAACATCCCCGGACGACCCTGGCTGCGCGCGTCGGTCGGCGCGTGGAACGACGAGAACGACCTCGGGCGACTGCTCGAGTCGCTCTCGGCATGAGCGGGCCGCCGGCCGCCGCGCTGCCGGTGAGCGGCGAGCAGTCAGACGCTGACGAGCGCCGCCCCGCGCACCCGCGCCGCGTGCTCGAGCGGGCGCTCGAGCGGCTCGGCCTGCACCACCTCGCGCTCGCCGCCGTGCTTGCGCTCGCCGCCGTGCTGAACGTGCACCGGATCTCGCAGAACGGCTACGGCAACATCTTCTACTCGGCCGGCGTCTCCTCGATGCTGCGCTCGTGGCACAACTTCTTCTTCGTCTCGTTCGACCCCGGCGGGCTGATCACCGTCGACAAGCCGCCGCTCGCGTTGTGGCTGCAGGCGCTCAGCGCGCAGCTGTTCGGCTTCAACTCCCTCAGCCTGCTGCTGCCCGAGGCGATCATCGGCGTGCTCGCCGTCGCGCTGCTGTACCGCGCGCTCGCGCGCCGGCTCGGCGGCTGGGCGGGCGTCGTCGGCGCGCTCGCGCTCGCGACGTTTCCCTCGTTCGTCGCGATCTCGCGCACGAACAACGTCGACGCGCTGCTGATCCTGCTGATGATCCTCGCCTGCGACGCCGGCGTGCGCGCGTGCGAGACGGGCCGCTGGCGCACGCTGCTGTGGAGCGCCGCGCTCGTCGGGCTCGCGTTCAACTGCAAGACGCTCGCCGCCTACCTGATCGTGCCCGGGCTCGCGCTCGCCTTCCTGCTGTGCGCGCCCGGCTCGATCCGCCGCCGCCTGCTCGCGCTGATCGCCGCCGGCGCCGTGCTCGTGGTCGTCTCCGGCGCGTGGATGCTAGCCGTCGAAATCGTTCCCGCCGCCAAGCGCCCGTACGTCGGCAGCTCGACGAACAACACCGAGCTCGGATTGACGTTCAGTTACAACGGCTTCGGCCGCGTCGGCGGCCAGACCGGCGGCCCCGGGCGGATCCCGGTCGGCACGGGTGCCTTCCCACACGCCGTCAAGCCGGTCCACGGCAAGCCGGCGCAGCCGACGGCGCCGCACCTCGCCAAGACCGAACCCCTGTTCAACTCCACCGGGCACCCCGTTCCGGCGCCCCCGCCGATCCTGCCGAACGGCCGCGAACGAAACCCGATCCCGTTCGGCGGCCCCGTCGGTCCGCTGCGCCTGTTCGGCCACGGGCTCGGCGACCAGGGCGCGTGGATGCTGCCGTTTGCGCTCGCCGGGCTGCTCGCGTTCGCGCTGCTCGTGCTCTGGCCGCCGAGCGAGGATGAGGGCGAGGGCGACGGCGAGGCGGCCCCCGCGGACAAGCTCGAGCCGCCTCACGCCGGCTGGTGGGCGAGCCTCGACCGCGGGCGCCTGGCGCTGCTGATCACGTTCGGCGGCTGGTTCCTGCTCGAGGCCGCCGTGCTGAGCCTCTCGAAGGGAATCGTCCACCCCTACTACGTCTCCGCGCTCGGGCCCGGCGTCGCGGCGATCGTCGGCGCCGGCGCGTTCGCCTTCGCGCGCTTCGCGCAGCGGCGCGACTGGCGCCTGCTGCTGCTCCCGTGCGCCGTCGCCGCGACGGTTCCCGTGCAGCTCGCGCTGCTGCACAAAGCGCACTACATGTCGTGGTTCACCGCGCCGCTGATCGCCGCCGTCGCGCTCGGCGTGCTCGCGCTCGCGCTCGGCGTGCTCGCTCCGGCTCGCGCGGCGCTCGCGCGGCGCCTGCTGCTCGCCGGCGCGTTCGCGATCGTGCTCGGCGCGCTGACGATCGCGCCCGGCGTCTACTCGGCGAGCAACTGGCTCGCGCCCGTGCAGTCGACGTTCCCCGCCGCCGGACCGCGCGCGGCCGCCGGACCCGGCGGCTACGGCGTCAGCGCGGAGCACGTCAACGTCGACCGCGCGCTGCTGAGCTACGTCGAGGGCCACGGTCCCGGCACGCGTTGGTCGGTGCTCGCCGACGCCTCGAACACCGCCTCGCCGATGATCCTGCTCGGCGGCGACGCCGGCGCGCTCGGCGGCTTCAGCGGCACCGACCCCGCGCTGAGCGGACCCGGCCTGGCGACGCTCGTGACGCGCGGCGAGGCACGCTACGTCCTGCTCGGCGGCGAGTTCTCGACGCGCGGCGGCAACGGCGCGACGATCGCCGTCCAGCGCGTCTGCCGCGTCGTCCCGACGCGCGCTTGGCTGCCGCGACCGCTCGAGCCGAACGGGCTGATCCTGTTCGACTGCGGTGGGCTCGCACGCGAGCTTCAGAGCGCCTAGCGCGGACTTTCGTCGCGCCGAGCGCCCGGCCGGCGGCGACGGCGGCGCGGGCGCGCAAGCGCCGGCCGCCGCTCACGCCGCGACCGCGAGTTGGCGCCCGAACGCCCGCGCGAACAGTTCCGTCTCGCGGTTCGCCGCCCACCGCGGCACCGCCGACTCGCCGTCGGCGACGAGCGTCAGCTCGACCTCGTTCTCGTGCAGCGCGATCCGTGTTTCGCGCACGAGCTGATCGCGCGAGCGCTCGAGGTCCTCGGCCAGCCGCAGCAGCACGGCGCAGCGGTCGAGCCGCTCCGCGTCGCCCTCGCCGAACAGCGCGCGCAGCGGGCCCGGGTCGGGCATCCCCTTGCGGTGGTAGCGCGCCGACTGCGCGATGATCGCGACCTCGACCGGCGAGAAACCGGGCAGCCCGGCGTTGAGGATCAGATAGCGCGAGTGCTTGTGGTGGTCGTCGTAGTCGACCGACATGCCGATGTCGTGCAGCATGCTCGCCGCCCACAAGAGCTCGCGCTCCCGCGCGTCGCCGTCGTGCAGGCCGAGCCGCGCGAGCTCGTCGAAGATCCCGAGCGCGAGGGTCGCCACGTGGCGCGTGTGCGCGGCGTCGAGGTGGTAGCGCCCGGCGAGGTTCAGCACGCTCGCGCGTCGCACGTCGGCCAGCAGCGGCGGATCGCTCGCTGCGAGCAGCCGCTCGAAGAAGACGCCCTCGCGCAGCCCCGCCTCGGTCGTCTCGAGACTGTCGAAGCCGCCGGCCTCGAGCACGCTCTGCACGACGACCGCGCCCGCCAGGATCAGGTCGGCGCGCGCCGGCTTGACTCCCGGCACGCTCGCGCGCTCGGCCGCCGGCAGCGCCGCGAGGCGCTCGACCAAGTCGTCGAGCGCCTCGCGCTCGAGCACCATCCCCTGCACGCCGTTCGACGGCAGCCCCGCGGCGCGCTGCGCGGCGGCGGCGAGGTTGCGCACCGTCCCGCCAATCCCGACGAGCCGCCGCGCGCCGGCCGTGCCGGAGTCGCCGGGCAGCCACGCGGCCTCGGCCAGGCGCTCGGCGATGTGCTCGCGCAGCGCCTCGAGCTGGCGGCGCTTGGCCGGGCCGTTGACCGGCAGGAAGCGCTCGCTCATCCGCACCGTGCCGATCGGCCACGAGCCGCTCGCGCGCTCGAGGCGGCCGTCCACCTGCACGAGCTGAAGCGAGCCGCCGCCGAGGTCGAGCACGGACCCGTGCTCGAGCGTCGTCGAGTTGACCGCCGCAAGATAGCCGTAATAGGCCTCCGCCTCGCGCGAGAGGACGCGGATCGGCAGCGCCGAGCGCTCGCGTGCGACGCCCAGGAACTGCTCGGCGTTGCGCGCGTCGCGGATCGCGCTCGTCGCGACGGCGTCGATCTTCTCGCGCCGCAGGCCGCTCGCCGTCGCGAAGTGCGCGAACACGTCGAGCGTCGCCAACGCGCGCGCGACCGGCTCGGGCGCGAGCTCGCCGGTGGCCGCGAGCCCCTCGCCGATCCGCACCGGCTCGTAGATCTCATCGGTGCGCTTCCACCAGCCGTCACCGGCGAGAAACACGACGAGGCGAAACGAGTTCGAGCCGAGGTCGATCACGGCGAGGCGCTCATCGGGCTTCATTCTTTGAGCGTATTCACCGCCTCGGCGGGCTCCGACGAGCCACTACGCCGGGCCGCCACCGACCGAAGACGGCCGGCTGCGGCGACCGTCGCCGATCACGCCGCGGCGCCGGACCGGCGGCTCAGACGGGCAGGTCGTCGGGCGAGGCGATCACGCGCATGTGCTCGGCCACGTTCGTGATGCTGAGCAGCCGCTGGACCTGCGAGGAGCCGGGCGTGATCGCGAACTCCTGACCGCGCCCGCGCGCGCGCTCGTGCGCCAGCAGGATGATCCGCAGGCCGGTCGAGTCGACGAAGCGCAGGTCGTCGAGGTCGAGTACGAGCAGCGGCGTCTCGGCGATCTCCGCTCCCTCGAGCGCGCGCTCGAGAATCGGCGAGCTTGCGAGGTCGAGTTCGCCCTCCAGGTGAAGCACGACACGGTCACGCTGCCGGCGCACATCCACGCGTAGGTGCTCCTGGGCGCCCACGCGCGAATCGTACCGCACGCCGAATCGCGATCTCCCTCCTCAGCGGCGGACCTGCGTGTGCACGCGCACGACGGTCCCGCTTGGCGCCGAGCGGATCTGCACGAGGTCGCAGAGCTGGTTGACGAGCCACAACCCGCGCCCGCCGTGCTGCTCGACCGGCGGCGCCAGGCGACCGACGAGCGGGTCGCGGATGAAGCCACGGTCGCGCACCTCGCAGACGAACGCGTCCGGCTCGCGCCAGATCCGCAGCGCCCCGCCGCCGCCGCCGTACTGCACGCTGTTCGTCGCGAGCTCATTGATCGCGAGCACGAGCTCTTCGCCGACGTCGAGGCCGAGCCCCGCCTCGCTCGCTCGCAGCGAGACGAGGTTGCGCACGGCGCCGAGGCCGAGACGCGTGAACAGCAGCTGCTCGTGCTCGGCCGGCGGCGCCGGCAGCGACCCGTCGAACGGGGCCTCGCCGTTGTAGAAGAGCGCTTCGTGGCGAAACGAGTCCTCGGCGAGCGCGACCTTGACGGCCGCGGTCGAGCGCAGCTCGACCGGACGTGTCGCGCTCGTGATCGACGCAGGCTTCGCCACCGCGCTACTCCGCTACCGCCCGTACCAACGTCGCCTGCCGCCGTCAGCGACGCCGCCGACGAAGAAGCCGATCAGCCACAGAAGCACGGCGAAGATCAGCACATACCACAGCACATGCGCAGCGAAGCCCAGCCCTCCGAGGATGGCCAGGATCAACACGAGCGCAACTAGAGCAACCATGTCGTTCCTCCTTCACGTTCGCATCCGCGGTGATCGCGGACGCTGGCTTTGGAGTACCCGTCTCATCGGCTGCCAATCTGTCGGTCGACAGCGCCGCGCATTCGTTGCAGCCTCCGTGGCCGCGTCTGGACGGTTGTTTCGACCTCGACGCACGGTGTCGAGAAAATTCTTTGAAAAAGATGTTTAGACCCTTTGCGCACGGGGCAAAGCGTCTTCTGGAGTTGTCCTCCCTCAGGCGGTGATCGCTACCCCCGGCGGTCACCGCCTATTTTTGCCTGAACCGTGTGCGAGCCGGCGTTCAGCGCTCGTCGCGCAGCCGCAGCTTGAGGATCTCGGCGTCGCCCTCGGCGAGGAGCACGCGCTCGTCGGTCAGCTTCTCAATCACCGGGCCGACGTCGTGCACCGCGGAGTCCGCGGCGGGGCGCTCCGCGCGAGAGCTCGCGGGCGACCCGACGCGCAGCTCGAGGCTGCGCGGCTCGACGCAGACGGACATCTTCAGATGCTCGACGGTGCTCAGCTGCGCCGCCTGCGCGACGAGCGCGTCGGCGAGGAGTTCGGCGTCGGAGATTCGGTCGGTCGTGAAGCGCGCGCGCGCCGCGAGCACGCAGATCACGCGCGGCAGCACCCTGCGCGCGAGCGCGGCCGGCGCGAGCGCGAGCGCGGCCGTCGTCGCGAGGTCCTCGCGCGCGAGGATGGGCGGCTCGAAGCCGTCGTGGACGAGCGACTCGAGCGCGACGGCGCTCGGCGTGACGAACTCCATCCGTACCTCGGTGCCGCCGCCGACGACGTCGCGGAACTCGACGCGCGGCGCGAGCGCCTGGATGATCGAGAGGCCGATCCCGAGCGCCGCTTGCTCCTCGCTGCGGATGTGCGGCTTGATCCCCGTGCCGTGGTCGCGCACGACGACTTCGATGGCGTCGGCGCCGAGGTAGACCTCGAGCTGCAGCGGCCCTTCGGCGCCTTCGTAGGCGTGCAGCACGACGTTGTTGCATGCCTCGGTCACGGCCGTGCGGATGTCGTTGAGCTCGACGTCGTCGACGCCGACCGTCTCGGCCATTGCGCTCAGCGCCTCGCGCACCAGCACGACGTTGTCGGGCTGGTTCGAGAGCGTCAGGCAGACGTTCGGCGACGCGGTCATCGAACTCGGACGCTACCCGCCCTGTGCACGGCTACCCACAGCCCCCGAGATGTCGCGTCGATCTGACCGCTCTCGCCGAGGCTTCCGGCGCGGTCAGCCCGTCGTGCTCGTCAGCGCGCGCAGCTCCTCGAGCGAGCGCCGCAGCAGGCGCGAGACCTGCATCTGCGAGATCCCGACGCGCTCAGCGATCTCCGTCTGCGTCAGGTCCTCGACGAAGCGCATGCTGAGGATCTGACGCTCGCGCTGCGGTATCCGCCCCATCACCGCGCTGACCGTCGCGTCGAGCTCGACGAGCTCGTAGCGCGCGTCCTCCTCGCCCATCGCGTCGCCGTACGACATCGCTTCGTCCGCCGCGCCCGGGCGCGGCGCGTCGAGCGAGAGCGACTCGTAAGCCTGGATCGCCTGCAGCGCGTCGATCACGTCCTCGGTGCTCAGCTCGAGGTACTCGGCGAGCTCGTTGACGGTCGGCGCGCGCCCGCGCGTGTTCGCGAGCCGCTCCTGCGCGTCGCGCACCTTCAGCGCGCGTTCCTGCGAGCCGCGCGGCACGTGCACCGACCAGCCGGCGTCGCGGAAGTGGCGGCGCATCTCACCGAGGACCGTCGGCACGGCGAACGACGCGAACGGGTGCCCACGGTCGGGGTCGAAGCGGTCGAGCGCCTTCAGCAGCCCGAGCGCGGCGACCTGCAGCAGGTCCTCGAACGGCTCGGAGGAGCGGTCGTAGCGTCGCGCGAGGCTGCGGGCGAGCGGCATGAACCGCTGCACGAGCTCTTCGCGCGCGACGCGGTCGCCCTGCTGGTGGCGCGCGAACAGCCGCTCCTCGCCCGCTCGCGCACCGGTGCGCGAGTCGCGTGTGGCAGTCGAGTTAGTCATGTGCGTGACCGTCATGACATCCTCCCGTCGGTATCGCTTGCAGGCCTCCGACTCGCTGCGTGCGACATTTTACTACCGTCGGCCCCGTCGCGCCAGTGCCGCGTGGACGCCGACGCGCGGCCGCGCCCGAAGCGCCGACGGTCAACCGGCGCTTCAGCCCGACCGAATGACGGCGGGGACCTGCTGCGTGATGCAATGGATGTTGCCACCGCCGAGCAGGATCTCGCGCGCCGGAACGCCGACGACGTCGCGCTCGGGGAAGACGCGACGGAGGATCTCGGCGGCCTCGTCGTCGTGGCGCTCGTCGAGCAGCGGATAGACGACGCGCGAGTTGCCGACGTAGCAGTTGACATAAGAGGCCGCGAGGCGATCGCCGGCGCGGCGCGGCAGCGTGCCGGCGACGGCGTCAACGCCGCGCGCCTCCTCGGCGGTGCTCGTCAGCGGACCGGGCGAGGGAAGCCGGACCACCTCGAGCGAGCGCCCGCGCGCGTCGGTCGCCGCTTCGAGTCGAAGCAGCGCGTCGCGTGAGATCGCGTGCTGCGGATCAGACGGGTCGTCCGCGTAGCTCAGGAGCACGACGCCGGGCCGGGCGAAGCACGCGAGGTTGTCGACGTGACCGTCGGTCTCGTCGTTGCAGACGCCGCGTCCGAGCCACAGCAGCTTCTCGGCGCCGAGGTGGTCGCATAGCGCGCGCTCGATCTGCTCGCGGGTGAGTTCGGGGTTGCGATTGCGGTTGAGCAGGCACTGTTCCGTGCTCAGCACCGCGCCCTCGCCGTCGACGTGGATCGAGCCGCCCTCGAGCACGAGCGGCGCGCGGTAGCGCGGCGCGCGTTCTACCTCGAGCACCTTCGCGGCGACGCGCTCGTCGCGATCCCACGGGAAGTAGAGGCCGCCGTCGAGCCCGCCCCAGGCGTTGAAGCGCCAGTCGACGCCGCGCCTGCCGCCGCGGTCGTCAAGCAGGAACGTCGGGCCGACGTCGCGCATCCACGCGTCGTCGCTGGAGAGCTCGACGACGCGCACCGCGACGGGCAGGACCGAGCGGCAGTGCTCGAACTGCGCGTCGGACACGCCGACCGTCACGGGCTCGGACGCCGAGATCGCTTCGGCGACCGCGGCGAACGCCTCCTGTGCGGGCTTCGCGCCGAGGCGCCAGTTGTCCGAACGCTCGGGCCAGAGCATCCAGCAGCCGGCGTGCGGCTCGAACTCGCCGGGCATCCGGTAGCCGTCGGCGGCGGGCGTCGAGCGCAGCGGTGCGCTCACCGCCTCGTCGGCCGAGCGGTTGGCGCGATCGTCGGACGTGGTCATGTCGCGAAGTAGGTATAGAACCGCGCGCGGGCGAGCGGCGGAGATCGCGCTTTAGAGTGGGCAGCCTCCAAGATGTGCCGACAGCCACGGCTCATCTTGCCTCCATCTTGCGCGCACCGTAGACGATGTCTGCCGGGATGCGACCCCGCGTGAGTCGCCCGTGGTGGACGCGGTCGGTGTTGT
>Ga0210386_10002839_pt1 | contig 14687 bp, 11 predicted proteins | sample IncBWH32OmetaG_FD_160091 | JGI IMG/M metagenome (GOLD analysis project Ga0210386, IMG submission 160091) | Forest soil microbial communities from Barre Woods Harvard Forest LTER site, Petersham, Massachusetts, United States - Inc-BW-H-32-O ... | reverse complement strand
TGGGTTTGGCAACTAATCTTGGCCCATCTGTGGCAATTAACTCTGGCCCACCTGTGGCAGTTCGCTAAACATCTTCGTGGAATGGAGATTCGCTGGGCTTCGGGCTGGAGCGTAGCGGAAGCCCGAAGTCCAGCGAGGGCGTCGATCAGCCCATCGGCTTGGACCTGCCTTTCTCGACTGTTCGCCGGAAGCGGTAGCTGTCGGCGCCAGTTTCGATGATGTGAGCGCGATCGGTGATCCGGTCCAGCAGCGCTTTACAGAGGCGGGCATTCGGAATCACTTGCGTCCACTCGGAGAACGGAAGATTGGTGGTCACGATGACGGCCGCCTTTTCGGCTCTCTCCGCGATGACCTGGAAGAGGAACTCGGCACCGAGATCGGCCATCGGCACATAGCCAACCTCGTCGATAGCGATCAGGTCATAACGCTCCCAACGAGCCAGCACGCGACGCAGTTGCAGTTGCTGCTTGGCCTCGACCAACTCGTTGACCAGAGCTGCGGCAGTGGCGAAGCGTACACGACGCTTCTGACGGCATGCAGCCACGCACAAGCCGGTCAACAAGTGAGTTTTTCCAGTGCCGCAATCGCCGATAAGTATGATCGGTTCGGCGCGTTCGATATAGCCGCCCTGCGCCAGTTCGTGGATCTTGGTAGCCGGTACCTGTGGCGCTTTACTGAAATCGAAATCGTCCAGCGTCTTCATGCGCGGCAAGTGTGCCTCCTTGATCCTCCGGGTGATCGTGTTGTGTTCGCGTTCTTCCAACTCTGCGGCAAGCAGCGCTTCGAGATAGCGCAGATACGTCTGTCGCTGCTTGGCGGCCACGTCGGCCAGCGGTGCACACTGGTCTGCCACCGCTGGCAGGCGTAAGGAGCGGCACTGTTGTTGGACTGCAGCTTGTTCCAGGTTCTCAACGACAGCCTTCATGCCTGCACCTCCGAGACCCTTCTGCTCAGCAGCTGGTCGTAACCACTTATTACTGGCATCGGCCTTTCGTAACGCGCCAGATGTCCTAGATCGATGGCCTCGATGGTGGGGCGATCGAACTGATCAGACAACATCAGATGGCGGATCGCAGCCACGTCATGGCAGCCCAGCAATAGAGCCTGGTCCACTGCAGTTCGCAGTCGGCCCCATACATCGCCGGCTCCGAGCTGAAGTAGTTCGATCATCTGTCGTGTGCCTTGTTGCCTGCCATGGCGCATGTTCAACGCATGCCACAACCGATCGAACGACTCGGGCCAGCGTCCCGCCTGGCGCCACTGCGCCAGTGCCGTCGAGCCGGCCAGTGCGCCGGGCTTGCGCTCCAGTACGTCAAGATAGTGCTCCAGATCGAGTATCTGCTGCTGGCGGCTGAAGCAGCGTTCGTGGCGAGCGACACGCCGACCTTCGTGCCACAACTCGACAAAATCGGCGTTCACCCTCGCCTCCACCTCGCTTCCTGGTCTCAGCGGTACAGAGTAACGATTGGTCCGCACGCGTACGCAGCGCAGCCCGTCCACAGTTGGAAAGCTGACTTCGGCCAGATCGAAAGACTCGGTGGCCAGTGGCAGTAGATGCGGCTGTTCAACCAGCATCGCTGCGCCCACCGGCTCCGTGCGTCCGGCCAGCATGCGGCTCTGATCTTCGCGGCAACACCGTTCCAGATAAACGTTCAGCTCGTCCAGGTCGGCTGCTTCCGGCAGAGGCACCAAGTGGTTGCGCCGGAAGTATCCGCCTTCGCCTTCGACGCCGCCCTTCTCGTTGCCACGTGCCGGGTTACAGAACTCGCTCTGAAACCGCCAGTGCGAACGGAACGCAATGAAGCGGCTCGTTTCCTCACGGCGACAGCCGCGAAGGATCCGCTTCACAGCACTCTTCAGGTTGTCGTAACGGAGTACGCGAAAAACACCATCAAAATAAGCAAAGGCGAACTGATGCGCTTCAAGAAATGCTTGCTGGGTGGCATGGGTATAAGCCCGGTGATACGCCGCGCCGCTTGCCATCGAGCGCATCTCGAAGACCTGCAGCTTGACCCGCTCGCCGCTCAGAATGGCCCAGGCTTCATACCAATCCACCTGCGCTTCCGTGCCCCAGGCATATGTCTGGACAACGAACACCTCACGATGTTCCAGTCCCAGTTGCTGCCGCCTCCGCCGCACATAACCGCGGACGCTGCGCTCGCTTCCCTTGAAGCCTGCTACTTCAGACTTTAGTCGATCGAAAATGCGACGCGCCGTATGACGTTGCTTCGGCGGTGCTGACAGATCGGCTCGCAAAACCCTATCGATGAAATCCGATGCCCCGTTTAACTTGCGAAGCCGTCGTTGTTGGGCCCTGACCGGTGCAGGTTCAGCACTGTGCAATGCCTCCCGCACCATACGCCTGTGTACACCCAGCTTCCGTGAAATACCGGCAATCGTTCCAACGCCGAACTCATACTCTCGGCGAATCTGTTCGAAAAGTTCCACCTTCTCACCCCTGGTCAGCCAGCTACGCTTTCGTTGCCCCATCCACGAAGCGTAGCCAACACCCTCCCAGGTGGGCCAAAGTTAACTTCCACTGCTGGGCCAGACCAGAATGCCAAAATCAAGCATCGGCCAGATTTCGAGAATGAGTGCGTGTTCAGGCGTTGGCACCGCAAAGCCGGCGAATGACTTTGCCGTCACTTTAGCTTGGTGCCAATTAAAGCGGGTCGATTTTAAGTTCCTCAACAGTATATTGTATACAATCAGGACTGCTTTTGGTTAAACTCCCTCGTACTCGGTGTTAAGGGGGTAAAACTCCCTCGGTGCCAAGGCGATTCTGTCTGGACCAGTCAACGGCGGCGATAAACGGCTTGAGTGGGCCAGTGACAGTAAATGCGATTTCAGGAGATAGCCATTATGGATGGACGCCGAATTTTGTCGACAGGTCAGGTTTCGCCGCTCGTAATTGAAATCTTGAGCCGCTTTGGGAGAATCGAAATAGCCCCAAAAACGGATGAAGGAAGTCTTATTTCTCTGATGCGGGGTACGATCGCGCTTTTCGTTCGGGGAGTGACGCCGGTTTCCGCAAAAGTAATTGAGTCCGCTGACGAATTGAAGGTCATTGGTCGAACAGGGACGGGCTACGAAAACATCGACATTGCGGCTGCAACCAAACGCGGGATTCCAGTTGTATTTACTCCGGGTGCTGGTGCTAGATCAGTTGCCGAGGGCACCATGGCCATGATCCTATCCCTAGTCAAAAGAATACCAGAGTTAGACCGCAAGACTCGTTGCGGGGAGTGGGATGCCAGAGACAAGACAATTATTGGCGATTTACAAGGTATGCGTCTCGGCATCATTGGGCTGGGGAGGATAGGGCAGGAGGTGACACGCCTGGCTCGCGCTTTTGACATACATGTAGTTGCTCATGACCCGCGCCTTTCAAAGGAAACAGCAGAGTCCTTGGGGGTGGAGCTAGTCCAACTAAACGACCTTCTTCTAAGCTCTGATATTATTTCTATCCATGCCCCTCTCAATGCTGGGACACGAGGCATGTTGGATAAGCAGCGCCTCAGCCTGGTAAAAAAGGGAGCCATTCTTGTCAATCTCGCTCGAGGAGGACTGATAGAAAGCTTGGATGTCATCTATGAAGGTTTAGTATCCGGCCAGCTTTTGTCTGTAGGTCTGGATGTTTATCCAAACGAGCCTCCGGATATTTCACACCCTATCTTCCAGCATCCCAACGTATTACTGACCCCCCATGCCATGGGCCTGTCCGTAAAATCTTCACACTCGATATTTTCGATGGCAAGCAGGGGGATGGCAGATGTTCTTGAAGGAAGGATTCCTGCCAATGTTGTAAATCCCGAGGTATTTCACGGTAATGCGAGAGGAACACGCTGAGATGAACTGCCATTGCAGGCCAAGATCGGCGAACTGACACTGGAGAATGATTTTTAGAGACTGCGCTCATCAAAGCGGGCCTGTTGAGCGCAAAGCGCGGCTGAGGGGGAAGTTCCCTCGGCCGACTAGCCACTTCGGCATGAAGGCGCACGTGGGGGTGGACTCGAAGAGCGGAACGGTGCACACGGCAGTGGCCACGGCGGCTAACACGTCGGACTCCAGGGTGCTGCCGGAGCTGCTGCACTGCGAGGAGCGCAAGGTGTGGGGCGACGGAGGCTATCAGGGGCAGGGTGAGGTGATTCGGGAAGTGGCTCCGATGGCGCAGGACATGACCTGCCGACGGACAAAGTTCAAGCATCGCGTGGATGAGTTTACAACGGAGCAAGAACCGCACCAAGTCGAGAGTGAGAGCCAAGGTGGAACACGTGTTTCGAGTTATGAAGCGGCAATTCGGCTTCGACCGGGTGAGATACCGAGGGCTGAAGAAGAACGCCAACCGGATGTTTGCCTGCTTCGCGCTGGTCAACCTGTATATCGTGCGCAAACGGTTGGTCCCTGCGCCGGCGTAGTGTGCCCGGAAGCCGCTCCAGCAGTGCCTTCCGGGTGAAATCAAGCACCCGTCCAAAGGACCCTGACCCGATTCGCGGGAGAACAACTCATGTATCCGTTCTTCTCCCGAAGAACGCTGGTTGATCAGAGATTCCTTAATTCACATCTAAAAACTTTAGCCGTTAACTTTACTTGAAGACGTTGTAGCCCAGCTACGGATTGTGTCCACAGCTTTAGCGGCAGTTGTTACCATCAGCGAGAAGTCTGTTGCAATTAAAATCCAGTCGACTCCTCTTCTTACCCAGAGATCGCTTTCATCAGGATTTCCCGCCCCGCTGCCTATGTAAATCTTTGTAGCTTTAGCTTTCGATATTACAGTTTCCATAGCCTTTACCACTTCTGGCTTTTTCGGTTCTCCCATGAAGCCCATGCTTCCTGATAGATCGTTAGGGCCAAACACAATACTATCCAGACCTTGTACAGCCAGAATCTCATCAATATTTTGTATTGCGTCAATATGTTCGATTTGAGCTATGGCAAGAACTGCCTCATTTGCTGCTCTGCAAAAGTCAGGTCCTCCAATACGTCCATATCCGGACGGGCGCCGCGGACCGTAGCCACGAATCCCGATTGGAGGATACCGACAAGCTGCTACTACTTTCCGCGCCTCGTCCGAAGTCCGCACGTTCGGGGCAATGATGCCGTCTGCTCCGATATCTAACACTGTCTTGATCATTGCAGGGTCGTGAGAAGGCACCCGTACAATGGCCGCCGTATCACTGCCCTGTGTAGCCATAATGTGACCCTGGACAGTTTCAAGGGTCAGGGCATTATGCTCCATATCAATCCAGACAAAATCCAGCAGGCTGCTAAGTGCATCTGTGACAGTAGGATCGTAGAAGGTGATCCCTACTCCGATGCAAAGCTGGTGGTGCTGGAGTTTTTCGCGGAAGTTGTGTGCGTTTCTCAAGCTATCCTCCAAATCCTGAAATGAACTGGTTAATGCTTCTTTGCGAGCTCTCATATTAAAATTAGGGATAAGACTAGAAGCTCCTAACATGCGACAACCGCTCCGCCATACACGGCTACGAGGAAAATTGTCTATCGACGAAGCCCGTTACCCGCAGCCAATTCATTAGGTTAATTGCGCGTCGAGGGAGTGACGAAAACCTTTTGCCAGACATGCTAAACATTTTCATGGCTAACAAAGCGCGTGACCTTACGCATCCGGGGGTCATTTTGCCGGTAATGCGCTCGCTGGTAAAGAGGATGATAAACACCCGGCGGATCGATCGATACCACTTCGTTGCCCTTCCGTATCAGCGTGTACTGCTTCTTCTCGATCCAGACCTTGTCGGTGCGTTCGAAGATCGGAAAGCTCAGCTTCGCCACGTCGCCAGGTTTTACGCTCCCCACCTTCGCATAACGTCCGTCCCAGCCTAACGTCCTTTCCTGCCCATTTACCTGGCACTGTGTCTGCTCCGGCTTGACCCACTCAGGAATCCGCACTGATAGATCAACAGCCTTCTTTACTGTCACATCCACGCGCCCCAGGTAAGGTATGCAGCTATCAATATCCGCCCACTCCGAGACACGATTCATTAGCAGGTTTACCTTAAGTTTGCCATTTCTGTATCGCAGGATATGTTCCCAGACCCAATATAGACAATTGGTTCCGTATGCTGTGCAGCATGCGCCCATCCCAGAGTGCGCATTTCTTCCGGCCCAATCATTCACACTGGCGTTTCCCGCGAACCCGCCTTTGATCCTCTCGGAAACCCGGTCAGTCGTGACGTTGATCGCCTGCTTGGCAGGTAGACCATTCTTGCTCACGTAGTACATCCATCCGGTTTCGAGTAACTGATTCTCGGCGAATTGGTTTCTAATCCTGCGGTCAGCATCGTCCCAATAATCAGCTATTCCAGCCTCACTCAAACGTAATGCGATATAAATCATGTCGGCTACCTGATCGGTCTCACATGACTGCCACGCTGGGGAATCGGTCCATTCAGGGAAGTATCCCAACAGTTCCGCCCCAGGTGCCTTCTTGATGTCATAGTCGGACGTCCCGGCCACCGAATTTGCACCTAGGTCGAGGGCGTGCTCAAAGCCTCGCACGACGAAGTCCATCATCTCTCTGTCGCGTGCAACTTCGGCATATTGCTCCATTGCCAACAATCCGCGCAGGTGTGCTCCTCCATGTGCTTGCAGCTTTAGTCCAGGCGAGGCTAGAAATCTGCCGCCCTCATCGTAGAAGTTCTTGCGAAGATAATTGATGTTTTTTCCGGCTAAAACCAGCGCCGACTCGTATTCAAGCTCATGATAGGCATCGACCAGTCCTAGAGGCACTTGTGTCCCTTCAATCTCAAAAGGCCGCGCTGGCATCTGCACGTCTGGGGGCCTCTTCGTGGTTGCGTACATACAAGAGGGCCAATAATAGGCATAGTCCCCGTCTGATACCGCCAGATTTATCATGCCATCGACGAGCCGGCGCAGAACCGAACGCCATGGCCCATCAGGATTTCTGCGAGCATAAACAGAGATCGAACGCAGCATTGATCCACAGACATACGGCTCAAGGATCTGGTCTCCCTTAGGTACTTCAATGTCGCGGATCTGAAATCCATCTAATGCCCATGGTCGTCCCTTCACTGGAACATAGAGCAGGCCATCTGGACCTTGCAATTTGAGCGTTACCTCCATCCAGCGGCGTTCGACCTGTAAGTTCTGTTGGCTTCCGCTGATGATTCGGTTTCGTATCAACGCCTCAACATGGCCCTCTTCGTAGGGAAAGTACCATTGGTTTATGGTCATAGACGGAGGGTTGGTGAAAGGAGAAAAGAGATCGTACGCCTCGTAATCAGCCAGTGGATTTGTCGCTTCTGTCAGAACATTGACTGCAAGATTTGCGCGCTCTGCAATGTCAAACGTATCGGGGACGCTGGCTTCGTATCGCTCGCCTTCATACGGCGGCAGATGAAACGCTGGAATTTTCGAAGCATTGACGTATCCGATTGGATCACCTGGTTTCCATCCCGAGATGTCGAGTTCGAGTGGTCCAGTCTTCAGCGCATCGCATAAGCTGCCGAAAGCACCGAAGCTGGCTGCCGCCGTTCCGCTCATTTTCAAGAACTTACGCCTGTTGAATTTACCAAACACTAGAAGATTCCTCGAAATAGCGCAATCTCAAATTGGCGGACCTTATGGCTGGGCCAAGCCGACAGGTTGACACGCGCAGCCTGCGTGAGCCTTCAGCCTGCTCAGGGTGCAATACGCAGGAAATGATGTCAAGCAAAATATGAATTCTTTATACAGTTTAGTCAAAAGTCAAGAAAAACAATGGGCTTATAGCCTCATATCTGATAGCAAAATAAACCATATAAATGATTAATTCGATCCTTGTATTAGCACCAGGTTCCCCGATGGTATAGTGTATACAGAGAGAGGAGATTCACATTCTATGAAAGTTCTGTTCATTGGCTTTGCAGACCTTGTTCATCCTTGGTACGACGATTTTTTGGAAGCGATCGATGGAAAACATAGCGTTGAACTATACGATCCATCGTCTCCTCTCATCCCGCAGTTCCAGGATGTGCAGGTTGTCGTGGATCAGGGAGGGTGGGGTTCACGTGAGATGGTCGATGCAGCAGTTACATCGGGAGTCAAGCTCTGGCAAGTGATTGGAACGGGACTTAACCACCTGGATGTCAAACACATCCTCGAAAGGAAGCTTCCGTTGGCAAACACCCCGGGCGTCTATAGCGGAATTGCACTTGCTGAACACGTGCTCTTTTTAATGCTCTGTTTCGCCAAGAACCTGGATGTGAGTCGTAACAATATTCGATCGGGAATTTTCTATCACCCTATGAATGAGGAACTATGCGGTAGAACGTTAGGCTTGATAGGATTTGGGGGCAGCTCCCGGGCACTGGCGGCGCGGGCTTGGCCAATGGGAATGCGTATCCTTGCGATTGATGTGCTGGATGTATCCCGAGCAGTCCAGGCAGAATATCATCTCGATTTTTTCGGCAATACGGCAGACCTTGGTAAGCTCCTGCGAGAATCCGACTATCTATCTGTTCATATCCCGCTCACGGCAAAAACTCAGAAGCTGATCCACCAAGAGAGCTTTCGGCAAATGAAACCGTCCGCCGTCTTGATAAACGCTGCGCGGGGCGAAATTGTGGATGAGGTGGCGCTTATAGATGCCCTTCGAGCCGGCAAAATCCGAGGAGCAGGCCTCGACGTTTTTTCTAATGAACCACTCGATTCCGATCATCCACTTTTGCACATGGAGAATGTCATCGCAACCCCGCACCTCGCAGGGGGAACTCGGGGAACCTCACGTCGACGAGGAAAAGCGGCAGCAGAAAATGTTTTCTGTATAGCTGAAGGCCAATCACCTCTGCACCTTGTAACATCATACGACACATAGAAATTGGGCTGAGAGCAGGAGCCTAGCGATGCTGAGCCATGAACATTGGCCGCGTGAATAAGGCAGCTCAATGAAGTCAGGGCGTATTTGATCGTGTGATGGCGAAGGAGCTCTGCAGCGGTCCGTTATGATCTTCCTTTGGCAATGCGAGACTCGAAAAACGGTCAGGATTTTGATAACGAAAGCTCAGGTGCTCAAGTATTACTTCCTCCGCGGATTTCTTGCTCTTCCCCTGAATATATTCCCAAATCATGCGATGGCTATTAGGAAGAATTGCCGCCCAGCCTAACATTTCGCGATTTATCCTCCACAAGACACGATGTGCAAACAACTGCACAGTAACGTCTTCGAGTGTCTTGGCAAGATATTCATTTCCAGTATAGCGCCATATGATGCGGTGGAACTCAAGGTCCAGCCCGGATGCCTCGATTTCAGAGACTTCGAGTGAATCCTCCATTCTGTTTACAATACTTTGTAAGCTCGCAAGACCTTCTGAAGTAATCTTGGCACGACAGAGACGAAGAGCCTCACTTTCAAGGATCAATCGAAGGCTGTTAATTTTCTGAGTCTGCTCTTCACTTAGGTTCACGACAAATTTGCCGCGGCGCGGAATATCGACCACAAGGCCCTGCTCCTGCAGCTTGTGCAGCGCTTCACGAACTGGAATGCGGCTTAATCCCAGTTCTCGTGCCAATTCACTTTCATTCAGTCTCTCGCCGGTCCTGATTTTTCCGGAAAGAATCGCGCCGCGCACTAGTTTTACAATCTGTTCTTTTAAGGTCCTAACATCCATTCGCTCCGTATCAAGGAGGCCGGTTAATGAATTGGACTTCGCGCTCACAATTTTACTCCAAATTGAGAAATACAAGTATTTAGTATACAGGACTAGACAGGGATCTGCAGCATTGTACCAGGATTTCCTAGCGACGTGGGAAAGTCGGATGTCCTATGTTCCGCTAGAACGCATTTTAACCATCTGCCAATGCCGCGAATGCGCTGGCACGTTATGCATCTTTCTCGATCACGCCACTCCCCGGGCCTCTTCCACCCTATATCCGATCTCACTGTCCCAGCCCCCAGAAAATGCTTTGACAAAGACGTCATCAATTGTATACAGTATTCACGTTTGAGAGGCGACCCACTCTACTCGAGTCCAAGTGGCAGAGACTTTCTGTTCGGCATTGCTGCGATCACATAAGATGACTGTTCAACACATCACGACAGAATTCCGACATTTTAACCGACTCGACTCGTGCACACACGGCAGAGAGATTGTGGCTTGTAGTGCCTCCCTACATAGAACTTATTGGGGATCAGTCTTTCAGGAGAGCTTAAAGAATTATGAAGATGTATATCAATGGTCGATGGGCTGACTCTGTACAGATGACTCCTGTGGTGTCTCCTTATTCCGGTGAAACAATCGATACTGTGCCAGATGCTGCGTTTCACCAAGTGGAGGAGGCTCTGGCAGCAGCCGAAAAGGCTGCGGTAGTCATGGGTGAGCTCACTAGTTATGATCGTTATTCGATTCTCATGCGAGCTGCGGATATCTTTTCCCGCAAAGTTGAAGACTTTGCACGAACTGTTAGCCTCGAAGAAGGTAAACCTTTATCTGAATCACGTGGTGAAGCAGGAAGAGTTCCGGATCTACTGCGGCTTTGTGCTTTTGAAGGTTCGCAGCTTCGCGGCGAAACACTTCCCATCGATGCTCAATCTGGAGCAAAAGGGAAAGTGGGGCTAACCCAGCGCACCCCTTGTGGAGTTGTGCTTGCGATCAGCCCCTTCAATTATCCGTTGCTGCTTGTGCTTCATAAGATTGGCCCCGCAATTGCGGCCGGAAATGCAGTGATATTAAAGCCTGCGAGCACGACGCCATTATCTTCACTTAAGTTGACAGAGGTATTTCTTGAAGCTGGGCTTCCGGAGAATGGCCTGCAATGTATTACAGGTTCGGGTGCACGTTTGGGGGCGGCTCTATGTGCGGATTCCCGAGTTCGCAAAATCACGTTTACGGGAAGCACAGAGGTCGGCGAGAAATTAGCAAGAGTATCCGGCGTGAAGAAGCTCTCACTGGAGCTCGGATCGAACTGTGGAATGGTTGTGCTTCCTGATGCCGATATCGAACAAGTGGCGGCGGCCACAGCAATAGGCGGATATGTGAATGCCGGTCAGGTCTGCATCTCAACTCAACGCATTCTTGCGCATCGCAAAATTTACGACGATTTCTTGAGTGCACTTAAACCTAAGGTGGAAAGCATCAAGCTTGGGGACCCACTTCTTGAAGATACTAAACTCAGTGCGATGATCACAGTACGCGACGCGGAGCGGGTGGAGGCATGGTTCAAAGAGGCAACACAGAACGGTGCGCGGATCTTAACCGGGGGAGAGCGGCAAGGTGCTCTAGTAATGCCCACAATAGTGGCGGATGTAAAACCACAAATGCGCATTTCCTGCGAAGAATTGTTCGGACCTGGGGTTGCAGTGACTCCAGTAGACACGACAGAAGAGGCGATTACCTTGATTAATGATAGTAAATATGGACTCGGGGCTGCGATCTTTACGCGCGATCTGAACACAGCCTGGCGATTTGCTCGCGAGGTAAGAAGCGGAACGATACAGATAAACTGGACGCCATTATGGCGTGCGGATCTCATGCCATATGGAGGATTCAAGGGCAGCGGTATCGGTCGGGAAGGGCCGCGTTACGCAATTGAAGAAATGACGGAACTTAAGACCGTGGTTTTCCACGGCATTGAGGGTTAATTGCGCTCGTATGTGTCAACGGAGATTAAGGAAATGACAAATGGGGAAAATTCACGTGCGACGCGTCTGACGATGGCTCAGGCATTAGTCAGATTTCTAAGTGCTCAGTTTAGCAGGCGGGATGGACAAGAGCGCCGCCTCATTCCGGCACTATTCGGAATTTTTGGGCACGGCAATGTCGCCGGCCTTGGCCAGGCCCTTGATGAGTATGGGCAAGATCTTCCTTACTACCAAGCCCACAACGAACAATCAATGGTGCACATTGCAAGCGGTTTTGCAAAAGCAAATAATCGTCTATCGACCTTAGCTTGTGCTTCTTCGATTGGGCCTGGTTCCACCAACATGATCACAGGCGCCGCTCTTGCAACGATCAATAGAATACCAGTGTTGCTGCTTCCCGCCGACTACTATGCTACGCGCCACCAGGGTCGCGTGTTGCAGCAACTGGAACATCCGATTTCATTCGATCTAAGCGTTAATGACTGCTTTAGGCCAATCAGCCGTTTTTTTGATCGCATCTCGCGGCCAGAGCAGTTATTGGCATCCTTGCCGGAGGCAATTCGAATTCTTACAGATCCCGCCGAAACAGGCGCTGTAACCATATCACTCCCTCAAGACATACAGTCACATGCTTATGATTATCCCCAGTCTTTTTTTGAGAAGCGCATTTGGAATATAGAACGGCCGATTCCGTCCTTGCGTTCACTCAAGGATGCAATCAGCTTGGTGAAGCAGTCCACTCGCCCGGTTGCGATTGCGGGAGGAGGGATACATTATTCAGAAGCATGGAACGAATTGCTAGCCTTCTGTGAAGGATGTGGTATTCCGATAGTAGAAACCCTTGCCGGCAAAGGAGCAGTACGAGGATACTCGGATCTATTATTAGGCGGCCATGGCGTCACTGGTAATCCCTCTGCTGCCCGAATTGTGAGTCGCGCGGATTTGGTTATATCTGTGGGAACACGATTAACTGACTTCGTGACCGGGTCGCAATCTGCGTTCGGGCATCCTAACGTGAAGTTCATTAACGTGAATATTTCATCTCAGGACGCGAACAAACAAGGCGGATTGGCGGTTATTGGTGATGCAAAAGAGGCATTGAACGGGTTGGTAAAGGAAGCTGCCAAATTGGCGCTTAAGCCTAGTAAGTCATACCTGAAAGAAATCTGCGCAGCAAAACAAGAATGGGATGAACAGCTTCGGGAAAAGGTTTATCGTCCAACCCCAGGAGAAGCAATGAGTCAAGGGGAGCTCATTGGCATCCTTCACAGTACTGCGCAACCCGGCGATACCGTAGTAGCCGCGTCGGGCAGTGCTCCTGCTGATATGCACAAACTCTGGAATTGCGATAGCGGCACGATTGCGCACCTCGAATTTGGATTCTCGTGCATGGGCTATGAAATCCCAGCAGGACTGGGTGTTCGCATGGCTCACCCAAAGGGCGAGGTCTACGTACTCGTCGGTGATGGGACCTATCTGATGAATCCAACTGAACTCGTCACTGCAAACCAGGAAGGTCTAAAGATCACTGTAATCATTTTGGAGAACCATGGGTTTCAGTGTATTCGGAACTTACAAATGAACCGCGTTGGCCGGAGCTTTGGAAATGAATTCCGGTTACGCGATGACAATACAAACCGGCTGGAAGGCCGCTTTGTTGAAATTGATTTTGCGAAGAATGCCATCTCGATGGGAGCAAGAGCCTGGAAAGTAAGAACGCCGGATGAGTTGCAAAGAACATTAGAGGATGCTCGCGCCGAAACACGAACCTGCGTTATTGTCGCTGAGGTCGAAAAGTACCACTTCACACCGGGTTCTGGTGTTTGGTGGGATGTCGCAGCGGCGGAAGTGTCGTCCAACCCAGCTACACAGAGTGCGCGCGAGACGTATGAGGATGGCCGCAAGCTACAGCGATTTTATTATTAAGAGACGATGGGAGTACGCTACGTGAAATCCATCCGTGACAGAGCACTTAAGGGAGAAATGTTGTGTGGAACATTTCTTAACTTAGGTTCTAGTTTGACAGCAGAGATAGCCGGGAAAGTAGGGCTTGATTGGCTTCTCATCGATATGGAGCACGGAGCCGGAAATCGCAATGAACTGCTTTTCCAGTTGCAAGCCATTGAAAGCAGTCCTGCTGTACCGCTCGTACGCATTGCATGGAATGATCCTGTCATATTCAAACAGGTCCTCGATTTAGGAGCTTCGGGCATTATGGTTCCCTACGTTCAGACAGCAGAGGAGGCGCGTCGGGCCGCGGCTTCCTTGCGCTATCCCCCTGCCGGGATGCGCGGAGTCGCCGTCATGAACCGTGCATGTGGTTTTGGTCCCGGCTTCGATGAATATTTTGCGACTGCTAATTCCAAGCTTCTCACTATGCTCCAAATTGAGAGCCACGATGCCATTCAGAATATCGAGGAAATCGCAGCGGTGGAGGGAGCGGATGTTTTGTTTGTCGGCCCAATGGATTTAAGCGTCGGTTTGGGTGTGCCACAGCAGTGGGAGCACCCAACTTTGCGGAAGGCGATTGCAAAGGTAGTAAATGCGTGTCATAGGGCAGGCAAGATAGCTGGCACCATTATTTCGGATGAAACCCAGCTGGAGCGTGCCGTCGCTGACGGCTTTACGATGCTAGCCTACGGTTCTGACGGAGCTGTCATGGTGAAGGGAATGAGAGCAATTGCGGATTCTTTTCAAAGACATGGCAGGCGCTAAAGCAACTCCGCGAAAATAGATCAACCGGCCGTCACTGCTGGGCGTGCCAGATGCGCCGCAACGCTAGCCTCACTGATCCCTGCCGCGGCCGCCATCGTACGAGTGCTCCAGTGCGTGGCATTGGCCGGCTTGTGGCGACTCGTCGACTCGTCATGTCCACCCCACGCTTCACCCGGTGGCCCGGTGGTTGGTAATAGCTTGATAAGCTCGCGCTCCTCTCCAGTCTGTGCAGCTATACTGTCCGCACTAAGAGGTGTCAAGATTTGTCGCTCGATGTCTAGCTACTTTCCGTCGCAAAATGGGGAGGTGAAAGTAGGGCCAGTGCATAGACAGGTACGCGGTGTGGAGAGAAAACGCTAAAGGACAAGGCGGGGAC
>Ga0210386_10002838_pt1 | contig 14690 bp, 12 predicted proteins | sample IncBWH32OmetaG_FD_160091 | JGI IMG/M metagenome (GOLD analysis project Ga0210386, IMG submission 160091) | Forest soil microbial communities from Barre Woods Harvard Forest LTER site, Petersham, Massachusetts, United States - Inc-BW-H-32-O ... | reverse complement strand
CTCTTTTATGTCCTCTATTTTATTTATCATAATACTTATAGTATCATATAGTTAGGCATATTACACGACGATTATTTTTCACTCAAATGTCCGCTCTAAAGCCCGCTATCTCGGGTAAACCCGAGTTCGGGCGGGAGAGTGCACCGCCGTTGCCACTACAAATCAATCTAATCTCATCACGCTTTTGCTGACGCCAGCGCGACCGCGAGGCGCTCGAGGTCGCGCTCGTCCGGCGGCAGGCCGAAACGCAGGAGATCGCCGGCCCACTCGAAACGCCGGCACCAGATGTGCTGCGCCGCGAGCGAGGCGTGCACCTTGCCGGCGTCGGGGCGGCGCGCGAGCCGGAACAGTCCGGTTCCGCCGACAATCGTGAATCCCGCCGCTTCCAGCACGGCGTCGACCTTGCCCGCCTCTCGTTGAATCGCGAGGCGCGCGCGACCGGCCCATTCCCGGTCGCGTAACGCCGCGGCGCCGATGTTCAGCGCCGGTCCGGAACAAGCCCAGGGACCGAGCGCCAGCGCAATACGCCGCGCGATGTCAGGGGATGCGATGGCAAACCCCAATCTGAGCCCTGCGAGGCCATAAAACTTCCCGAACGAGCGCAGCACCACGACGGGCAGATCGGCGCACAATCCGGCCGCACTGATGTCGGGTTCAAGGTCGGCAAAGGCCTCATCGACCACCAGCCATCCGCCGCGCTCTCGCAACAGAGCCGCCGTCCGCGCCAGCGCAGCGCGGGAGGTCACGCGTCCGTCGGGATTATTGGGATTCACCACCACAGCATGGTGGACCGCTGGTGGAAGATCGCCGAGATCGGCGCGCGCGATCACTTCATGACCGGCCATGCGCCACGCCGGCGCGTGCTCATTATAGGTCGGCTCCACGATCGCGACCGGTCCCTCGCTCGCCAGTCGCGGCAGCCATTGAATCAGCGACTGGGTTCCCGAAGCCGCCACGATCTCGGCCACGGCAGGCACCGCGTAAGCCTCGCGCGCCGCCGCGACCAAAGCTTCCTCGTCGGCGCGCGAGGGCAAGCGCTGCCAGATATCCGCCGGCAAGTGGGCAGGAATCGGCCACGGCCAGGGGTTGACGCCGGTCGACAGGTCGAGCCACATTTGCGGCGACCCGCCATAGCGCGCCATTGCTTCAGTCAGATCGCCACCGTGCTTCATCCGCGCTTCATGCCATCATCCGCGCCAAAGCGCGAGAGGTTACGACGCACGCTCGGCGCGATGCTGATGATCGTTGGTTGCCTTAGCCTGCCATCCGCCGCTGCCGCCGCCGGCCTGCCGCGGATCGCATCAATCAACGTCTGCACCGACCAGCTTCTGATGGCGCTGGCCGATCCCGAGCAGATTTTGGGACTGAGCCCCTATGCGCGCGATCCGGCCCGCTCGTGGGACGCCGCCAAGGCCAGGCAATTCCCGCAACTCTCGGGCGCGGCGGAAGATGTGCTGATCCTCAAACCGGATGTCGTGGTCGCCGGCCGTTTCACGAGGCTCGCCACACGGCAATTGCTCAAGGACGAAAACCTCCGTGTCGTCGAATTCGATGCCGCGCGGTCGCTGGACGATGTGAAAAAAAATATTCGCCTGATGGGCGACGTCACCCGGCATCCGGATCGTGCCTCGGCGGAAATCGCCCGGCTCGACGCCGCGATCGCACATGCGCATCAGGCTGCGTCGCGCAAGCCCTATCGTGTGCTGGCGGTGTCGCGGCGCGGATGGGTTTCCGGCCGCGACAGCCTGACCAGTTCGCTGTTGGCCAATGCCGGCCTCGCCAACGCGGCCGGCGATCTCGGCATCAAGTCCGGCGGATTTGCTTCGCTCGAAGCCATCGTCAGCGTGAAACCGGATTTCATCCTGGTCTCGGAAGACAGCGGTGTCGCCGAAGATGAAGGCAGTGCCTTCCTGCTGCATCCGGCGCTCGAGCGATTTTATCCGGCGTCGAAACGCATCGTGATTCCGGAGCGGCTCACCGTCTGCGGCGGACCGATGCTGGCGGAGGCGCTGGAGCGGCTGGCTTCCGAACTCGAGCGCGTGGACCGCTAGGGTGCTGATCTCCAGCAGCGGGCTTTTCATCGTCATCGCGGCACTGGCATTCGATGCGCTGATCGGTGACCCCGACTGGCTCTGGCGGCGATTGGGGCATCCCGTGGCCCTGATCGGAGCTTTGATCGGCACTCTCGATCGCCGGTTCAACAGAGAAGACCAGTCGCCGCAGCAGCGCAGATCCGCCGGGATCGCCAGCACGGTCGTTCTGGTCGTTATAGCTGCAGCCGTGGGCGCGCTGATTCAGGCAATTCTGCAGCAGCTTCCGGCGGGGAACATCCTGCTCGCGCTGATCGCCTCGATCTTCATCGCGCAGCGCAGCCTCTATCAGCATGTCGCCGAGGTGCGCGCGGCATTCGCCGAAGGCGGCCTCACCGAAGCACGAGACGCAGTCGCCATGATCGTCGGGCGCGACCCCGAACAACTCGATGAAGCCGGGGTGTGCCGGGCGGCGATCGAATCCTGTGCCGAGAATTTTTCCGATGGCGTAGTCGCGCCGGTGTTCTGGCTGGCGCTGCTGGGGCTGCCCGGATTGATCGCCTACAAGGCCATCAACACCGCCGACTCCATGATCGGGCATCGCACCGAACGCCATGCGTCGTTTGGCTGGGCGTCGGCGCGGCTCGACGATCTCGTCAATCTGGTTCCGGCGAGGTTGTCGGCCTTGTTGCTGGCTGTCGCTGCACCGATCGCAGGTGGATCGATCGGCAAATCGCTCGCCATTGTGAGGCGCGACGCCTCAAAGCATCGCTCGCCGAATGCCGGCTGGCCGGAAAGCGCGATGGCGGGGGCGCTCGGACTGGCATTGGCCGGCCCGCGCCGCTACGCCGGGCATATGGTCGACGATCCCTTTCTGAATGCGGAAGCAAACCGCCAGGCCGTACCCGACGATATCGGTCGCGCGCTCGACCTCTACACCGCCGCATGCGTGATCGAGGCGGCTATCTATGCCGCACTGGCGTTGGTGGTCTGACGGCTGCGCGCAATCTTCAAGACAGCATCGATATCCAGATGCGCTTCCAGATGATCGGCCAGCGCATCGAGCGCGGATTCGATCTGCGATTCGTAAGCCAGCGTTGAGGCAATGCCGAGGTTGGCCAGCCACGCCTTTCGAAAGGCGTCGCCGGTGAACAGCCCGTGGACATAAGTGCCCTGCACGCGCCCGTCGGCCGTGCTGGCGCCATCGGGGCGTCCATCGATCGTCACTACGGGTCTTTCGCAATCGCGGCCTTCGCTGCGGCCAAGATGGATTTCGTAACCCTCGATGGGCGTCCCCGTTGCGGAATGGATGCCTCGAACAAGTCTCGTGGATTTATCCGCGCTCATGACCGTGGCGATGTCCAGCAAACCTAATCCATCCACCGTCGCGGATGGTCCCTCGATGCCATCAGGATCGGCAATGGTTTGGCCCAGCATCTGATAGCCGCCGCAAAGGCCGAGCACATGACCGCCGCGGCGGACATGGGCCTTGATGTCGATGTCCCAGCCCTGCGCCCGCAAAAAAGCAAGGTCGCCAATCGTGGATTTGCTGCCCGGCAGGATCACCACGTCGGCATTCCCTGGAATTGGCTCGCCCGGCCGCACGAACACCAGTTTGACGCCGGGCTCCATGCCCAGTGGGTCGAGATCGTCGAAATTGGCGATGCGCGCGAGCACGGGGACTGCGATGACGCGCGACGACGTTGACGCATGGGCGCGATCGAGATCGATGGCGTCTTCCGCCGGCAGCCAAGCCGCCCGCGGCAGCCACGGCACCACGCCGAGCGAGGGCCAGCCCGTCAAACGCGTCACCGCGGCGAGACCGTGGTCGAATAGCCTGACGTCGCCGCGAAACTTGTTGATGACAAAACCACGGATGCGCGCGCGCTCGTCCGGTTCCAGAACCAGATGCGTACCGGCCAGGCTGGCGATCACGCCACCGCGATCGATATCGCCGGCCAGTACCACCGGCACCTCGGCCGCGGCGGCAAATCCCATATTGGCGATGTCGCCGGCGCGCAGATTGATTTCGGCGGGACTGCCCGCGCCTTCGACCAGCACGATATCGGCCTCGCGCGCCAGCCGCGCAAAACTGTCCAGTACCGCCGGCAACAGCGCCGCCCTCTTGTCGAGAAAATTCTTCGCCCGCAGCGTGCCCCAGCGCTTGCCCTGCACGATGATTTGCGAACCGCTGTCGGTTTCAGGTTTGAGCAGCACCGGATTCATGTGCACGCTCGGAATCATTCTTGCCGCGCGCGCCTGCACCGCCTGGGCGCGGCCGATCTCGCCGCCTTCCACCGCAACCGCCGCATTGTTCGACATGTTCTGCGGCTTGAACGGCGCCACCTTCAATCCGCGCCGCACCAGCGCGCGCGCGAGCCCCGCGACCAGGGTCGATTTACCGGCATTGGAGCCGGTGGCCTGGATCATCAGCGCGGGCGTCGCGGACGTCATCAGAACTCGACGCCCTTCTGGGCCTTCACGCCCTGGCGAAACGGATGTTTTATCAGGGTCATTTCGGTCACGAGGTCGGCCATCTCGATCAGCGAAGCATGCGCGTTGCGGCCGGTGATGACGACATGCTTGTCGGCCGGCTTCTCGTCGCGCAGGAAATTCACCACGTCCTCGATCGGCAGGTATTCGTAGCGCAACACGATGTTCAGTTCATCCAGCAGCACCATGCGATGACGATCGTCGCGGATGAGTTCCTTGGCGCGCTCCCAGCCCGCGGTGGCGGCGGCGATGTCGCGGGCACGATCCTGTGTCTCCCAGGTAAAACCCTCGCCCATGATGTGCAGTGTCACCAGTTCGGGAAATTTCGCCAGCACCCGCGCCTCGCCGGTGTCCCACGCCGGCGACTTGGTGAATTGTACGACGGCGACAGGAAAGCCGTGGCCGATATGGCGAAACACCATGCCCAATGCGGCGGAGGTCTTGCCTTTGCCTGTACCGGTGTGGACGATCAAGAGGCCCTTCTCGCCGGTTTTGGTCGCCATGATCTTGTCGCGCGCGGCCTTGTGCTTGCGCGCCTTTTCCTTGTGGCGGGCATTTTCCGCGTCATCGTTCTCGTTTGAAGACCCCGTCATGCGATTTCCTTTTGCGCTTCCGGCAAGAGTTCAGCGATCAGATCGGCGGCGCGGTTGGAGCGCGGCGTCCACAACCCGCGCCGGATCGCCTCGGCAAACCGCGCGGCGGTTTCACGCAAGGCCGCCGGATTGGCCGCCTCCATGAAATCCCGTACCCGCTCGTCTTCCAGATAGGACGCGAATAATTGATCGAAATGATGGTTCGAAACCGCATCGGTGCTGGCGGCGAAGCCAAAGAGATAATCGACCGTCGCGGCGATCTCGGACGCGCCTCTATAGCCGTGGCGCATCACGCCGGCGATCCATTTCGGATTGGCGGCCCGGCCGCGCACCACGCGGGAGATTTCGTGCGACAGCGGCCGTGACAGCGGCGCCTCCGGCCGCGAGGTATCGACATGCGCGATCCGCGGCGCTTTCCCGCGCAGGCTCTGCACGGTGGCGGCAAGGCCGCCCATGAACTGATAGTAGTCGTCGGAGTCGAGAATATCATGCTCGCGGTTGTCCTGGCTGTGCGCGACGAGATCGATGGTCGCGAGCCGCTCGGCAAAATCCTTCCGCGCGGCCTCGCCCTGGACCCCGCCGCCATAGGCATAACCGCCCCAGTCCAGATAAATGCCCGCGAGATCGCCGCGATCATCCCAGCCGCCTTCGTCGATCAAGGCGCCCAACCCTGCACCATAGGCTCCCGGCTTGGAGCCGAACACGCGATGCGCGGCCTGCCGTTGCGCCGCCTCGCCGCTCACGCCATCGGCTTCAAGCGCCAGACGCTTCGCCCTGACATTGGCGGCAATCGGATTGGCCTCCTCGGGCTCGTCGAGTTCGGCGATGGCGCGCACCGCGCTGCCGATAATGTCCATCTGGGTCGGGAACGCGTCGCGAAACAATCCGGAGACGCGGAACGTGACGTCGACGCGCGGCCGTTTCAATTCGGACAACGGCGTGATCGCGAATCCCGTCACCCGGCCGGAGGTCTCCTCCCATAGCGGCCGCGCCCCGATCAGCGCCAGCGCCTGCGCGACATCGTCGCCGCCGGTGCGCATGTTGGCGGTGCCCCAGGCCGACAGCGCGACGGCGCGCGGCCATTCGCCGGCCTCCTGCCAATAGCCCTCGACCAGCCGCTCGGCCGCCAGGCTTCCGATCCGCCACGCCGATGGCGTCGGCACCGCGCGAACATCGACAGCGAAGAAATTCTTACCCGTAGGCAGCACATCCGGCCGGCCGCGGGTCGGCGCGCCGGACGGACCGGGCCGCACGAAGCGGCCATCCAGCCCATGCAGCAACGCCGCCATTTCGGCAGCGCCACAGGCGTCGATGGCCGGGCGCAGTTTGGCATCGATCCAGTCGAGGACAGCCTTGGTGCGTGCCCACGCGGCGTCGCAGGGCTGAGCGCCCGACACCAGGCGATGCGCCAGCAGCTCGATCCGCTCAACGGTATCGCCTGAGGTGCGCCACATGGCAGCGCTGACTTCCGACAGAATTTGCGGGCGAGGCCCGTCATAGGGATCAGCGAGATCGCGCGTCAGCGGATCGAAATCGCCCAAACCCAGATCAAGCGCCAGCGCGCGATGCAACGAGGCGTCCTGCGGCTTGATGTCGGAACGCGGCAGCCGCGCGATCGAGACCAGCAGATCATTCCGCTGCGCGTCCTGCGGCGTTCGTCCGAACACATGCAGGCCGTCGCGGATCTGCATTTCCTTGAGATCGCACAGATGCGCATCGAGCGCGCGCAAGGCGTCATTGGTCGGCGTCTCGCGCGTCACGTTGACATCGGCATCGAGCCGTTGCGCCCGCGCCAGCGACAGAATGTCTTCAGCGATCACGGCGGCGCGTTTGGGATCGAGATCGGCGGCCAGCGCGTACTCGTCGACCAGTGTTTCCAGCCGCGCCAGATCGTCGTGCAATTCGGCCCGGGTCATCGGCGGCGTCAGGTGATCGATGATGACCGCAGACGCGCGGCGCTTGGCCTGAATGCCCTCGCCGGGATCGTTGACGATGAAGGGATAGAGATGCGGCAGCGGCCCCAGCACTGCGCCGGGCAGGCAATTCGCCGACAGGCCCGTACTCTTGCCCGGCAGCCATTCGAGATTGCCGTGCTTGCCGAGATGCACCACGGCATGGGCGTCGAAATGGCGCCTGATCCAGAGATAGAACGCCAGATAATGATGCGGCGGCACCAGATCGGGATCGTGATAGGTGCCTTTGGGATCGATATTGTAGCCACGCGCCGGTTGCACGCCGACCACGGCATTGCCGAAGCGATGCAGCCCGAGACGAAAGCTGCCGTTCACGACATGAGGATCCTGCGCCGGGGCACCCCAGCGCGCCTCGACGGCGCGCTGCACAGCGTCGGGTAAATCAGCGAAGGCGGATTCATAGTCGGCCAGCCGCCATGACATCTCGCCTAAGCGGGCGTCGCGGACCTCGAGCGCGTTGGTCGGGCCGGCCTGAAGAAGCTGCATCATCGACGCGGCATCATCAGGCATATTGTCAACGGCGTAGCCCGCGCCATGCATGGCACCGAGCACGTCGATCAGGCTTTGCGGCGTATCGAGGCCGACGCCGTTGGCGAGGCGGCCATCGCGGCTCGGATAATTGGCAAGCACGATCGCGACTCGCCGCTGCGCGCTTGGCGTGCGCCGCAGCCGCACCCAGGCCCGCGCCAGATCGGCCGTGGCGGCGACGCGATCATCGACCGGGCGAAACGTCGTCGGCGCGAAACCCGTATCGGACTCGCCGCGTTGCTTGAAGGCGATGACGTTGGCGAAGATGCGGCCGTCAACCTCCGGCAGCACGACATGCATCGCCAGATCGCGCGGCATCAGGCCGCGCGTTGAACTCTCCCAGCTTGCCCGCGAAATCCCGGCCTGCGCCACCTGCAAAATCGGACAGCCCGATACCGACAACACGCCGGCATCGTCATTGGCCGTCGCGGTGGCGAACGCCGTGGCGTTGACGATGATATCGGGCGGATAGGCCGCCAGTGCCGCGCGCAGGAAGGCGACCGAACGCTCATCCTTGAGACTGGTCACATAGAGGCAAACAGTATTCAGCCCGCGCGCGTCCAGCGCCGCACGCAGCGCATCGATTGCAGCGGTGTCGCCGCCCGCCACCAGCGCGCGGTAGAAAATCACGATAGCGTTGGGGCGGCCATCAATCGCAGGCTCGCCGCGCCAGAACCCGGCCGACGGCATCGGCCGCGCCGGCGGCGGCAAATCGCCCCGGCCGATCAGATGGGCGGCGAAGCGCAGCGCCAGTTGCGCGTTCTCGACGCCGCCCTCGGTGCAGTAGCGCCAAAATGTGTGGGTATCGCTGGCGTTTAAGGTGCCGCGCGCGGCCAGTTTCGCGTCCCAGCTCAGTTCGCCGGGAATACAGGCCAGCAATGCGCCGCGGCGCAGCGCATCGCTGCGCAGGCTCTCGACGCCGTGCGGCCAATAGCTTTCGCCTCCGAGCATGCGCAGCACGACAATCCTGGCATCGCGCAGCGTGCGTTCGACATAGAGATCGACCGATGCCGGATGGCCGAGCGCCAGCAAATTGGTCAGCCGCACGCTCGGAAAATCAACGTTTTGAAAATCAACTTGCAACATCGCATGCGCGGCGCCGAACGCGGCCAGATCGCTGTCGGCAGCCGACAGCACGACGATATCGGCGGAAGCCTGCCCGAGATCGCGGGCGACGTCGCCGTCGTCAATGCTGCCGCTGCTATCGAGCTTCAGGTGCATGCGTGTGTCCGGCTGTTGCCGTTGCTATTCCGCCAGCGCGCGACGAACCGCGGCACCGTCAAATCCCTTGAGCCCGATCACGACCAGATGCTCGGCCTGCTTCACGTCAGGACGGCCGAATGACAGCTCAACCCGGTTGCCGACCGCCTGCACCACGATCGGCGATGGCCTGTCGCTGATCCGGGCATGCCCCTTGACGCGCAACACTCCAGTCAAGTTCAGCGCATCGCTGACGCGCACGCGCATCGCATCGACGCTGTTCGCGGGCGATGGCCGCACCACGATGCTGTCGAAGTCGTCATGATTGTGCTCTTCCTCTTCGCCGTGATGGCCGGCGCGCGCGGCCATATCGTCTTCGGCTGCGGAGTTGAGGCCGATCAGTACCGCCGGCAACAGCGCGCCGTGCGAGCGCACCATCCGCACGCCCGGCCGCAATACCGCGGCCAGCCGCGCCTCGATCGCCGCCAAGGCGTCGGACGAGACCAGATCGCTTTTCGAGAGCACCACCAGATCGGCACAGGCCAGCTGATCCTCGAATACTTCCTCGATCGGATCATCGTGATCGACCGAGTTGTCCGCCGCGCGCTGTTCGGCGACCGCGTCTTCATCTGACGTGACGCGGCCTTCCGACAGCGCCAGCGCATCCACAACAGTAACGACCCCATCGACGGTGGCGCGGGTGCGCACGGCGGGCCATGCGAACGCCTTGAGCAGCGGCTGCGGCAGCGCCAAGCCCGACGTCTCGATGACGATGGCATCGAGCGGCCGGTCCCGCGACAGCAATTTATCCATGGTCGGCACGAAATCGTCGGCCACCGTGCAGCAAATGCAGCCATTGGTCAGTTCGACGATATCGCCGGGAGCGCAGGCCTTGGCCGCGCACTCCTCGACCAGCCCGCCGTCGAATCCGGCATCGCCGAATTCGTTGACGATCACGGCGATGCGGCGGCCATCCGCCTGCGTTAGCAATGAACGCAACAGCGTGGTCTTGCCGGCGCCAAGGAAGCCGGTCAGCACGGTGACGGGAACGCGGGACATGTCAGTTCTCCCCAATGGACGAATTTTTGAGCCAGAGCGGAAGTCCGGCGGCGATGAACACGACGTTGGGCACGCAGGCCGCAACGACCTGATTGAGGCGCCCCTGCGCGTCGCGGAAACGACGCCCGAGCGGCGTATCCGGCACCAGCCCAAGGCCGACCTCGTTCGAGACAAAGACGATGGGATATTTGGCGACGCCGAGAAACCGCGTCAGCCGGCGCGCTTCGACATCGGGATCGCGCTCGGCCAGCATCAGGTTCGACAGCCACAGCGTCAGGCAATCGACCAGCACGGCACGGCCGTGGATCGCCTCCCGCGTCAGCGCATCGACCAGCGCCAGCGGCTCTTCGATGGTGGTCCAGCCGTCGCCACGTTGCGCGCGATGCTGTGCGATGCGCGCCTTCATCTCGTCGTCGCCTGACGTCGCGGTCGCCAGATAAATCCGCGCCAGGCCGCTGTCGCGGACCAGTTTCTCGGCAAACGCGGACTTGCCCGAACGCGCGCCGCCCAGCACCAGCGTGGTCGCAAGCGCGGTCATTTCGGTGCACGCCCGTCATCGGGCGACCAGCGCATCGGTGGCACCCGGGCCACCATGCCCTTGCGCAGCACCTCGGCGCGCTCGCGCCACGGCACCAGCCCGTAGTCGGAATTTTGGTAGGACTTCACGAACGACGCCAGCGCCGCGGTGCCGCTCTCGGTCTGTAGATCGCCGAACAAAAACGTATAGCCATCCGGGCTTGTCACCGCGACCGTCGCCGGGCGCTTGCAGACGCTGAGACACTGCACCGGCCGCACCACAATGTTGGGATCATCATCCCCGAACGCGGCCCGCACCGCCGCAAACATATCGGGGCCGACCACCGTACCGCCGTCGGCGGTCTTGCAGGTCGTGCAGACGCTGACAATGACGGGGCTTTCTGGCAGATTTGCCGGCAGGTTCGGCAGCAGTGGTTCAACCGGCCTCGAATCGGAGGATTGGTCGTCGGCGCTTTCGCGATCCATCACAGGCTCATTGTCTGGCCGCTGGCGGCCGCGAGCTTTGTTGGGTCGCGCTTTCGGGCCTATCGCCGTCAAGCTCGCTCCCGTCCGGTGCACCCCGCCCCGACGACGCCTCCAAAGCACAGTTCGTGATGGCAGGTCTCCTGGCTCGCGGGTCGCTGCCGTCAGCCGCCTTCCCGGGAAATTCCCAGTGGCACCGGCGAGGGCTCGTCGCTTACAGTTGCGGGGGCAGCGCCGGCATTGAAAGTTCTCGGTTTGAGAACGCTCGCACCGGCTTCCCTTTTCACCTTCCACGTGGAAGGACCATCGCGGACGACGCTAGCTGGCGCCTCAGCCGGGGTCAACCGTACACCGGCGGTGTTGACCTGATGGCGGCTGTTGCGTCAGGTAAGCGCCAGCGAAAGGGAACCCGATGTCGCCCGATTTGAAGGAATTTTGGCAACCGCCGCCGATTGCGCCGCTCGATCAGGAGCTGGGCGCCGCCATGCGCGGGCGCATCGACGGCAAGGCCAAGCCGCCGGGGTCGCTGGGCCGGATCGAGGATCTGGCCGTGCAGCTCGGCATGATCCGGCACCCCGACCCGCCCCGCGGCGACAAGGCCGTGCTGCTGGTATTCGCCGCCGACCATGGCCTCACCGAGGAAGGCGTCTCGCAATACCCCTCCGCCGTGACGGTGGCGATGGTGATGACCTATCTGGCTGGCCGCGCCAGCGCAAATGCCTTTGCCGCCGCCAGCAACGCGACGATTCGCGTCGTCGATGCCGGCGTGGCCGCGGAGCTCCCCGTTCATCCCAATTTGATTGCCGCCAAAATCCGTATGGGCACCGCCAATGCCGCGCGCGAGCCGGCGATGACGCCGCAACAGGCGGCCGATGCGCTGGCGCGCGGATGTGGGATCGCGATCGATCAGATCGCCGGCGGCGCCGATATCATCGCGCTCGGCGAAATGGGAATCGGCAACACCGCTTCCTCGGCGCTGCTGGCCCATCGCCTCGCACCCGCGCCGCTCGGGGATTGCATCGGTGTCGGGGCCGGTCAGGATGACACCGGCATGACCCGCAAGCGCGCGGCGATTGAAAGAGCGGCGGCACGCAGCAGCGCCTCCGCGCCGTTTGAAGTGCTCTATCAATTCGGCGGGCTGGAAATCGCTGCCATGGCCGGGGCGGTGCTGGGCGCGGCGTCGCAACGCCGGCCGGTCCTGGTTGACGGATTCATTTCCAGCGCCGCGGCACTGCTGGCGATACGGCTTTGCCCCGCGGCGCGCGACTATTGCATTTTCGCGCATCGCTCCGCGGAGAAGGGCCACGACGTGTTGCTCGCCGCCCTCGATGCAAAACCGCTGCTCGATCTCGGCCTGCGGCTCGGCGAAGGCACCGGCGCCCTGCTCGCGGTGCCGCTGGTGCGCGCGGCGGCGCGGCTGTTGACGGATGTCGCCGATCTCAGCGACGTACTCGCCGGAAACATCTGAGATGAACGGGAACGAATTCATGAACGCGCTGCGGTTCATGACCATCGTTCTCGTGCCATCGTCCGATGCCGCAGCCAGGCCGGACTGGCTGTCGCGCTGCGCGAAATATTTTCCTGCGGTCGGGATTTGCATCGGTCTGCTATCGGCCACCGTGCTGCTGCTGGCCGGCGCCGTCTGGGGTCCGGTTGTCGCGGCCCTGCTCGCGGTGGCGGCGAGCATTGTCCTCAGCGGCGCCTTGCACGAAGACGGCCTCGCCGACACCGCTGACGGTTTTGGCGGCGGCTGGAGCGTGGAAAAACGGCTCGCGATCATGAAGGACAGCCGGATCGGCGCGTATGGCGTGCTCGCGCTGGCGTTCGGCATTGCGCTGCGGGTGACGGCACTGGCGGAAATGCCGTTATGGAGCGCCGCCGCCGCGCTGATCGCGGCGCATGCCGCCGCTCGCATCACGCCGGCCTTTGTGATGAATGCGCTGCCTTACGCCGGCGATACCGCGGCGATGAAGGTCAGTTATACCGATGCGCCCGTCAGCGCCCATGACATGCGCTTCGCACTGGTCGTGGTCCTGTGCGCGCTGGTGCCGCTGGCTTTTGTATCGATCCCGTCGGTCATCTCGGGGCTGCTGCTCGGCGCAATATTGGCCTCCGCCATCGTGCTGTGGGCGCGCAAGCTGATCGACGGCTATACCGGCGACGTTCTGGGCGCGGTCGAGCAGATGTTCGAGATCGGCTTCCTGCTCGGCGTCGCCGCCATTATCCGATAGGCCATTGCAGCGGCAATTGATACGGCTCGCCTTCGCGCGCCTCGGCGCCCCGGCCGATCGCCTCGACCGCCTCGACCATGCGGCCATCGCGCGCGAGCAGATCATCCGCCAGCCTGACCATCAACCGGTTGGGCGTGGCCGACGGCGCCCGCCGGCGCAATTCAGCGGCGATGTCGCGTTCGAATCCCGGATTGCGATCGCAGGCAATGGCAAAAGCCGCCGCGCTGGAGCGGCTGATCCCGGCCCAGCAATGAATCAACAGCGCGCGTTGAGGCCCGCCATGGCGACCGAAATCGAGAACCGCCCGCATCACGTCGCGGTCCGGCGCGACAAAACCCGGCATCGGCTCGACGATATCGTGAAACGCCAGCCGCACATGCCGCTCGCACGCAAAGGCGCTCCAGTCGGTTTCCGGATGATCCGGCGACAGCAGCGTCAGCAGGTCGTAGTTTTGAAGCTGCGTGGTGACGGCGCTGAGGGCGCTGAGTGGGCTGACGTGGATCATGGGATTGCCGGTCGGCCTCTTTTTAGAATGAATCATTCTGCCAGCGGCTTCACTTACCTCTCCCCTTGCGGGAGATTGGAGCTGGGCTTTACTACAGATAATTCAGCCGCTTAGCAAAGTGGTCTCCCCATAGTGTCCTCATGAGCACTTGACCGGGTTCGCTGATTTGGCTGGGGATAGTTGGGGCTCACGGCCTTCGCAATTACTCTCATGACGTGCGAGACTTTTTGCGTTTAGTGCAGGGCGGTCGGGCCGCGTTATCGGCGTAAGCTGACGCCCAGAGCGGCGGGTAGAGCTTCTACCTACATTCCTGATATCCGGTAGCAAATTTTCCAACTATGTCTCAGAGACGAATAAGAGTAACGGCAATAGTTGATGGATCGTACCGCGGGCTTTTCTCCATATTGGAGAGACCGAACGGGGAGCTACTCATCCCAAATACCTCGGGTGGCCGTTATGCGGACGAACTAACGGTGGGGTACGAAGCTGCAACCCAGATTTTGGAAGATAGGATTTCGATCCATCTGAGCCTAAATAGCGAAGAGTTCACGACCATCAAAAAAACAACCGTCCTTGAAGGCACCAGACGGATCACGGCCGTCGCATTGACGGACGCCGTGAAACGAAAGACAGGTTTCAGCAACATCTTCGTTCGCCGATACGAAAACTTGAGCGGTGACGGATATGCCCCATTGGGCAAGGCTAAAGTGGGTGATCGGCTGCTCGTAGTTCCGGAGCACGATCCTAAATTCCACACGATGTTTGGGGCACTTTACTTGGGCCATCCTGATCTCGAGTTCAGAATTGCCCACAAGGACCCAATGCTTCACATCGAGCCGATCAAATTCCGAAATTTCCAAGTCGTGGTGATGTTTTCGTTGCATCCAATTCGCTCGCACTACTCTACAGAAATCGCAAGCAAGATTACGTACGATCCAAAGTCGTTGGCCGATGATGGGAAGGTGGCTATTTCCTATTTACAGATGCAAGGCAAGTCCGCCGAGGTCTGCGTGGTCCAGTATCAAATCGTGGTGTGGGCGATGTTGCGACGGGTGCTGAAGATCGAATTGCAAGAAGCG
>Ga0210386_10002837_pt1 | contig 14692 bp, 16 predicted proteins | sample IncBWH32OmetaG_FD_160091 | JGI IMG/M metagenome (GOLD analysis project Ga0210386, IMG submission 160091) | Forest soil microbial communities from Barre Woods Harvard Forest LTER site, Petersham, Massachusetts, United States - Inc-BW-H-32-O ... | reverse complement strand
GAGATAGGGTGCCAGGGCAAATCCCTTATGCCAGCTCTTCGGTCCGTTGTGCGAGTCGTGCTCCTTTCCAGCATAGCGGCTGGTCTCTCCCTTTCACTGACATCTCAGAATGCGACTCCCACCACGACGCTCCGGGTGACGTCGAACCTGGTCTTCCTCGATGTAACGGTGGTTGACAGGAAGGGACAGCCGGTCGTGAGCGGCCTCACCAAAGACGACTTCACCATCACGGAGAACGGAAAGCCGCAACGCATATTTTCCTTCGACGCGCCGGGCCCCGGCGCTGCGACATCTGGGGCACCCCAATCGGTCACCGGACCGGCTGCGGCCTCTGCTCATGTTGCGCAGACTGGGGAGGGGGGACCGGCAACGATTCTGGTACTCGATCTCATGAATACCCCATCTAAGGACTCTGCTTACGCTCGCGATTCGATACACCGATATCTTGCCATGCAGCCCGAGTGGCTGCCATCTCTGACCGAACTGATGGTGCTGAATAATACTGCCCTCAACCTGGCCCAGCCCTACACCCACAACCGAAACGAACTGGTCCACGCGCTGAATCACGTACCGCCGGAGACGTCTTACAAGTTGGGGAGCATGCAGTTCGGCAGCGGTGCATGGCTGGACCAAAGGCTTTCTCAATCAATTGAAGCACTGCAGCAAATTGCACTGCAAAACAGGGGGCTGCCGGGGCGGAAGAACATTTTGTGGGTGGGCAACGGTGGCTCGAGTATTCCTGTAGATCCGGTATCAATCGGTTATGAATCTGACACTGAAAGCTCTAAATGATCCCGATTATGGGGTACGGCTAACAACCGCCATTACTCTGGGGAGTCTCGGGGCCCGTTCCGCGATATCTGCGCTACAGGCTGCACTTGCGAACGAGTCAGATGCGACGGTCCGTAACGCCATGCTCATCGAATTGAATAGGCTCGTGCGTTTGCAGCAAGACGGAAGTAACCGCCGATAGAGGGCGACCAACAAGCCGCAAGTTCCATTTCTGCATTTTCAATTCGCGAAACCAACGTTAGCCCTCTATCGACAGGGTTCTGGGAGGAACAATGTCCGAGTCACGGGCACGCGTCCGCACGGAAAGTGACGAAGTGCCACGGAAGCGCTCGCGTCGTTTTCGTCCGAGCGAAAGAATGCGTGTGCGCAGCAGCGCCAAGTCGAGCGCGTTGCAGGAATTTCAGGTGTGGCGTGCGAACAGCCAGCAGGTCGCGAAATTGCTCAACGGTTTATTCACCTTGGTGGTGGCGCATGAAAAAAAGGGAAGCGTAACGCACATCGGAAAAATATTGGGGTATCGTTTGGGGTATCGGCCAGATTGGCCGTTGCAAGCTTTTGATTTTAAAAGGAGTCTGGCTCCTCAGGTAGGACTCGAACCTACAACCCTTCGGTTAACAGCCGAATGCTCTGCCATTGAGCTACTGAGGAGTGTCTTGGCGGGTCAGGCTTGTCGCCTCAACTTTTTATATCAAATGCTTATGGTTGAGTCAAAGTTGATTCCTCTAAAGAGGAGACGCAAAAGCTGCCGCAGTTCTGTAATGGGCTGGTAAATGAAAGGCTAAAGCCGACGGTTGCCGCGAACGTCTCAATGATCTTTCAATCTCTGTTTGTAGCCCTTTGATGCGGCCCATTGATTGAATTCTTCGATCATCCTGAGGGTCCACCGGCCATCGATTTCTCCTGGAGTGTACTTCTGCTGGCGAAGCATCATGTGTCCCCATTCATCCACGAGGTTTGTGACCTCATCCTTGTCTGCCACCTCTTCGCAAAGCTGCGGCGGAATAAATGTGATGCCCTCCGGATCGGTGACCGCTACATCACCCGGCATCACGGTGACATGACCGATTCGGATGGGAACATTGATGCCTGTCAGCATGACGTTACCCAGTGCGGAAGGATCGACTCCGCGCACATACACTTGAAAGCCTTCAATCTCTTGCAAGCCAGACTGGTCACGGACAGCGCCATCCACAACCAGTCCGGTTTTTGATTTTGTATAGATGGATGTGCCCAGGTTGTCCCCGGCAAATGTGCCGTCTTTGATTTTTCCAAAGAGATCGACGACAAGAATGTCTCCCGGCTTGAGCGTGTCAATGACCCAGGAATTTTGATCGCCGATGCGTCCTTCGGTTTTTCCGTGTTGGGCGATCGCGTTGTTTACGTCAGGCCGGAAGGGCATAAACACCGCGGTGACGACTCTTCCTACGATGCGCGGCCCCGGATTGATTACTTTCCAGTTGCCCTCGAATTGATTTGGGAACCCAGCGTCCGTAAGTACGTCCCATGCGCCTTCGGCATCCACATTTTTCAACCTATTCAGCAGTTCATCGGAAACCTTGGGTCGTCCATCCGGAAAGCGCTCACCCTTCCAACTTTGCGTGAAGTCGATGAGCTGATCTTTGGAGAAAAGGCCTAACTGAGCCGAACACTCGCTGACAAAAGCCAAAGCAAATAAAGCTGCACAAATCACTCGAAGAGATCTGCTCATAGAGCTTCCTTTAAATAGGATCGATAAGGAGAAGGTGGAAGACACAGAAGCGGATAAATGGCCGCTTCTGTGTGGATCAGATGCGAGGCGCCCAGCCCTTTTCATATTCGCGCGACCAGCCCTTCATGCCTTCGGCATTGTTCGTAATCTTCCCATCTTTTGTATCCAGCTTCAGTTTTCCGTTTACCTCCCATGCAATGTTTGAGAGCTGAAGCATGGTCACGGCAACATTTCCAACGGCGACGGGAGCATTCAGTTTCTCGCCGGTGCGGATTCCAGCGATGAAGTTTGCGAAGTGAGCGTCTGTCATCGAATCGCGGCCCGTGAGGTCGGAAGAACTGGTCTCGCCACCGGTTTTGAATTCGTCGGTCTTTCTGCCTTGCAGGTCATAGATCTCATATCCATCGCGATCGACCAGTACGGTTCCCGTAGTACCGAGAATGGTCGAACCACGGTCACGCCCGTAATATTTCATGCCCTGGCAGCTCCTGCCTTCCCAGGTGATCATCTTGTCATCGTATTCAAAGCTGGTCACGAGCGTGTCGTAGAATTGCCAATCATCTGTGAAATGGTATCTGCCACCCGATGCCGTAACCCAGTTGGGATAATCGACGCCAAGGGCCCAGCGGCAGACGTCGACCTCGTGCGTTCCGTTATTGAGTGCTTCGCCAGTCCCATAAATCTTGAACCAGTGCCAGTTGTAGGGATGAAGATTGTTTTTGAAGGGTCTTCTGGGCGCAGGTCCCTGCCAAAGATCCCAATCGAGCGAAGAGGGAACTGCGATCACTTTTCCTTCGCCGATCGATTTGCGAGTATTGCTATACCATGCCTTCGCGAAATAGGGCCTGCCGATCAACCCGTCATGAATTCTTTTTACGATCTCGATGGTATGCGGGGAAGAACGCTGCTGGCTTCCCATCTGCACCTGTTTTCCATATTTTTGCTGGGCCTGCACCAGCAATGCGCCCTCAGCCGGGTTATGACTGCAGGGCTTTTCGACATAGATATGTTTGCCGGCCTGCAGTCCGGCGATGGCAAGCGGAGTGTGCCAGTGGTCGGGTGTCGCAATGGTGATTGCGTCGACATCTTTAGAGGCAAGAACTTTCCGATAGTCCTGATCGGTCGCAGGAGAATAGCCCAGCTCCTGCTGCACATTGCCGGAAAACTTCTGCAGGATGTTGCTGTCCACGTCGCAGACATGAGAAATATGCGCAGCGTCCTTATTGGCTTTTAAAGAGGACAGGTGCGCGTAGGCGCGTCCATTCAAACCAAATATCGCAAAATTTAAGCGCTCATTAGCGCCCAGAATCTGTCCGTAGCTTTTTGCTGTAGCTTTGATTGCAAGACCCGCTGCTCCAACCGCAACCGTGTCCAGAAATTCGCGTCTAGAAATCATGTCTGCTCCTGAGGAATTGTGCGAATGCAGTTGCGAAGGAGCTTAGTCCTTTTATGCACAAAACATTTCGTGTATTTTGTGATGCTGCAATTGCGCACGCACTAACCTTACACGAGCTTTATAACACTCCGCACGATGGCACAATGAGCTGCAGCGGCTTGCGGATCTCATCCTGTATCAGAGACAACCAAGACGTGTGAAATTTCTCTCCGGTTAGGATTTCATTGGCACGAGAAAGAGGATAGTATAGGTGCCATCCACGAACATCAGCTTCTTTAATTAAGAAACCGGCCGGCTTATTTACGAATGGCGTACCCGTCTGTCTATCGCGCCTGGTCAAAGCAATAGGAGGCAAGGATTTGCCCGTCGCACTTCTCGAAGATGCAGTCGCCATCGTCGGCGGTATACTGATCGTTACTCATATCTGATGCCTACTCAATTTGACGCCATCATCATCGGGGCAGGCCAGGCCGGCCCATCGCTCGCGGGACGACTTACGCAGGCGGGTCGTAAGGTCGCCATGATCGAACGCAAGTTGTTCGGTGGAACCTGTGTGAATACGGGATGCATCCCGACAAAGACGCTGGTTGCAAGCGCCTACGTGGCCCACAAGGCCCACATCGCGGCAACCTACGGAGTGGTTGTTGGCGGTCCGGTATCCGTCGACATGAAAGCCGTAAAAGCGCGCAAAGACGAGATATCCGGAAAGTCTCGCACCGGTGTGGAAGGATGGTTGCGGGGCATGGAGAACTGCACGGTATACCACGACCATGCTCACTTCGAGTCGGCGCATGAAATAAGAGTGGGAAGCGAGCTTCTTGCAGCAGATCAGATTTTTCTGAATGTCGGTGGCCGAGCCAACGTACCCGATCTGCCCGGTGTCGACACTGTTCCTTTTCTTACCAATGTAAGCATGTTGCAATTGGATACGCTTCCTCGCCACCTGGTGATTGTGGGCGGCAGCTACGTTGGCCTGGAGTTTGCGCAGATATACCGCCGCTTCGGAAGCGAGGTCACCGTGATTGAGAAGGGTCCCCGTCTCGTGCATCAAGAAGATGAGGACGTCTCCGCGGCTATAAAAGAATTCCTTGAAAAAGAGGGCATCCATATACGGCTCGATGCGGAATGCATTCACCTGGAAGCTCACGGTGAGGACATCGCAGTTGGCGTCGACTGTAGAGCGGATGCTTCCGCGAGCATCGGTTCACACGTACTGCTGGCAGTTGGCCGGCGTCCTAACACGGACGATCTGGGGCTCGAACATGCAGGCGTCGAACGCGACGCTCATGGTTACATTGTCGTGGACGATCAACTGCGCACAAGCGTTCCGGGAATATGGGCTCTCGGAGATTGCAATGGTAAAGGCGGCTTCACTCACACCTCTTACAACGACTTCGAGATTGTTGCAGCGAATCTTCTCGATCATGATCCCCGCCGGGTGAGCGACAGAATTTCCGCATATGCGCTTTATACCGACCCGCCATTAGGGCGTGCAGGCATGACCGAAAAGGCTGTGCGCGCATCCGGAAAGCCGGCGCTCATGGGCACGCGTCCGATGACGAAGGTGGGCCGGGCGGTCGAAAAAAGCGAAACCGATGGCTTTATGAAAATACTGGTCGATGCCGAGACAAAAAAAATATTGGGAGCATCGCTTCTGGGAACCGGCTGCGACGAAGCGATCCACTGCATCGTTGACATCATGTATACGGGAGCGCCCTATACGACGTTGCAACGCGCAGTTCATATCCACCCCACTGTTTCAGAACTGATACCGACCGTACTCGGGGATCTCAAGCCGCTGACTTAATTTCACGACTGAGAGTCAAACCGCTTCGATTTCACAATCGAGGACCCATTGATTATTGCGCGCAGTTTGCGAACGCCTCGGCGTGATCCTTCTTGTTGACATGCCTGTCTTTCATCCGATACATACATCGATAGAACTCATTCCGAGAAAGCTTATATAAACGCAACAGATTTTGTAAGCGTATTCATCGCTTCGCCACCTGTTCACACAAGCGGCAGAATGAAACATCTAAAAGAGGTCACAATATCAGTAGTGGATCGACATTGAAACTCAGGAATGATCTAAACCCGCATGAAGCAGCGCAGGCATTGGCCTGGAATCGCCGGGATTTCCTGCGTTCCAGCGTAGGAGTTGCAACAGCAACTGCACTATATGGCTTCGCACCATTGCGGGCCCTGGCACAACAACGAAATCAGAAGATTGTTGTTGTGACGTTTGGAGGCGGCGCTCGCGACGAGGAGACATTCGCACCCGAAGGCCAGGAAAACATTCCGAATCTGCTGAAGACGCTCTTTCCCCAATCCACTCTCTACACTCAGGTCGTGAATCGGGGCATTCTTGGGCACTATGTTGCAACGGCAAGTCTGGCGACGGGCGTCTACGAATCATTCAATAACTTCGCCGCTGTGCCACCGCAAAATCCTACGATTTTTGAATATTTCAGGAAAGACCTGAAACGGCCTCTAAAGGATGCCTGGGTCGTTGCGCCCAGCAACGGCTTTAATCGCATTGGCGAAAGCAATCATCAATCTTACGGTGCGGGACTCGGCGCCGGCGTGATTTTGCCAAAGCATCTACTGCAGGCCGCGCTGCCTTCGGGAGGTGCAATCGACTACGCGCATCTGCTGCGCGATAACTATGAGACACCGTTTTACACGCCTCAGCTGGCCGGCAGCGAGATGCAAATGCAACAACTGGAAGATGTCCTCAAGCTTTCGGTAAATGATTTTGTCCACCACGCACTCAGTCTCAGCAGCCCGGATGAGTTGTCTGTCTATATCGCCAAACAACTGATGCGGCAAATGTCACCCAGCTTGTTGTGGATTACGCTTCATGACATCGATATCGCTCATTCGGGTGCCTATTCGCTTTATATCGATGGCATTCGGCGCTCTGACCGCCTTTGTGCCGAGATATGGAGAACGATAGAGACGGAGCCGGAGTATAAGGGCAGAACAACCATGTTTATCCTTCCGGATTTCGGACGCGACTCCGATATGGACGCGGGTGGCAATGGATTTCAGCATCACCGAACCGGAGATGCGCTATCGCGCACGACCTGGATGATGGTTCTCGGCCCGGATGCGCGGCAGGGCACTGTAATAGACCGTCCAGTCGAGTCTGTAGACCTTGTGCCGACCATCGGTGCGAGGCTCGGTTTCACTGCACGTTTCAGTCAGGGTAAACCGCTCACGGAGATCGCGTAGCATATGCAGCCGAGTGAACTCACCAAAGCGAGCTTTGCCGCCTATCCTTCTCAGGCGCAGGCATTCGCGATTGCGCATCTGGCTCTGCTGCAAACACTCCCCGCTGTCTTTGTCCCACTGCTCTTGAGGGAGGTTATCGCATACGATGTGCGCTTTCCGGCTGAGCGCCGTACGCTCGACGATCAGTTTGCCTATCTTGAATCTCTCTCTCGCGCAGAACGAGACCATCTTCTTGCAGGCTTTGCTGCAATATCTATTTCGCAGGAGCTGAGCAGCGCAGATTGGTTACATCATCCGCAGCAATTCAGCGAAACACTCACCGCGCATCTGTGGGCCACAAACCAGATGGATAGCTTTCGCACAGCCGCTGATCAGTTTGCCGCAGCGTGGCGGCAGGCAAAGCCTGAAGCAGAACCGCCATTGTCGCGGATGAGTATCGTTCTTATCGGAAAGGGATCCAGCACAAACACCTATCCTCTCTTTAAGAAGTTGCGTCCCTACGGCATCTATTTCCCGAATGTCGATCCGGCCGATGGCTTCACTGCGGTATTGAATACAGTTGTCGCGCGTGCCGAGAAGCACCCCGCTCCCTATGACCATTGGTATGTCGATGGAGGCACGCCTGCTCCAATAAATAACACGTTGCTCAGCACTATTTCCTACTCCGATCTCGCACCGGTGCGTGCTGCAATCCTGCGACGTATGCAGAGTGTCATAGCCAGTGGCAAGGGTGGACCAGAAGCATTAAGAACGCTGCTTGCTGAGACGCGTCCGGAAGACATAGGAATGAGCGGGAAGGACAGCGACGCCGTCCTGAATCATTTCAAGCTAAGCATTCTTACGGAAGGCTCCGGCACGCAGATTTTCAGCACCACGTTTGCCCAGTGGTCGGCGCGAGAGGCCATGCGTCGCGCTCAGCCAGTGACCATGCTCGTCCGCTTCGCGCCGCGCCAGCGCCAGCTGCCTATGAATGAATTACTCGCCAACCTCCATCCATCCAACGAGGTCGATCTTGAGGGGTCTTTGATGGATGCGGACATGGGAGCTTATTACACCTGGATCAACCAGCAGCGGCTTTCAGGCTCAGAGCGTGCTACGTTCCTTGCCTGGTTTGAAGGGCAGAATCAGGCGCTGGCGATTGGCCCTTCGTTGCCGCGTGGAACGACGTCGCCAAACTCAATGACGGTTGCAAAAATCATCGCTAACATGGCCTGAAAGGCATCCTGTAGCGATTACTCGTGATCCTCAGTCTCCGGACGATGCGCATACTTTATGATGTCCACTTCAGAAAGCACCACCAGTCCTTCCTGCACCATCTGATCGACCACAGGAATAAAGGCTTGCAGCTTTTCCTCCGTATCGACGACGGTAAGCATGATCGATTGATCGCGTGAAAGGTGAAACGGTTTTTCCTTGTGCACCCTGCGGTGCGCGCCGTATCCGGAAATACCTCGATAAACGGTTACACCGGCCAGATCATGAGCACGCATCGCGGTCACCAGTGCTTCATGCAAAGGTTTATCCTGCCAGCGGTCGCTCTCGCCGATGTAAATCCGCATTAGCTTTGCCTTGCCTTCGATCTTTACGTGCTGGGCAGCAGGTGGTCTGGATGCCTTGGAGGCTTCGGGTGCCTTGGCCACTGTCGTTTCCTGCAATTCGATCATGCCCGATCCCGCCATGTCCTGAAGCTGCCCGAGCAGCTCATTCACCTTCTCCTGCGTCTCGATAAACTCGATCTTCATCGGCAGCCGGTCGGAGATATCGACCAGGTTAGCCGAATGCAGATGGTGATCCGCGCCGAAGCCGGCGACTCCTTTCAACACGGTTGCGCCCGAGACGCCGCGAAAGAACAGGAAGTCCAAAATGCTGGAGTAGGTTGCAGCTCCGTGATGTTTGGAGCCTTCACTTAGGTAGATAGAGACTTTTACGGCTTTGCCAGAAGTCAACATCGCTCCTCCTTTTTATTGAGACCGGGTGTACTCTTATGAGCACGCTCTCGCAATCAAGACCCCGGCCCACACCGCAACCAGACCCAGGAAACAGCTCGACACTACATAGAGAGCAGCGATAAAAAACGCACCCGTCTGCAGAGTCGAAAACGTCTCCCATTCAAATGTGGAGAACGTACTGTAAGCTCCGATAAAGCCAATCGGAATCAGAAATCTCCATGCTGGATTCAGACCGGTGCGACGGCCCAGAAGCGTGAGCGAAAACCCAATGATCAAACAGGCCGTAATGTTGACAATCAATGTGCCGTAGGGAAATCGGGTACCCATCCGGTTCGCAACGGTGGAACCGACCCAATAGCGAGCAAGAGACCCGAGCGCGCCGCCGGCTGCGATGTAAAGGTAATTCTGCAAGTCATATCTCCTTCCACATGCATGATGCAGGAACGTAAATATTCAAAACATATGCAGGGATCGCGCCGGGAATACAACTCCACGACAGGGCTCCCTGTCAGGAGTTATCATCTGTCCGGCCGTAAGGAGGGAACAGCGGTTAAGGGTGAACTCCTTCACCACACCAGATTTTATTAAGTACCAATACGCTGGCAGGTGTCAAGGAATCTCAACATCGCATAGGAGAGATTCAGACCCTCGGTATCGAGAACACCGAAGGTCTGAAGCGAAGATTAAGCAACCCGCTCAATCATGAGAGACTCAATCGTGATCGGAGTCTTCGGCTTGTCCTGCGCACCCCGGGCAGCTTTGGAAATCTTGTCCGCGACATCCTGCCCTTCCACAACCTCTCCGAAGATGGTGTGGTTGCCGGTGAGCCACTGCGTCGGTGCAACCGTGATAAAGAACTGCGAGCCATTGGTGTTTGGGCCTGCATTCGCCATCGCCAGTTTGCCTGTCGTGTCGAACTTGTGCGGAGAGCCCTTCGTTTCATCTTCAAACTTGTAGCCGGGGCCACCAAAACCGGAGCCGGCCGGATCGCCGCCCTGGATCATGAAGTTGGGAATCACGCGATGGAAGATGGTCCCCTCATAGAGCTTGTCACTGCTCTTCTTGTTGGTGACCGGGTGGGTCCATTCACGCGAACCTTCGGCGAGCTCGATGAAGTTGGCAACAGTCTTGGGCGCTTCCTGCTCAAAGAGACGACAGACAATCGTGCCTTCGCTGGTATTGAAGACTGCGTACGTTCCAGATGTGCGGGGCATACATCCTCCTTAAAGATTGACTTCAGCGGAAAGTCCGCTCGTTGACAAAACGAGAGCGAAAGCTCTCGCGAACTGAACGCAATCGCTTATTCCTTTGATGGCGTTGTATTGGATGCGGGAGCGGGAGGCACATGCTGACCCGCAGGCACAATGGTGACCTTCTTCAAAATGACAGGATCGGTCGGCTTGTCGTTGCCATCGCGATCGACCCGGGCAATCGATTTCTCGACGAGGATGCTGGAGTCGTCGCATTGCCCGAAGATTGTGTGCTTCTGATTGAGATGTTCAGTCGGCACCTCGGTGATGAAAAACTGCGAGCCATTTGTATTTGGTCCGGAATTCGCCATCGCAAGCCGCCCGGGAACATCAAAGTTGAGATTTGGGTCGAATTCGTCCTCAAACATGTAGCCGGGGTCGCCCATTCCCGTTGCTGTCGGATCGCCGCCCTGAATCATGAAGTCGGGAATCACGCGATGAAACTGCGTGCCGTCATACAGCGGCTTGTTGTGCATCTTTTTATGCGTGGCCGGATCGGTCCAGTCCTTGGTGCCCTGAGCGAGGCCAATGAAGTTCGCTACGGTCTTCGGCGCCTGTTTATCGAACAACTTACAGGTAATACGACCCATGCTGGTATCAAACACAGCTGTCGGGCCGGTTGGCTGCGGGCTGATGTGCGCCTGCGTGTCGGGTGAATCAGGCAAATCCTGATTCGAGGCAGGAGGCGTTGCCGGAGGTGTCGTGGCGGGCTGCGTTGTCTCTTGCGCAAAACCAGTACAAAAAAGAGCGGACGAAAAAACAGCGACCAAAGTAAAGCGAGCAATTGCGTTCATGCAGTTTCCCAAAGGGTAGGTTACAGGAAAACAGGGCGTCTCTCCACCCCTTGGGAGGTTCCGATGTGCCGATACTACTGTTTCTTAAACGGCTGCTGCTCCCCAATCTTAGGCCGCGCATCGGACTCAGCCTGCAACTGTTTCGCCGTGGCTGCCACTTCGCGGAAGACGCGCAGTAGATTGCCGCCAAGGATCTTGTCGCAATCCGTAGCGGAGTAGCCACGCGCCATCAGTGCCTGCGTAATCTTCGGCAGGTCGGCAGCCGAGTCGATGCCTTCGGGCAACTGGCCTGAGACGCCGTCGAAATCCGATCCCAGGCCGACGTGATCGACACCTGCGACCTTGGCGATGTGATCGATATGGTCAATCAGAGCGCTGAGCGGAGGCCGCGGGATACGGTCGGCATACTGCCGCTGCAATTTCTCGAGGTCGCCATAGGTCACCTGCTTACCCTCTTTTGCGTACTCCGCTTTAAGCGCGTCTGTGGCCTTCTTCACCTCTGGTTCCTGAGCGATCGAAGCATCCCGATACTGCTGGCTGATGAAGGCGGAATAGTAGTTGACCATCACAACGCCACCCTTGCTGTTCGGGCCTCCGCTGCGGGCTACGGCACGCAGCATGTCGTCCGTCATATTGCGCGGCGCATTGGTCAGAGCGCGAGCCGAAGAATGAGACGCAATTACCGGAGCGCGTGATGTAATCACGGCACGATAGAACGTTTTGTCGGCCACATGCGAGATGTCGACCATCATACCCAGCCGGTTCATCTCATACACAACGTCTTTGCCGAAGTCGGTCAGGCCATCCTGCGTGTGCTTTATATCCGCCTTGTCCGCGTCGCCGGAAGAGTCCGCCCAGTCATTCGAATTTGACCATGTTAGCGTCATATACCGCACGCCCAGACGGTAGTAAATCCGAAGCAAAGCCAGCGAATTCTCGATGGAGTGACCGCCTTCGATGCCCATCAATACGGCCAGCTTATGTTCCTTGTGTGCGGCAATAATATCTTCCGCTGAATAGGCCATACGCATCCGGTCCGGATGTTTTGCAGCCTGCTGATAAACAGCATCAATCAGCTCGAGCGTCCTGCGGGCATATTGGCCTTTGTAGAGGTCGGGTTCCACCCAGATCGAGAAAAACTCCGCGCCGAGGTTGCCTTTCTTCGCCGAATCAAGGTTTAGGTTGCCGCCATTCAGCGGATCGGCAAGATCGTAATTCTCATCGACCAGCCGTTGTGTGGTGTCCGCATGAGTGTCGATCACAATGGCCTGGTTGTGTACGGTAAGCGGGTCAGCAGCGGATTTTTTCACAGGCGCCTTCGTGGTAGTTTGAGCGGCTAACGATAGAGTGGAAACGAGCAGAAGGGCAGCAGCGTGTCTGGTCTTCATAATTTAGGGTGATGGCCGGATTGTAGCAGAGCCTGCGCGGCGAACTGGGTGGTGCACTTACTTTGCTGTGAGCCGCCGCCGGTTCCGCAGCCACTTTGCCAATCCTAATAACGAGAGCAGGAAGCCAAAGGGAAGGCACATGAGTGCAATGATGAGAGCAAGCCATCCGGAGTTGGTGTGCGGTCCCTGCTGGTTGATTCCCCCGAAGACAAACTCCGCGAGCGCCGCGGCGAGAATGCCCGCTGCGAGCGTGCCTCCGCCGGATTGCAGCAACTGCCGCGTGCCATCTCCCTGCGCCGGTGGTTCAAGATTCGGCTCCGCGCTCTCTTGCGGCTTCGAGAGTGGCTGGTGTTCCGGCGATTGTTCGGTTACAAGGGGCATATTTGAAAATCCAACTCAGTGGCTAAAGCCGTCGTGCTTTATTGCTACTTGCGAGGGCTGAAGCCCTCGCCTACCTAACTTTTCATCTGCATGCAGCCAGCATGGCATAAACCACGACTCCGGTAACAGAGACATACAGCCAGATCGGGTAAGTAAACCGGGCAATTTTTTTATGCTGTGGAAACCTGCCCGTCAACGAGAAGAAAAATGTGATCAGCACCATGGGCAGCGCGATGACTGACAGGAGCACATGGCTGATCAGCAGCGCAAGATACGCGGTCCGGATCGCGCCGTGGCCGGGGAAACGCATTTCGCCATGCAGCGCATGATTGGTGATATAGCAGACCAGAAACAGGGACGAGAAGACAAAGGCCGTCAGCATCGATGCGCGGTGTGCGGGAATATTGCGCTTGCGGATGTAAGAGTATCCGACGACCAGGGCCGTAGCGCTCATGGCATTGAATAGGGCATTGAGCGCGGGCAAAAAGAGCAGGCGCGTGGCAAACTGCTGCGAAGGCGGATGCACGTACACCAGCCAAAGTAAAAATAGCGTAGCTACAGCACTGATGCCGATAATGGTTGCGATGGAGGTGCGGCTTGTAGTCTGCGTGGCTTGCATCTTCTTTTCGATACCTCAAGGGCTAAAGCCCTTTTGTTCTGGCTCTTTCTACGAGGACTGAAGCTCGCACCTGTTCAAGCTGCTGGCCGGTTGGTTCTGCGGTTCACGATAGCCCAGGATATGGCGAAGGTAAGCGCGCAGAAAGCGAACGTAACGGCTAGGTTCGTTGTGAGCGAAAACTCTGTCGGTTGTGCCGGAAAGAGCGCTTTCCGCAGCGCATCGACTCCGTATGTAAGCGGGTTGAGCCGCATCAGGATGCGTAGCCATCCGGAGGCACCACTGGCGGGGAAGAGCGCGCCGGAAAGCATCCATAGCGGCAGCAGAATCAGGTTTACGATGGCATGGAAGGCCTGGGGCGAATCCATGGGCCACGCAATCGCGAAGCCAAGCGCGGTCAGCTCGAAGCTGATCATGATGATCGCAGCGATGCTGATAGCAAGAGCGGCAGGGGAGGGATGTACCCCGATCAGCGGCGTGAAAACGAGAAATACGATGCCCTGAATGGCTGCGAGAGTGGCGCCTCCGAGCACTTTTCCGAGAACAATCGCCGAACGGCTGACCGGCGCCGCGAGCACGGAAAGCAGGAAGCCCTCGTTGCGGTCCTGAATCAGCGACATCATGCTGAAGATGGCCGTAAAGAGGACGATCATGACCACGGCACCGGGGAAGAAATAGCCAAGATACTGATCTGAACCAGAGCCGCTACTATGAAAACTGTGTGCGAACCCTGAGCCGAGGACAAACCAGAAGAGCAGCGGCGACGCGATCACGCCGACGACGCGGGCCTTCTGGCGGTAGAAGCGAACAATCTCGCGCAGCCAGAGCGTGTAGGCGGGCATCCAAATGCCGATTTTCTGGATCCGATTCAAGCGAGGTGCGGGAGCGGTTGCAACGATGGTAGCCATGGTTATGCCTGCTCCTGCGATGAGGTATTTGGATCAGTCCAGAAGCGATGTCCTGTGCGCTGAATGAAAACATCTTCCAGGCTCGGCTTGGTAACAGAAATTCCCTCGACTAGGCCCGGGAATGCTTCGACAACATCCGTCACAAACTTGTGGCCCTGCTCACGCTCCAGACGAACCGTATTTCCTAAAACCGAGGGTGAAACGATAAAGCGGTTGGCAATCTTTGCTGCAAGAGCCAGGGCCTCGGCCTCGCCTGCCGTCTCAAACAGCACGATG
>Ga0210386_10002836_pt1 | contig 14693 bp, 17 predicted proteins | sample IncBWH32OmetaG_FD_160091 | JGI IMG/M metagenome (GOLD analysis project Ga0210386, IMG submission 160091) | Forest soil microbial communities from Barre Woods Harvard Forest LTER site, Petersham, Massachusetts, United States - Inc-BW-H-32-O ... | reverse complement strand
GAAGATGCTGTCGAAAAAGCTCGGAAACTCAAGCCCGACTTGATTCTTCTGGACGTCGCGATGCCTCGGACGAACGGCATCGAAACGGCATCTGTCCTAAAAGACCTGCTGCCCAATGTGAGGATAGTTTTATTCACCATGTATAACGAAGCCGTCGCCAGAGCATTCCCTCGCAAAGCGCTTCCTGTGGATGCGGTTATGGCTAAAGGGGACGGCGTGTCCGGACTGGCTGAGTGTGTGCAAAGTTTGCTGGGTTCGTAGATGGTAGCGTAGGTATTTTTGCTGAGTCTTCGTCAGTGAAGCAATCTTCCGGGATTAGGGGAAACGCCGTATATCGCAATCCAAGACTTGCTGCTATCGTCCCATCGCCGCTCTCTTGTGTCCAAGCGGATTGTCGTGGCGGATGACAGTCGTCAGCGTCATCCAATTCATCCCGCTCGATGGGGAGGCGCTGATGACCCGATTCTGCATCCAGTGCAACCGAATCATCGGTGAGAAGTGCGTCCAGTGTGGGACGAAAGTGACCGCCAGCTCAAACAGCCATGCGGTGAGCAGCGCGGAGTTCGATTGTCCGTCCTGCGGTCATCACTTCCTGCAAGGCGACGGCGGCGAAACAGGCGGAATGTGCGAGCCGTGCTTTGACGCTGAGTTGCAGAAGGCGCACGAGCAGGCGACGAAGCTTGAGCTTGGTGACGGGAAAATCGTCACGCTGCAGCCGACCCGCCCAATTTCGGTCGATAGCGAACCCACCTTCAAGGACAGTTTTGTGAAGACGCAATTCTTCGTCAAGCGTGGAATCCGCGGGAACAGGACCCCGATGAGGCGAAGTATTCAAGCGAATGTTTCCCGACCACCCAGAAAGTTTTGAGTACGCGCGTCTGCCTGGACTTCAGTTTTCGGGTCGTCTAACTCGCGGCTTTCCTTGCTCCTGCTTTCACTTTGGCCCATCGCCTTTTCGCGGCTACGGAAATCTTCGCTCTCGCCGCCGCTGACATGACTCTCTTTCGTGCTTTGCCTAGTTCGTTGCCCGCAGAGTTACCGAGAGCCTTGGCTGCGGCTTTTAGTCCGTCCAGTTGTCGCTGAAGCTTGACAGCTTGCTTTTGGAGCTTCCGCTCCTCACGTCTGATTGCTCTGAGAATGTTCATTCAGATTAGCCTCCGAATGGAATCTATCCCAAGCGGAGGCTGGGCACCAAGGATGTAACCTGCGAGGAACGTGACTCAAGATTGAGTTGCACCGAACTTCGGACCTACAGCAGAATTCTCCGTGCTTCCCACGGTTAACTACGATGTCCGATTACGCGGGCGCTATTTGTTCAGTCCATCGGTCTTGCGAATCTGACAACTGTCAGTTCCCTGGTCCATCACAATGCGCACGTTTACTGGCTCCGTTCCTGCAGGAATCATGACTAGCTTGGAGCACCCATGGCTCTCCGAATTCAACCACTGGCTTCCATGCAAATCGTAGGAATATCCTGAATAGACCATGACGGTTCCCGCTCCGTTTTCATCAAGGTCGATATCCACATGGCTTGCCGCTTGCGCAGGATGGCTTAGGTCCTCCAGTTGGATATTTATTTTTCTCATCGGTTTCCCGTCGAGGCCAATCGCGACAAAATGAACTGCGCGAGGTGCCGCAACGACCGGTAAAGGTATGTCCAGATTCTTTATTTCTCCATCGCTTACGTGTACCCATGTCGCGCTTCCCTGGTTCGCTACGCCGGGATAGTAAGTCGCTGGAAAAGGAGGGCTTTCTTTCGGAGAGTTGTTGATATTCACTCCGATGTAATAATCCCCAGGTGGCAAGGGCCAAAGCTCGAAACGACCACTCTCATCCGCACGCGCTGAGGTGCCAGCGAATCGGTCCAAGCCGTTGAGGTGTGTTGGGACGGCATCGACCTCAAGTGACTTAGGCTTTGTCCTTGGCGGAAAAACTAAGCGACCTTGTATCCTAGTGGTCGGTTCCAGTTTGAAAGGAATTTCGACGCATTGTCCTGCGGAGATATCCGCTTCATAGCCTTTGCCCGGATATTTGTGGTCGTATTCCACATTGGCCGGAAGCTGTGCAGTGAGAGTGTATTTTCCATCCGGCAGCCCTTCAAATTGGTACGAGCCATCGGCTGCAGTCTTCGTGGAAGCGGAAAACTTTTCACTTTCGCCGCGAATGACCACGCCTTGTACTAAGTTCGACCCTAAGTTATCTTCAACATCTTCAACATGCTCTCCGTGCCATACGGGTTTTCTCTGATACACGTGACCCCAGATAGTCGCCGTCGTCGCAAGGTCCATATACTGCTTAATAATTTTGTCGCTTTCCGGTGAATCCGGTAGCAGTACATTGCCGTTGCATATCCCTGTCCACAGCTTTCCGTCTGGACCTCTACCCGCTGAAATCAAGACTCTCTGACCGACAGGAAGTGGCATTCCACAGTCTCCACCGCCGTCTCCGGTCTCGATTGTTATTTCGGGCCCTGTTTGGCCCACAAGCGATACTTCCACCTTGAAGCGCATCGAATAACCCAAAGCCGAAAAACCCTTGGCCACAACATGTTCTGTCGGGGTCTTCTCGATTACGCGCCCAACAAATACTGTGCCGGTGCCAAGATGCTTGCAGGGGCTGCTCACGTCCACTTGAAGGCACGAACAGCCTACACAGACGGGCAAGAAGCATGTAATGAGCACGAGCAGCCCTACGACGAAGCGGAGCATGAGAACCTCCACACACAACTCTCCGACGATTGTAGTCTCACCCAGGCCGAACTTTAACAGACACGGAAGCGAGTGAGAGTCGAGATTACTGCACAGTGAAGTACCCTTGACTTGCGATTGTGCCTGATTAACTCTAACGGGACAACTGACTTCCACCCGCCCGATTGACCAGGAGCGCTGCGCCGGATTTCGCCCGCGGTTAGTTGCGGGTCTTGTACAGAAATAAATCCAGCTCTGACTCGCGGCAGAGATAAGCCACGACCGCCCAGCACGCATCGCAACCGGGAAGGTGCCGGAGGAATTTCTCGTTCGGCAGCATTCGCTTATTGTCACCTGCACGGCGAGGGCGCGGATGTTAGGCAATTCGTCGGACGCCCGCCGCGTCTTCCTTCGTGAATTAATTGGAACAGGCCATGGCGTTGCAAGAACCGCTAATACCGCTCCGCATGACACCGTGACAAAGAACCGTGGTATAAGCGATTCGTGGTCGTGATTGCATCGGGTGAATTCAAACCGTGTCCTCAACTGCCAGATGGGTTCCTGTTGAGCCGTACACCGAGAAGTGAGTTGGGACTAAAGGGATGCGGCGGATGAATCCGCTGCATGACTGATAGAGGCAATTGGAGTGCGATGGTCGATTCCCGGCAGCCAGTTCTTCAGAGAATTATCCGAGGATGCTCTCGCTTACTGCTGTGGGTGGGAGCGGCGGTTTTTTTCCTCGGAGACGCGTACCTTTATGAGATAAAGCATGTGAACTTCTTAGTCTCCGCGGCGGTCGGCATTCTTGGAGGGTCGCTGGTGATGCTATTGGGTGCAGGAATCGCGGTTGCGTGCAAATCTCCTAAGCCGGAGCAGCACTAGACAAGTGACCATACCCTATTCAGCTTGGCCGACATGGTTACAGGTCTTGATTGTGGCACCGAATGCCCTGCTGGCGGGGTACGCCTGCTGGGCATGGTGGCCGACATCTAGCCGTGAATGGCGCAGGTTAGGCTGGGTGCTGGCGTATTTGATTGCCTTTTTTTCAGTGATGGTGTTTGTTTTCCACTTCTGATGATGGCGGCAAACTGTGATTGGCACCCGGCTGTCTGTGGTAGCCCCAGTTCCGGGCATACCGTATCTGAGGCGGGTGGCCCACCCTTCAAGCGCATGCAAACAACCGTGGCTAGGTTTTCATGATTGGATGACACTGTCGGCTCCTTCTTCCGAGTAAACTTGGTTGCGCTAACGACCAAGGCTCGGAGGAAAGGCGCTCCTGTTGAGCCATACACCAAGAAGTGAGTTGGGACTAGAGGGATGCCTATCATAATAATCAAGTTTATCCTCGCCGCTGGCGGCGGATGGCAATCTGTGGGGGGCCAGTTGCTAGCTTCGAGCGTGCTCCTTGTAAGCGGTTATCAGGATATAGGGTTGCGTGCGCGTATCGGCGCGGCCTTCGGGTTCTTTATGGCTCTAGCATTCGGCATCTCAGCTCTGGCTACTGCTATCTGGGCGAAAGTTTGGGGTGGTGCCGCCATCAGCCTGTTGGCTCTCTGTTTCGAAAGCTGGTTGGTCCGACGCTGGTGGAGCCGGAGGACTTCAGCCTAGATACACGATGTTTCGGTGTGTTCCGCATCTCGATTCGGCTGCGTTGTGCAGGGCTTGGGCGCGGATGGAGATGGCAGAGTCACCGCACCGATGAAATTATTTCATCTAGTTTGGCTTTCGCCGCGCGTAGCTCATCCTACACTCGCATCCCAGATTGAACGACTGCCTGTGAATTCGCGAACGCACGGTGAGCGGCTACCTGGTCTGCTTCGAGACCCGGCAAGTAGGAATAGAACCCGAGCGTTCGACAGGCAAGACGAACCAAAGCGAACATCCAAATAGAGGGCTCCTACTGAATCTTCGTCGCTCGACCGCGGCGATTCTGTACGTTTATCTCGGTCTCGAATCCCGCAGCTCTGAAGTTTTTCGGTAACGCTGAACACATGACAATAGCCGCAGACTGCCTTCTCATTTCCGTTTTTCTTTCTTCGCCAGGCATTCTTCGCAGCGCGTCTGACTGGCTGGCCCCATGAACTCCTTGCCACACCTGCATTCCTTTCGGACCAAGGTCTCGCCCGAGCGCAGGAAATGGTCGCGTCCGCGTTGCCTTCCAACGAGGCCGGCGATAACCAGTGATAGAATGTGGTTGCTTGAATGGACGAATTCGGAGGTGTTTGGTGACGCTCAGTTGCCCTCTGTGCGAGCAAACCCTGGATACGTCCGAGTTGGAGTCGGTGCCTGGGACCGGAGGGGGACGCAAGTGTCCAAGGTGCAGGGAAATTTTGAGGTATCATCAGCCGCATCGCACCTTGAGAGTGGCAATTAGCGTTTTGGTCTCTGGAACGCTAGTGTGGATTGCCAACATCCGGAACCTGCCAATTTTTTTGCTCTGTACTTTCGTCCTGTGGATTCCGGTCTCGCTGTTCTCTAATGCGTGCTTGGTTCGCATTATTCCCCTCACCCTAATCCCTTGGAAACCGCGAGTTCACAGAAAGACTCCCGTGGAACTTGTGAACGACAGAAATGCACCAATCGAACTGTTTGAGAAAAAACAGATTTAGCTTAGCTACCCACTTGCGCAGGGAGCGCGGACCGGTTGCGATAACGGGCGTGCATGCAAAGCGCGACACGCCGGGGAACTTGGCCCGCAACGCTTCCAATGAGAGCCGCGTTTCGATAGACGACGGCGCTTGACGCTGCGAATACTTGAATTTGTAGTTCAGCGCGTCCACGGGAGGCAGTCGAGACCCTAGAAATTATTCAGTCCTCGCAGAACATTCCCAACTATCATCAGCGTCCAACCGGGAGCAGCCTGATTCTTCTAGTCTTTACGGCAATGCGTGACCATTTCAAGAATCAATCGAATTACATGCCAACGAATTTCGAATCGTCAACTAACACGTTCGTCCGTATCTTAGTAACGCGGAATTCAACGTTGCTGCGACCCGCGTTTGCACTCAGCAGCCATGGGAATAGAAGATTCTCGGTAATTCTGTAGTCTTTAAACTCGACATCGACCCTATATGCTTTGTCCGGTCCATTTTCGTCCGAGCGGAATCTCTGTGCCATCTCCGTTCTAACTAGAAGAAAAGTTTCACTATCGTAGTAGTTTACGTGTGAGTCTGTTGGGGTCCGCACGAAGCGCAAAGCATATGCCCATTTCTTCTGAAGGTCGGTCAGACCGACCAAGTCAATCCCCTCGTGGCGCCCTTCAAAATCGGATTCGAACCAACAATACCAAGCCTCTTCCATCGCCGTAGTCGTCACTCCATCCTGGCTAAAGGTTGCGTTCGGGGACATTTTCACAAATGGTCGGCCATTCCTGCGACCAGCCGCGCTCTGGCCGCTACTCATGAATGCAAGTTCCAGCAAGTCGCTGAAGGGGGCCTTGTAGAAAAAGTGAAAATAGCCGCTAGGATGCATGCCCGGATAACCAAATTCGCCGCTTGCTTCCAAGGTTTTCGCGGCGTGAAAGACTTCGGGCCCTCCTAGTGCCACGAGATTTTTGTCCAATATCTGCTTAGCGCTAATTTCACCCGTCGGTTTGGCTAATTGCTGCTCCGCAGAAAGACAAGCAACAAACATCAGCAACAGGATTGAGAACGTCAGGAGCCATCTTAATTGGACAATCTGGATTTCACTCGGTTGCAGCATTAGCGGATTGTACCATTAACAATGTAGGACCCGACAGAGTCCGGGATAGGCAATGGTACTCTCGACGTGCAAATGTGCGCAGCAGGTGACAATTGGTGCATAGACTGTACCCTGCGGACTAGCTCAGCCGGCCATTTTCACCTCAGTGAAATCAGCGGTTTGCGAGCCTGGAGGAATTACCCCTTGCGAACCACGAGGACACATGCAGATTATCCGACTCATCGTCCACCAACCGAGCAGCAACTTCAGAGCCCGGCGACACGCCCGCCTCAGTAAATTTGGATGTGAGACCCACCGCTACTTGGAATTGGATTTACCATCCTCACTGCCACTTTCCTCTTTGTGGCGAACCGCCTTCTTATCGCCGAGGTTTAATCCGACAAAGTCCGGGTCGCCACATTCTAGTTTGGGTGGGAAGGCCACCTGGAGAATCGACCAAAACCCAATAGACGAGCAAAACATAAGTACCCAAGACAGAAAATACTGCGTGGTATTGTTTCTCACGGCCCCAGGCAGGATGTCCAAGGATGCTACCCAGAGGCCACCAGAGATAAAGACGTAGCCCCATCGAAACAAACCTCGACGCCAGTCGGAAACGGTAACGCGCGTGGCACAGAACGGACAGGAAAATGCTTCGTTAGGGTTCAGGTTTACCTGGCGCAGGCTCAGCATCGTTCCGCATGCCGGGCACTTTGTAAAGGGCCTGCGGTGAAAATCGCCGGGTTCCGCGTCCGGCGCGGCAGCCACAGCATAAAGCAGGACTTGTCCTAGCAGCGTGAGATGGGCCGCAAACGAAACGAAGAAGGAATTTGTCCAGAGAAAGAATCCCCCAAGGGTCGCACCGACGATACACTCTGAAATCACGGCGGTAGTGCCCCATGCAAGAAAGGTCAATCCGTATGCAATCGAGGTTGCAATTAAGGCTTGGGGGCCTGCAATGCCGCTTCCCGCTAGAGTCTTGAGGCACACCGCCCGCCAAAGCTCTTCCGTGAACACCACGAGCAGGAGGGTGCAGACGCGCATCGGTGGTGAGGAGGCGACTCCAGCCATCACCAGCAAACTGAACTTCTGTGCCTCAGGAAAGTGCTTCCTGAAAATTAGAGCCACGCCCAGCATTGCAAGTCCCAAAATGATTCCATCGAGGATGCCATGCACCCAATGTCCCGGATTCAAGGTCGCCGTGAGCGCGGCGGACTCCTGAACTCTTGCCCACAACAACAACCCGGCGAATACGGCAGAAAATGTCACAAATCCGTAAATCGCCCAGGAACGAGACCCTTCAACCAATTCCCGTTTCGTCTTGGCATTCCAAGCACTTCGTAATTTCAGGGCGAACTTGCTGTCTGAAAGAAGGACAAAAATAAGGGAGACCCATACGATGCCGGGCAGAATGATGAGCCAGACTATGTCAGAAGAAGACATCGGCTGGGATTGTAACGTACTGTTTGACGTCCCGAACTCACAGAACGGAAGGCCAGAACATCCTGCTCAATGGGGCGGGCTGGACGGCAACAAAAACTCCGACCACAGGAGAAGTGTTTTTTCCATGACTCCTCTTATGGAACTACTCGGGAGTTATCTCGACGGCTAAATACTGATTCAGTGAAAGGAGCCAGATTGACGCTACTTGGTCTGCTTTGGGCAGATGTCCCGCTTGAAGCCAATGGTGGCGCGCATCTCTCGCTCCGGCTTCAACGGCAGACAGTTATGCGTGGAGCGCATAATCGACACGTTTTCATACTCAACAATCTGAAACTCATTGCAGCCGCTCGCCGTGACAGTTTTGCCAGTTTCCTTACCCCGCATTCTTGATGGCACAACCTCTTCCAGAATCTCCGTGACTGATTCTGAAGACATGAGGGGAACATTCTCTTCGGTATAAATGAGCGGCCGGGGCGGCTCAATCAGCACTTGGCAGGCCAGATGGTCCGAACCGTACTGAATTGTTAGACCAATCCCTGGCCGCGATATAAAACGCTCCATGTCCGGCTCTCCATAGCGACTGTGAAATTCCTGGGAACTCTGCGTCAGGACAACGCTTGCGGCGGCGACAAGTAAGCACCCAGCAACAATGCGCATGGCGACCTCATTGTAGGTATTTCCCCCTCATTCAACAACAAGCTAGATACTGATTGACGCTGCTGTGTAAATAGGCGCAGGTCCTTTGTGTTCACTGAGACGCTTCTCCAGAACAGCCCTTTTCACGCTTGGTGGTGCGCCCAAGGCGCATGAGGTCTTTATGGAACTCATCGGGAGTTACGCAGGCACACTGAGCGCGAAGCTGGTAGGGAGAAAGTTAATTCGTATGACTGCCGCAAATGGCTCTCACACTTGTGCCGTTAACTCTATGCAGTGAACATGCAAACGAGAATGACTGCGACCCGCTCGGTTCTTCCGACCTGTACGAATCGAACACATTGGCCTTGAATCCAATCGCGTCGAGTTGCTCTAAATAATTGTTCGCGTCCGGTGAATCAGTGCATGCGGTTGTGCTGCTCTTGCGGTCGGCACGGGCCATTGCGTCGGCCTCCTGGCTAGAGTTCGCCTTCCATGAGGTTCCGTCTGCGAAATCAACCGCCATCACCATCGGGGTAATTCTCAAGCATGTCGAATGTAGGTCTTTCGCAGCCATCCTTAAAGTTGTTAAGTTAAGCGCGCCACTATTGCTGTCCCACGTCTCAGCACCTGGTGGCACGTTGCCAAATCCGGGTGTCGTTGCGGCATGGCCGTTTGTTGAGTGCCAAACTTGCCCTGAGGGATTTCTGACCAGCGGTTCAACCCAAAAATCCTGAGTTGCCTTAGACGTGACATTGCGGATGTGAAGTGTTAGGAGGTTGTCGGGTCCTTCCGTGGGCTTGAAGCCGATGATTTGTAGAGGGCCGCCTTGGCCTGCTGATACCATTGAAACGTTCATAGTTGGCTCAATTGCGATAGCGCTGGTTGCGACCGACCCGCACAGAAGAAAACCGATTATCCAAGTTTGTCGGTGCATTCCTCTATCCTCGCGCGGTGCTAAGTGTACTCCGAAATCGAAATGCATCCGAGTTCCGATACCCGATTGACGTTAGCGTGATGACATAACGAGGTCGGCCTCGCAACGGTGCGAGTAAGCTGTCGATTGTCTGACCTACAGCTTGCTCGGATCGAAGGAGGCCGAGATGAGAATTATAGGTGTGGACTTACATACTCGACAACAATCGGTTGCGATGTTGGATACCGACACAGGAGAGGTGATTGAGAAGACTCTCGCGCATGAAGGCGACGAAGTGCGGAAGTTCTATTCCGAGCTACCAGACCCGGTCTTGGTAGGGATCGAAGCCACAGGATCGATGCTCTGGTTTCTGGAGCTCATGGAGGAGCTGAAGATAGAATGCCGAGTGGGTCATCCAGCGAAGATCCGCGCTGCCGAGCCACGCAAACAGAAGCACGATCGACGGGACGCGCGGTTGCTGCTGAACCTCCTAGCCGAAAATCGCTTTCCCTCCATCTGGATGCCCTCGACCGAGCAACGCGATCTGCGCACGTTATTACGGCATCGTCACCAGTTTGTACGGATGCGGACGCGAGTACAGCACACGCTGCAATCCATGGCCCTGGCTAACGGTTTACGACGCGGCACCACTCTCTGGAGCCAAGCAGGTCAACACGCGCTCGAGGCCTTGCCGTTAGCTCCTCATGCCAGCGAACGGCGGGCGGCCTTGCTGGCGTTGTGTCCTGGTTTGCAGAAATCGATCGACGACCTGGATCATCAGGTTAGCGAACAAGCATTGCTCCACCCTCAGGCAAGACGTTTAATGACACATCCGGGAGTCGGCCCCGTCACCGCCCTAGCCACCGAAGTGTTCTTAGGCGATCCGCTGCGGTTCCCGGATGGGAAGGCGGTGGCCAGCTACATCGGGATCATCCCGAGGGAGCGCTCCAGCGGCGGACGCCGGCAGCGACTCGGTGCGTTGAGCAAACAAGGCAACGCTCTGGTGCGTTATCTCTGGGGGGAGGCAACGATGCACGCGGTCCGGCGGGATCCAGAATTGAAACGTTTCTACCGGCGCAAACTGATACAGAAAGGAATGGGAAAAGCGAGAGTTGCTGTCGCTCGCAAACTCGGAATCCGTCTCTGGATTATGCTGCGCGACCGGATTGATTACGAAGAGTTCTGCCGTCGCGGACGGATACGGCAGAAAAGCGGTGATGCCCGTGCGGGAATGCCTGGTCCGATAAATGGTCCTGCAATGCAGTGACCGGAGCGCTGAATAGGTTACCCGCCTCCCTGAACCGCAGGGAGTTCGAATAAATCATCGTGGTCCACGGTGACCGGAGAGATGTTTGGTGGGCAACACCGATTTGATGAACTGACACGGGACGAGCAACAGTAGGTTGGACAGAGAAGAAAAGTCGACGATCGCAGCGGCGTTATCTGGCGTGACCATAGACGTCCGCAAAAGAATCCTGGTTAAGGACGAAGCTCTGCTTCGTCCGAGCGCGATTGTGGCGAGCCGTCCGCGGAGCGTCAAGGGTCTGGCGATGAACGGTCCGACCAAAATCGTCGGCCCGCCCTTGACGCCGCTCCCCGCTCGCAAGACTAGAGGTGTGTCATGAGGAGCTCTAGCGGGCACGATCGAAACAACGACAAGATGAAAAACACTCTTGACACAGGCCGACCGCGTTAGAGATTTACCGGATGCGCGTTCTCGGAGAGGAGTAGACAGGGGCGAGGTGCTCTGGCGCGTCCGGGCATCTCGGGTCGGCAAAAAAAAATGGCTTGCAACTCGTGATTCACACTCTTACAGTCCACGCGAACTTTCAACTTTCCGATTACGCGACTTGAATCAGGATTTAGGCCGCCACATTCAGTTAACTTCTGGCGCGGCGTTGTCACCGAAAGGCTTCTTAGTGCTTGGCAGTAACAAGTACATCGCACTGAAGCTGTATATGCCGAGAAACCCCAAAGCCGAGGAAACGGCAAATGGACGAAGGTCTGGCACAAGCGGGGAGGGGATAGCGTACGTCAGATAATCTACGAGCAGCAGCGATTCGAGGATTCCTAATACAACAGCAAAGTACCTCGTCCATCTCTTGCCCCGCCAAATCCCTACCGCCACAACCCAATACGCCGCTGCCGCAAGAATCTCGATGACAATGTCACCCAGACGTCCGTAACGGAACCCTGCGAGGATGGCAGCGAACTTGATTGGCATTGCGGCGACTGCAAGCAGTATTCGTCGGTCTATACCAATACCGACGTACAGCCCTTTATAATATTCCCACGCGAGCGTTCTAAAATCCAAAAGGAAGTAGACGGTCATCCAGCCAGCGCGGACTACGTTCCAGACCATGAAACCCTTCAGGACGAGTCGTCTTCCAGGATGTTCCATTATTAGTTTCCTATGAATCTAGAATAGCCCGCCGTGCCTCCTCCCCGATATCTGTTTGCTTCTGGTTATCTTATTGCAAACTAACCCTCGGGCAACGCGACAGGAGTCGCTAATGGCGCAACTGCGATATGCTCCGCGACCACGCGGTTAGACGGTCTGCTGGTCTTGGAAGTGCTAGGAGCGCCAAATGCTATGTGATTAACATTGGGCTTTATTGGACGTGCGTTCCGACTGAGCTGCGAAGCCAGGCAGCGTGTTCCGCGTGCGTTCGACACAGCCGTTAGAAGGAAGCCGTCCGCGGTTGCGGCACACAAGGCCGCCAGTTCCACATTCGGTGGGCTAGGCTGCAGTGACCAATAAAGACCACTTTGAAACTGTCGAGATAATTAACTCTTGGATAACACCTGCCTGTCTGACCAGTTCCCTATGAGGGTCGGACTCCCTACAGTCGGGAGCGGAGGTGTTTCATCATGGGTGTTAGACGCGGAAGTCTTTCGAATGTGCGTTTTGTCGTGTCAATCTGTGCCATAGGCGTCCTGCTTTGCTCATGCGGCTCGTCAACGAAGAGCTTAGAGCTGGCAGAGCAGAATGTGCAGCGATTCCACTCTGAGGTTGATTCCGAGCAGTACACTGCCGTTTACGCAGCATCCGATGAAAAATTCCACGAAGCGACCACTGAATCTGATTTCGTCAAACTCTTGGAGGCTGTTCACAGGAAGCTTGGGAACGTTCAACAGGCAAATCTGCGTAACACAGGTGTTGCCTGGTTCGCAGGTCAGGGAGCCACGGTCACGCTCGTGTATCAGACAAAATTCGCGGAGGGGACTGGAACCGAAGAGTTTATATGGCACGTTAAAGACAACGGCGCAGCCCTCTACCGCTACCAAATCAACTCGAACGAACTAGTCACCAAATGACAATGCACGTACTTTCACGGCGGCCTTTCTCTGAGGAAGAACTGAGAACGAGATTTCCTGAATGGAAAGAGATTGCGCTTCCTGACGAGGCCGCGAAATGAAACATCGGCGGGACTGTACCTGCCCGTGCCATCGGGGTGGGGTCGCGATTCATGTCGTTGCCTGTTGTGATGGAATGCTGTTGGGGGTCAGCAAAATTGGAGCAACCAAGAAAGAGCACAAATCCGTCCAGAAAAAACCCTCCCGTCCGTCGCCAGCAACCTAAATCCGGTAGCGCACCTGCGAGATTCGCACGCTAATCTTGGACCAGCGGCGATTGAGCGGGAATCGAAGGTGGGCGTGGAGGCGAAATCGTGGGTTCTGTCTTTCACGCGTTGGGATGGACGCTCCTCATACTAGGCTACTTACTGGCGTTTCTTGGAAGTCTTTGGATTATTATCCTCGGATGGCAGCGAAATATCCTCTGAGGAGTGATTTGCTTTCTAGTTCCCATCGTTCAACTCGTTTACGTTGCCGCGCACTGGAAGGAGTCGAAGGAGGCGTTTTTACTGCAAATAGCAGGGTTTGTGCTGGTGATTCTTGCGGCCCTCGCAGGCGTGCCGGGCTCTTAGCCTCAAAAGCACCAAGGACGACCATGGCCTAACGCCTGGCGACAGGTACGTCCCGACCCGTACGCGGAACGCGACTTTGTGATGTGGAGAATCTCGAAGCGTCGTGGATTAGATTAAGCGGCAGTCGGCAAATTGCTTGAGCCGGTCGAGGACACTACTCTCTCTTCTTTACCAAGTTGCGCCACGCTAGGTTTCTTCAGTCCGCCAAATTCATTGACCAAACGGCAGACCGTCGCTCGCGAGACGTGATATTTTTTCGCAACGTCGGTCAAACTCATTCCCGAGAGGCGGTCTCTGACAACCGCAACTCGGTCGATGTTGAGCGGAGCACGACCGATACGCCGGCCTTCCAATTTCGCTCTTCGCATTCCTCCCAAAATTCTTTCACGAATCAAATCCCGCTCCAACTCGGCAATCGCTCCGACGATTGTTAACATTGCACGACCGAGCGGTCCTGAGGTGTCGATGTTTTCCCGCTTGCTAACAAATTCGATGCCGAGATGATTCAGTTCATCAAGCACGTCCAGGAAATGTCGAACGTTTCGTGCGATGCGGTCAAACGCTGCAACGAGCACGATATCGAAACGGTGTCGTCGAGCGTCTGCCAACAATTGGTCGAGTCCATGTCGCTTCGCTTTGCTCCCAGAAATTATGTCGCTGTATTCCAGCACAATTTCATACCCGCGTAGTTTGGCCATTTCGCGAAGGTCGAGCAGCTGTGTTTCCAGATGTTGGTCTCCAGTGCTCACGCGTGCGTAAATAGCGGCTCGTTTCTTCATTTCAGTTCCTTCTTCCTCGAAAGCAGGTACGCATCGATGGCGCGGCGAATCAGTTCGGCGACGGGTGCGCCAGTTTTCTCGGATAGCTTCTGGAGCTTCGCCAATTGCTGTTCCTTGAGGAATAGTGCCGTCCTTCTCATTGGCATATATCATACCATATAGGCATATATATGTCCACAGAAGAAGCCTCAGTAGGCCGCCGGCGGGTTCAAGGGTCGAATATCACTGTTCGTTGACTTGCCCTGGGACGCGACCTAACATGTCCCGCCAAGAGAGTCCCTTGTCATGATTGGCCAAACCATCTCGCATTACCGCATCCTCGGGAAACTGGGCGGGGGTGGGATGGGAGTGGTTTACGAAGCCGAAGATACCAATCTTGGCCGACATGTTGCGCTGAAGTTTCTTCCGCAGGAATTGGCCAAAGACCCGCAGGCACTCGAACGTCTTCGACGCGAAGCCCGTGCCGCCTCGGCGTTGAATCATCCGAACATCTGTACGATTCACGAAATCGGCGAGGAAAACGGTCAGACCTACATTGTGATGGAATTCCTCGATGGCCAGACCCTGAAGCATCACATTACCGGGCGACCAGTGGACTTGGAAATGCTCCTCGACGTCAGCATAG
>Ga0210386_10002835_pt1 | contig 14697 bp, 15 predicted proteins | sample IncBWH32OmetaG_FD_160091 | JGI IMG/M metagenome (GOLD analysis project Ga0210386, IMG submission 160091) | Forest soil microbial communities from Barre Woods Harvard Forest LTER site, Petersham, Massachusetts, United States - Inc-BW-H-32-O ... | reverse complement strand
AATTTCTGTGCCAAACTCAAACAGTTCCGCGCCATCGCTCCCCGCTACGACAAAACCGCCAGGAATTTCTCGGCCGCGGTCCATCTCGCCGCGGCTACGATCTGGCTCAATCGACGACACGACCTAGTTTAAAGCCGAATTTGGCCGATTGCGCGCCAACGTCAAACGCATCGGGTGATGACAAGTCAGGTCGGCAAACGAGCGCCATGCGCACCGGCGACAGCCGAGCATGGGCGCGGCGAGAGGCTGAGCCCAGTCGGCTCGCTCGCATGCGGTGCCTCCCAATGTGCGGCTACGACATGGACGCAGTCTGTGGGCAAAATCCCCAGCGCGCCCGGCGGCCGCTGTCAATCGCCGATCACGCCGGCTGCGATTGCCGGAGGTGCGGCGCGCGCGACGGCGGTGTCCCACATCAGGCGGGGCTCGAAGGTTTCGGCGGCAAACATGGTCAAGATCACGACGGCGCAAAAGGCCAATGCCCCGACGCCGGGCTGGATCGTGATCACCGCGCCAAAGGTGACGAGCGCGCCGAGCAGCGACTCCATAAAGATGTCGATCATCGACCAGCGGCCGATAAAGCGGACGATGTGATAAAGCCGGGTGCGGTCGCGCAGCCAGCCGGCGCGACCGGTCTGGGTGGCGATCAGCATCGCCGAGAGGCCGACAAGCTTCAGCATCGGCACCGCGATGCTAGCGAAAAACACCAGGGCTGCGAGCGGATACTGGCGGGCCGAGACCAGCTCCTCGACGCCGCCCAAAATCGTGCTCGGCTGGCCGGCGCCGAGCTGGACGACCGACAGCACCGGAAAATAATTGGCCGGGATGTAAAGAAGCGCGGCGGCGATCACCAAGGCCCAAGTGCGCTGGATGCTGTCCGGGCGGCGCGGATGCAAGGCGCTGTCGCAGCGCGGGCAGTGCGCGTGGGCGCCGCCGGCAGCGCTGACGAGGCCGCAGGTGTCGCAGCCGACGGCGCCCGCGGTATTGCCGCAGGGCAGCGCATCGGGGCGGTCGTCATGGTCGAGCCGCTCCCACACCGCCTCGCGGTCAAGCGCGCTATCAAGCCAGACCAATACGATCGTCAGCGCCAGCAAGGCGTAGACGCCGGTGCGCAACCCGATCGTGACGAGGTCGCCGAGCTTGACATAGGCGACAAAGACGCCGAGCACAAAGACCTCGATCATCGACCACGGCCGCAGCCTTTCCGCCAGCGCGAAAACGCGGCGCAGATGGCGCGGCGGGCGGTGCCGATGGGCGCCGACGAGCACATAGAGCGTGCCGACAAGCCGCGCGAGAGGCGCCAGCACGGTCACGAAGATTACGACGAGCGCCAACGGCGCCATGCTCTGCCGCACCAGCTCCTGCGGGCCGGAAAACAAATCGGCGACATGACGGATCCCGGCGGTTTCGACGCTCATCAACGCCGAACTGCACATCACCACCAGCAGCGCCAGCGCCGCCACGGTCAGCGCCGCCACATGGTCGAGCCGATGGGCCGAAACCCGGCGCAAGATCGTCGGGCAGCGCGCGCAATAGGCCGAGGTGCCGACGGCGAGTGCCGGGACCCGCTGCAACAGCCCGCAACCCGGGCATTCGCGCAGCTGCGGCAGGGTGGCGGGCGGGGTTGGGGAAGGAGTTATCACCCGCCCGCCGGGAGTGTGGTCAACATCGGTGCGACGCCGTCGGCGAGCCGGCCGACCGCGGCGCTAATCGCCGCCACCTCGCCCGGCACGCCCGGCGCCGGCGGCGGCAGCGAGAAACGAAAGCTGCGCAATTCGGGCTGGGTCTGCCCGGTGGCGCGCACCGCCGCTTGGGCCTGCAGGACCAGATTGCCGGCGGCGTCTTCGTCGAGCCGTTGGATATTGACCTCGACGGTGGCGTCGGGCCGGGCCGAAACAGCACCATTGTCGGCGATGACCGTGCCCTGCGGCAGGCGCTGCCCCAGCTCCTCGATCAACACCCGGCTCAGCATCGCGGGCAGCGGCTCGCCCCACCAATCGTTCGACATGACGTCGAGTCGATAATTTTCCGACGAGCGCACGATCTGCGAGCGTTCGAGGAAGTGGGCAACCGCGATCTGCTGCACCAGCACGACCTTGGGATCGGCCGGTTGCACCGCGCCCGGCACCATCGCAATCGTGTACAGCACGGGTTCGGGCGAGGAGCAGGCGGCCAGCGCCACCGCCAGCGCCGAAAGCACTCGCGCGAAACCGCGCGCGGCGCGGCTCATTCGATCCCGCCTGCCGGGCGGCCCTTGATCAGCGCCTCGGGATGGCGCGACAACAGATCGGCCAATGCCCGGATCGAATTGAGCGCATCATTGGCCTGCACCAGCAGCCGCTCCATGTCGCGGTTGAACTTGGTGTTGTCGCCATAACCGCTGTCGAGCGAGAGCAACAGCTTGTTCGCGCTGGTCACGGTCTTTTGCAACTGGCCGGCCATTTCGGGCAATTGCTTAAAGGCCGGGGCGGTGCCGCTGTTGAGGTTGCGGGTAAAGGTCTCGGCCATGGCAAGCGTCGCCGAAAGCTTGCTCAAGGTCTCGCGCATTTGCGGGCCGCTGACCAGATCGTTGGTCGATGTCAGGAGTACTTCGAGGCTTTGGCCGATCTTGTCGAATGGGATCGCGTTGACCTTGTCCAGCAGATCGTTGGCGGAGGCCTGCAGCCCGGCAAAGCCGCCGGCTTCGGTGGACGGCAATACGAAATAGCCGTCCTCCATCGTGACTTCGACGGGAGGCGCCTTGGGCAGAAAGTCGAGCGCCACCTGCTGCTGGCCGGTGATCAAATTGGCGCTCTGCAACGTCGCGCGCAACCCTTGCTTCAGCAGCGCTGCCACCGATTCGGCGTCGGTTTTGAACACCTTGACGCCGACGCCGACGACCCGTTCGGGCTCGACCTCGTAGCGCACCGGCGCCACGACCCTGTCGTTGGCCCGGTCGTAGGCGAGCCGCACATCGGTGACATGGCCGACAACGAGGCCGTGTATCGTCACCGGCGAGCCTCGAGCGAGGCCGCTGACCGATCCCGGGAAATATGACACCACCTGGATCTTGCGCGTGTACGAGGCGGCCTGCGCGGTGTCGTGGTCGGCGAACAGCGGGAAGACGTGGTTTTCGAGGCTGACCGGCTCGGGGCGGCCCTCCAAATCCGGGGTTTCGAAGGCGATGCCGCCGAGCAGCAACGCCTTCAGCGATTCGAGCTCGACTTCGAGCCCGGTGCCGGCGAGCTTGATCGACAGCCCCGAAGCATTCCAGAATCGAGTGTCGTCATGGACGTAGCCGTCGTAAGGCGCCCTGACAAAGGCGTGGATCGTGACGTAATCGGCCATGTCGGCGATGTCCCAGCCGAGCACCTCGCCGACGCTCAGATCGCGGAAAAAGATCGGCGAGCCGAGCGAAATCGAGCCGAGGCGCTTGGCTTTGAGCAAAAACGCGTGGCCCGGGACATGCTCGCTGAGGATCGGCGGGTCCTCGCGTCCCTTGAAGCGGCGCTCGGACCGCCCCGCGACGGCGCCCGGCATCATCCCGACATAGCTCCCCGACAGCAGGGTTTCGAGACCGGAAATCGAGCCCGCGAAAAGCCGCGGCTTGACCACCCAAAACACCGTCTTGTCGGTCAGCAGCGGCTCGGCTTGGCGGGTCGTGGCGATGGTCACAACGACATGAGTGTGGTCGGGCGCGAGTTCGAGGCTCTTGACCGTGCCAAAGACGATGTCCTTGAACTTGAGCTGCGACTGGCCCGGCTGCAGCCCTTCGGCGCCGTCGAAGGTGACGGTAATCGTCGGCCCTTCCTTTGACAGCGTGTCCCAGGCCAGCCAGGCGCCGATCGCAAGCGCTACGATCGGAATCACCCAGATCACCGACACGCGCCGCGAGCGCCGCGTCACCGCCCGCGCCACCACCGGCGGCTCGGAAAGATTGCTCATCGCATCCCCCTCATCTGGGCGGTTTTAGCAGAGTTTGGTGCCGGCGGCGATTGCATCCGGCATGCCGAGCGCGGCGCAGGCGCCGCCGGCAGCGCGGCGTCCGTAACACGGTCCAATCCACTGCGGGTCGAGCGGCAACGCCGCCGCGGTTGTGACCCGTCGCTATTCCCCCTTGTTCCCGCGATCGGAGACCAAGCCCCGCCCGCCTTGCAAAAAGGTCTCGGCGTCGAGCTTGCCAAAGTATTCGATCAGGCCGCCGACGATCGCGGTCCATCCGGTCTGATGGCTGGCGCCGATCCCGGCGCCGTTGTCGCCGTGAAAATACTCGTAAAACAATAAATGGTCGCGCCACTCGGGGTCGCGCTGAAATTTTTCGGCGCCACCGAACACCGGCCGGCCGCCGGTTTTGTCGCGCAAAAAGATCCGGGCCAGCCGATCGGCGATCTCGCGGGCGACCTCGAACAAATTCAGCAACCGGCCCGAGCCGGTCGGGCACTCGATTTTGAAATTGTCGCCGTAATAGGCGAAGTAATGCAGCAGGGCACGAATGATCAGCGCATTGACCGGTACCCAGACCGGCCCGCGCCAATTCGAGTTGCCGCCGAACATGCCGCTATCCGATTCCGCCGGCAGATAGCCGACCCGGTATTCCCGGCCGCCGGCTGAAAAGACGTAGGGGTGGTCGGCATGGTGACGCGACAGCGAGCGGATGCCGTAGGGGCTGAGGAAATTCGTTCTCGTCGAGCATGCGGGTCAATATGCGGCACAGCCGGTCCGGGTTGACCAGCCCAATCACGCCGCGGCACGCCACGCCAAGATGGCCGGCTCCCGTCGGGTGGATCCCCCTCGCGCAACTCCGGCATTTGCTGCACCCGGTGGCGGAAGTGCGCCGTCAATCTCGGTATCTTCTCTCGCTGCGCCCGCTCGATAACGGTGACGGCGCAGAGCGGCAGGAGACCGACCACCGAGCGGACCTTGAGCCGCGTCGAGGTTCCGTTCGGCAGGCACAAGACGTCGTAATAAAAGCCGTCTTCTTCGTCCCACATGCCATCCGCGCCGATCGCGTTCAGAGCGCGCGCGATCAGCAGGAATTGGATCCCGAAGTTTGCCGCCAAATCCTCGTAAACCGGGTCATGAGGAGCGAGCTCGCAGGCGATCTCGAGCATGTTTTGGCAAAACAGCGCGACCCAGGCAGTGCCGTCGGCCTGCTCCAAATACCCGCCGGTAGGTAACGGCGCGCTGCGGTCGAAGACGCCGATATTGTCGAGCCCGAGAAATCCGCCTTCGTAGAGGTTGTTGCCCGAGCGATCCTTGCGGTTCACCCACCATCCAAAATTGGCGCTGAGCTTGCCAAAGACCCGTTTTAAAAACTCGAGATCGGTTCTGCCGTGTAGCGCTTGCTCCATCCGGTACAGAAAAATCGCGGCCCAGGCCTGTACCGGCGGGTTGACGTCGCTGAAGTTCCATTCATAGGCCGGGATCTGGCCGGTCGGGTGCAGGTAAACCTGGTCAAGCAGCAGATCGCCCGCACGGCGCGCTCAGGGGTCGAGCGGCGGCAACAGGCGGTGGCGCAGCGAGCGCGGCAAGATGCCGTTGCGACGCGGGTCTTCGAACGAGGCCGGCCGGCGGGCATAGACGGCGAACCCGGCGCGCTGATAGGTGGCGAGCGCCTTGGGATGGTCATAGGTCGAGGTGTGCAGCCAAAAGCGCTCGATCGGGCGGGCGGTCCAGGCCCGGTCGATCGCTGCCTGCAGCATATAGGGACCGTAGCCGCGGCCGATAAAGTCGGGCACCAGCCCGAAATAGCACAGCTTGGTCTCGCGCGGCTCGGCGCTGTCGAGCTCGAAAAACCCGGCGGGGACTCCGCCGACGTAAAGCACGAAGATATCGATCGATGGCTTTGCGATCAGCTGGGCCAAGGCGGCGTCGCCGTACAGCTTTCGCTCGAACCACAGCCAGGGCTCGCCGACCGTGTCGTAAATGTAGCGGTAGAACGACACCGTGCAGCTCTCAGCCCGCATCAGTGCGAGCTTGCCGGCCGGCAACGGCACCCGCCCGGTCGGGGGGGGCGCCAGCATTTCGAGATAGGTGATCGTGTCGCTCAGCAGCACCGGGTCACGCCTTACTCGCCGGGCCGGTCGCGGCGCCGGTCTCGACCGGGGTGTCGCCGGGGAGGCCCCATTCCGACCAGCTGCCGTCATATACCGCTGCGTCCGGATGGCCGATCAGATAGAGCGCGAAGGCGAGCGCGCAAGCGGTGACACCCGAGCCGCAGCTGGTCACGATCGGCCGATCGGGCTCCACCCCGGCGTCGCGGAACAAGGCCAGGAGCGCTTCCGCACTCTTGATCTGGCGCGTCTCGGGATCGGTCAGCCGGTCGTAAGGAAGGTTGCGGCTGCCTGGGATATGGCCGCTGCGCAATCCCGCCCGGACCTCCGGCGTGCTGCCGTCGAAACGTCCGGCGGCGCGGGCATCAACGATTTGTTCGCGGCGGCTCGTGAGATTGGCGAGGACCGCCATCTTGTCGCGCACCAAGGACGGGTCGAAGCGCGCGGTGAAATGGCGCCTCGCCACCGCCGGGACGACCGTCGTCAGAGGGCGGCCTTCCGACTGCCATTTTGGCACCCCGCCATCGAGCAACACCGCCTCGCGGTGGCCGAACAGGCGCAACATCCACCACGCGCGCCCGGCCGAGGACAGTCCGGCGCTGTCGTAGACGACGACTTTGTCGCCATCGCCGACCCCGAGCGCCCCTATCTTGCGGGCGAACAAATCGGCCGACGGGATCATATGCGGCAGGCTGATACCGGGTGCGGCGATGTCGTCGATGTCAAAAAACACCGCTCCGGGAATATGGCCGCGATCGTAATTCTCGCGCGCGGTAGGCGTGACGCCGGGCAATGTGAACGACGCATCGAGGATCCGGACATGCGGGTCATCGAGGTGGACGGCGAGCCATTCGCTGGAGACCAGCGCCTCGGGATGGGTATAGGGCATTGGCGTCGACTCGCGTCAGGCGGCGAAGGCGATAATAATACGGCGGTTCTGCCGACCTTTGTTTTCGATTTTAGCGACCGCGACCGGGCCGATCTCGGCGGTGTTGGCGACATGAGTGCCGCCGCACGGCTGCAGGTCGACGCCGGCGATCTCCATCAGCCGCACCCGCCCGCTGCCGGTCGGCGGCTTAACCGACATTGTGCGTACCAAATCGGGCTGGGCGGCGAGTTCGTCGTCGCTGATCCAGCGCGGCGTCACCCGGTGCCCGGCGGCGATCAGCTGGTTGAGCCGGGCGGCGATCGCCTCCTTGTCGAGGCTCGACCCGGGCACGTCGAAATCGAGCCGACCGCGGCCGTCGGTGACCTGGCCGCCGGTCACCGCCCCCGGCACGACCGCGCACAATAAGTGCAGGCAGGTGTGCATGCGCATCAGCCGATGGCGGCGCTCCCAGTCGATCTCGGCGGTGATCTCGGTTCCGGGCGCCGGCAATGCCGCGCCGGGTGTGGCGATGTGGACGACCTCGTCCGGCATGCCGCCCTTGACCGTGTCGAGGATCGCAATCGTCTCGCCCGAGGCGAGCCGCAATGCGCCGCGGTCGCCGGGCTGGCCGCCGCCGGTCGGATAGAACACGGTGCGGTCGAGCCGAATGCCGCGCTCGTCGGCGCTCACCACCCTCGCCGTGCAGCTCTTCAAATACCCGTCGTAGCGAAACAAAAGCTCGGTCATCCTTATATCCCAATTTTTCGATCCCCTTACGCGGGGATGGGCGGGAGGAAAATCAACGTTCAGAGCCACCCCGGTGTCGGCAGGTTGCGTTCCGCGAGAAACACGGGGTTGAACAATTTCGACAGATAGCGGGTGCCGGAATCGGCGAGGATCGTCACGATTGTGTGGCCGGGGCCGAGCAGCTGGGCGAGGCGGATGGCGCCGCAAACATTGATCCCGGTCGAGCCGCCGAGCACCAGCCCCTCATCCTCCACTAGGCCGAACAGCACCGGCAGCATCTCCTCGTCGGTGATCTGAAACTGGCCGTCGGGAGTGAAGCCTTCGAGGTTCTTGGTCTCGCGGTTGTTGCCGATGCCTTCGGTGATTGAGTTGCCCTCGGGCTTGAGCTCACGCCGGGCATACCAGCTGTAGATGCCCGAACCCATGCAGTCAGCGAGATAGATTTTCACGTCGCGGTTGCGCTCCTTGAGCGCGATGCCGACCCCTGACAGGGTGCCGCCGGTGCCGACCGAGCACGCGAACCCATCGACCTTTCCCTGTGTCTGCTCCCAGATTTCGGGGCCGGTCGTCTCGTAGTGGCCGCGCCGGTTGGCGAGGTTGTCGAACTGGTTGGCCCAGACCGCCCCGTTCGGCTCCTGCGTCGCGATCTCGGCGGCGAGCCGCTCGGAATAGCGTACGTAATTGTTTGGATTGGTGTAGGGCGCGGCCGGCACAAGCCGCAGATCGGCGCCGCACAGCCGCAGCATGTCCTTTTTTTCCTGGCTTTGCGTCTCGGGCATGACGATGACCGTGCGGTAGCCGCGGGCATTACCGACCAGCGCCAAACCGATGCCGGTATTTCCGGCGGTGCCCTCGACAATGACCCCGCCGGGCCGGAGCAGCCCGCGCTCCTCGGCGTCCTTGATGATGTAAAGTGCGGCGCGGTCCTTGACCGAGCCACCGGGGTTCAGAAACTCTGCCTTGCCAAGGATCGTGCACCCGGTCTCCTCCGAGGCCCGCCGCAATTTGATCAGCGGCGTGTCGCCGACCGCCCCGACAAAGCCGTCGCGAATTTCCATCTCCCCTCCAGCTCCTGGCGCGGCGCAATCTTGCCGGTGAGACTATCCGGCGCCTCATGTCGAGAGCAAGCTGGGGGCGATTTACGCCTCGCTGTGCATGGCTTAGAACGGCCGCGTCGCAATCGGAGGACATTACCTGATGACCGAGGCGCAGGCGGGCGCTCTGTTCCCGCCGCTTGAAATCGAGCCTTCCACGGGGGATTTGTTTCCTCCGCCCGAGCCGCGCGAGCTCGAGCACGCGACCGGAATCCTACCGTCCCAATTATTGCGCGATGCGATCGAGCGGACCCGTGAGATTCGGTCGCTGGAACCAATCGCCGACGATCAGATCCAGCCTTCCAGCCTCGATCTACGCCTCGGCAACGTCGCCCATCGCGTCCGCGCCAGCTTTCTTCCGGGCCCAGAGTGTACGGTCGAGCAAAAATTGCGCAGCATGACCCTGCATACGCTCGACTTGCACGATAGTGCCGTTCTCGAAAAGGACTGCGTATACATCGTGCCGCTGATGGAACATTTGGAGTTGCGGTACCGTGCGTCCGGATCAGCAAACCCGAAGAGTTCGACCGGACGCCTCAACGTCTTCGCACGCGTCATTACCGATTACGGCACCGAGTTCGACAGCATAAAGTCGAATTACTATGGACCGCTTTACGCGGAATTATCACCTCGGTCGTTCAGCATTCGCGTTCGGCGGGGTTCACGCCTGGTACAGCTGCGGGTTCGTCGCGGGCGGCCAACCTCGAGCAATGCCGCGCTGCGCCGCCTCCACGAGGAGGTCGGCTTCAGCATAGTGCCCCCCGGTTCCCCTATCGGTCGGGAATTAATCGAAGGGGGGCTAGCGGTTACAGTTGATGTCAGCGGTAGCCTCCAGAATGGCTTCGTCGGATATAAAGCTCGAAAGCATACACCGGTAATCGACGTCGATCAAATCGACTACTACGACGTCCGAGATTTCTGGGATCCGGTATTCGCAAACGACAGGCGGGGAATAATACTCGACCCAGAAGATTTCTACATCCTGGCTTCACGCGAGGCGGTCGCCATCCCGACCGACCAAGCGGCGGAAATGCTGGCCTACGACACCTTGGTGGGTGAATTTCGGGTGCATTTCGCGGGGTTTTTCGATCCTGGCTTCGGCATGGCCGAGACCGGCGGCAAGGGCAGCCGCGCGGTGCTCGAAGTGCGCGCGCACGAGGTGCCCTTCCTGATCGAGCACGGGCAGATCGTCGGCCGCCTCGTGTATGAACGACTGATCGCGCGCCCCGACAAGCTTTACGGTCGCGACATCGGCTCGTCCTATCAAAGCCAGGGGCTGGCGTTGTCAAAGCACTTTAAAGATTTCTCGCCGGGCTGAGACGACCCGGCGCGAACCGCCCCTATCCGAGCCCACCCCTCTCCCCGCAGGCAGAGAGAGGGGTGGTGCGGATGAGGGGTACGGCGACCCCAGCCTACATCGCGGCCATGCGGGCGGCGCGGCGCCGGGCCATCGGCGTCGCGGGCTCGGGCGCCGGGGTTGGTTGGATCTTTTTGGTCGAGCGCGGCAAGGTCCAATCCCACTCGTCCGCGCCCATCTGGTAATGCCGGTTGTTCTGCGATGGGTTGCGGTTGACCATGTGGCGATTGTGCAGCGGGTGAGTGCAGCTGCGCACCTCGTGCTCGATCGTGAACAGGTGCTTGCCGGTCTCGAGGCAGACGATGTCCTGCCAGCGATACTGGTACTGATCGCTTTCCTCGGTGATCAGCTCGCGCTTTTCCAGCTCGTCATGCGGGCCCGAAAATTCCTGCGCGTAGACCTGCAGGTGATGACCGTCGAACTCCGGCAGTTTCTTGTCAGTCTCGCGGAAGATCAGCTCCTGCCTGGCCCCGGCGCGGACATGGGCGGCGCGGCCCTCGCCATTTTCCTTGACGCAGGCGGGTGCATAGAAGATTTCGCGATAGAACCGCGCGATGCCGTCGGCGGTGCCTTCCGGCACGGTGAATTCCACATAGGGCATCCCGAGATTGATCGGGCCGAACCGTTCCTCGTCCGGCTCGTAGAGGCGGAACTGATTGCCCCAAGGGCAGGTCGCCTCGACATAGGCGTTGTGCTGCTTGCAGTCAAATTTGGTGTCCGCGAGCTTTTTCTTGGCTTCGCCGAGACGCTCGCACAGCTCCTCGAGCGATGGAACCACGAGGCCGACATGGCCACGCAGCACGTTGGGCTCGCCGGTCGGCAGATGGAACTGGCTGTTCCCGACATTGACCCACATGTTGTTGGTGCCGGGGAACATGTAGGGATCGCGAGTAAAGCCGAGCGCCGACAGGTAAAACTCTTGCGCGAGCCCCTGATTGTTGATTCTGAGATTGACGTGTTCGAGACCGACGAGATTGCCGAGATCCTCGGCGGTTCGGTCATAGAGTTGCTGCGCCATTAGGAACCTCCAATGTTGCCGGGAGGCGGCGTGCCGCCCGGCTTGCGGTAATCGGTATGCACAGGAGGGCGGCGCGGCTTTCGGGCTCGCCGCGTCGTCGCCCGCGTGCGCCTCTATCAAAACAACTTTTCGAACCTCGCGTCCACTGGCACGCGATAGCCATTGGCCAAAGCGTTGGTCTCGTTGGCCATACCGACAACCGCCAGCAATTCGGCGAACATTTGCGGCGTCATCCCCTGCTTCTTCGCGGCCGCCGAATGCGAGGCGGTGCAATAGGCGCAGCCGTTGCCGGCGCTGACCACGAGATAGACCATTTCCTTGGTCAACGGGTCGAGCGCGCCCGGCGCCATGACCTCTTTGATGCTCTCCCAGGTGCGCCGCAAGGTCGGCGGGTCGTTGGCCAGCGCCTTCCAGAAATTGTTGACCCAGTCGGTGGCGCGGGTCCGCATGATGTCGTCGTAGACGGCGCGCACCTCGGTGCCGGCGTCCTCGTATTCGATCAGCGGAACCATCGTCATCGGCTTCCTCCCCTGCCCGCCCGGTGCAGTTCCGGGCCGAGCCGCCCCGACAGGAACAGGCTCAGCATACGCAAGTCGCTGACGAGGGACCAGAACGGATGACCGAAGGTCTCGGGGCGATTGCCCTCGAAGACGAGATGGCCGAACCAGGCGAGCGCATAGCCGGCGATCGGCGCGGCGACGAGCCAACGCCAGTCGCGCGTCGCCGCGCCGACGACGAGCGCCGCCAGTCCCAAGGATGTACCCAGGTAATGCAGGCCACGGGTGCGCCCGTCGCGGTGCGCCGACAAGTAGCGTCGCCAGAATTCGGGATAAGTCATGACCGGCCGCGCTTGTAAACCCGCGGTCGTCGGCGTAAGTCAGCTGCCATCCCCAACCCCTTCCGGCTGCGGAGTCGCATAATGGGCTTCAAGGTAGCGGTGGTCGGCGCCACCGGCAATGTCGGCCGCGAGATTTTGTCGACGCTCGCCGAACGCGACTTTCCGGTGGACGAGGTCGCGGCGTTGGCCTCCTCGCGCTCGCTCGGCAAAGAGGTTTCGTTTGGCGAGGACGACGTCCTCAAGGTCCAGAACCTCGACACCTACGATTTCCGCGGCATCGACATCGTGCTGTCCTCGCCCGGCGCCAAGGTGTCGGCGCAATTCGCGCCGCGCGCGACCAAGGCCGGTGCCGTCGTGATCGACAACACCTCGCAGTTCCGCATGGAGCCCGACGTGCCGCTGGTCGTACCCGAGGTCAATCCGAAGGCCATCGCCGATTACCAAAGGCGCCACATCATCGCCAACCCGAACTGCTCGACGATCCAGATGGTGATGGCGCTGAAGCCGTTGCAGGACCTCGCCCGCATCAAGCGGGTGGTGGTGGCGACCTATCAGTCGACTTCGGGCGCCGGGCGGGCGGCGATGGACGAATTGTTCAACCAGACCCGCGCGATCTTCGTCAACGACCCGATCAAGCCCGAGCAGTTCACCAAGCAGATCGCGTTCAACGCGATCCCGCACATCGACATCTTCATGGACGACGGCTCGACCAAGGAAGAATGGAAGATGGCGGTCGAGACGCGCAAGATCCTCGACCCCGACATCGCCGTCACCGCGACCTGCGTGCGCATCCCGGTGTTCATCGGGCATGGCGAGGCGGTCAACGTCGAGTTCGAAGAGCCGCTCAGCGAAGACATGGCGCGCGCCGCGCTGCGCCGCTTTCCCGGCATCAGCGTCGTCGACCGCCGCGTCGACGAAGGCTATGTGACCCCGAGCGAGGCCGCCGGCGAGGATTTGGTCTATGTCAGCCGCATCCGCCGCGACCCGACGGTGCCATATGGCCTGAGCTTCTGGGTCGTCGCCGACAATCTGCGCAAGGGTGCCGCACTCAACGCCGTGCAAATCGCCGAAATCCTGGCTAAGGACTACCTCGGCGGCAAGCGCGCCCCGGCCCGCTCGAATGTCGAGCCGCTGCGCCGCAAGGCGGGCTGATTGGGGAGCGCATTCCCGGCGGTGTTTGCCGACGCCGGTTCAGACTCGATCGCCGGCAAACACCGATTGGAAGTCGAGGTCGTAGCCAAAGGCGCGCGGGCCGACATGGTCGAGGCCCTTTGGCGTCAGGAACACCGGCGGTGCCGGCAATGCGACAACGGTCACCCGCCTTCCGTAGCGGATTGTCTCGGTGCCGCAGGCCTCCCCCGACACTGTGTCGAGGACACAGATCAGATCGGGCGACATCGCGATCGGCGCCGCGTCGCGCCAGGCGACGACCCATTCGTTCTGAAAGGCGATTTCGAGCCGCGACCCGCGGTCTTCGTCGAGCCCCTCGATCGCCGCGCGGCCGCGCAAAAAACCCTCGGTCGTGCGCCGCGCGACGTCGACGACCTTGCCGCGGAACAACTGTCTGCCATGCGCCTCGTCGAGGATCGCCGCCACCGGATCGTCGTGACGGCGTTGTGCCTGGCGCACACGTCGGCCGATACCGATCGCCTTCGACACGGTGAAATGGATGCCCCATTCCTTGACCTCGGCGCCCGTGCGCGGCGCTTTGCAGGTTGACGCAATTGAGCCCATCTCAACGCAGATCTTGCGGCTCGCGCGCTCCATCCATTTCCAGCTCGGGACTTTGGTCACAACCGCCTCGATGCCGCGCGGGTCATAGAGCACGCACGGATAGGAGCGCAGCTCGCCGACCGCGACGCTCGTCATCTGCGCTTCGGGATAGGCGCGCCCCATGGTGTCGGCATCGACCACCGGGAGGTCGAGATGGGCCGCCGCCATCATCGGCTGGATGCCGTTGCCGCCGCCGATCTCGAGCGACATGACGGCGCGGAATTTGGCGCCGAGCAGCGCCTCCTGAAGCTCGACCGCGCGCGCGACGTTGCAGCTGTCGGCGAGCCGTTCCTGCCCGACCAGCGGCGCCCCCATGTTCGAGACCACCGCGACCCAGTCCTCGTCGCCGAGATCGAACGGCGACATCAGGCTGACCCGGTGTCCCTCGGCATAGAGACGCCGCATGTTCAAGAGCCCGAGATAGGGGCTGCCGCCGCCCCCGGTGCCGAGCACCCACGCCCCCACCGCCAACGCCTCGATGTCGTCGAGGCTGATTTCAACGCTCATTGTGCGAGGCTACGAAGCCGCGCAACGGTCGGCGGCAGCTTTGTGCTAAGATTCAAGCCCGTTGCCAAGCACGTGTCGCCTTGCCGTTGACGCGTATCGGCGTAGTCGATCTGACCCGCACCCTCGCCGGGCCGTTCTGCCCGATGATCTTCGCCGATATGGGGGCGGAAGTGATCAAGATCGAGCATCGGCGACCCGATGCGCCGGCGAGGGGCATCGGCGACCCGATGCGCCGGCAAGGGGCGATCAACGGCCCGCCGATCGCCAGCCAGGAAATGCTGATCAGCGCCGACCATCCCGGCCATGGCGAGGTCAGGATGCGGGGCTTCCCGCTCAAATTCACCGAGGGGCCCTGCCGGCTGCGTCGTCCCGCCCCGATCTCGGCGCCGACACCGACGATGCGCTGCACGAACTGGGCTATCCCCCGAGAAGATCGCCCAATTGCGCACAGCCGCGACCGTGTGCG
>Ga0210386_10002834_pt1 | contig 14699 bp, 9 predicted proteins | sample IncBWH32OmetaG_FD_160091 | JGI IMG/M metagenome (GOLD analysis project Ga0210386, IMG submission 160091) | Forest soil microbial communities from Barre Woods Harvard Forest LTER site, Petersham, Massachusetts, United States - Inc-BW-H-32-O ... | reverse complement strand
GGTGCCGCCGGACCCGGCGGCGGCCGCCGGACAACCCGCCCGGTGCGGGCGGTTCCCGTCTCGTCCCGGCCTGCGCGCAGCGTAGAGTCACCGCTCACTTCGTCCGCCTCCTGCGCCCACCGGGGCCTCCCGCTCGCCTTGCTTGACCGGATCATCGTACCTCCTGTTGTATCTGTTCTATCTTCTATAGAAATAATCTGCTGAATGACCGCTGCCCCTCCTTACACTTGCAGGCCTGCGGGTCTCTTCACTGGCACGCCTGCGGGCCCTTCCCCACGAGGGTCGACCGGTGGCGAAGGGCAGGAAGGTGACGCCGGGAACGCGGCCCGGCGCAGCGACGAAACGATTGACAGCAACGCGCGATTGTTCTATTACTGCTGACATAAACGCCGTCGGGTCGGGCGCTGCCTGCCGGGAGTTCGAGCCGTCAGGGCGCGCCCGCAGCCTGGCTGGTCCTTCGAAGTCGCCGACGGGAAAGGCCACCTGCCTCTTGGCGCTGCGACCGCGTTTCGTCACCCGGCCGCTGGATCAGCGTGAGCCGGGAGCGAACCAGAGAGGCGCACGCACCCGAGGGCGGGGCGGCACGGGGTGGACATGCCGACGCCTGGTGCCGTCGGCGGCCAGGCAGCCCGGCGTCCGTGAGATCCTGGAGGCGTCATGCTGCTTAGCGTCGAACCAGACGGTCCCGTGCCCATCTACCAGCAGATCAGGGACCGGATCGTAGAGGCGATCGCCGACGGCCGCCTGCCGGCCGGCTCCGCGCTGCCGTCCACCCGGCAGCTGGGGGTCGACCTGGGCGTCAACTTCCACACCGTGAACAAGGCGTACGACCTGCTGCGGCAGGAGGGCCTGCTGCGGCTCGGCCGGAAGTCGGGCGCGGTGGTCTGCCGCGACGCGGGCAGCGGCCCGCCGGATCCCGGCTGGGCCCAGGACTGGACGGGCCGGCTGGGGACGCTGCTGGCCGAGGCCGCCGCCCAGGGGATGCCGGCTGCCGGCATCGTCGGGAAATGCCAGGCGGCCATGACGGATTTCGACTTCCCCGCCGCGGCGGAGGGGAACCGAAGGCGAAGCCCGACATGACCGCCGGTGCCCTGTCCGGGGATCTCTCCGTTCTAGTCGTCGGGGCACTGGCGTGCGTGGCGCCCGTGGCGAGCCGGCCGACCTTGCAGTTCGGAGTCCGCGTTCCCCCCGAGCAGGCGGGGGCGCCGGTCATCCGGCGGGAACGGCGCGCCTACCTCTGGCGGACCGCGGGTATCGGCGCCTGCTGCACCGTCGCCGCACTGGCGCTGCAGGGCCACGAGTCATGGTGGCTTCCCCGGATTATCCTGCTGCTGGAGCTGGCCGCGGACTTCGGCTGCTTCTGGGTCGCGCGGCGCCAGATCGGTGCGGTCAAGCAAGCGGACGGGTGGTTCGCGGGCCTGCGGCAGACGGTCGCCACCGATACCAGCTGGCGCACCAACCCGCCGCGCTTCCCGGTGCGCTGGCTGATACCCGCCCTGGCCGTCATAGCGGCGACCGCCGCCGTCGGCGCGCTCCGCTATCCCGGCCTGCCTGCCCACCTCGTCACCTGGTCTGGTCACCGGGCGCCCAAATCTGCCGTCATCGTCTTGGTGGTGGCCTTCCAGCTGTACGTCACGGTTCTGTGGATCGGCCTCATGCTGATCATCTACCGTTCCCGGCCGGACATCGAGGTGGCCGACCCTGCGATGTCGACGCTGCGCTACCGCCGCTTCCTCGCCGCCACCACCCGGGCCCTGCTGACGCTGCTCGCACTGGTAGACACCAGCCTGCTGCTGATCGCCTTGCGCTCCTGGGAGGTCTACCAGCCCTCGGGCATCGGCCGGGCCCTGCCCGCGCTGCCCTTCGTGGCCGGCCTGATTCTGCTGGCGACGGTCGCCCGGCGAGCGGGCCAGGGCGGGTGGCGGCTGAACGGCAACGTGCGCGGCCTGGCCCGGGCCACCGGGACCGACCGGGACGACGACCGGTTCTGGAAGGCCGGCCTGCTCTACGTCAACCGCGACGACCCCGCCCTCGTGGTCGGCAGCCACATCGGCGCGGGCTGGACGCTCAACCTCGGTAACCCGGCCGCGTGGCTGATCATCACCGGGAACATCGCCGCGCTGGCCGGCCTGGTGACGATCGGGATGGTGGCGGGAATGTAATGCGTCGTTGCCATCGCCGGTTAGGCCTGGAGGCGCGAGTCAATCAACCACACTCAGGGAGTGGCAGTGGCGAAGCTCGAGTACTCGGTGTACGTGGCACCTTCGAAGCTGGTGGTATCCGACGATTTCCCCCCGGGCGAGGACCGGGAGATGTGGTCGCCGACCGCTTCAACGCTCATCTACGGTGAACGGGACGCGGTCCTGGTGGATCCGCTCATGACGAAAGACGAGTCGCGGGCCTTGGCGGACTGGGTGGTCGCGACGGGCAAGAACGTGACCGCCATTTTCGTCACCCACGCGCACGGCGATCACTTCTTGGGCGCCCCCGCGGTACTCGAACGGTTCCCGGACGCCAAGGTCGTCGCCGTGCCCGGCGTCGCGGCCCGCATGGATGCCCAGTACGGGCGTCTCGACGGATTCTGGAACCCCCGCTTCCCCGGCCAGATCTCCGGCCAGCGCGTGACCGCGGAACCCTTGACCGACGACCTGCTCGAACTGGAAGGAGAGCAGCTCCGCGCGATTGAGCTGCGTCACACCGACACCGACGGGACAAGCGCACTGCATGTCCCGTCCATCGGGCTTGTCGTGGCGGGCGATGCCGTCTACGGAGACGTGAACCTGTACCTCGTCGAGGCGAAAGGAGACGGCAGGCAGGAATGGCTCGACGCGCTGGACACCGTCGAGCGGCTTCGGCCCGCCGCGGTCGTCGCCGGCCACAAGCGAGACGGCGACGCCGACACCCCGGAAAACATCGGCAAGACCCGCCGTTACATCGAAGACTTCAGCGCTGCGGTCGAGGAGGCTGACAACTTCACCGACCTCTACGAGGCAATGGTCGCCCTCTACCCCGGCCGGGTGAACCGCGCCGTCATCTGGCACTCCGCGAAAGCCTTCCTGGCCTAACCTCGCGCGCGGGAGTGGCGATGAGCCGCATCGCGGCAAGGCGCTCGACGGGCAGCGTCCCAGCCAGCTTCTGGCAGACATCGGATCATTAACGAAATTTTCTGTGACATCCGATTGACCGATGGCTAAAGTCGGCGGAATCTCTGTGTCAGGAACCCTGAAACATCCAATGAACAACACCGGCCATGGACGCATTCACCATGGTTCACACCATCTGCGCGAGCCGGCCTGCCCGCGCGCCGTGTGCCCCCGTATCGCCGATTACGGAAGCTGACACATGTTCTCGATAACCCTCACCCGGCGGTGGGTACGGCTGGCCGCGGCCTTCGTGCTGGCGGCAGCGCTCGCCATCCCCGCGTTCAGCGCCACGCCCGCACGTGCGGCCACGCCCGAGCCTTGCGACATCTACGCTTCAGGCGGCACTCCGTGCGAGGCGGCCTACAGCACGACCCGGGCGCTGTTCGAGGCCTATGACGGGCCGCTCTACCAGGTCCAGCGGGCCTCCGACTCGACCTACCTCAACGTCGGCTTGGAATCGACCGGCGGGGTTGTCAACGTGGCGCCAGAGAACTCGTTCTGTGCCAGCACGACGTGCACCATTACCGAGCTGTACGACCAGACCTCCAACGCCAACAACATGCCGATCTCGCCGGGCACTTCCTGCTCGGGTTGCAGCGGCGGGAACGCGGGCCCCGGCCCCGGCGGAGCGGACATCGGTGCCCCCGCCGAGGCGCTGCCGGTGTACGTCGGCGGCCAGCCGGCGTACGGGATCTACTTCGACAAGTTCGGTACGGGCTACCGCGACAACTCCGCCCGCAATCTGCCTACCGGCGCTCAGCCCGACGGGCTGTACGCGGTCATGTCTTCCAACATCACCAGCAACCAGTGCTGCTTCGACTTCGGCCAGGGCGAGACCAACGACTCCGACGACGGCAACGCCACGATGAACGCGATCTACTACGGCACGGACTGCTGGACGGGCAACTGCACCGGTCCTGGTCCGTGGGTGGGGGCCGACATAGAAAACGGCATGTACTTCAGCAACACCGGGAACAATCCCCCGGCCTATCCGAGCGAGAACGGCACGTTCCTCTCCGCCTGGGAGGAGAACAACGGCGGGACCAACATGACCCTGCAGTACGGCAACGCCCAGTCAGGCGGACTGATCCAGACCTACTCGGGCGCGCTGCCCAGCGGCGGCTATGACCCGATGAAGATCCAGAGCTCCGTCGAGCTGGGCACCGGGGGTGACAACACGAGCCTGGGCGACGGAGAGTTCTTCGAAGCCGCCGACGTTTCCGGTTTCCCGTCCGAGGCGACCCAGAGCGCGGTGCAGGCGAACATCGTCGCGGCCGGCTACAGGCAGACACCCGCGGGTGAGGGCGCCTTCGGTGGCGCCGCGGCCGAGGTGCCGGGCACCGTGCAAGCCGCCAACTACGACACCGGCGGGCAAGGCGTGGGCTACAACGTCAGCTCGGTCAACGGCACGGCCGACAGCTACCGCAGCGACGGGGTTGACCTGGAGACGACCAGCGACACCACCGATACGACCGGCGCCGGCGCAGGCTACGACCTCGGCTGGACGGGCACCGGGCAGTGGACCAGGTACACGGTCAACGCGGCCGGCGCCGGCACCTACACGGTGAGCTTGCGCGTGGCCTCTCCTAGCGGCGTAACGGACGCCTTGCACATCGCCAACCTCGCGGGCACCAACCTGTCGGGCAACATAAATATCCCGGCCACCGGGGGCTGGCAGAACTGGACGACGGTGACCGCCACCGTCACTCTGCCCGCGGGCACCCAGACACTGGTCGTCGACCAGGACAACGGCGGGTGGAACCTCCACGCTATGAGCTTCGCCCCCTCCGGCGTCTCCTCGTCGTGGTTCGAGGTGGTCAACCAGAGCTCCGGCCTGTGCGCGACCGCGGCCGGGGGCTCGACCGCCAACGGAACCGCCGTGGTCCAGCAGGCCTGCACAAGTGCGGCCAGCCAGCTATGGAAGTTCGTGCCGACCTCGGTGAGCGGCTACTACGACGTAGTCAACGACAACGCCCAGTCCGAAGACGAGACCTGGAACATCACCGGCGGGGTGGGCGCCACCGCCCCGGGAGACACGCTCCAGATATGGAACTACGGAGGGACCGGCAACACCAACGCGCTGTTTGCCGCCAAGCTCGGGTCCTCGGGCTCCTACACCTTCGTCGCCGACAACTCGGGCCTGTGCCTAGACGCCCCTTCTACCGGCAGCGGAGTTCAGCTCGAGCAGTCCACCTGCAACAGCACCTCGGCCCAGGCGTTCAGCCTGGTACCCAACTCGGGCATCAACACCTCGTCGTGGTTCGAGGTGGTGAACGAGGGCTCCGGACTGTGCGCAAGCGCGGCCGGGGGCTCGACCGCCAACGGCACCGCCGTGGAACAGCTTGCCTGTACTGGGGCCACCAGCCAGCTCTGGCAGTTCGTGCCGACGTCGGTGAGCGGCTACTACGAGGTGGTCAACGAGAACGCCCAGTCCGAGGGCGAGAGCTGGAACATCACCGGCGGGGTGGGCGCCACCGCCCCGGGAGACACGCTCCAGACATGGAACTACGGAGGGACCGGCAACACCAACGCGCTGTTTGCCAGCAGCCTGCAGTACTCCGGCTACTACTCCTTCGTCGCCGACAACTCGGGCCTGTGCATAGACGCCCCTTCCACCAGCAGCGGAGTTCAGCTCGAGCAGTCCACCTGCAACGGCACCCCGGCCCAGGCGTTCAGCCTGGTGCCATGAGAGCGGAGGAGACATTTGGTCCCGCGATGGCGGGGCCAACCAGCAATGGACAGTCGGCTATTACCTAGAGTCTGATCTGGGAGCGTTCAGCGTCACCGGGGTCGTGGTCGCTCGCAACGGCTGCGACCTCGTGACGCACCTGCCTCACGAGGGGTGCTCGACACCTCCGTTGTCAATCTTGCTCAGCCGCGCCGCACCGCTTCCGGAGTTCGTGACACCTCTGCCGCGAGACATCGTGCGGGTAACTATGGCTGGCTTTAGCTCCGGCTTCGAGTTACACTTATTCCAGATAAGATACCGGGAGAGATGATGCCTCGGACAGGTGTACTGGGCCAGGCCATGCGGATCGATCCGGTCCCCGCCGATCATGATGCCCTCGATGACCTAAGTACACGCGAGGACCTCGGGGACGGGGAACTGGTGCTGCGTACCGCCGACGGTACGGAGATCAGCCTGCCTGCGTCGCTCTTGCGGCTCGTCGTCAGTGCCGCGAACAACCTGGCGGCCGGGCGGGCGGTCATGACGATCCCCGCCGAAGTTAGCCTTACGCCAGCCGAGGCCGCGGAACTGCTTGGACTGTCCCGCCCTTTCGTGGCCAGGCTCCTTGAGCGCGGGGATATACCGTCCGAACTTCTGCCCGAGAGCCGCCACCGCAGGATAAAGCTGGAGGACGTACTCGCGTTCCAGGCACGCCGTGAGCGCAGAGCCGAGGGACGACGCCGAATCGCGGACATAGCCGCCACCGCCGACCTTCCGTACTTATGCTTACTGTTCGTGGCCACGGTATTCATCGACACGAACGTTCTGTTCCCGTTCTCCGTCATGGATCTCATGCTCGCCCTCAGGTCCGCGCCGATCTAGCCTGAGCGGTTCCGGTCGCCGAATATCCCTTTAGTACTTCTGTCGAGGCGGCGACGCTCCGCTCCGCCGCAGCCCAGCCCCGCACGGGCCGAGCTGCGGCCCTGGGGGGCCGACTCAGCGCGGCGGACCGGGCTAGATGTGCCGTAGACGGGCCAGATACCGTCTACCGGATGATAGCCAGGACTCGATCACGGACTTGGCGGACCCTCGAGTTTGTCGGCCTTCGCCCTCCGCGCGTCAGCAGCCGCCTTCGGGTTAAGCAGGCGGTACAGATCATCGAATCGCTCGCTGAGTTCGGATCGCTTGAAGTCGAGTACCTTCACGTCCGGGACCCTGGCACCCTGATAGTTGTAGACGACGACAGCCGCACCGTTCGTCGTGACGTAGTACGCGGGCATAACCCACAAGGCGTAGCTCCTTGCCTGCCCTTTGCCCGCATCGGGAGGCTGGTCAGAACCCTTGACCTCCACTAGAACCAAGGGAACGCCATCCTCAACCGACCGATGCTCATCCGCGAAGTAGACCAGGTCGGCCTCAACCGTCTTATGGGTAACGCCCTCCCACATTACGAACCGGAATCCGGCGGCCTCATGCTCATCGCTGTAGCCGAGGCTGTGGAACAGAGGACTGGCGAAGAACATCTCGACTTCACGCTCAGAATCAAGATGGACTGACATCACGTGCTCGAACCACTCCGGCGATGGCCTGGGGTCCGGCCGGGAGTCATCTGGCGGTGGCAGCACCGGCAGGCTGAGCACTATCCAGTCATGAAGCCCGGCTTCGCTCACCGTAGGCTGAGCGCGGATGCTCTGGTCTTCCAAAAGCTTGGTGACACGGTCCTTGCGCTGGACCGTCCAGGCATCGAAGCCAAACAATTCACGCAGAGTGCTACAGAGCACCCGCCGCGAACCTTTTTGGCTAACTTCGATCGATCGCCGGATGCCTGCAACCACATCTACCGGATCTCTCGTTTTTGCCACGGTTATCCCCTCCGCTCCCTACCCGACAGAATGCACCCGGCAGAACGCCAACGCCAGCCAGATCTCCACTCCCGGGGTCGAAAATGCCTCCGGCGGAGACCTCGGGCTCCAGGATGGACGCCGGAAAGGCTTTGAGGTCTTCGGCGTCTGGGGTGGAGGCCTGCCCATCCCGTCGCCATCGGCCCAGGGCAAAGCCGAGCAGAACAAGCACCCCGGAGGGTAGGCCGAGCGTGACGAGACGACCAGCCGGGCGAAGTCCGCGCGGTGTCGCGCTTGGCCTTATATATGGCGCGCCCCTAGGGCCAGCTCTACAGTGGCCCCAGGACGCTCGGGTCAAACGGGGGTGAATCGATGGGAATCGATAGGGTGACGTCAGATCGAGCAGCAAGTCAGAGGCCCTGGAGCGCTACCAAAACGGGCAACTCGACACCCTGAAAAGGAAGCGGTCTGAAGTCCACGTCACTTCCACACCTTGGTGGTCGAGACCTCAAAGGGAGCGGTCTGTCAGACCGTTCCCGTCACTTGCCAGGTGGTCGGAGGAGAATGATCACCGCACATCACTCAGGACACGCCGTACCGATTCGGTCCTCCATGCCGCCTGATAGTCGCGGCTGAATCTCCGAGTCAAGGCCGGGCCAGTACACATGTCAACCTTGAGCAGTGATCTGCCCGGAAGAAATTGGCCCCTGTCAGGCGGGTGGGGGAAGGGAGAGGTCACCTTTCTGGCCTTCGTTGCGATCCGGAATTATGCTTGTGTCGTACTCAGGCCACTCGCGACTGGATGCTTCTATGGCAAAGGAGAAAAAATGCCTCCACGGGCGAGGATTCGGCACGGCATTACGCTCTTCGCGCTCGACGAGGAAGTACTGCGCATGTTCCAGAATATTTTTATAAGTGTATCCCCATTCCTCCATATACAATTCCCCATCGATATATCTACGCTCGACATACAGCGCAGCGGTATCTAGCATCGCCAGAGCCATATTTGCCAGATCGTAATGCTCTGGCTTTTCGCGAAACAATCTTTTGGCATCCTCTACTGAGTTTACCTCTCGAAACATTATTCGCCTACCATGCTGAAGCTCTACGTCAAGAAGGCGCTCATGAATCCTAAGAAAAAGATCGCGCTGGTCTTTGACTACTCGCTCTCGCCACGCATATAGGCTAAATATGAATGCTCCGCATGAAATTAATATCGAGAGGATCGGAACAAGAATCATTTAGACTCCCGCAGGCTAAATGCAGCTAGTGATGTCAAGTCTACATCTCGTAAGGATGAGGACTGAAGGTTTGCCAGGCAATCAGTATGGCGTGGAGCTATGACTCGCGGACCCCAGTTACCACCTGACTGAGCGCTTCCACAGAATCCCCTTCCTGAGCGATGCCGCTGTTCCCGCCGGGCAGCGTGACGACGCTCTCCGCATCGTCAGGGAGCTTGAGGCCGTAGCCGCCGACAGCGCCTCGACGACGGTGAGGCACCACCTCGCTTACGCCCGGGCGGTGCTGGCCGACGAGGAGGACGCCGGGGGCCCGACCGGGACGACTCTGCGTTAAGGGTCCTCGGCCGCAAGCAACTGATTAGCTCGACTACACTTAATATAAGTATATTCGAGCTAACGAGGCAGTACTGGAGGACCAGATGCTGAGCAAGCCGATCGATGTCTTCGACCGTGACGCGGAGTGGGCCGACCTGGCCGATTTCGTGTCTTCGCCACTGCCCGGACTGCGGATTGCCGTGGTCTACGGCAGGCGCAGGCAGGGCAAGTCCTACCTGCTGCGTCGGCTCGCAGATGCGGTAGGCGGGCTGTATCACCTGGCGACCGAGCAGGCGGAGCCGGTATCGCTGCAGCGATTCGGTGACTCGCTCGCGACATGGGCGGGGTTGTCGGCAGGCTCGTTCGGGTTCCGCGACTGGGAACGAGCGCTGCAGACGGCCACCGAGGTACTGGCCGCGCGTACCCGTCCGGCGGCTTCTCCTGGCGCGCCCGGGCTGCTGGTGCTCGATGAGTTCCCTTACCTGTGCCAGGAGACTCCTGGGCTGCCGTCCATCGTCCAGTCCCTGTACGACAGCCAGGGACCGGGGGCGGAGGCAAGGCCGCTTCGCCTGATCCTGTGCGGATCGGCGATCTCGGTCATGGCTGACCTGCTGTCCGGGACCAAGGCGCTGCGCGGCAGGGCCGCGCTCGAACTGCGAGTCCGGCCGTTCGGCTACCGGGACGCGCGAGAGTACTGGGGAATCGGAACTCCGGCCGCGGCCTTCGCGCACAACGCCATTGTCGGCGGCACGCCCGGCTACCGCGAGCTCGTCCCTGCCCCGGTCGTTCCAGCGGATCCCCGGCAGCTCGGCAGCTGGCTCGCGCGCAACGTCCTGCGCCCGTCCATGCCGCTATTCGACGAGGCGCGCCGAGTCGTCCATGAGGACCCGCGCATCCGCGACACCGCCACCTACAGTTCGGTTCTGGCGGCGGTCGCCGCCGGGGAATCGTCGCCGACGAAGATCGGCGGACTGCTCGGCCGCCCGGCGACCTCGCTGGCGCACCAGCTGACCACGCTGGCTGCCGCCGGATTCATCGACCGCAGCCACGACCTGCTCCTAGACAGGCGGCCCGTGGTCACGGTCGCCGACCCGATGGTGCGGTTCCATCAACTGGTTATCGAGCCGTACCTGGCCGACCTGGAGGCCGGCCAGGCGTCCCAGGTCTGGGCCGAAGCGGCGCACACCGTTGAGTCCAAAATTTACGGGCCGCACTTCGAGGCGGTCGCCGCAGAGTGGACCGCCCGCTACGCAGCCGCGGAGAAGGGCCTTGCCGTCGGCCCAGTCGGACAGACTGTCATCGCCTGCCGCGAGCACAAGACCAGCCACGAGATCGACGTCCTGGCGCTAGTCCGCGGTACGCGGCCGCGGACCCCTGGTGCTCCGATTGCGTTCATCGGCGAGGCCAAGCACCGCGATCGTAGGCCCGGCCCGGCTGAGTTCCGCAGGCTCCAGCACCTCCGCGAGCTGCTCACGGCGGCGGGGCATGATGCGTCCGACGCCGTGCTCGGCCTCTTCAGCGCGACAGGCTTCACCGAGGAACTCCGAGCCGAAGCCGCCGGCCGCCCAGAGGGGCTCCTCCTTGCCTCGCTAGAGACGCTCTACGGCCAGCCGACGTAGCTGATCCGCGACCTCGGGTTAGTGAGGCGTCAGAAAACCCCAGCTGGAGGTCAGCGCCCGGCGCCCGCCGCGAGCAGTCCGACGGCCTCGGCCAGGCCGCTGGCGCCGGCCAGGCCGCGGTCGTGCAGCGGCCGGGGGTCAAAGCCGTAGGCGCGTCGGTGCGCAGGGTACGCAGGATGGTGCTGCCGCCGCTGCTGACGGCGATGACGTCAATGACCGCCTGCTCGTCCATGCCCAGCCGGGATACCAGGCGGATAAGGTCGACCGCGTAGTTGAGGTTGGACATGGTCATGGCGTTGTTAAGGAGCTTGGTGACCTGCCCGCTGCCCGAGGGACCCATGTAGGCGACGGTGCGGGAAACGCGCCGAACACAGGCCCGCACTTCTCGTACGCCTTGCGGTCACCGCCGGCCATCGTGGTCAGGGTGCGGGCCCGGGCCCCGGCGCCGCCGCCGCTGACCGGGGCGTCGAGGTAAGCGACCCCCTTCTCCGCCAGATGCTCGGCAATCTCGCGGTTCTCCCCCGGGTGCCCCGGGGATCTGCCCCGCCTGACACCAAAATCTGGCAGGCTCAGGAGGACGGAGGTTACGTGGACGAGGTCAACGTTGCGGTGATAGCTCCGATACTGGGGCGGGATTTGTCGTTCGTGAGTGATGTCGACTCCCGGGTCCGGGTCTTTGACGCTAACTTCGCCGCTCCGGGCTACCGCGCGGGATCAGGCGGTCCCGCTGCGCCGGGCTCCGGCCCGCTGGCGGACATCCTCGCTCAGGCCGAGGTGCTGCTGGTCGGCTACCCGGTCCCCGAGGGCCTCGCGGCCCGCTCCCCGCGCCTGGCATGGGCGCATCACACCCAGGCCGGGGTTTCCAACCTGGCCGGGACCGACTTGTGGGCCTCAGAGGTCACCTTGACCAGCAGCCGCGGCGTGATGGCGGCCACGGCCATCGCCGAGTACGCCCTGGCCGCGGCGGCGCACTTCGCCCGGGGCCTGCACGAGGCCGCCCGCCAGAAGGCCGCCGGCCAGTTCACCCGCGAGGGTTACCAGATGCTCACCCTGCGCGGGGCGACGATGGGAGTCATCGGCCTGGGCGGCATCGGCCAGGAGGTGGCCCGGCTGTCGCGCGCGGCCGGGATGCGGGTCATCGGCACCCGTCGCTCGGTCACCGCCCCGCTGACCGGTGTCGACGGTGCGGACGTGGTGCTGCCGGCTGACCGGATCCTGCAGGTGGCCGCCGACAGCGACTTCCTTGTCGTCTGCTCCCAGCTGACCGCTGAGACCCGCGGGTTCATCAGCGAGCGGGTCTTCGCGGCGATGAAACCGAGCGCGGTGCTCATCAACGTCGCCCGGGGTGAGGAGGTCGACGAGGACGCCCTCGTCGATGCAGTCACCACGGGGCGGATCCGCGGTGCGGTCCTCGATGTCTATGACGGTGAGCTCGCCGGCCGACCCCCGCGACCGGAGCTCACCGGACTACCCCAGATCCTGCTGACACCGCATATCTCCGCCAGCGGTGACACCAACGTGGCCGAGCCCCTCCGGGGGCTCTTCGCCAACAACCTCCGGCGGTACCTGGACGGCCAGCCCCTCCTCAACGTGGTCGACCGCGCCCGCGGGTACTAGCCATCCCCTGCCGCCGCCGTCAGATCAGCCCTGGCTTGCGAGTGTTCCTTCTGTACCAGCGGCAGCCCCAACGCGGACCTCGACGATCTCAGGCCCGTCCAGCAGGTCGTGCCCAACCATTCAGTTTTCCCAACGTATAACCGTCAGAAGCAATTGATTTACCGCAGACAAGGCTGCCTCGATACTGGAATCCCCGCCCACCCGCGCTGACCAGAGGTGACCGAGTGACCACCGGCTCCGCCGACCCGAAGCTGATTGAAGAGATCGAAGCCCAGGTGAACGTCTGGCTTGCCGCCAGAAAGCCCGTCCACCCGTCGGCGAAGCGGCTGGCCAACGTGCTCAAGGACCCACGTGGCCTGGAGTTCACCGTCGGCTTCGTCGACCGGGTCATCCGCTCCGAGGACATCAATGTCGCGGCTCGGGCGCTGCGGGAACTCGTCTCGATCACCCCGGCGTTCCTGCCGTGGCGGCAGAAGGCCGCACTCCGGGCAGGCGCCGTACTGTCGCTCGTCGCCCCGTGGCTGGTCATCCCGGTCGCACGGAAGGTGCTTCGCAGGATGGTCGCCCATCTTCTGATCGATGCCACCGACAGCAAGCTTCACGCCGCGATCGCCCGCATCCGCGATCGCGGCGTGAAGCTCAACATCAACCTTCTGGGCGAAGCGGTTCTCGGCGAAGCCGAGGCCAACCGTCGCCTTGAGGGGACAAAGAAGCTCCTTGCCCGTCCCGATGTCGACTACGTCTCGCTCAAAGTATCCTCAACGGTCGCGCCCCACTCTCCGTGGGCGTATGACCAAGCTGTCGCGCACGTCATCGAGCAACTCCTGCCGCTCTACCAGTACGCCGCGGCCCAGGCCGCCCAGGGGCGGCGGAAGTTCATCAACCTCGACATGGAGGAGTATCAGGACCTCGACACCACCATCGATGTCTTCATGAAGATTCTTGATCGCGACGAGTTCTCGGGTCTCGAGGCGGGCATCGTGCTACAGGCATACCTCCCCGATGCGCTCGGCGCGATGATGAGGCTTCAGGAGTGGAGCGCTGCCCGCCGCGCCAGGGGCGGCGCCGCGGTAAAGGTCCGGTTGGTCAAGGGCGCCAACTTGCCCATGGAACGCGTTCAGTCCTCGCTCTATGGCTGGCCGCTCGCCACCTGGGGTAGCAAGCAGGATTCCGACACCTCGTATAAGAAGGTGCTCAACTACGCGCTGACGCCGGAGCGAACCGCGAATATTCGTCTTGGTGTCGCTGGCCACAACCTCTTTGACGTGGCATACGCATGGATTCTCGCCGGAAAGCGCGGCGTGCGGGACAACATTGAGTTCGAGATGCTCCTCGGCATGGCCGAAGACCATGCCGAGGCTGTCCGGGAGACTGTGGGCGGTCTGCGCCTCTACGTTCCTGTTGTTCATCCGAAGGACTTCGACGTCGCCATCGCCTACCTCGTACGTCGCCTTGAAGAGGGCGCGAGCCGGGAGAACTTCATGTCCGCGGCCTTCGACATCCGTGAGGACAAGTCCCTCTACCGCCGCGAGAAGGAGCGCTTCCTCGCCGCGCTGGCGGGTGTGGACGATACCGTCCCGGCCCCCAACCGCACGCAGGACCGCCGTCAGCCGCTCACCGACGGCGCGCAGGCCGGTGGATCCGGTCGATTCCGCAACACTCCCGACACCGATCCGTCGCTCGCGGGGAACCGCGCGTGGGGCAAGGAGATCATCAGCAAAATCGCGACCTCCACCCTGGGCAGCCAGCTTGCCGTTGAGCACACCGTGACCTCAGTGGCGGCGGTGGAATCCATCCTCCAGACCGCCCGGGCAGCGGGCAGCGCCTGGGGCGCCAGGCCTGCCTCGGAGCGCGCCGCGATCCTGCGCGCTGCGGCCGTCGAGTTCGAAAAGCATCGGGCTGAGTTCCTGGAGGTTGCGGGCAGCGAGTGCGGCAAGACCCTCGACCAGAGCGACCCAGAGGTCTCGGAAGCGATCGACTTCCTGAACTACTACGCCGAGCTTGCAGAGAGTCTCGACTCTGTCGACGGTGCCACCCACGTCCCCGTAAAGCTAACGCTGGTGACCCCGCCATGGAACTTCCCCCTAGCCATCCCGGCCGGCGGCATGGCCGCGGCTCTCGCGGCCGGCTCGGCGGTCGTGATCAAGCCGGCCCCCCAGGCGAAGCGCTGCGGCTCGCTGCTCGTCGAGACGCTGTGGGCCGCCGGCGTGCCCAAGGACGCGCTGCAGCTGGCGCATGTACCGGAGGATGAGGTC
>Ga0210386_10002832_pt1 | contig 14705 bp, 12 predicted proteins | sample IncBWH32OmetaG_FD_160091 | JGI IMG/M metagenome (GOLD analysis project Ga0210386, IMG submission 160091) | Forest soil microbial communities from Barre Woods Harvard Forest LTER site, Petersham, Massachusetts, United States - Inc-BW-H-32-O ... | reverse complement strand
ATAGCTACGAGGCCATCCTCGCCGCCTGCACGGAGGCATGGCTGTTCCTCGTCACTGATCTGGCGCGCATCGAATCAATCGCACATCGTGCTTGGGCATGCGTCAATCTTTGAGTCGCCTGGTATAACAGCACGCTGTCTGAGGCGAGGCCGGCGCGCGCGTCACCCGAGCTGAGGGTGCTTTCGCTTCGTTCATCATCTCCGAACGCGAAAGTTCAGACGGATCAGGCGGCCGCGACGCGCGACCCGATGGATGATCCGAGAACGTCCGAGCCAGCTGCGTGGCAGCCGAGACCGCCCACCGCGGACGCTACTCCCGGCCTCTCGCCCCTATCTCGCACCGGCACAGGCGACGGGCGATGCCGAACAACGGACTGCCCTATCGTGCTTGGTCGCCTCGCTCGCGAGAATATCGCTGATTAGGGCCGGCTAGTTTCCCGGCGCCTTCCAGCCCTTGGTCCACCACTTCACCGGCTTTGCGTCACGCGATTTGGGCGGACGCCCCCGACGACGGGGCTCCTGGACCGCACCCAGCCCGAGCTCCGCCTGCTCGGCAATCGGCGCCTTGCGCGGACGCCCGCGCGGCCGTGGCGGAGGGGCGGATTCGGTCGTGCTCAGCACGATCTTGCGCGGACGACCACGCTTGCGCGGTGCGATTGGCTCAGCACCTTCCACCACCACCTTGCGTGGCCGGCCTCGCTTGCGCGGCACGACAACTGGCGCAGCATCTGCCACAATGGATGCGGCATCATCGCCCACGGGCACGGCCGCTTCCACCTCAGGGATACGCACCTTCGGGGGCCGGCCGCGCCGCCTGGGAAGCCCATCCGGCCCCAGCTTCGCCGCCTGACGCGCCTCCAGGACCCTGCGCAGCTCCTGTTCCAGCTTCTCGCGACCGACCCGTTCGACCGCCAGCTCGGTCCGTAGCGCCTGCGCCTCACTCAGCGCGGCATCCCGTTCCGACTCGACACGACGGATCGCCTGCAACCCCTCATCCTTGGCAAGGCGCTCATGCGCCAGCTTGGTGCGCAGATCCCGAATCGCGTTTTGCGTGTCACTCAAGGCGCGCTCGGCGCGTTCCACGGCGATCGCTTGCGAGCGAATCGTCTGGCGCGCGCCTTCGAGTTGACTGTGCGCGGACGGTCCAAGGCCGGCGGCAGCCTCGGTCGGATGCGTCCGGCGCACCGTGGTCACCTGCACTTCACCGTCTTTCACGAAGCGGCGTGGCGGCCGATGCAGGGACAGGCGGTCGGCCGACGGTGCCGCCGGCGCAACGTGCTCCGTGGGACCAGGCGCTGGCGTTTGACCGTCAAGACCAAGGGCGTGCCGCATCTGCGCCTCCGTTGCACGGAGACGCGCATCGTCGATTGTTTCAGTCATTTTCCTTGTCTTAACCCGGCTCACACGGCCATTGGTTCACATGAATTCTACAAGTATCAGGCCGCGCGCGAATAAAGCGCGTGTGCCGTCGTATGTGTCAACCCACCTGATGGCCACTTGATGTCGCGATATCACGCAATCGCGCAATCCACATCTCCAAGCTGCAACGGCCCATCCGATTTATCGCATAGTATTGAGTGGGAATCCGCATCTCCGCTCCGGCATGACAGAACCAGTCTTGTAGTCACAGGAACGTTAACATTGCGCTGATACTCTCCGCGGGAGACGGTTTCATTTGCATCGAAGCGATCACCCACCGGTATTCCACCGTCCTCACGCGCGCGGATGCGCCTTGCGCCAGACCTCCATCAACCGGTCCTGATCCACCGCCGTGTAACGTTGTGTCGTCGACAGGCTGGCATGGCCCAGCAGGTCTTGGATCGAGCGCAGGTCGGCCCCGCCCGCCAGCAGATGCGTCGCGAAGGAATGCCTCAGCGCGTGCGGCGTGGCGTGCTCGGGCAGCCCGTTCAGACGGCGGAAGTCGCGCAACACCTTCTGTGCCACCGCGGGATCCAGCCGCTTGCCGCGCGCACCCAGGAATAACGGACTGGCCGGCGCGTGGTCGGGATGCAACCGCAGCCAATCGGCAATCGCGGTCCGCACCGCCGTCAGCACTGGCACGATGCGTTCCTTCGACCCCTTGCCCACCACCCGCAGCGGTGCGTCACTGCCCGGCAACGGGGCGTCGCGCACGTTCAACGCCAGCGCCTCGGCAATCCGCAGGCCGCAACCATACAGCAGGGTAAACAGCGCCGCGTCGCGCGCCTGCAGTGCCGCCGTATCCGCCATCTCGGCGATCTCATCGGTCACCTGCCGCGCCTGCTCCGGCGCCAGCGCGCGCGGCAGCGGTTTCCGCCCGCGCGGTGCGCTGATCAGCTTCAGCGCCGGGTTGTCCACGCCATGGCGTCGACCGAGGAACCGGAAGAAGCTGCGCACCGCCGACAAATGCCGGGCGCGCGTCGCGTTCGACGCCCCGCCTTCCGCCTCATGTGCCAGCCATGCGCGCAGATCCACCCCGCGCAGTCCGACCAGGTGCTCAAGGCCGACCTCGCCCCCCAGATGATGCGTGAGAAACCCCAGAAACCGCGCCAAGTCTGCACCATACGCCTCGACCGTCAGCGGTGCGGCGCGACGTTCACGGGCCAGCCATTCGAGGAAGGCCTGCCGGGCTTCCTCGCCCGTCATCTTCAGCGCCCCAGCGCCGCCGCGACGGCGCGGCCCAGAAACGCCAGCGCACCGGTGCCCTGCGCGGGATCGAGCGCGCGCGGCTCACGGCTGGCCAACGCCAACAACGCTGGAGGCCCATGGCCAGGCAGTCGCACCAACGCATCGTGCCGTGCCAGACGTGCGGCTTCCGCATGCAGCAACGCGGCATCAGATGGCGCGTCCCGGAACACCACGTCGCGCCCATCCAGCAGCCGCGCGACCGTGCGAGCCGGCAGCAGATGGCAGCCGGGCGCACCGCTCTCGGCGCAGACGGTCACGGCGTCGATCCCCAGCAGGCCCGGCAGTTCCGTGCTGATGCACTCCGCCGGATCGCCGCCACGCAACAGCGCCAGCACCGCGGCCTGCACCCGCTCGGCCATCCCGGCGGCGGCGCGGCCCGCGTCGACCAGCGCGGCGGCGTGCGCTCGCGCCGCCCGCACCATCGCCGCCATATGGTCGGCCAACACCTCGCCATGCACCCGCCGTGGTGGCGCCAGCAATCGGTACAACTCGGGATGTTCGGCCAGCCAAGCTGGATTGGCCCGCAGAAAGGCGGCGACCAGGTCGCTCCCGGCCGCCTCGGGCAGCGGCCGGGCCTCACTCACGCAATCTGCTGACCGGTCTTCGCCCAGTCGGCGAGGAACGCGGCCAGGCCCTTGTCGGTCAGCGGATGGTTGAATAGCTGCCGTAACACCGCCGGCGGCAGCGTGGCCACATGTGCGCCCAGCTTCGCCGCAGTGACCACATGGATCGGGTGCCGCACCGAGGCCACCAGCACCTCGGTCTTGAACGCGTAATTGCGGTAGATCTGCACGATGTCGGCGATCAGCCCCATCCCGTCCTGGCCGATGTCATCCAGCCGGCCCACGAACGGTGAGATGAACGACGCCCCCGCCTTCGCCGCCAGCAACGCCTGCACCGCCGAGAAGCACAGCGTCACGTTCACCGTCGCGCCATCGTCGGCCAGATGACGGCATGCGCGCAGCCCGTCCGGCGTCAACGGCACCTTCACGGCGATGTTCTTGGCGATGCGGCGCAGCACCTTCGCCTCCGCCATCATACCCTCATATTCGGTGGCGGCGACTTCGGCGCTGACCGGGCCCGGCACCAGCGCGCAGATCTCGGCGATCACCTCGGCGATTCGCCGGCCGGATTTCGCGATCAGCGATGGATTCGTGGTGACGCCGTCGAGCAGGCCCGACGACGCCAAGGCCTTGATTTCCGCCGTATCGGCGGTGTCGACGAAGAATTTCATCCGCTCCACCTCGTCTTCCGCCCTGCCTGGACATCAGGCGTGTTCCTGGGCGCATCATAGAACATGGGCAGCCCGGACCGAAAGCAATCGTCGCATCGCATGCCCGTGTTGCTGCCCTATCCGTTTCCCGGCCCGTTCGACTATCGCGTGCCGCCGGAGCTGGAGGTGCATCCGGGTGACGTGGTGTTGGTCCCGCTGAACCGCCGCGAGGCAGTCGGCGTGGTGTGGGATGGTCGCGCCGACCGGTCGGTGCCCGACCATAAGCTGAAGCCGCTGATCGCCGTACTCGACACGCCCCCGATGCGCCAGGAGCTGCGCCAGTTCGTCGACTGGCTGGCGTCCTATACCCTGGCCCCGCCGGGTGAGGTCATGGCCATGGCATTGCGCGTGGTGACCGCGGACAATGCGCGCGCGCCGCTCGGGTGGCAGGCGGCCGCCGACGCCCCGATGGTACGTTTGACCCCGGCCCGCCAAAGCGCACTTGCCGTGCTGGCCGACGGCACCGCGCACACCACCACCGAACTTGCGCGCCTCGCCGGGGTCAGCTCCGGCGTGGTCCGCGGCATGGCCCAAGCGGGACTGCTGGTGCCCGCCCATCTGCCCACGCGCGCACCCTTCGAACGGCCCGATCCCGCGCATCCCGGCCCCGCCCTGTCGTCGGAGCAACAGGACGCGTCCGAAACAGTACGCGACGCCGTCACCGCGAAAGCCTTTTCGGTCACCCTGCTCGACGGCGTCACCGGCTCCGGCAAGACCGAGGTCTACTTCGAAGCCATCGCCGCCTGCCTGCGCGCCGGCCGCCAGGCGCTGGTGCTGCTGCCGGAGATCGCTCTGTCCTCGCAATGGCTGGAACGATTCGCCGCCCGCTTCGGCGTCGCACCGGCGGTGTGGCATTCCGATCTGAGCTCGCGCACGCGCCGCATCACCTGGCGCGCCGTCGCCGCCGGCGAAGCACCGGTCGTGGTTGGCGCTCGCTCCGCGCTGTTCCTGCCGTTTCCCGATCTCGGCCTCGTCGTCGTCGACGAGGAACACGAGACCGCCTTCAAGCAGGAAGAAGGTGTCGTCTATCACGCGCGCGACATGGCGGTGGTGCGCGCGCGATTCTGTTCCGCCCCCGCTGTGCTGGTCTCCGCCACGCCCAGTTTGGAAACCGTCGCCAACGTCGAGGCCGGCCGCTACCAGCGCATCAGTCTGCCAACCCGGCACGGTGGCGCAACGTTACCCACAGTCACCGCGATCGACCTGCGCGAAACCCCACCCGAGCGCGGTCAGTTCCTCGCCCCACCACTGATCGCCGCCGTGCAGGAGACGCTGGCCCGCAGTGAGCAGGCGATGCTGTTCCTCAACCGGCGCGGCTACGCGCCGCTGACGCTGTGTCGGCATTGCGGGCATCGCATGGCGTGCCCGAACTGTACGGCTTGGCTGGTGGAACATCGCGGGCGCCGGCTGCTGCAATGTCATCACTGTGGCCACGCCATCACGATCCCCGAGGCATGCCCCGCCTGCGGTGCCGCGCACAGCCTGACGCCGGTGGGGCCGGGGGTGGAACGAATCACCGAGGAAGCCGCGGCCCGCTTCCCCGACGTGCGCCGCCTGGTCATGGCAAGCGACACTATACCCGGCCCGGACGCCGCGGCTGCCGCCGCGCACGCGATCGAAGCGCGCGAGGTCGATCTGATCATCGGCACCCAGATCGTCGCCAAGGGCTGGCACTTCCCGCACTTGACCCTGGTCGGTGTCGTCGATGCCGATCTCGGTCTGGCCGGTGGCGACCTGCGTGCCGCCGAACGCACGGTGCAGTTGCTGCACCAGGTCGCCGGCCGCGCCGGCCGCGCTGAAGCCCCCGGCCAGGTCATGCTGCAGACCTTCACACCAGAGCATCCGGTGATGCAGGCGCTGATCGCGGGCGACCTTGAAGCCTTCATGGCGCGCGAAGCCGCGCAACGCCGGCCCGGGCATTGGCCGCCATATGGACGGCTCGCCGCATTGATTGTCAGCGCCGATCATGCCGAGGTCGCGGATCGCCTGGCACGAGATCTGGGCCGCGCCGCGCCATCAGGCGACGGCATCACGGTGTTGGGTCCCGCCCCTGCTCCGCTCAGCATTCTGCGCGGCCGCCATCGCCGTCGTCTGCTGCTGAAGACCCGGCGCGAGATCGCGGTGCAGCCAATCCTGTGCGATTGGCTCACCCGCGTGACCGTATCCCGTGGCGCCCGGATCGACGTGGATGTCGATCCGGTATCGTTTCTTTAGATCTTCCGGTACGTCAATACCGCTGTCATCGCGCGGCGCACCGCGACGACAGTTGTATCAACATCAAATCACCCCGTCCGCCCGTAACGCCGCAATCTCACCCGCCCCGATCCCCAACCACCCGCCATAGACCTCGTCATTCTGCGCCCCGACCGCCGGGCTCGGCACCGTCGCGACCTTCTCCGCCCCATGCAGCCGCAGCGGCGTCGTCGGTACCACAATCTCCCCCAGCTCCGGATGCACAATCCGCTCCAACATCCCGCGCGCATGCATATGCGGATCGTTCATCACCTCCGGCGCCGTGCGCACCGGCGCGCACGGAATGCGATGAAGCCGCGTCGCCGCGAACACCTCCGCCTTCGACAGAGAACTGGTCCACGCGATCACCACCGCCTCGGTCGCCTCCATGTTCGTCGCGCGGTCACGCATGCTGGCAAAGCGCGGATCGCCCTTCAGGTCCTCACGCCCCATCGCCGTCAGCAGTTTCTGCCAATGCCCCTCGGTCACGACATGGATCGCCACATGTCCATCCGAGGTCGGAAATACATTGTACGGCGCAGACGACAATCCCGCCTGCCGGTTCCCGGTGCGCGGTGGCACCTTGCCGGTGCGATGATAGTACTCGTAGCTGGACGCGAGCGTGGAATACACCGCCTCCTGCATCGCCACTTCAACCAACTGCCCCTGCCCGGTGTGCGCGCGCTGGAACAGCGCCGTCATCACCGCGCCGTACAGATGAATGCCGCCCATGTAATCCACCAGTGTCGGCCCCGCCTTGGTCGGCGGTCCATCGGGCTGACCCGTCACACTCATGATCCCCGACGCCGCCTGGATCGTCAGGTCCATCGCCAGCGTGTCGCGATCCGGTCCGCTGATGCCGAACCCGGTCCCCGTCGCATAGACCAGCCGCGGATTGACCGCGCACATCGCCTCATACCCCACCCCCAGCTCATCCATCGTGCCGGGTGAGAAATTCTCCAGCAGGACATCGGCCCGCCGCACCATCTCCCGCAGCAGCGCCCGCCCCCGTTCCGCTTTCAGATTGAGCGTGATCGCCCGCTTGTTGGAGTTCAGCATTGCGAACGCCAATCGCGTGCCAGACCCGCTGGGATTGCGTCGCAACGGCTCGCCCGACGGCGGCTCGATCTTGATCACGTTCGCCCCGGCACGCGCCATCAGCAGCGTGGCATACGGCCCCTGATAAATCTGCCCGAAATCCAGCACGGTGATGCCAGCAAGCGGTGTCGTCGGCAATGGTGGGACATTCTCGGTCATGTCAGCCCGTTCATGTATGCGTTACGAAACGAAAGTGAAGCTCAACCAAACCCCATAATCGCGCCCAATACCAGCGCACACCCCCCGTCATTACGAGAAGCGAAACGACGAAGAGCAATCTCGGGCCAGGTGCGCACGATCATCGAGATCGCCACGTCGCTCCGCTCCTCGCGATGACACCGCTGTCTACCACACCCTTCAATGCCTCACCGACCGCATCGATGGCCGGCCCCCAATCATCTGTTCGCACCTGCCGGAACAGCCGCGTATTCGGATACCAGGGCGTATCGGTCCGCTCGCGCAGCCATCGCCAGCACGCCGCATGCCGATTGAGGATCCATACCGGCATGCCCAGCGCCCCCGCGACATGCACCACCGACGTATCCACACCAATCACCAGATCCAGCGCCGCCACCAGCGCCGCCGTATCCGCGAAGTCCGTCAGCTCCTCCGTCCAGTCATGCATCACCATGCCCGCCGGCGGCGTGCGGGCTTGTTCCCCCGCCGCATCCTTCTGCAACGATACCAGGCTCACCCCAGGGATATCAGCCAATGGCGCATACCGCTCCAACGCAAACGACCGACGCCGATCCATCTCGGCGGCGATCTGATTGAAGCTGCGGGGATTCCCCGCCCACACCAGGCCAACCTTCACACCCGGCAACGCCGCCAGCCGCGCGCGCCATGCCTCCGTCGCCGCCGGATCGGCATGCAGATACGGCACCGAAGCCGGAACAGTCTCCATCCGCGTACCGAACGCCAGCGGCAGACTCAGCAGCGGACAATGCAGGTCGAACGGCCCCGTCGCTTCGCCCTGCGCGACAACCCGCGCCACGCCCGGCAGCCCCGTCAGCAACCGTTTCAGCTCCGGCTGCGTCTCGATCACCACGCGCGCGCCCAGCGCGGCGACCATCGGCGCATAGCGGCAGAACTGAAGCGTATCGCCGAACCCCTGCTCAGCATGCAGCAGGATCGTCGCGCCGGGGGCGAAATCCTGCCCGAGCCACAGCGGCTCGACATAATCGCGCGACGCCATCAGGCGATGCCGCCATTCGAACTCACGCCAACCCTGCTCGAAGTCACCCAGCGCCAGTCGACACAGCGCACCGTTCCAGTGCGCATCGACATGCTCGGCATCGGCTGCCAGCACGGCATCGTAACAGACCACCGCCTCCGGATGGCGGTTGACGATTTGCATGACATTGCCGGTGTTGACCCGTGCCTCGCGCGCACCGGGATCCAGCGCCAACGCGCACCCGTAGCTGGCAAGCGCGTCGTCGTACCGCGACAGGGCGCGCAGCGCGTTGCCTCGGTTGTTCCAGGCCTCCACATACGCGGGCCGCATTGTCACGGCACGGTCGTAGCTGGCCAGCGCCTCCTCGGGACGCGCCAGCTCCAGCAGCGCATTGCCTTGCGTGTACCACACGACGGCATCATCCAGCCCCAGCGCGACCGCGCGCGCGTAGCTCTCCACCGCGGCTTCGTGCGCACCGAGCGCATGCAGCGCATTGCCGCGGTTCGCATAGGTGCGCGCAGCCGCCCAGACCTTGAGCGCTTGGTCGTAGCAGTCGACCGCCTCGGCCGGGCGCCCCAACGCCTCGAGCGTCACACCGCGATTGGTCAGCGCCAGCGCATCAGTGGGCCGCAGCGCCAGCGCACGATCATAGCTCTCAAGCGCCGCCGGCTGGCGGCCAAGCGCCTGCAGCGCGTCGCCCCGCCGCACCCAGGTATCGACATGATCGGCACGCAACGCCAGCGCGTGATCGCAGGTTTCCAGTGCCTCGGCATACCGGGACAGGGCCATCAGGACCCCGGCCTTGTTCGTGTGAGCCGCTGCGAGATCAGGTGCGTGGCGCACGGCCTCCTCATGACTCGCCAGCGCCGCGTCCAACCGCCCCAGCGCATGCAGGACCGAGCCCTGATTGGTGTAAGCTGCCGCCGAAGGCACCAGCGCCAGCGACCGGACGATGAAGTCCAACGCCTCCGCATGACGGCCGGCCTGATGCAGCAAGACCCCCAGCAGATGCAACGCATCGACATGCCCCGGCTGATCGCCGAGCATGGCGCGATAGAGCTGCTCCGCACCGGGCAGGTCGCCGGCGTGGTGACGCGCGAACGCATCGGCGAAGGGATCGTCCATTCCGTCAGGGTGACGCGTGCAAGGACCCGGTCAAGACCGTCGCACGACATCCAGCCGGCCCTGCGCTAAGACCTCCTGCGTGACGCCTCCGAACACGGTTCGCCGCCGGACACTGTTAACCGGCCTGCCAGCTACGCTGGCGGTGCCCAACCTGCCAGTCCGCAAGCCCCCAGTCAGCAACCCCATCGCGCACCTGGCCCGCGCGCCCACGCCTGCATGCTCCCTGACGATGGGCCAGAGCACCAGCGCCCTGACGCTCGACCCGACGCATGGCGGCTTCACCCTGTTCCCCGGTGGCGAGCCACTCGCACTATGCCTCTACGATGGCCTGCTCGGGGTCGACGCCAATATGCGCCTGATCCCCCAACTCGCCCGCGCCTACGCGATGTCACCGAACCCGATGACCTGCGCGCTGACGCTCCGCCCGCGCGTGCTGTTCCACGACGGCACGCCGCTCGACGCCGCCGCGGTGACGCTCCACCTCAAGCGTCTCATGAGCCCCCAGCGCAACTCCAGCAACCGGCAGCTCTGGGACAAGCTCGCCGCCGTCGAGGCGCCGAACACCGACACCATCATCATCCGCACCAACGTACCGTTCCCGCAATTGCCTCGCGCGCTGGCACACCCCTCCGGTGTCCTGGTCTCCGCCGCCGCCATCACCAGCTTCGGCGACGACCATATCGCCGCCCATCGAGTCGGCGCCGGCCCGTATCGTCTCACCAGCTTCGCCCCCGCCCCGGACGTCGTGCTGGAACCGTTCGAGGCCTACTGGGCGGGCCGGCCGCCCCTCGCGCACCTGCGCTTCACGACCATCTCTCCATGCCACCGGCGATGACGATGGCGCTTTCGCCGGCGACGATGCCTCGCTCCGCCTGGCCGCGCCGCGCCAGAACGCGGTGCAGGTGATCGACGCCGTCCCCGCCGGCCGCGTCGGGGAGTTGCAGCAGGACATGGCGGTGAACGTGGACGCGGTCCCCGGCCTGCGCATGACCGGTTTCGCCATCAACATGACCCGGGCCCCGCTGGCTGACCCACGCGTGCGCCGGGCGCTGAACCTCGCGGTCTCGCTGCCGCCGCTCATCGACCAGGCGTTCTCCGGCTATGCCCGCGTGCCTGACTCGCCGCTCGCCTTCGCCACCGATGGCTACGCCGCGGTCGGTCAGCTCGCCTACGATCCCGCCGCCGCCGCGGCCCTGCTGGCCCAGGCCGGCTACGGACCCGGCAAGCACCTGCCGTTGACCCTGGTCGCCTCCGCCCAACAATCCGCCGCCGACGCGCTGTTGGTCGACCTCGTCGCCGGCGCGCTATGGTAGCTCCCGATCTCCGTCATCGTCCGCAAGATCGCCGGGCGCGCCTATTGGGACGCGCTGCGCCAGGCCCCGGGCCGGGCTACGCTGGGACCTGGCACTGTTCGGCTTCCAGCCGGACAACGGCTCCGGCCTGCATCACCTCGCCGCGCTGTTCCGCTCCAACCGCGATCCCACGACCATTCCCGACGCCTGGAATATCGGCCATTACCACAATCCCGACGGCGATCGCCTGTGGGACACCGCCGCCAACATGTCGGCCTACGACAGCGCGATGCGCGCCGCCCAGGCACTGATCTGGCACGACGCACCGTACACCTGGCTGTCGGTCCCCGAGATTATTTCGGCGACGCGCACCGACGTCGCCGGCGTCGAGGTCTCCCCCACCGGCACCACACTGCTGCGCCACGCAGCCGCCTGAGCCGCGTCACCCGCCCGCCAGCACCAACGTGACCGCGCCCCCCGCCAGCGCCACCAACGGGTTCAGCTCCGTGAACGACAGCAATCCCGCCGACACCACGGTGACGGCATACGCCACCCAGCCATGCTCGGTGCCACGCAGCAGCGTCAGGCCGGTGGCGAAGGTCAGCCCGATCGCGATCGGTGCCAGCGCCCGCTCCACATGCAGCCGCCACGCTGCCCCTCCGGCGCGATGCCACACCCGCGCGACGGCGTAGACCAGCACGCAGGTCGGTCCGAACATCGCCAGCACCGCCACGGCCGCGCCTGCCAGGCCGGCGACCTTCTGCCCGATCAGCACCACGATCAGCGATCCCGGCCCTGGCGCGGCACGCGAGATGGCGAAGAACGCCAGGAACTCCGGCGCGGTCAACCAGTGATAGCGGTCGACGGTGATGCGCTGCATGTCCGGGATCACGCCGGCCCCGCCGCCGAACGCCAGCAGCGAAAGCCCCCCGAACAGCAGCGCGAGCCGCAGTAGCACCGGCACCATCAGGCGCGCCCGCGCCAGAGGCTCAGTCCCAGGCTGACCGGCAACATCACCAGCAGCACCTTCAGCAGCGAGATTTGCAGCACGGCGATACCGACAGTGGTCGCCAGTGTCACCATCCCCGCCGCGATGCCCCGCAGATTGCGTCGCGCCAGGCGCACGCCAGTGGCGAGATTCAGTCCGATCGCCACGGCCCCCATCCCGGCCAGCATCGGCGCGACCCAGCCGTACCCCGGCGCGCCTTGCACCCGCAGATACATCCCCCCTGCCAGCAGGATCAGCGCCACGGGCAGCAGCATCAGCCCGGCCAGCGTCGCCAGCGCCCCCGGCACACCGCGCAATTGCGCGCCGATGAACACCGCCAGGTTCACGTTGGTGGCGCCAGGCACCAGCTGGCTGAGCGCGTAGCCGGTGAGGAACTGGGGGTCATCCATCCAGCCGCGCCGCTGCACCACCTCACGCCGGATCCACGCCGCGAGGCCGCCGCCGAAGCTCATCATACCGATGGAGAGGAAGCCGAGGAACAGCGCGACGAGCGTCGCAGGCTGGGTTGGGGGCGTGGCACTTGGGGGAGGCGAAGAGGCTGGATCAGGAGGCAGTGCCATAGGGCCATTGAAGCCCGTTCCCTTGCCGCGGCATAGCGGGCCGCCGTGATCCAGTCTCACGTTGCATGGGGAATTGCCCCACGACGCCGGTGCTATGGCACCAACGCAAAACGACCTGGATTGCGCCGATCCCGACCATCGCTATCTTTCCAGCACGTCCAACCATGCCGTTACCGCGCTCCACCGCAAGCTCGATGAGCTGGGCCGCGCGACGTGGGTTGCGCTGACGAGAGAGCGGCGTGGGATTGCCACACGGCCCGCTGATGGTGCTTGGCCGTGGTGTCGCCCTCAAGGGCTGCGCTGCGCGCATCGGCAAGCCAACTGCGACCCTTGACCGCGACACCGCGGCCAGCAGATCGCTGTGATGCCATTATGACGAATGGTTGGCACCCGAAGGATTATCGTTGACTGCCGAGACCCTCAGGGGGGCGCTTATGTGGCTACCCAATCGCGCGGCGTCACCGTTGTCCCCCGCTCTCTGGCGGCTGGGCATACGACGTCGGTGGCTGTTGCGTGTGCGCCCGCGGCTTGGTTTAGCTACAGAAAAGAATCAACCACCATATCAGGTGCATCGTGTTCTCCCTTCAAACGCCAATCCCCTGTGATCCCGGCGGTGGAGGCCGGGGCCCGGAGGGATCGCAGGCGCTCCGATCACTCGACGTCGTCTGCCGGTGGCCGCAGTTTCCGACCAGGGCGGTTAACTTTCCAACGGTCAATCGCTGCCTCTTAGGAACGCTAGCGGCCGATCGTGGCGCGAGCGTTTCCAAAGCGCGCCAGAACCTGCTTCGTCGTCACACAGACACACTGCATCGCATCGATATCATACATACTCCGGGGAAGGAGCGGTGTATAGACGACAGTCATGCCGGCGAGAGAATGCTGCGTCTGAGCAACGGCGCGGGTCAATTCCGCATGGTTCCTCACAACTAGGAATGTGCGCTGGGACCACGCGTCGAACTTCTCAACTGCATCGCGCATCGGCGAAGATCGCCGCCAACACTCACACGCAAAGTGAATGGCTGGTTTCGGGAAATCAGTGGCAATTATCAACAGCCAGGATGGGGTGAAACCAGAAATCCAACCTGATCCCCAAGCCCAATTTGACAGCCCGCACCCACCCCTCATCGTATCTCCCACACCACCTGCCCAACCACCGTGCGGGAGAAACGCCGATGTCCGACACCACCCTGCCCTTCACCCGCGCCGAATACGCCGCCCGGCTGGCGAAGACCCGCGCCGCCATGGCTCGCACCGGCATCGACCTGCTGATCGTCAGCGACCCATCCAACATGTCCTGGCTCACCGGCTACGACGGCTGGTCGTTCTACGTGCACCAATGCGTGCTGGTGCCGCCCGACGGCGAGCCGTTCTGGTACGGCCGTGGCCAGGACGCCAACGGTGCCAGGCGCACCGCCTACCTCGCGCACAACCATATCATTCCCTATCCGGACCATTATGTGCAGTCCACCCAACGCCATCCGATGGACCTGCTGGCGCACATCATCGCCGACCACGACTGGGACCGCACGCGCATCGGCGTGGAGATGGACAACTACTGGTTCAGCGCCGCCGCCTACGCGTCATTGCAAACCCATCTGCCGCAGGCGCGCTTCGCCGACGCCACCGCGCTGGTGAACTGGCAGCGTGCGGTGAAGAGCGCGCAGGAACTGGAGTACATGCGTCGCGCCGCCCGCATCGTGGAGGCCATGCACACGCGCATCGTGCAGAAGGCCGAGCCCGGCATCCGCAAATGCGATCTGGTCGCCGAGATCTACGACGCCGCCATCCGTGGCGTTGATGGTTTCGGCGGCGACTATCCCGCCGTTGTGCCGCTGTTGCCCTCAGGCGCTGATGCCAGCGCGCCACACCTCACCTGGAACGATCAGCCGCTGCGCGTGAACGAGGGCACATTCTTCGAGATCGCCGGCTGCTATCGCCGCTATCACTGCCCGCTGTCGCGCACGCTGTTCCTGGGCACGCCGCCCGCCGCGTTCGTCGATGCCGAGAAGGCCGTGCTGGAAGGTATGGACGCCGGCCTCGCCGCCGCGAAACCCGGCAACACCTGCGAAGACATCGCCAACGCCTTCTTCGCCGTGCTGCGCCGGCATGGGATCGAGAAGGACAGCCGCACCGGCTACTCGATCGGTCTGAGCTACCCGCCTGATTGGGGTGAACGCACCATGAGCCTGCGCCCGGGTGACAGAACCGAACTGCGACCGGGCATGACCTTTCATTTCATGCCTGGGCTGTGGCTGGACGACATGGGTCTCGAGATC
>Ga0210386_10002830_pt1 | contig 14718 bp, 12 predicted proteins | sample IncBWH32OmetaG_FD_160091 | JGI IMG/M metagenome (GOLD analysis project Ga0210386, IMG submission 160091) | Forest soil microbial communities from Barre Woods Harvard Forest LTER site, Petersham, Massachusetts, United States - Inc-BW-H-32-O ... | reverse complement strand
TTGCCCGTAGGATTAGGGGAAGAATCTTTTTTCCGAGGGTTTTTACAATCCGCCCTTTCCGAGACATTTAACCCACTCACAGGAATCATCCTCTCCTCGCTATTGTTTGGTGCCGCCCACATCCCCAATGCACAAGGGTTGGAAAAAGCAGAAAGATGGCGCTACTATACTTTTAGCCTCCCCTTAATCACTGGTATTGGAGCTTACTGCGGATGGCTAACGAACAAAAACCACTCCCTGCAAGAAAGCGTAGCGCTCCATACTTGGTATGATTTTATCATTTTTTCAATCAGCGCCCTTGCGACTGAAACTGCCGCCACAGGGCGTCCAGGATTTGCTTTCGCAGTCCCCTTTTAACCTTGCCCTGCAAGAAAAATTTTCCTATAGGGTCTTCATCTAAAGGCCCTATTTTGAATCTGAATCGAAGTTTCAAGCCGCTAGCAGTATAACTGGAATCAAGGTATTATGAATCCCAAGATCCAGGGCTATAAACATGGAAACGCCACTTCACACACTTTTACAAAAAAAATTTCACCTCGCCGCCTTTCGCCCCGGGCAACTTGAAATAATCGAGGCGCTGCTAGAAAAAAACTGCCTCCTTTGCATCCAGCCGACAGGCTATGGCAAATCCCTTCTTTACCAATTGACCTCTTGTCTTCTAGGAGGAACCACTTTGGTAGTCTCTCCTCTTTTAGCCCTCATCCGCGATCAAATAAATCAACTCACGAATCGATTTCAAATCACAGCCGCCTCCATCAATAGCGATCAGACGGAAGAAGAAAATGAGGCCGCTCAAAGAGAAGCTCTTGCGGGTCGTATTCAAATCCTTTTTGTTTCTCCCGAACAATTGGATCATCTAGAACGGCTTCAATTTTTGCTTCAGCTTTCCATTACTTTATTCGTAATCGATGAAGCGCATTGCATCTCCACTTGGGGCCATGATTTCCGTCCCAGCTACCGCCATATTTTACAATTCAGCCAAGCGCTAAAACAAAAAAATCCAAAGTTAAAAATTTTAGGATTAACTGCGACAGCTGATGAACGAGTGGAACAAGACATTGCCAAACAACTTTCCTCCATTCAACATTCGGTCCATGTGTGGCGTGAAAAAATGGATCGGCCAAATCTCCATCTGTCTATTTTACCTGCAGCAGGAACTGCCGCCAAGCTGGCAATTTGTCAAACTCTGTTATCCAAGCTTACAGGCCATGGCCTAATCTATTGTGCAACTAGAGAAAATACAGAGCTTGTAGCCGACTTTTTGCAAGAGCAGAAAGTGTCTATCATTGCCTACCACGCAGGTCTAGAATCGGAAGAAAAGAGAAACATCCAATCGGCATTCGCAGAAAACACCTATCGCGTGATCGCTGCAACGACTGCCCTCGGAATGGGAATCGATAAAAAAGATTTACGCTTCATCATCCATTTTGATATTCCCGGTTCCATCACTGCCTATTATCAAGAAGTTGGCCGCTCTGGACGAGATGGTTTACCAGCAAAGGGTATCTTGCTCTACGATCCAGCAGATCAAAAAATACAAACTTATTTTATTGATTCTGCTCTTCCCAAAAAAGAGGATTTTCAGGCGGCTCTGACCGTCATCCGAGATTCTTCTGAACCTTTAAATCTCACGTCCATTAAGCGGCTCACAGGCCTTCATCCAACAAGAACAACCCTAGTTTTAGCAGAACTTCTCGATCAACAAGCCATCAAAAAAGAGCTAATAAAAAAGACGCAAGCATACTCTCTTCTGGATGAACAAAAACCTCTCGATCTCAGTCGCTATACCACACAGCATTTGATCCGAAGCGAAGAGCTCTCCAAAATGGTTTTTTATGCGGAACAAACAACGGATTGCCGTATGAAACTGCTCCGCTGCGCATTAGGCGATCCCACCTCCGCCTCTTGCAATCGATGCGACGCCTGTCAAAAGAGCTCCTTCAACTCTATCCCAGATTCTACTATAGCCACAGATTGGCTTAAAAAGCGCCCTGTCCTTATCCCTGAAATGAAAATCCAAAAAGTCTCTTCTGGTTTCAGCCTGTTTGACGGCAAAATCCGCACGGAGCCTTTTATTCGTTTTATGAAAAAACGAGCGATAACAGAAGAAATGGATGATGAAATTCTACAGATTTTACTGCACAAAACAAAAGATTTGATCGGTACAATTGGAGCCATTGCGCCTCTTCCTTCTAACACCTGGAAAGCGCAGCAAAATTTTGCTAAAAAATTAGCCGCTCACCTTCAAGCGCCCCTTCTTTCTGATTTACTAACTTGGGAAACTCTTCCGGACAAACGGCAAGGAGAATTACTCAATAACGATCAAAGACACTATAACGTGCATAAAAAAATGCGCGCCTTTTTGCAACACCCTCTTCCTGCAAACAAAATACTTCTTTTATTTGATGATTACTTAGGCTCAGGAGCTACTATAAAAGAGGCGGCTCGCTGTCTGCGCACTGTCACGCAGGCCCCGCTTATGCCCCTTACCATTGCACAAATCAAATGGCATCTTGGGAAACCAGGTTTTATCTAAAAATGCTTTATAAAAAAAAGGCACATCGATTGATGTGCCATCATAGGAAATTTAGTCTGACCGGCTTTTTAAGCTGATGCAGGCTCGGCCTCAAGGACGATATCCTCAAAGCAAATAGTAGTCCTTTTTAGATCAGTTGGCAATACAGCCTCTTTTCTCCATTCCCAAACGCGATCTCCTACCCACCTACCTAGTGATTCTGAATCGCAACTCAACCAAAGGGCCGAGCTCATTGCAAATAAAAGAAACACAATATTCGCCACACCACCTGTCAATACAAAACCTGCCACAAAGGCCGTTATACTCAAAGCTGAGATAAGAATAAAACAAACATATTTCACTTGCATTCTATAATTATGCTCAAAAACTATTTTGAGGATTTTTTCTTTTTTATCTACGTCTTGTACATCTTTCAGCGCTTTCAACAAATCAGCTTTCTCGTCGATACCCAGATTTTCCCTTAACTCAGAAAGGCCAGAAGAGCCGACCCATCTCTTCATTTGGTTTAAATTTGAGATCGCGTCTCTAAAATTGTTATACATCCCATTAATTTCTAGATTCGAATCGCCCTTCACTCCATTGATGAATTGTTTTGCCGTAGCAAGGCCGTGAATTCCATATAGCCCAAGAAACGCGTTCAGCGCAATTCCAGCACCTGAAGCAACCAATCCTGCGATAGCCGCCGGTAGCACAGCCGCTGCAATTGGCAGCTTGGCAATCGTTGCCACTAGAGAAGCTGGAGCCACCGTGAGCAACCCGGCTGCAAAACCGGTATGCAGTCCATAAGCAACGCCGCTTTCTAAATCTTTATCTTCATAAGCTTGTGAAAGATTAACTACGTCTTGTTGCATAACCTTCACGCCCGCATAAAACGTAATCAAAGAGCGAAGAATAGAGAGATTCAAAAAGCAAATAGAAACTCGAGACGCGAGCGATAACAACGCTGGATGCACATAGGCTGTAACGTTATAAAAAATAGATAAAGAGTCATTGGCTACCCGAATAGAACCCCTTATATCTGCAACTACGGCCCTCAATGGTAGCATTTTTTCATTGATTTTTGCAGCAGCCCCTGAGAGTTCCGTTGAGAAACGCCCCGCCTTACGGGCCATATTTGTGGCCGCCTCATCCAACGCGGCAGTCCACCAGTCAACAGACTGACACACGCTTTCACCAGATGGAAGATAAGCATTCATAAGAAAACCTTATTTATTTTTAATTTAATTATAACATAAATACAAAATTAAACTAAACAAATAACAACAAAAAACACTTTAAATTAAAATATTTTTATTTAAAATTCCGACAGTAATAAGAACTTAATCATAAGTCCTTATTAATCAATAAGAAACAAAAAAGTAGGAATAATTTCGATGTTCCACATTCGAGCTTGAAATGAGTAATACGTCCTTTCAATAAACCAATATGGAGAACCATTCACTTCAACCTAGCCATATCCAAAAAATCTGATAAGCATTGAGAGCGGGGGGGTTATTTATCTTATTCATATATTTTAACAACAATCGACTTTTGCCCGCTGGGCGCCCATTCTCCGTCCAATTGTCATCAACACAGACAAGAGCCCCTTTTTTTAGCGAAGGAAGAATCGTAATGAATTCAAAAAAATGATGTTCTTGACTCTCCCAAAGCTGCTGCGGATTATTTCTTGGCGCATCGAAACTATCCAAATATAGTAAGTCAATTTTTTTATCTTCACTTTGAAATTTCTCGTTGAGTTTTTTTAGATAAAGAATACTATCGCCACAAGTAATAGAAGATTTATTTGACATCTTACTTTTACAGAAATTTATAGATTCTTCAGAAATATCGACAGTATAAAAAGAACCTCCATATTCATTGATATATGCATCAAAAAGCAAGCTGCTCATTCCATCCCCTTCATAATTATCCTCTTTTCTGGCACAACCTGTTTCTACAATCACTGGATTATCAATAGTTCTTAGATATTGAAAAACATAATCAAATCCGCATGCCCTGATTGACAGTCTATTTCTCACTTCATTGTAAAATTTCATAACACACCTACATTACATATCTTTTTATTAAAAATATAAATAAAACATCAACATAATATGTAAATATTATTACAATAAAATACAAGAAAATAGTTTTATCCTAAATAAAAGAGACCAAACTAAGATTAGATTTTTTAGTTACAAGCTCACTTCAAATATTCTTGACAGCTTTAGAGTGCAAGAATACGCATGTTTCATATGTCAGGATTTCAAAGGACACCGCCCTTTGACAGGGTATGGGATAAAAGTCCCATGGGAAGCCAATCCTCAAATCATGAACGGAATCACATCGATGGACATAGCAAAACATAAAATAGTAATGACGAGTAAAGAAAGTGCAAACATTTTACGAGCCCAACGAAAATCGTTTGCAACACTAAACCCTCGAATGGATAAGATAAGCCAGGCAAGACCTAATAGAACTGCCGTGATCAAATAGAGTTTTCCTGTTAATCCAAATAGAGTTGGCATTAATGAGACCGCCATGAAAGCGATCACGTACACCAATATGTGAATTTTGGTAATGAAATTCCCACTTTTAACAGGTAAAACAGGAATGGATGCGGCTGCATATTCTTGCGATCGATACATAGCGATCGAAAAAAAATGGGGCATTTGCCAAAGGACTAAAATCACGAATACAAGAATTGCGCCCATATCAAATCGATTGCTTGCAGCGCAATATCCAACCACAGGAGGAACTGCTCCCGCAATGCTACCCACAAGAGTTGCATACGAAGTATGGTATTTCCAAAAGCTATACAAAACCACGTACACGAAAAAACCAAATAGAGCAATGCCTGCAGCTAAAAAATTTGTATAAAGAGCTAAAAAGACAAATCCTAGACACCCTAATAAAATAGCAAACACACAGGCTTGTTTTGCTGAAATGGTTCCTTTGACAAGAGCTCTATTTTTGGTTCTCGCCATCTTACTATCAGCTTCTCGATCAATGTAATTGTTAAATACGCAAGCTGAAGCAATTACAAAAAAAAGACCAATTGCCGTGGCTAAAAACAATCGATAATCAATTGTTCCTCTCGACGCTAAAATAAATGCGCTAGCAGTCGTAATCAAGTTGCCTGCAATAATCCCAGGCTTAGTCAATAAATAATACGTTTTAATCAAAATAAACTACCTTAACATCATGTTGTAATTTAAATGATGCATAATCCAAATAGAACCAACTACGAGGATCAATACGATCAATACCATAAAAACAAAAATCACCAAATTCCAACGAGGTTTTGGCTCTCGCGTGAGATTGAAAAATAAAACTAACTGGACAAGCGCTTGAGCGACTGCCATAAAAGAAACACCGATATCCAACGCAAGTCCCGATAAAAGATGCGTAACTGTAATAAAATAGGCGCCTAATACCAAAATGACCGAAACCAAAAACCCAATCAGATACGATTTAAAAGTTCCATATTCCACTGCTTGTGGCGGCTCATCTTTTAGCTCGTGAGGTTCCATTTATTTCACTCCAATCAAGTAGACAATCGTAAATGTAAAAATCCATATGAGGTAGATAAACTGCCAATAAATTCTAAAGCAAGTCAATCTTCTTAAAATGGCTGCTGAAAAGCCACAACGCCATAATTGCGCTAGAAAGAAGGGCAAGAAAAACAATCCAGCAACAATATGGAGTCCATGAGTGCCTATCAAAGTAAAATAAGCAGATAAAAAGGCGCTTGTCTGCCAATTGTGGCCATCGGCCGTTAAACGATTAAATTCAAAAAACTCCATTCCTAAAAAAATAAGCCCTAATACAAAAGTCACAAAAAACCAAAAGATGACTTTTGTAGTCTCTCGTTTAGGCACGCCCAACATAGCGATCCCGCAAGTAAAGCTGCTAGCCAATAAAAGCAAAGTTTCAGTCAATACAAAAGGAAGATGAACAATGTCTCGAATGCCAGGGCCCCCAAAAGTGCCTCCTTGCAAGACAACATAGGTTGCAAAAAAGGTGGCAAACATCACAGCGTCGGTCATGAGATAGACCCAAAAACCAAAAATAGTAGTTGAAGAAACATCGTGATGTGTATCTGGAAATTGTTGTTTCATTAAACAAATCTTTTGTTTTTAAGGGTTTGTTCTTCTATTTTTTTTACTTCTGCAGCAGAGATGTAAAAGTCTGTATGCTGATCGAACAGGCGGAGAAGGATGCATACAACAATCCCTACGAAAGAAATCGCGGCGAGCCACATCATGTACCAAATAAGTCCAAAACTAAAAGTAAAGCTCAAAACCCCGATATAAAAACCTAATGGGGTATTTTTGGGCATATGAATCTCTTTATACTCTCCATGCAAAGGGATGCCTGTTTGTTTTTGATCCCAAAATGCATCGCGATCTTTCACTTCAGGAATAAAAGCGAAATTATATACCGGCGGCGGCGATGAAGTGGTCCACTCCAAAGTTCTTCCATTCCAAGGATCACCGGTAAGATCTCTGTTTTTGTTCCGTTCTTTGAAACTGACAAGCAATTGCAATACTTGAAATCCAATGCCGCAAAAAATGATTATGGCACCGATAGCAGCCACAACAAATAAAGGGGCCCATCCCGTGGATGCTTCATAATGATCCATACGTCTAGTCGCCCCCATCAATCCAAGAGCATACAAAGGCAGAGCGGTCAATAAAAAACCGAACATCCAACAAAACCAAGCATATTCTCCGAGTTTTTCATTCAGCTTGAATCCAAAAATTTTGGGAAACCAATAAACATAGCCAGCAATGAGTCCAAATAGCACGCCGCCGACAACCATCGAATGAAAATGCGCAATCAGAAATAGGCTGCCGTGCACCTGAAAATCGACAGGCGCAACGCCCATTAATACACCGGTCATCCCACCAATCGTAAAAATAAAAACGAAACCCAAAAACCATAAAATGGGATTGGTTAAATGGACTTTTCCTTTATACATCGTAAACAACCAATTAAAGACTTTGACTCCCGTGGGAACTGCGATGATCATCGTCATAAAACCAAAAAACGTATTGACATTTGGGCCTGCCCCCATTGTAAAAAAATGATGTAGCCATACAAGAAAAGATAAAATCGTAATGGAAATCAAAGCCCATACCATGGAAACATACCCAAAAAGACGTTTTTCTGAAAAAGTAGCCACAACTTCAGAAAATACTCCAAATGCAGGTAAAATAAGAATATACACTTCTGGATGACCCCAAGCCCAAATCAAATTCACATACATCATCGCACTGCCGCCAAAATCAGAAGTAAAAAAATGCATTCCCAAAAGACGATCCAAGGAAAGCATTGCAAGCGTTGCAGTTAAAATCGGGAAAGCAAATACAATCAAGATAACAGAATTAAAAACTGACCACACAAATAATGGCATTTTCATTAACGTCATGCCTGGACATCGCATTTTAAAAATCGTAACCAAAAAGTTAATGCCAGTCAGTAAAGAACCTATTCCTGAAATTTGCAAACTCCAGATCCAATAATCGATTCCGACGCCCGGATTATATTCCAGTCCTGAAAGAGGCGGATAACCTACCCATCCAGCTCCAGAAAATTCTCCGATCATAAGCGATACCATAAGCAAGGACGCTCCTACCGCAAACAGCCAAAAACTCAAATTATTGAGAAAAGGAAATGCCACATCACGCGCGCCGATTTGCAAGGGAACGATGATGTTCATCAAAGCCGCAACGGCTCCCATCGCCACAAAAAAGATCATTGTCGTTCCATGCGCTGTAAAAAGCTGTTGATAGTGAGAGGATGTCAAATATCCAAAAGAATCTCCTACAGATAATACCTGCTGTGCACGCATCATGAGAGCATCGACCACTCCCTTAAAAAGCATCAAGACAGTGACGACCAAATACATCACACCGATTTTTTTATGATCGACGGAAGTCAGCCACTCGGTCCAAAGCCAGGTCCATAATTTATAGTAGGTTAATACGGCCACCAAAATAATGCTGCCAAAGATAATCGAAATACCCACAGAGGCTTCGATCGCATCATGTTTAAATGCCTCAAGAGTCAATCTCCCAAAAATATCGCTATATTCGATTGCAGCTAATCGCACCTTAATATGTTGGAAAAACATGATTCATTCCTTTTTCTTTATGCGCCGGCATTGGCATCACGTATTTCATCACGATCCAATCAAATAGACCTTCCTCTCCTAATTGATAAATAGCAGGCACATTATAAGAGCTAGGTTTTGCTAATTCTCGATAGGACTGGAAGTTCAAAGGATCAGGCGAATTCTGTGCAGAAGCCACCCACTCTTCAAAATCTTCAAGAGAACTCGACTGAGCAACGAAAGTCATACCCGAAAAACCATCTCCGCTAATATTTGCAGACAAGCCCCGATAGCTACCTATACCATCTGCGATCAAATGAAGTTGTGATTTCATACCGGACATAGCATATATTTGTCCTCCCAAATCAGGGATCCAAAAAGAATTCATGGGAGCATCGGATGTGATTTCAAAAGCAATCGGCGTTTTTTCAGGAAACTGAATAAAATTAACAGTCGCTATATTTTGCTCCGGATAAATAAATAGCCATTTCCATTGCAACGCGACCACTTGGATTCGAAGTGGTTTTGTATCAGAGACAATCGGTTTGAAAGGATCTAATGCATGAGATCCTTTCCAAGTCATCACGCCCAGAATGATCACAATAATACAAGGAACTCCCCACCAAATTATTTCAGCGATTGTGCTATGGTTCCATTCCGGATCGTAATCCGTGTGTTTCTTGCTGACTTCATATTTCCACACAACAAACCAGGCTAAGATAAAAACAGGAATAACGATGATCAACATCAAATAAATAGATAAAACAAGTAAATTGCTTTGTTTTTGTCCGATCATTCCTTCTGGAGAAAGTACGGCGATATTTTCGATGTTCAGAACCACTAATCCAATAAAAACCGCGCTCAAAAGAATCAGAAGAAAAAATGCAAATTTAACGAGTTTGTTCATCTTTCAAAGAATCCTGTAAATCCTTTTTTGTACACGAAATGAACAAGTGTTGTCTAGTATATATTTTTTTATTTAAAAGTCGGATAATACCGGTGAAGATCGACAAAATGGCCAAAAATTAACTATTTTTAATAGCTCAAATTATTAAACAATAAAGAGTTACAGAAAACACCCCTATTTTCAGCCAAAATTGGATGAAATAACCCCCATAAAATATCCAAAATTGGCTATAATGATGATATGAAACGATTACTTGAAAACGAATTAAACCGCTGGAAAGCGGCCCCTCTTCGCATGCCAATGCTTATTCGAGGAGCTAGACAAGTAGGCAAAAGCTTCACTATTGAAAAATTTGGGGAAGAAAATTTTGCACAAACCGTTACCATTAACTTTGAGCTAAAACCTACTTTAAAAGAATGTTTCCGAGATCTTGATCCAAAAAAAATTATTCGAGACATTGAATTGGCTTTAAAGGTTCAGATCCATCCTGGAAGCACCCTGCTTTTTTTAGACGAAATTCAATTTTGTCCTGAGGCTATTACATCACTCAGATATTTTAAAGAACTAATGGAAGAGCTTCACGTTATAGCAGCTGGATCTCTATTAGAGTTTTCCTTAGTAGACAAAAACATTTCTTTTCCTGTAGGTCGAGTGCAATCTATTTACATGCGTCCGCTTTCCTTTTTAGAATTCCTAAAAGTAATGGAAGAAAATCCACTAATCCAATTTATCGAAGAATTCGAATGGACAACGAAAATTGGACAGGCTACTCATGAACGGCTTATGGAATTAATAAAAATTTATTTTTTTACAGGAGGAATGCCGGGAGCAATTGCAAAATATCAAGCCACTGATTCTTTACAAGACTGTCAAAACTATTTAATGACTCTGATTAATTTATATCATGCAGATATGAGTAAATATGCCACTAAAACTCAATATCGCTATTTACAAATTTTATTTGACCGCGCACCAGAATCTGTGGGACTTCGATTTAAATACGCATTTATTGACTCTGATGCAAAATCCCGCGATTTGCAAACAGCCCTTGATCAATTAACTTGGGCCGGGCTTCTTAATCCCATTTTAGCAACTTCTGCCGGAGGCATGCCGCTTCAATCTCAAATTAAATCAAAAGTTCAAAAACTACTCTACCTTGATATAGGAATGCTGCAAACAGCTTTAAAAGTAGATCCTTTATTATTTTTTCGAGAAGATCTCACGTTGATTCATTCTGGCGCTTTGGCAGAACAATTCGTAGGCCAAGAACTGATTGCTTATGCAAATCCTTACGATCGAATGCAGCTTTATTTTTGGAAGCGAGAAAAAAAAGGCAGTGCAGCAGAAGTCGATTACATAGTACAACTCGGTTCCTATATTATCCCAATTGAAGTCAAAGCTGGATCTACAGGAAAACTTCGATCTATGAACGTTTTTCTAGAAGAAAAAAAATCCCCGTTTGGAATTCGGATCTGTAGTGCAATGCCAAACAAATCTCATCCGATTATAACACTCCCCTTTTATCTCATGAGTCAATTACAAAGGCTTTGCAGTCCAGGGTCTTTTAATTAAAAAAAATTGCTCCCTTATCTTTAGAGAACAATCCGTTGATCTGATCACATTCATATTTAACATAAGGCATTCTTCATCGATAATTGTCCATGAGCTTGCGTCCACTCCGACAAAAATCTCTCTGAAAAACCTTCGACTATAGGATGATCTGCGACTAATTTGTAATATAAGTCTGGCTTAATCGTAATACCTGCAACACCCAAAGTCGCGCAATAAACAACATGATCTAACTGTCTTAAAGAGGCCACAAGAATTTTGGTGGAAGAGTTATTCACTCGTACGATCTCTGCCATAGTTTTTAAGGTTGTAAACGCATCTCCAGCATCTCCCATATGACTAAAATAGGGAGACATATAAGAAACCCCATGATTAGAGGCTAACAATGCTTGAGTAGAAAATAATATACCGGTCCCTAACACAGAAACCCCAGCATGCCTTAGGTTTTTAATTGCAATCAGTCCATTGTGATTCACTGGCACTTTAACAACAATGCGAGAAGAAAATTCAAAAAGACGCATTCCTTCCTCAGTCATCTCTTCATAATGAGTAGAAGTGACTTGAACAGCAACAGGGCCGGGCTGAACCTCAAGAAGCATGGAAACAGTTGCTAATACATTTTTGGCTTTCGATAAAATACTCGGATTGGTGGTAACACCTGCTATGATACCTGTTTTTACTCCATCTGCAATCGCTTCGGAATCGATCGTATCTAACCAAATTTCCATATTTTTTTCTCCAAATGAGGGTTAAAGCAAAACAAAAAAACTAAGATTCACTCCGGATAACGCCATAGTAATCGTGAAATTTTTGAAAAAACCATCTAGGAAGCCCTCCTGTCACCACTTTTTTAGGATAATCTGTCTCAACATTTGCGACATCTTGATGCGTTACGATCCTCACGCGGCTGATCGAGATCTCTTTCCACTCTGCATCAATCTTAAAATGGGTAGGAAAAATATCCATCTGTACTGTCTTGGATCCTTCTACTATGGGGCCTGAAAGATTAGAGTCAGCCCGAATCATACATTGAAAACGACTCATATTTGCAATGTCATCAGTCAAACTGGCTTGCTCACAATAACTCAGTTTGATCTCTCTTCCATGTAAATCGAAACCAGAAAGGCTCTCTTGGACTTCATCATATACTTTTTGAGGTTCCAAAGCATCTGTAAAGATGTGAATAAAAACAGACCCTTCCAACGGAAGTTGATCGGACATCAATACTCTTTTTAATTCACCCAAGTAAAAATTCATGGGCGGTAATTTTAAGGGATGCAACGTTTTGGTTTTGTCATCATCGTAATCTCCTCCGTCGCGAATATGAAGCGCAATCGAGTAGGCATTTTCCGGAATGTTTATCAAAATATGAGGCTTAATGACCGTTAAAAGATCTCCTACTCTTTCTCTAAAAGAGGCCCAATCAGTTTCATAGTTAATATAGCTGCAGCCAAAAGTCTCTTCTTTCAAGTTTCTGGTATGAACGAAAAAAGGCAGCTGATACAGCACAGATTCCGTCTTATCTACGTACGCTAAATTTTTAATTTCTTCAGCGCTTTTTAGATGCACGATTTTTTTAAAATATTGAGCCCCAGTAAAAGTCTCTTCTTGAGAAAATTTAAAATTCTCACATCCTTTAAAGGGAAGAAAATAGACCGGAAGATCGTATTTTTCAGCTACATATTTGGTATTCAAATAAGCAACCGTTCGATCTCCCAAACGACTAGAAAGTTTGAGAATTAAAGGAAGATGAGAACCAATCGCCGAACCTTTATGCACCAATTGATCCATATGCAATCCAAAATCAATCCATTTAGCAGCCATTCCAGCCAAAGCAATAGGGATTGCAGGAAAAAAGCCAATGGTGGAAGCAGTCAAAAAAAACGTTTTTTTAAGAATTTCAACTATTTTTTCATCCACTGAGCGAGTAACTGGCCAGCGTGAGAACGTATGCTGAAAAGCCTGAACAGATAGCTTGAAAGGGGCCAAAAGGCAATCCCCATATAAATTTGGATCAGTGAGAGCAGTGATTAAATTCGTGCTATTCATCCTGTCGACGGCAAGGAAACTCGGTCCTTCAGGGCCGAGAGGAATTGCCGCTCCTCTGTGATTATATGTGTACAACCCCAGGGCTTGAATACACGGGGCGAGACGGATAATGATACCCGTTGTTTCGTTGTAGAATACGGCAGTGTTTGCTGCTGATTCCCTGAACAACACCTTCAGAAGTTTGAATGTTAAAATTCCCTGATGCACGTATGGCCACTCGACCTATGTGATGGCCTTGTTTTCTACCGGAAGGAACAGAGGCGATCACCATGTCTCCCGTTTGAAATCCATGAACCTGTTTTTTGCGGAAAAGAAACCCTCGAGGGAACCCAAACCGATCTAAGCGAGTTCTTTGATAAGAACCTCTTCTTGTTGAAATGATGGATTGAATGGGTATTTGCCAATTTTGCAAATGAGAAAAGGCGCCGGTACAAGCAGCATCTAGAGCGTGCATTTTAGGAACGCCCAAACGCTCTCGATTATACTTTGTTTGGCCCCCAGTTCCTTCTTCGCAAGGCAAAGATAGATTAGTCAAACGATCCCAAAGAGCCGATCGAGTAGAATTTACAGCAGCATCTCCTCTCAAAGAGGCCTTGGAGCAAATAGAATGAACTCTTCCGGGACAAAACTCCTTAACGGTTCGGTTGCTTTTTTTCTGGTTACACGAAACGCAAGCTAAGGTGAGATTATCAACACGGTCAGATCCACCTTGACTTTTAGGCTCAATGTGATCAATTTGCAGAGGTGTATTTTCTGCATGACAATAAGTACATTTACGGCCCCATTTTTCAAGTAAGTATTCTCTCACTTCAAAGCCAAAAAGAGTTCCTTTAGAGTATTGGATTCCTTCTATTTCTGGATTGAGAAGTTTTTGGGTGTCAAACCGAACCCTTTCGCAAGTGATCGCAGTGATAGGAGCTTTTTTTCGAAAACGGTCGATCCATGTCAGAGTCGTTTCTATACGATGCTGGAGCGAAGGCGCTAACCACTTTCGAGGCTTTAGTCGATTAGAAAAACGTTTTGGTCGATAGCGCAATTGAGAGCGCCTACGGCGTCTCATTGCGGACCTGGATAGTAAGGCATCTCGGATCTTCGATCCTCGATGGGTTAACTCAAAAAGAGATAATACAATCTGCTGATCCTTTTTTTCCCTTACAAGCGCAATACCTGTAGTTTTGCTACCTGGATCTATTTTGCAACGAACTGGTTGAAGAGTACTCTTTTCGACAGTTCGGTCTACTAATCGAACAACAAAAGGGACGATCGAATGAACACGCGCTCTTCTCCTATTTAAAAGAAGCCTAGCTCTTTTTTCAGAACAGGGCATCAGAGGTTTTTGATGTTTATCTAATACAAATACAGCCATATTACGTACCTAATAAAATGCCCTTACGGGCCTTGTAACGGAACCTTGCGGTTCTCTCCCCTCGGCAATGTTGTATACCGGCACGTGCTTTAATCCGTTTCGTACTTACCCTGTCGTTTGTCTGCAACTAAAGCTTCGAGAGGGCAGAGCTGAGGAAGCACTCTGCCGTCGGTCTTGGGCCTATATACAACGTA
>Ga0210386_10002828_pt1 | contig 14722 bp, 8 predicted proteins | sample IncBWH32OmetaG_FD_160091 | JGI IMG/M metagenome (GOLD analysis project Ga0210386, IMG submission 160091) | Forest soil microbial communities from Barre Woods Harvard Forest LTER site, Petersham, Massachusetts, United States - Inc-BW-H-32-O ... | reverse complement strand
CTGGCCGGGCTGGCCGCCGAGATCTACGCCCGCTCCCTGCGGGACGACGATAACCAGCAAGAGCCGGCCTTCGAGGACCGCAGGGTCCGGGTGGAGACTACGTTCGCCGGGGCGGGTGTCATCTCCGGGGACTTGACGCCGGAGTGCGCGGCGGTGGTGACCGCGGTGCTGGAGGCGCTGTCCGCCCCGCTGGGCGCGGAGGACACCCGGACCCGGGAGCAGCGCTATCACGATGCGCTTGAAGACGCGATGCGCCGCCTGGTCGCCTCCGGCCTGCTCCCCGAGCGGGCCGGGCAGCCGGTGAAGCTGTGGGGACACATCTCCCTGGCCGGGCTGCGCGCCCTGGACGACGGGTCGGTGCTGCAAGAGCAGTGGATCGGCGAGATGACCATCCGGTGGGCGGCCCGCCGGGCCGCCGCCTCGCAGGCCGGCAGCGACGGCGCCGCCTGGCTGGCCGGCCGGTCCGCCGGGGCGGTGGCGTGTGACGCCGCGATCATCCCGGTCGTCACCGGCCAGGTCGACCCCGCCGCCCTCGATGACCTGGTGAGCCTGTGCCTGCAGTTCGCCGGCCACGGCCCCCGCTGCGGATCACCACCGCACCCGGACCCGGCCACCCAGCCCGGCGCGACGGCCACCCAGCCCGGCGCGACGGCCGATTGGCCCGGTGCGGCAGGCCCCGCCGGCGGGCCAGACCCGGCGTGCGAGCCGGGCCCGCCCGAGGACCGGGCCGGCCCGCGGCCGCCCGCGCCGCAGGCCCTGGAGATGCTCCGCCACGCGATCATCGGCCAGGCCGTCGACCTGGTCTCCGGTCCCGGCGGCCTGGCCAGCTTCCTGCGGACCCGGCTGCTCGGCGCCCGCCTGGCCGGGCCCAGCCTGCCGCTGGACGTCGGGCACAGCGCCGAGATCCCCGCCGCGATCCGCCGCGCGGTGATCCTGCGGGACCAGCACTGCCGGTGGGCCGGCGGATACTTCCTCTAAATACACGTTAGCCGTATGGGCTAGGTACCGTTTAGTCCGTCGCTTTAGCGTCTGTGGCTGGTCCGTGGTGAGACCGGAGGCGTCGGACAGCCAAGGCCGTGGGCCTGGGGATGACGGGGACACGAAGACGGAGAAGTCGCGTAGGACGCTGGGCCTGCCCCAGATGGCGGTCGATGCGCTTGTGGCCCACAAGAAACGACAAGCTGGGAACGGCTCGCCGTGGGTGCGCAGTTGAGCGATCACGATCTTGTCTTCTCCGCTCGGATGAGCGCTCCCTTCGACGCGCCCAACGTCCGGGGCAGTCCCTACCCCGCCCGCACGTAGCCGGTCTATGCGCGGCGGCTGTGCATCATGGGCCTATAGTCCCTACCGAGCTAGCCAATCGAGGGCCGCGCTAACCGACTATGGACGGCCGTCGGCCCTGCCGACCGCACTGCCAGAGCCTGTGACCGGGGCATCGGGCCGGGAAGACTTGATGAGCCTCGCTGGTGTCTACCGCGAACTCGGCGAGTAGTCCATTCTTGAACCAGGCGAGAGCAGGGCACCGCGAGGACGTCCGGAAGCTTCTGATTTACGCGAATGAACAGCTGGGACGGGTGTGAACCATGGCTGCTGCTGAACAGGACGAGAGCATTTCCCGCTTCGAGCAAGCCTTTAGCGAAGCGGTCGGTGACACGGGCCCCGCGGCTCCTTACGCCACTACCCAGCGCCTTGCTGGCGGGTTGGGCGGAGAGAAAGCCGCGGTTGAGGCTCTGGCAGGCCAAGGTCATCAGGTGATCTGGTATAAGCCAGATATTCTTGGGACTAATCAACCCGGTATCGACGCCGTCACGATGAAAGATGGTGTCGTGTATCTTCTCGACAATAAATCGTACAACACAGAAAAAAACGTCTCCGGCGTATCGGCGCTGACCACGAACTTCGAGAGGAATCTCGATGACGTGAAGTCGAACTTGAACGACGTATTGAGTCAGAGAGACCTGAATCCAGAGCAAGACCAGGTAATTCACGCAGCGCTGGATGCGCTGGACCGCGGAGACTATGTAAAGGCCGTTACCAATGCCAACGTATTCTCCAAGTCTGGTGAGGTTCCGCAGGACGTTACCGATCGGCTTGAACAAGAACACGGGATCCAATTCATCAACCTGATGCCTAAATCCCCGCCCGTGGAGGAGCCCGCGACCGACCGGCTGCCTGCCGAAGATCCTGCGGCCGATCGCCCCTCAGCCCAAGAGCCTCCCTCCGACCGGACACCCATTGAGGAGCCGCCCGCGAGCTACCAGCCCAGCGAAGAAGCCGGGTATTCCGAGCCGACTCCGGTCTCGGAGGAGGCCACATACCACGAGCCCGCTCACAGCGGGGACTCGAGCAGTTCTTACCAGCCCAGCTCCACCTCGGCGGAGACCAGCTACCGCGACGCGGGCTATAGCTACGACCCGGTCAGCGGCTCTTACCAGCCCAGCTCCACCTCGGAAGAGGACTCTTCGGCGCATGAGGAGTCCAGCCTCAGCTCAGGGGAGGACTCGGCGAGCTCGTACGCCGAGGACCAGTCCGACAGCGGGGAGTCCGATGCCGAGGAGTCCGATTACGAAGAGCCGAGCTATGAGGACACCAGCCACGAGTCCGATCCCGTAGAGGAGGACCACTCCAGCTTTGACGAGGAAGACCGGTAGGCCCGGCCGGCCTGGGCCGGCCTGTCCCGGCGTTCCTCGGCCTTCCCCGGCCGGTCAGCCTCCGGCGGAAGCATCGGATAGTGCGGTCTGGCTCTGGGACTTGAGTCTGGCCACGGTGGCCCGCTTGCTCTTGAGACCCGTGATCGCGGCCTCGGCGTGCTGGACCTGCGCTGCTTGCTTCGTCAGGGTCTGGATCTGCGTCTGCAGCGTCTCGAGTGAATTCCGGATCCGCTGCTGCAGCGCCTCGGTGGTCGTATCGGTGGCGGACCGGACCGCGTCTTCGATCGCCGCCCTGCAATCTCGGCCGAACCGGTCAGCGTAGGCCTGCAGCAGCCGGCGAGCTTCGGCTTGCTCGGCGACCAGACGGTGGCCCTTCAGGTCCGCCAGGGTCACACCGAGCCCGAGAAGCCCGCTGATGGCGTAGAGCGGGCTCCAGCCCATGAGGCTCCGCAAGATCCCCATGCCGCCGGACAGGATCCCGCCACCGACCAGGGCGAGCTGCGGCTGGCCCTGACTGACCGGCCGGGTGGTCAGGCGGTCGCGTTCGGGGAGCGCAAGCATGGAGACCGGCGCCGACAGCTCATCCATGCCCAGGCGGGCCGCTTGCTCGCCCGCGCAGACGCGCAGGGAGTCCGCGAGGCGCCCCTGAATGGTCATTTCCACGCGCCGCAGGTACTCCTCGAGCTCGGCGGGAAACGTGAGGTGCCGTCCGCGCTGCCATGACGTGGCGATCTGATCGTCGAATGTACTGCGGAGATCGGCTATCTCATCCTGCAGCAGGCGGCTCATCTCCGTGTTCACCCTCGCGAAGTCGCGCGCAGCGAGGGACCGCCAGCCCTCGGCCGAGCTTTTCAGTTCGGCCAGTTCCTTCTGCCGCTCCTGAAGGGCTTGCAGCGGTGCTTTGTCACCGCTGAGGGTGGAGATCTGCGCACTGTACCCGGCGTCGAGCTGCTCCAGCACGCTGAGGGCGAGGCGATGACCGTTCATGACCTTGATGGCGCCCGACCGGCGGAGGACTTCATCGTCAAGACGCCTGTGCAGGTGCGGGAAGCCGCTGCGCTCACGCATGCGGTCCGCGCCGTCCTGGTCACCGCGGGAGGCTCGCTTTTCCGCCTCGAAGAACAGCGGGGTTTTGAGGCAGACGATCTCTTCCTCGGCGAACTGCGGGGCGTAGACGCGCAGCAGCTTCGTGCTCTCGTCAAGTGTGTCCCGCCAGCCCGGGAAGACGTCCGTCTTCGTCATCACCAGGATTACCTGCTGGATGCGTTGCGCCGCCTTTATGAGGAAACCGAGCTCGGGGCGGGAGATCGGCGCGGACGCGTCGAGTACGAAGATCAGGGCATCTGCGTAGGACAGCGCTTCCAGGGTTGTCGCCCCGTGCACGGCGTCCAGGCCGCCGACGCCGGGCGTATCGATGAACGACACCCCGCGCAATAGCTGCGAAGGGACACCTATCTCCACGTAGGAGACGCCCTTCTCGTTTCCCGGGTTGCTCGCGACAGAAATCCAGTCCGCCAGGGAATCCGAAGGTACGGTTACCGGCTCGGCGGACTTGCGGGTGAAAACGCGTGCCTGCGGTGAGTCGCTGTGCCTGACGACAACATAAACTCCGGTGCTGACGTCAATGTCGACAGGCAGGAGACCCTCGGCCCCGAGCAGGGCATTGACTAGGAGGCTCTTTCCCCGGCTCACTTCCGCTGCGACGACGACCGTGATCTCGCTGCCGCGCTCGACATGCTTGAGCTCCTGGGTGAGCGCGTCCACGAGATCGGGGCGGTCTTCGGCCCCGGCGACATTACGGATCTGTATGAGCGCGGTGATAAGACGTGACTCCGACGTTATCCCGTGCGATCCCTGCTGCGCTGATGCCGACGCGGCCGTATGGTCAGCGGACATTGGCTCGCTCCGCCCCTTAGCCAGTCTGCACGGTACCAGTTATCACCGCGCGCGAAGGGTTGTCAACCCGCGGGCGTCAAGGTCGCGCTTGCTCAGTGAAGGCTTGCTGGCGGTATACGTTGGTGAACGATCTTCGCAGTATCTCCGCGATGCGGGCTTCCGGCCGGGTCACGCCCAGCCCGGCCGCGTAGGAATGGGCGCGTGCGGCGCCCGACTGGGCCGCCGCCATGATGTCCGGCGTGCTCGCGTCAGGCGGCAGCCCGACTTTGCCCGCGGGTGTGGCCTGAGCCGCGACCGCGGTGAGTTCCACGGGCACCCAGTCGGGCAGGCGCACATCGTCGCGGGCACACTGCTGCAGGGCCCACAGTTCCTGGATGCCGTGCATTTCCGGCTCGGAGCGCAGCGTTTCGATCATCACGCGAGCGCGGCGGCCTGTGTCGGGATCAGTCTGGTAGGAAAGGCGCGCTACGGCATTCAACGTCTGGCCTGCCTTGATCTGGTCCGCGCAGTTCGCGAAGGTCCCGTTGATGATCTCGAGCAGCCGGGGGAGACCCGATTCCTCCAGGAGTACCGAATTGAGCCGGGTCAGATCCGCGGGCGCCGACCGTATCGCCTGCAGTGCGGTCTTCAAGCCCATGATCCCGAGCAGTGCGAGCAGACGCTGCCGATCCTCGCGGGGGACGTCACCTGGCACCTCGAGGAACTCATCGACGTCGATGAGAAGCTCATCCACGTCATAGTCGGACAGGCTTCGCAGATGGGCCGCGTCACCCTGGTTGAGCAGCGCGCTGCCGGCCGCGTAGGCCAGCAGGCCGGCGACCGGGATGACGTCAGCGACCCGGTTGCGGAAAGCGGGCTCGCCTTTCAGGCGGCGTGCGATCCGGTCGAAGTCGGCGAGCGGCTGCTCGGCCTTGCAGTTCAGCACCCCCACAGCGGTCAGCGCGCACAGGTCGACGGCTGTGAGCTCGTTGAACGCGGCCACCGCTGCGGCGTCACTCTGGCTGTCTACACGCAGGAGATATATGAGCGCGTCCGCGCCGGCGACCGCCTCACGAGAGTCGCGCGAGAAGAGGGATTCGGTCGTCCGGTTGGATACCTCCTCATTAAGGCTCTCGATCCCTGGAGTGTCGATGATGGTGATCCGCTGCAGGACACGCGCATAGGGCAGCCGTACCCTGACCTCCTGGACCTGTTCCGCGGGCACCGGGTACTCAGGCGGAAGCACCCCGTCAGGGGTGAGAAAAGCCTGGCGGGCGGCACCGTTGCGCAGCCTGAGCTGCACGCTCTCAAAATCCCCCGCCTCGAACCGAGTGACCAGCCGGGTCGTCTCGCGGTCGCCCGTGGGAGCCACCGGTGCCCGCAGCAGCGCGTTCACGAGCGTGGACTTTCCCATGCTGACGCGTCCGGCGAAAGCGACGCGGAGCGGTTCGCCGAGCTCACGCACGAGCTTGGCGACCTGGTCATTGAGGTGCTTCTCGCGGAAGCCGACATCCATGCAAAGAGCTGCAACGCGTTGGCAGAGCGGACCCTGCGGGGCGGCCGCGGCTGGCATTTCAGCTTCCACACCGGCTCCTCGCATGCCGACGGCGCGGCGATTTGGCAAACCGAAGATGATGCCAGAATACGACGCTGACCTACTCCGGGATGCTGCGTAGCCGGCCCGCCGGGTCTCCGGCCGTCAATGGGCTCCCGGTTGCGGCGGCCGGGTGATGCGGGCCATCATGGGACTCAGCAGCATCCCGCCCGCACCTCGGCCGCGTTGCTGCTTTCACAAGGGATCCTTCAATGACATACTGCGCGCTGCGATCATCACTGACGGCACAGCCGCCTATCACCATCCCAGAAATCGCCCTGCGGCTCGGGGTTCATCCTTCCTATTACCGCAACGGCATCGAGGTCCTCGAGCTTGGCCGGCTCCCCATGGATAGAGAATTCGGCCCGGCAGCTGGAGCGCGTGACGCCAATATGAGCGATCTTGTGAGTACCTGGGCGAGAGAGAATGAAACTCTCGTGCGCGTGGTTCCGGTCGGCCCGCCACCCATCAGGGAAGACGGACGCCATATCTGGCGATTCGATGGAGGGCCGCACGCGAATGAGGAGGTCTTCCTCCCGGGGCAGACGGTTCCGCAATGGGATGTGGACACCCGCACCATCGGGCTCAGGACAATCGCCGTGGTACCTCCAGGCGGCGTCCTGCTGATAACGAGCGCTGATGAACTTGCCGGCCAAGAGGAGGAGGACGGCTGGTCCGCCGACGCTGGGCTCATCGTGACGGCTGCCAGTTTCTCCGTCGCGGCCACTTTCGCCTCCGAAGAGGCCACGGCTCACCACGAGCCCGGCCACGCGTTCACCGCGCACCATGAGCCCGAGCAGGAACCCGCCGCCTACCACGACCCCGGCCACGAGGGCGCCGATTCTCATGCCGGGCTGGATGACCCTCATCTAGGAGGGCAGGACGCCGTGCAGGCAGCCGAGGACTACTTCAATAGCGAATCCCAGGCTGCCGATGACATCATAGGCAATATGCGCTCATAGGCAATATGCACTGACCGGCTCTGGCTGCGTGCCTGACATCAGCGGGAGAAACGCGAGTCGCTAACAATCCTGTGTTTGCTCTCTTAGCGGCGGTACGCGGGATCGAGGCGGGCCGCCTCTCCGAAAGCAGCGTCAGCCTCTCGTTTCCGCTTCAATACCTTTAGCACGACCCCAAGGTTGTTGTGCGCCATAGCCAAGCCTGGGTCAAGGCGGATCGCCTCCCGGTAAGCGGTCTCTGCCTCCCGGTACCGTCTTCTCTTCACGAACACGGTGCCGAGGTTGTTGTGCGCCATCGCGTTGGCTGGGTTGAGGCGGAGCGCCTCCCGGTAAGCGGTCTCCGCCTCCCGCCGCCGCCTGGTGTCATCTAGCACATTGCCGAGGTTGTTGTGCGCCTGAGCCAGGCCCGGGTCGAGGCGGATCGCCTCCCGGAGGGCGGCCTCGGCTTCCGGGTACCGCTTCAACTGCCAGAGGAGACTGCCGAGGTTGTTGTGCGTGGCGGACATGGACCGATTCAGGCGGATCGCCGTCCGGTATGCCGACTCTGCTTCCGCGACCCGCTTGGTGGCTGCCAACACCAGGCCGAGATTATTGTGCGCTACAGCCAGGTTTGGGTCGAGGCGGATCGCCTCCCGCGAGGCGGCTTCTGCCTCCGCATACCGGCCCAGCTCGTAGAGGCTCCACCCCCTGTCGGCGTGCGCAGCGGCTCCGCCAGGCCGCTGGTCCGCTCCAGGCGTGCTCTCTCGTGCTGTGGCGCTTGATGTCTGCGTGGCGTACGGTACAGCAGCCGGCAGCGCGTCGTCCGCGGTAGCGCTGCTGACCGGTGTCTGCCCCAAGCCGGTGATGATCACCTGCTGCAGGTTGCCGGTGCCGAGGTCTTTAGCGGAGACGCTGACGATGCCGTCGGCATCGATTCCGAAGGTGACCTCGATCTGCGGGACGCCCTTGGGGGCGGCCGGGATGCCGGCCAGTTCGAAGGTGCCAAGCTTCGTGTTGTAGGCGGCTATCTCTCGCTCGCCCTGGTAGACCTGGATCAGCACCGACGGCTGGTTGTCGGTGGCGGTGGTGAAGGTCTCCGACCGCTTGGTCGGGATCGTGGTGTTGCGCTCGATGAGCTTAGTGAAGATGCCGCCCTTGGTCTCGATACCCAGCGACAGCGGGGTCACGTCGAGCAGCAGCACGTCCTTGACCTCGCCGACCAGAACGCCCATCTGCAAGGAGGCGCCGACCGCGACCATCTCGGGGGTGGCGCCTCTGCTCGGCTCCTTGCCTCCGGTCAGCGACTTGACCAGGTCCACGACGGCGGGCATCCGGGTGGCGCCGCCGACCAGCACCACGTGGTGGATGTCGTCGATCCTGATCCCGGCGTCCTTGATGACCTGCTGGAACGGGGCCTTGCACCGGTCGAGGAGGTCCTGGGTCATGCGCTGGAACTCGGCCCGGGTGAGCATGGCGTCCAGGTACAGCGGACCCTGCGCGGTGTGGGTGATGTAAGGCACGCTGATCTGCGTCTGCGACGAGCTGGACAGCTCGATCTTGGCCCTCTCCGCGGCCTCCCGCAGCCGCTGCCGCGCCGTCGCGTCCGCGGACAGGTCGATGCCGTAGCCGTTCTTGAAGTCCCGCACCAGCCAGTCCACGATCCGCTGGTCCCAGTCGTCGCCGCCGAGGTGGTTGTCACCGTTGCTGGCCTTCACCTCGACTACGCCGCTGCCGACCTCCACCAGGGACAGGCTCAAGCTTCCGCCGCCCAGGTCGAACACCATGATGCTGGCCTCGTTCTCCCTCGCCAGGTGATAGGCAAGTGCCGCCGAGGACTGCTCGCTGATGGTCCGCAGCACGTTCAGTCCGGCCAGCTGCCCGGCCTCCCTAGTGGCCTGCCGCTGCGCGTGGCTGAAGTAGGCGGGCACGGTGATCACCGCGTCGACGATCGTCTGGCCGAAGTAAGCTTCCGCGTCCCGTTTGAGCTTCTTCAAGATGAACGCGGTGATGTCCTGCGCGGTGTACCTCTCGCCGTCGACGGTGACGGCCCAGTCGGTGCCCAGGTGCCGCTTGACCGACCAGATGGTCCGGTCGGCGTTGGTCACCGCCTGCCGCCTGGCGGCCTCCCCGGCCAGCACCTCCCCGTCCTTGCCGAACGCCACCACCGAAGGGGTGGTCCGCGAGCCCTCGGCGTTCGGGATCACCGTGGCCTCGCCTGCCGCGTAGGCAGCGATCACGCAGTTGGTCGTTCCGAAGTCCAGGCCCAGGCGATGCTTGAGCTTGGGCTCGGCCGGCGGCACATCGCTGGCCGGCGGCTCCGCATCGCTGAACGGCGGCGCATCGGCGGAAGCGGAAGGTGCCTCCGCCGCAGCCGCTTGAGCGCCGGATGATCCCGGCCGGGCGCCCGCGAACAGGCCGTCCGCCGGCGGGGCGTGCTCACGCGCGGGGGCAGCCAGGACCGGCAGATCGGACAGGGCGCCCAGCGCGGTAACCGCCTTGGGATCACCGTAGGTGGCGATGTCCCGGCCGAAGCGACTTCCCAGTATCCGGTTGACGACCGCTAGCCGGGACGACCCGCCGACCAGGCAGATAGCCGCCAGGTCTTCCGGTGTCCTGCCGTTGCGCCGCAGGAACACCTCGAAGTGGTCGGCGCTCTTGCTGACCAGTTCCAAGGCCGTTCTATCCAGCTCCTGCCGCGACAGGGAAAGCGAACGCTGGTCTGTTCTGAACAACGGGTTGAGCGGGATCGAAACAGCGGACTCCCAGGCCAGGCGCTCCTTCGCCTTGCGGATTTCCTGCCGGAACTCGTTACCAGCCCGTCGCCACTTCCACGGGTCCGGCGCCCCTTCCGGCTCGAGCAGGTTGTCCTGGTCCTCGGGATCGAGTCTGCTTCTCAGCTGCTCGAAAAGACGGTCATCAAGAAATTCTCCGCCCAGCCCAGGATCTCCCCCGGGCTCACCCACGAGCTCGAAACTCCCGCCCGCGGCACACCGCAGCAACGCGGTGTCGAACGTCCCGCCTCCCAGGTCATAAATTGCGATCAGGTCACCTTCGCCGACCTCAAGGTGGCCCTCTGCCGCCAAGGCCAGCGCAGCGGCGCAAGGCTCGGGCAGATACCGGACCGACCCCAGGCCAACCTTTGCCGCCGCGGCCTCCAGCCGCCTCATCCTGGGATCACCGGGCTCCCAGCGCGCCGGGTGAGTCAGCACCAGCTCATCGGGGTCGCGGCCGTTGAAATGCCGCCGCAGCACATCCCGGGCATATTCCAGCACGCCCGCGACGAGATCGACGGTATCGACCAGCTGGCCGCCGAGCAGCACATCCGGCTGATCAAGCAGGCGCTTGGGAGTCCGCTCGACGCGCTCGGGCGCCAGCGCGGCAACCTGATCCACGAGCGGCCCCGCGCGCAGTGTTCCTGAGTCATCCAGTGCGACCGCGGAAGGCAGCCGGCCCTCCTGAACCAGTTGTACCTCGACCGGTCTAGCCCGCGCCCCCGACCGGGACGCGGCTACGGTGTACGTCGTCCCGAAATCAATCGCCGCCCGGTAACCGCTCATTGCCACTCCCAAACGGACGCGCTCCTGAAGTGCCCCGCAGACAGCGTCCGTCTGGGTGCCTCCAACTTTCCGGACCGGGATCCGATACAAATTCTCATTCCCGCAAGGCGGCTATTTCAATAGTGTTACTCGCTCGTTGGTGGCATAGCGTGACCTGGCCGGGCGACTTACGTCGGGATAGCTGCCCGGGCATTACGCCGTGCTGCTGGAGATGCTGCCGGGACAGCCCGTGGCCCAGCTCACTCGGCACCTCCTGGGGCCTGGCCCGCGCGGTCGGCCGGACCTGCGGCGCTGGCACCGATCGGCGGGTCGGCGCGCGGTAATCAGGAGTTCTTCGTACCGTTGGCAATCTCGGCACCGCCGCGCAGACGTGCGGCCGGGCCGTATATTTATGCAGCGCCGGCCTGGCGGCAACGTCCGCTCATTTCGCGAGTCGCGCCGCATACCGAGGAATAGTGCTCAGTACCCGGCCGATTTGTATCAGGCGCGGGGCCGGCTCCTCCGTAAGACATGACAGCTGTTCGGCCTCGGCTGCGGGTTGGCCGGCCGCAGGTCCGCGGTTGTCATCGACGATCGGAGCAGATCATGACCGTTCCCCCGACCATCGCCGAAGGCGCGACCGGATCCACAGTGCGGTGGCCACAATATCTCCTGGTCCGCCGGACCCTGAGTGACAACCAGGTCGACGGCATCTTCGGCCCGGTGACCAAGGCCGCGGTCGAACAGTTCCAGCACGATAGCCATCTCGCCGTTGACGGCATCGTGGGGCCCGCCACCTGGGCTGCGCTCGGCGGCGAGGGCCCGCAGCCGCCGACACTGACCCAGGGATCGCAGGGCCCGGTGGTCGAGAAGCTGCAGACCGCGCTGAACGAGGGCCGGGGTGACTTCGCTCCGGCGTCCAACCCCGTACTCGCCGTCGATGGCCTCTACGGCGCGCAGACCGCTATCGCCGTCCGGGGCGCGCAGCAGCTGGGCGGCATCCCCGCTGACGGCGTGGTGGGCCTGCAGACCTGGGCCCTGTCCGTCCACGCCGCCGGCCAGGTGCTGGCCAATCTTTGCGGTGTCCCCGGCCCGGGATGAGGTCCGTCGCTGATAGTTACCAATCCTCGGCTCCAGTCTGCGTCACCCTCGGGCGCGGCGCCGGAAAGCCCTCCGGGCCTGATGCCGCTGCCTCCATATGGGGCAGCGGAATCGGGATCTCCGAGGGCACGTATCGGGCGGGCGTTACTTAGCCTGCAGTATGTCTAAAGTCGATATCTCACGAGGTGAGATGGAATGAGTCGGTCGCACGCCGTAAAGCCCCACCATGAATTTATCATTGAAGGAACGGCGCCATGGCCTGTTCTCAAGGGGAGTGACTTTCAAGAAAATCCGGGGGAGCGCTGTTGCAAGGAGTGCGGACGCAGGCTTCTTCTCATCTTCATAGAGTCGAGTAACTGGGTCTCACATCGTACTGAGCACGTGAGTTTTCGCGACGACCGTACAGTAGTCCGAGACGTAACCGTCGAATTTTATGTCCCGGAGGAGGCGCCAATCTTCCGCGGAGACGATGGCACGGAATATAGCCTCGTGCCACTATCCGTGATGCGCCGCAAGACACTAGTCAACTTTAAACTCCGCGACGAAGAGGGCAAGTCAGTAGTCTTGCCGTCTTTGCGGCAAAACCAGGCAATTACCGAGTCGGTGCTTCTCGCATGCGCCGATGCCACGATAGAACAACCTAGCGACATGGCCGGACCTATTTCCCAAGGCCATATCGCCAACTTTATCCATGCCGTCGTAAGTGGCGATCAGACCGACCTTCTCAATGCGTATGATTCCATTGAGAATTGCACGGCCGCGCCCGCCGTCCTGAAACTTACCCAACATCGGTCATTCAGAGCCATCCTTGACCGTCTCGCTGACAATTTCGTGCTCTGGGTGATGATTCCAGCCGGCGCGCCCCGGAGGCGCGTCCTGAACTTCTCGAATGATGAGCCGCTGTCCCTGCACTATCGCAAGCCTGATTCGAAGGTAGATAAATACGAGCTCGGGCCTAAGCTTAAGCCCCTAACCCGTACCGTGTTGGGCTCGGCGCTAGGTCTGACAACGACAAGGATACGGTTCCCGGTACCCTCGGCGGAAAATACCGCCAGTTTTCATTTTGAGATCGATGCTCCTCGAGGTGTCCAGATAGTGGAGGCCAGCCTGCTGGCTGGGCGCCCTAATGACGAACGGCCATCATTCGATCACGTTCAGGGAGGATTTCCCACGGTCGGCCTGCACGTAATCGAAGTGCCCAATGGTTCCCGTTCCAAAGTCCAAATTGGGTTGCAAGTAGTTAATCGAGGATGGCTGATGACGTCCATGCTGTCGTCGTGGGCCGTTTTCGGCCTGCTGCTCGCGTTCGCCCTGCATCAGCCTGCTGTCCGAAGCGGCGCCGAAGGGGTCCCTCCCCTGGTTCTCATCGCCCTCGCTGGAGCAATAGCTGGGCTTATTGCGCAATCCGATGCGCACGCGCTGGCGGCTCATTTGTTGAGATGGGCACGCTCACTGGCCGCCGTTGCTGTGGTACTGCCTCTAGTAGCGACGACTTACATCGCACTCGAGCCGGAACGTACCTCTCGGATATCTTTTGCGCTTTGGGGGGCAGCCGCCGTCAGCGGCCTGATAGCGATGACCTTGACCACCGTCTGCTTCCTGGGCTGGTATCGCCAACATCAGTCCGTTAGCTCGCCATGGGAACAAAACCGGAAATCTCCTAGAGTTCCGTCACCCCCTCATGATTTTGACCAGGGGGCAGTCGAAAATAATTACCATAAGCCCGCCATACGAGTGGATTCTGCAGAGGGCTGGCACACAGAATTTCTCTGGGATAGCGCATCCGAGCAACAACTAATAGATGCCCTAAAGCGCCCCAGCAGGCTAGAGCATCTTAGGTCCAATCTTCATTTTGCTGCATCGGGCGCAGCCTGGGCCCGCGCTAGCCGGCGCCCGCGTTCGGGATCTAGGACCCTGCCCAGCGGCACCAGCGCATCCGGCACGTCTAGGGCCCCTGGAATGACCACCATCCTGAGCACGTCGGCGGTTGACGCTGGCCAATCCCAACCCAATGGACACACTGATCTGCCGCGCGGAAGGACGTTGGCCTAGATCATAATTGGTGATCGCCGTTACGGCAGTCAAGTTTCCGCGGAAACGCATTCGCCCGCTCATGCCGCGCTGCGCGTGTTTGCGTGGCAGGGCATAGGCGTTCTACGGTCGTGGCGGCAGTTGCTGGAGGGCCCACGTGTTGCCGTCAGGGTCGCTGAAGGTAACGAACAAGCCCCACGGTTGAACGTCCACGTCACTGGCCAGCACACCGCGTTCGATCAGTTCCCGCCGCGCCGCCTCGACATCCGCCACGACAACTTGGACGCCTTTCTGTGTGCCCGGCGCCATCTTGGTAATGCCGGTCCCCATGACGATTGAGCATGCCGAACCGGGAGGCGTGAGCTGTACGAAACGTAGCGTTTCGGATACCTGGTAGTCGTGGTCAGCGTGGAAGCCGACCCGTTCCACGTAGAATTCCTTGGCGCGGTCAACATCGGTCACCGGTATAGCAACAAGTTCGATCTTCCAGTCCACGCTCAGCAACCTACAGGGAGGGTCGGACATTTCAGTCGGCCCTTGCCGCGGCGCCGCGGCCGCAGGTGGATACGCCTGCACTCCCGTCCTCATCTGCCGCAGATCGCGCGATCGGATGGTGGCCATGCGGCCTGGCCGGGTGGGGCAGCGGCGATTGTCGCCGCTGTCTCGGCGGCCTCGGCGAGTGGGTCATGGACCGGCAGCGATCGACGCCGCGGCTGGCTCACGCGATGCGGTCCGGGCGCAAGCGGGGCATCGGTTACCGCCGGGCGGCCGGGACACGCGGGGGAGCAGATCAAGTACGGGTGTCAGGCGGCCATCGTGCTGCCAGCGGCTTGGCGCCACACGTCAGCTTCGGCGCCGCTGGCCAAGTCGCTGCCCATGGCAGTGGTGGCGGCCAGCGCGAGCGTTGCGTGTGCCTGGGCGGCTGCGACCAGCCCGCCTCGGCGTGTGAGGTGCACCAGTGCGCCGCGAGGCGCTGCTATTACCGGATGGGGGTGG
>Ga0210386_10002827_pt1 | contig 14727 bp, 12 predicted proteins | sample IncBWH32OmetaG_FD_160091 | JGI IMG/M metagenome (GOLD analysis project Ga0210386, IMG submission 160091) | Forest soil microbial communities from Barre Woods Harvard Forest LTER site, Petersham, Massachusetts, United States - Inc-BW-H-32-O ... | reverse complement strand
CTTCGATCTGCAAACGATGTTGCTCACCCTTTTCAAGAACAAAAACGCGGTCTGATCGCAACCCCTTTGGCGGGTGGGCTGTCGGGGCTTTAGCAAGTCCTATAGACAGCCGCTGATCGCGTTAGCCGGCAGGGTGAGGATCACCCGATACCATTGGACCGTCCTCTTACGAAAAAAGAAATGTTAGAATTGAATCCGAACCGCAAGGTCGCGACCAAGGGCGGCAGCGTGCCCGAGTTTTTGGAATCCCAACCGGCCGTTTGGTGCCATCCGCAGACCCATTTAGGAGAACCGAGTAAATGCAAGAACTTCTGATCGAACCAGGACGCGCCGAGAAAAATTACTGGGGCGATCTCTGGCGTTACCGCGAGTTATTCTACATCCTCGCCTGGCGTGACATTTCTGTCCGCTACAAACAGACCGCGATTGGTGTGGCTTGGGCGATCCTGCGCCCGTTTCTGGCGATGGTCATTTTTGTGATTGTGTTTGGTCGGATCGCCAAGATGCCATCCAACGGCATCCCTTATCCGATCCTGGTTTTCTCGGCCATGTTACCCTGGCAGTTTTTTGCCAACTCGCTCTCGGAAGCCAGCACTAGCATGGTTGTTAATACCAATCTGGTCTCGAAGGTTTATTTTCCGCGGATGATCATCCCAGCCGGAGCCGTCATCACTGGTATGGTGGACTTGGCGGTCTCGGCCGGACTGCTCGGGGTCTTGATGATCTGGTTTCGTTTCTTGCCCGACTGGCGACTGTTAACTCTTCCTTTGTTCACCCTGATGGCCTTTCTCGCTGCGCTGGGGCCAGGGCTGCTTCTGACTGCTCTGACCGTCAAGTATCGCGATTTTCGTTACATTATCCCATTCATCGTACAGTTCGGGCTTTTCATCTCGCCGGTTGGTTTCAGCACCGATGTGATACCGGCGAACTGGCGCCTGGTCTATTCCTTAAATCCGATCGTCGGAGTAATCGATGGATTCCGTTGGGCGATCTGCCGCGGGGAAAGCCATATCTATCTTCCGGGCTTTCTGATTTCGCTGCTAGTGGTTGTTTTTTTCCTTTGCCTCGGGGTTTGGTACTTCCGCAAAACGGAGAAAGGCTTTGCAGATGTCATTTGAGTTAACTCTACCTTCCCTGCGAGAAACAGACGAACTGTTAACGCGAAGCACCATGCCGATCGTCCACAGCAAACAACGTTGGTTCACAGTTTCCCAATAGGTACTTTTCATGTCATCAGAAACCATGATCTCAGTCGAAAGCGTCGGTAAGCTCTATAACATCCGACACAAAGGCAGCGGCGAACCTTATACTACGCTACGGGACGTCATTACGAAGGGCGTGGCCGCCCCGTTTCGCGCCTTATCTGCTCGGGTGCGAAGTCGCCGCGCCGACTCCAAATCCCCGTCGACTGCTGCCGGCTCCACCCCGGGGCGTTCCAGCGCTTCGACAGAGGAGTTTTGGGCCATCAAAGATGTTTCCTTTAAAATCGATCAGGGAGATGTGGTCGGCATCATTGGTCGGAACGGCGCCGGCAAATCCACTCTCTTGAAGATTCTTAGCAGGATTACCGAACCGACGACCGGTCGGATTCGAATCAAAGGTCGCGTTGCTAGCTTGCTGGAGGTCGGCACCGGATTTCACCCGGAACTGACTGGACGCGAGAATATTTTTCTCAACGGCGCCATCCTTGGGATGAGTCGTGCCGAGATCAGGGCCAAGTTCGACGAAATCGTAGCCTTCGCAGCGGTTGAACAGTTTCTCGACACGCCCGTAAAACGCTATAGCAGCGGGATGTACGTGCGGCTGGCCTTTGCGGTGGCAGCCCATCTGGAGCCTGAGATCTTAATTGTCGATGAGGTACTGGCGGTCGGTGATTCGGAATTTCAGAAGAAATGTCTCGGTAAGATACGCGAGGTAGCGACCGGTGGTCGCACCGTTCTCTTTGTCAGCCATAATATGCAAGCGATCTCTGTTCTTTGTAATCGAGGGATGTTCCTTCGTGCCGGATCGCTGGAGTACGCCGGCGGGATCAAAGAAACGATCGCTCAGTACACCGCGAGTTTTGCAGATACCAAAGCTCAGGACGACAATCCAGATCGACGAATCGGTACGGGAGAATATCGTTTCACAGCTGCAGCGCCGGTCCGCCAGATCATCGAAGGGGCGGAAGAAAAAGTGATTCAATTTGAAATTGAACGTCGGGGGACGCTCCTGGTCGGACGGATGTGGATGAGCGCCCGGATTGTCGACTCGAATGGAGTCATTGTGGTGCAATGTGACTCGCGTCTGTCTGGATTCTCGGTCGAAGATTTCCCACGGATTAGCGGGAACGTGCGCTTTACTACGCCTTGGCTGAAGCCAGGAAATTATCGCGTTGACCTGATGCTCGGCGCCCACTGGACTATGGATTTTTGGGAAGGAGCCTGTTCGCTCACCGTATCTCCGGTGCTACCCTATTCCAACTCGTCTTATCCCAGCGCTTCAGCGCATGGATTGGTTTTCGCAGACTTCTCTTTTGCGGCTTCCGAAGCGAAAGAAGAGTTCCTCGGCAATTACAAGAATGGCAATACCCAAAAAATTGAGCTTCCGGCATTGGAGGTATAGAACCCTTCCGCAGCCACGGGCGCTGCACCGACGAGAAATGAAACCGTTGCCTTTTTCCATTCGATGAAAGGTGTTCCTCATTGGTTTATGGCGTTCTGGTGTGTCATCATGCCGTTGACAACCCTGTTGATCGTTCCTTCCGTGCAAGGAACTATACCTGCCTACGCCCTGGCCTTCGTCTCTGTTCTGCTAGTGGTCCTCAGCCGCAACGGTGGCGAACCGAGCATCCAGCGGATCCAATATATCACCATTACTCTGATCGTAGCGGGAATCTGGTTTGTGCTGCTCTGCGGAAGCCAACTGGGACATCTCATCTCGAATCGGCACGACTTTGGCGATATGTTTTTGAATAGCCAAGAGGACACCCGGGTGGTGTTTCGCTCAGTGATTTTTACCCAGACTTTGTATCTGGCCGCCTGCCTTTTTATTGCCTTATTCTTTCGCTTCTTCTTTCGCGAAGAATGGATGCGCTACGTTCTTTGGGGAGCGTGGTTTCTCGCCATCTACGGAATCTACGAATGGCTTTACTATTTAGTCTTCCAGCAAACGGGAGATTTCATTGCTAACCGAACCTACGGGGTGGACGAACGCACCGGAAGCTGGTCGCAGATCATTCAGTTGGGACCGCTCAGTTTGCTGCGCATTAAATCGACGTATGGGGAGCCTTCATTTTTTTCCGCAGCAGTTATTCCTTATCTATTTCTAGCCCTGGAATACAAACGAACCTGGCTGTCAGCGGCGCTTCTTTTTTGCACTATTTTCTCCACCTCCACCTCGGCCTATATTGCATTCCCTTTTGCTTTCCTCCTTTATACTTTCTTAAGAAAGAAGCTGACTCTCTCGATTGTTTTGGTGCTGCTTTTCTTCGTGGCCGCTTTTGTAGCTCTCTATTGCGTTTTTCCGGAAACCTTTGAGGGGATGTTTACCAATAAGTTTGGCGCCCAGAACGACTCAGGCGAAGTACATCAAGTCACCGCGGAAGCAATGCACGAGACCGTCAACACGTTCTCCTTCATGAACCACCTTTTCGGGATCGGTTTCGGCTACTATTATGGATCGGTCTTTACGACTATCCTGGTGAATACCGGATGGATCGGCCTGGCGGTTTATTGTTACGCGTTTCTCAAACCAGCTATCTTATTGCGATCGGATAGTGTGGGTCTAGGTCTTAAAGTAGGAGTTTCAACGCTTTTCTTCTTGTACTTAATTAATGTGTCGGAGCTTTTCTTGCCAACCACCTGGATGTTTCTGGGCTTAGCTTACTGGCGGCTTGATCAGCAAAGACTAGATAAAAAATCTGTGAAATATGGGACCTTGGGACCCCTAGTGTCGGCGGGATAGATACGCATTCTGTTCGCCATTTTGCTCGCCGGTTAAGTATGACCATTTCACCGTTGAAAGGACTCCAATTAATCGCCAATGCGGTCCGGTTGTCGGTCCCTGGCATGGGCTTGTTGGCTATCGCGCCACTCGCCCTGGCACAAGCGGTTGCTGAGAAGAAGTTTGTCCGGGACGACCGGATCGGCGTCTGCACTCATTTTTCTCAGAATTGGCCGATAGAGGTCGTCATGCCAATGATCGCCAGGTCCGGTGCTGGTTGGATCCGGGACGATCTCGGCTGGGCCGGGCTGGAACCAACCCCGGGAAAATACCAAATCCCAGCCAAGGCGAGAATTTGGATTCAAGCCGCCCGGCGGGCTGGACTAAAGATCGACCTGATCCTGGCTTACGGAAACCCCGCTTATGCGGACCATTACGATCCGGTAGCCTACGCGAAGGCGGCGGGTTGGCTCGCTCGCGAACTCGCAAATGATGTTCAGGCCATTGAGATTCTGAACGAGCCCAACAATTTCGGATTCCGGGATCTCTACGGAGGGCAGTGGAATGGCAATGAGCCTAATGGTGCCGTCTCACCCTATGTGCAAAAATATGTGGCACTCCTGAACGCGGCAGCCAAAGAGATCAAACTAGCCAATCCCCACATGACGGTGATTGGGTTAGGTGCTCCGGCGCCAGCCAGTTTTCGGATGATCGCGCTCGGTTTGGCTCCGCAGGTCGATGGTTTGACCGATCATCCCTACGCTGGAAAATTGCCAGAAACTGTCCAGTACGCCGGCACTCCCTTTTTCCTCCAACGCGACGGAATCGCCACCGCTGATGCCAACGGGACATTGGTTTCTCAGGTCTCGATGTTTCGGGCCCTGGCGAAAAAGTGGAACGCCACGGAGAAGGTATGGCATACCGAATGGGGCTTTGCGACGGTGAGTGCTAACCCTGAAAAGCACAAGCCAGCCGTGTCGGAAGAGACTCAGGCTATCTACATTCTGCGTCGCATTCTCGAAAGCGTAGCAATTGGCGTGGAGCACACTTTCATCTACGATTTCAAGGACGACGGGGTTAATCCGTTGTCGGACTATGACAACTTTGGTTTGGTGAAAATCGGTCGGGTGCCGAAGCCAGCTTATTTCGCTTTGCAAAGGGTGACCAACGTCCTCGCCGGAACCGAAGCGGCCCCTGCGGACCAACAAGCCTCGATTGAGAGTGATTCTGCGGAGGAGAAGGATTCCCTGGGTCATCGATGCTATACTTTTTTCGACTCTCATGAGCCAAAAACGCTGGTAGCTTTTTGGGAAGCCAAGCCTTGGGATTCGAATGCGGCCGGCGCCCCTGCCGTGGTCAGCTTGCCGCCGGGCCGCGAAGACCGTCACGCCTTTCTCTATGATTTCTTGTCTGGAAAAGAGACTGAGCTTCCAGGAAAAAGGTCAGCGGATCATCGCCTAACGGTCGCTGTTTCGCTCTCCGCCGCCCCCCAATTACTGATTGTCCGCTAACGAATTATTATGACATTGGAACCCTGCGTTAACCTGCGCACCCTTGGATATGGAATTACCGGGGTTCAGAGGTATCTGCTCAGCCTGTTACCTCACATGCCAGCGGCGCTGAATACGGTAAAACCCACCCAAGCGTTGCAGGGGATCAAGGGCCATGTCTGGGAGCAGTTTTATCTTCCGACTCAGCTTCGGCAGCGGCTGCTGTGGAGTCCCGGTAACACGGGTCCTATTACGGTCAGCCGGCAAGTGTTGACCGTGCATGATGCGGCCAGTCTGGACCATCCTGAATGGTTTGACCGGAAATTTGCGCTGTGGTACAACGCGCTCCTGCCGCGCCTGGTTCGCAAAGTCCGCGCCATCATCACCGTTTCTAATTTCTCCAAGGAGCGGATCGTTCGGTTGACAGCAGTCAATCCCGAACGTGTTCACGTTATATCCAACGGAGTCGACCCGTGTTTTCGCCCCGCGGATCCCGCCGCCGTCCAAAAGGTTAGGGCAAAATTTGACCTCACTGGACCCTACATCCTCTTCGTCGGTTCGCTCGAACCTCGAAAAAATTTAAAACTGCTCCTGGAAGCCTGGCAGTTGGGCCAATTTGATGGTGCGACCTTAGCAGTGGTGGGAGCTAGCGGTCATTTGTTTCAGAAATTGCAGTTTGATTCCCTGCCAGAAGGAGTGCGCTTGCTAGGCCGCGTCGAGGACGAGGCGCTGCCCATTCTATACTCTGGCGCAATTGGATTTGTCTATCCCTCTGTCTATGAAGGTTTCGGCCTACCTCCGCTGGAGGCAATGGCCTGCGGCTGTTCCGTCGCGGTATCCGATATCCCGGTGCACCGCGAGATTTTCGGAAGTCGAGCGATGTATTTTGACCCCTTCAATGCCGAAGATCTTTCGAGCAGATTGGAGTGGCTTTTACGGCTTGACGACCCGTCACGCGCGTCCTACATCGACGCAGGATTATCTCACGCGGCTAGCTATCGCTGGCAGCGCGCCGCGTCGGATACGTGGCAGATCCTCCAGACCGCCATGGATGGCTGAGCGAAGAATTCCTCGCCGAAGTCAGACAGGACCAGGCGCTCTCCGCTTCCTCCACGAGGTCAGACCTCCAGGGAAGAGCGGATGGAATAACCCAGAAAGGCGAACTACAGTGATGCAGATTGAGCAAACTCTCGACGTTTCGGATGCATTGGCCATCGATCATGCTCCGCCGAACCTGCTGTTCGGCGATTTGCGAGTGGCGATCGTACACCATTGGTTTGTCTCGCGTGCTGGCGGCGAACGGGTCTTCGATACCATCGCCAGTATTTTTCCCACGGCTGATGTATTTACTCTCTTCCTGGATAAGCAGAAATTCCCTTCCGGTTTAAACCAGCACAAAGTAACCACCTCTTTTCTCGACAAAATTCCGGCCGCTCAAAAAATACATCGCCACTTTTTGCCGTTCTACCCTCTGGCGGTTGAGATGCTGGATCTGGGCGGCTATGACCTGGTCATTACCTCCGATAGCGGACCCATGAAGGGCGTGCTCACGGATCCGCATTCGGCGCACATCTGCTATTGCCATTCTCCGATGCGTTACCTCTGGGACGGATACGCCGCCTATCACCGGAGAATGTCACCTTGGGCAAAAACACTTTTTGGAATCACCTCTCATTATGTGCGCAATTGGGACTATTCCGCGGCACAACGAGTGGATCACTTTATCGCGAATTCTCACTACGTCGCCGGTCGGATTCGGAAATATTACCGTCGCGAAAGTACCGTTATCCATCCACCGATTGATACCTCACGCAGTTACCTGGCTAAGAAACATGATAATTATTATTTAGCGGTCGGGCGACTTGTCGGGTATAAGCGAACGGACATTTTAATCGAAGCGTGTAGAAAACTCGGAAGAAAGTTGATTATCGTGGGTGATGGACCGGAAAGAAAGAGCCTCGAAAAGCATTCATCAAAGAATGTGGAGTTTCTCGGAGAGCTGAGTGATTCCGAGTTAAGAAAAGCCTATGCACATTGCCGAGCCCTGCTCTTTGCAGCGGATGAAGATTTTGGCATGGTCCCCTTGGAGGCTCAATCCTATGGTCGTCCGGTCATCGCCTACGGAAAGGGGGGATCTCTGGAAACCGTGATCGATCATGGCCACTCCATTCGAACCGAAGAGGACGCTGCGGTGACGGGTGTCTTCTTTGGAGAACAAACCGCCGATTCGCTGGCCGCAGCAATTCTTTCCTTTGAGTCCACCGAAGAGCTATTTCTGCCGCAGCGCATTCAGTTGCATGCTCGCAAATTTGATACCTCCGTCTTTCTCGATCGGATCCGTGAATATATAAACTGCGTCTTGACCAATTCCGTCGCCCTAGAACAGCGCTAGCCAAGACCAGCAGTTGATTAAATTAATCGTGAACAATTCGAGACTTGGATGACTTCCCTGCGTATTGGCATCGACGGAGACGCGTTGCGAACTCCGCTTTCCGGCGTGGGCTACTACATCTTCAACCTGTGCCGCGAACTTGATGCTCTCATGCCCGAGGCATCATTCATCGCCTACTCCAGACTCTCCGCGGTGGGCGTCCAGTTGCCTTCAGCGCGCTGGCGCTTGCGTACCGAACCAGTGGCTGCCTTTCGACGCCTGCCGTCGTTTGTCTGGCTGAAGACCCGCTGTCCCGCCATGTGCGCATCGGACAAAGTCGAGGTCTTCTGGGCTGGACGCACGCTGCATCCGAGACTTAATGGCGGTGTGCGGACGGTCTGCACCGTCCATGATCTGAATCATCTGGTGGTTCCGGAAACCATGCAGTTCCAAGCGCGATGGTCGAATCGGCTATGGTTTCGCGGAGACATTCAGGCCGCTGATTGCGTGCTCGCCAATTCGCACGGCACCGCCAACCGCATCCGGGCGATGGTTGGGGCCGAGGTACGGGACGTCGTCCTGCCGGGTGTAACGCCGCAGTTTCACATTTCACCTTCGGCGGGTGAAATGGCGATTTCAGAAAAATTGTCACGTCTGGGAGTGGAACGCCCTTATCTGTTAGCCGTGGCAACCCCAGAGCCTCGCAAGAATCTGGACGCGGTCCTCCGCGCCTACATAGAACTGAAGAGGGAAGGGAAATTGGGCAAACACCAATTGGTGCTTGCGGGTCCAACTGGGTGGAAAAACCAGGCGTTGAACCAAAGACTCGCCGAGGCGCGGGCGTACCGTGTCGTATTGGCGGGTTATGTACCGGATGACTTGATGCCAATGCTGTATGCCGGAGCAGACGCTCTGGTGTTTCCCTCGCTCTATGAGGGCTTCGGAATGCCTGTTCTCGAGGCGCGTGCCTGTGGGACGCGGGTGGTGACCACAGATATCTCGGAACTGAGGGAGGCGGGCGATGAGCATGTCATCTACGTGCAGCCTACGGTGGAAGGGATTAAGACAGGAATTCTGCGGGCAATCGACCTGCCCAAACCACCGCCCGCAGCCGGTAGATCATGGAACGAGGCGGCGCGCGTTTTGGCGCGCTCCCTCCGCGAAGGAGGGCGATTTCAGTGACTGGAACAGAGCCCCTTAGCGAGCAGAAGGTCCTCACAAATGGAAAATCAATGCAACTCTTGATGGATTGTTCTCTATCGCTCATTAACCGTACGGGAGCGCACTACATTAGCGAAGATCTAGCAAAGGCTTTTGGCGGCAAAGCAATCTTGAGAAGATGGCGCCTGTTGAGGCATCGACTCCCTAGCGGGATTACCCGCAAGATCATTGGACGTCTGATGTTGCGGGAGATCACAATGCTCGGCACGTCAAGCAGGTTTCTCTGGCCAGAACCGAAGGCAAAGAAGCTCAAACGGCTATTTATGGATCCGCTTTATGTCAGTCGATCCAAACTGGACTCTTCGGACATCGTTCTTTGTCACGACATCGGTCCAGTGACCCATCCTGAGCTCTATGACAGCGGAACCATCGGCGCCTACGCCAAAGCGTACGAGAAGATCGCTAGCGCACGACCGGGCATGGTCTTCGTAAGCGACGCTTCGCGGTTGGCTTTTGAGGGCCGATTCGGCACAAACTTTCGCTTCCTGAAAGCGATTTCCTTGTACGTGCGATCAGGCAGCCTGGCCGGCGATTTGGAACCAATTACGGGAATCCAACGACCCTTCCTCCTGACGGTTGGAGCGTTGGAGACCAGGAAGAACCAGCGGGCGGCGATCGAGGCGTTCGGACGATACGGCTTCGCGGAACGCAATATCAGCTATGTGCTTTCCGGTGCGCGCGGCGCGGGTTCGGAGGAGATTGTCGCCATGGCAGAACGCACACCTGGAGTCAAGGTGTTGGGATACGTGTCAGATGCCCAGCTTCGCTGGCTCTATCAAAAGGCAAATGCGTTCGTGCTTCCGAGCCTCCTCGAAGGCTTTGGGATGCCCGCACTCGAAGCTGCGTTTCACGGGTTAATTTCGATCCTCTCGCGCGACAGCGCTCTGACTGAAGCTGTCAATGGCTTAGCGATAAAGGTGAATCCGCATTCCGTCTCCGAGATTGGAGAAGCGATGGAATCTGTTCTCGCGCTCGGCGAAGAAAGACGTAAAGAGTTGAAAAGCGCACTTATAATCCATGCCCAGGGTGCCACGCGCGAGAAATTCCTGGCAGAATGGGAAGATTTGATTAGCTCGGAGCTGAGTTAAGGTCTTGGCGGTATCAAAGACAACTGCCGAAGACTTCAGAAGCTTAACGGACCACCATTGTGGCAAAGATCGCAATTATTCAAACTTATCCGTACGACGCCGTAGCTGGCGGAGACGGCGCATATATTCAGTCGTTTGGTCAATACTTGGAAAGCCTGGGTCACGAAATTCACGGCTTGGTGACTGACACTACCCGCAACCGAACCAGCCCTATATACAAAAGCTTTTATCGGGTCGACATGTATAAGTCCTGGCACGTTCGCAACGCAGTGCGGATCGGCCGAAGGATATTTGTCGACTACAGCTTTTCTCGATTCCCGGTCAGGCTACTGGAAAAAATGGGGTGGCGCGGACCTGCGAAGGAAGCCGATATCGAAGAGTGGGCCTCTTGTGAAGCGTTCTGGGCCGCGAAGCAGTTGAAGAAACTGCGTCCGGACGCAGTCATTCTTTGCTTCGATGGTGTTCATATTGCTAAATGGCTCGCTCCGCTTCACACTCACATTCTGGCCCTGCCTGGTCCAATACCCGGCCGCGACCTCAGGACCCAGTCACCCGATCAGATGGGGCTTCTCCCTATCCAAGTTGAACTTGCCGGCGCTTTGGCCCATGCCAACTGTGTCGGTCTTAACAACCACGATGACCTGAGCTATGCGATTAAACGTCTGAAGGTAAAGCGAGCGATCGTGGTCGGTATGGGGTTCCCGACGCAAGCGCCACTGCCGGAGAGCAGCGAACCCATCATCCTGTTTGTAGGCAATGCAACGACCCCGAATCTTGACGGGATTCGTTGGTTCCTGGACCTGGTTTGGCCGACCGTTCGAGCCTCTTGTCCCAAGGCGCGGTTCCGGATCGTGGGCCGAGCGGCAACCGGTAATGAAGCCGGCAAAGAAGAGGCCGTTGACCGCGTCGGCCCGGTGGCCGATTTGGTACCAGAATACAGACGGGCGCAATTGGTGATTGCTCCATTGGTCTCAGGGACGGCCGGTGTCAAGGTCAAGGTCGCCGAGGCGATGTCTTATGGCCGTCCGATGGTAACCACTTCCATAGGGGTGGACGGTGGCGATCCGCGGCAACTTGACCGAGCGGCGTTTGTTGCCGACGATCCCGGTGACTTTGCTCGGGGGGTGATTGCCCTTTTGACCGACTCGAACTTGCGACGAGAGAAATCTGCGGGCGCCAAGGAGGTATTCAACAGCTGCTTTTCCTATCAGTCTTCTTACGGCGAACTTGCGAAGTGGATAGATCAAAGCATCCCTGCGGGGAGTTCTTGAAGAGACCAAAATCATCCGTGCGAAGGTACTTTCGATCCGAAAGGTAAGGCCAAAAAGGACGTAGGAACGAAGGGAGAAATGAAATGAATTCTGTTGTTTCGAATTTAGTGGGTACTTCGATCTGTGTCGTGATCCCATCCAAAGGCCGCCCTGATTTTGTCAAGGAAACGGTCGATGGTCTCCAACGCCAAACACTCAAACCAAAAGAGATCCTGGTGGTCGTCCCCTCGAAAGAGGATTTGCCCGCCAAACAATGGGGAGACGACGTGAAGTACATTGTGGGACCTCTCGGATTAACATTGCAGAGAAACAAGGGGATCAAGGAAATTCCGACCACCGTGCCATATGTGGGATTTTTCGATGACGATATTGAATTAAAAGAAGACTTTTTAGAACAAGCGGTGGCGTTTATGAACGCGAATCCGTCGGTCATGGGGTTCTCCGGCCGTCTTCTGGCCAGTGGCGGTATCGATCGCCAGGAAGCAAAGAAGCTGCTCGAAACCTATCAACCCCAGGAAGACCCCAGAGGGACGTTTTACAGCCAGGGAAAGCATCACCTTCTTTATGGCTGCAATATGATCATCCGTCGCGCAGTACTCAATTATGAGACTTTTGACGAGAATCTTCCCCTTTACTCCTATGGCGAGGATTACGATCTATCCATTCGCTTAGAGCGTTACGGACGCGTCGGCCGCTATGCGGGCTGCGTGGGGGTTCATCTGGAAACGCCTGGAGGCCGGGTGGGTGAAGTGTTGCGGGGATATTCGGTGGCCGCCAACAATTGGTATTTTATTAAAAAGGGAGTGACGCATCTTCCTCCTCTCATGGCCTGGACTCGCTTCTGGTTGGTCTGCGTTGGGAAGAATGTCTGGGAAAGCTTATGGAATCTGGTGAGAGGCGATCGAACTTTGGATTGGAGCGGAAGGCTGAAAGGACATTTTCTGGCTGTGAAAGACATTTTCCTGGGCCGCTGCCATCCGCGGCGCATCCAGGAATTGTGACTGATCGCCCCCCGCTATTCAACGGAAAAGGAGAAGTTTTGATGAAAGATCCTAAACCCACATCTGCCGGTTTCCGCGAGCATGATCCGCGCATCAGTTATTTCATGAAGGGAGCGCCAACCCAGAATTTTGGCGACTATCTTTCGGAGATTCTGGCCAAGGAATTCATGCTCCACCCGCGGGTGGAAGCGGATGTCTATCGACTGGTAGGTAGTGTCATCGAAACCACTTACATCCTGAGCGACCTGCGTGGAATCATTGGATTGCAGAGCGGCCACATCGCATATTGGTGCTGCGGCAAACGAAGCAATACCCCGCTTGATCCAAAAGTTCAGGCGATGTGCTCGTTCTTCGGCGTTCGTGGGCCACTTACGCGTGATCTGCTCAACCTGCCAGAAAGTACGGCTCTCGGCGATCCAGGATTATTAGCTCCGCTTTTTCACACACCTTCCAAAGTGCCCCAATACGAAACCCGCACGGTCTGCATCCCCCATTACGAAGACTTGAAGCCGGATGCAGAACTCCTTAAAATATCCGGGGCGGATCTTGTTTTACGCCCGGAAATTGCCTCGACAGAACAGGACTTGCGTCAATTTCTGGATAAAATCGCCAGCGCTTCGTTCGTGCTAACCGGCTCGCTTCACGGTGCGATCATTGCTTGCGCTTACGGGCGCCCTTTCGCCTTTTGGGACAATGGCCATGTGGATATTCCGTTTAAATGGGAGGACTTTGCAAAGTCGGTTAACATTCCTTCTACCTTTGTCGAAAATGTCGTCCAAGGCCGTAAAAGCTATGACGAAGGGATTGAACCGGCACTGTGTATTCCTTCGCTCTCCCGAATATTAGAAGTGTGCCCGTTTTCTATCAGACCGACGGCGTTGCTACGTGCGCTGGCGCACGACGGTCGGCTACACATGGATGACGCAGGATTGGCAGCCCAAGCTTTGGAAAATTTGGAGTGCTTCAAACCAAGTACTGTTTACCAACTTCAGGATCGATCGACCCGCTACAGAATCAACCACGATCAAATGCATCAGTTGATCCGGGTGCGTGTGGTACGCGCTAAAAAGGCAGTCAAAAAAGCCATCAAAAAAATAGTTTTCCAGTGAAACAGGCTCGATGAACATTCTCGTACTTTCCTCACACACCAAGCCAAGTTCCACCGGCCCGATTAATCATCAGGCATATTGCCGCCAGCACAGCTACGAATATCTGTTCGACGCCACGCCGTATCCACTTAGCAGCCCCTATGACCAAAAATTACAGTCCATTATCCATAACCTTCACAAGGCCGATTGGGTAATGTGGCTGGATCATGATGCCTACTTCATGAACCACCAGGTCAAACTTGAATCATTTCTCGACGCGGAAAGTGCCTTCATTTTCTGCAATAGTCCCGTCACTCCCTCAGGCGATTGGACGGTTCTTAATTCCGGGGTGTTTTTCGTTCGCAACACGCCTTTCGCACGTTCTCTCTTGGTGGAAGCGTTGAACACTAATATCCAAAGCGTGCGAGAATGGTGGAAGAAGGAGAAGCAAGGTTTATTTACGAACAGTGAGCAGGACCGTCTGGTCTATCAGTTCACCACCAAAGATCTTTTCGGCACAAAAGTGCGCATCGTCGATTACACCCAGTTCAATGCGCGAACCTATGACTTTCATCAGCGGCCCGACGAGAAGTTTATCGTCCATTTCTGTGGTTTTGGCGACAAAGCTTTTCCGATGTTGAAATTCCAAAAGAAATTTGGCTTAGATCAATTTCTTCTCCAGGACATTCCAAAATCCGAGTATCGATGGTCCGTCTTTTACGAGAAGCCAAAGACTCCCGTCGCTCTATTCATCAACAATTTCTCGAAGCGTCTTTCGCAAAAAGTCAAAAGGTTGGTCCCCAAACGGATTCCTTCCGTCAAGTGAGGAGCTGACACCCTACAGGCTAACTTAATTGCTAGGTAGTGCGATGTGTTTTCCTGCGGTAGAAAGGCGATAACTATTCACTTAGCCCAGCAGACCAACCATTTCATGGTTACGGGGCGACCCTCGTCGACCACTAGCCAACGGTCCAGTTCCGACCATGTTTGTAACTGGGTAAACTGATTCGGATTGCGCGCGCTCTCTACGATAAGCTCAACTGCGTGACTGGTCGAGAATCGTTCCAGCAGAGTAGCGCTGATAGAGCGATCAACGAAGTCATGAATTTCCACGATGATGTCGCTGCTCCTTAGCAGAGGCACGCGAGCAGGATCGAGTAGTTCCCGTTCTCCTCCCTCGATATCCATAAATACCAAAGGTCGTTCGCCGTGCGTTAGCAGCTCAGCAAGCATCGATGCCGTGCATAGACCGTCGAGCACGATCCTCTTAGAG
>Ga0210386_10002824_pt1 | contig 14730 bp, 8 predicted proteins | sample IncBWH32OmetaG_FD_160091 | JGI IMG/M metagenome (GOLD analysis project Ga0210386, IMG submission 160091) | Forest soil microbial communities from Barre Woods Harvard Forest LTER site, Petersham, Massachusetts, United States - Inc-BW-H-32-O ... | reverse complement strand
CTACGATCAGGCTAGTTATGGAGTGGTCAGCGGGAACACGGTCTATAACATCAGCGGAATAGCAAATCCAAGCGAGGGTAACGAATATGACGCTGACGGCCTCTATTGTGACGGGTGCGGGTATGTCACGTTCGAGCGAAACGTGATTTTTCAGGTCGACTACGGCATCGAGACAACCAGCGAGAATCAAGTCTGCCAGGCTACTGGCACTGAATGGTCTGGCCCAAACAACACTGGAACCGCTGCCAAAGGCAAGCTTCCGTGCTACGGCATGTATGCTACAGTACGCAACAACCTGTTCTACAAGGCAAATTCCTGCGGTATGTCCATCGGCGGTTATGCGACAGCGACCCGCAAGGGCGGCGGGAGCAATGGAGGAGGCAGCAGCTACCACGATGTCTTCGTCAACAACACTCTTTATGACAACGGTACCCAACCAGGCAACGCAGATGAAGGCACTCCAAGCGGCGACTATCAGATTCAGAACCAGGTAGGCAGCGCTCAAGGGAATTACTTCGAAAACAATGTTGTCTACTCCGGCCCAGCCAATATCTGGATCAACAGCTACAACCCAGCTTCGACGGCGTATCCTGCTCCGCCCGCCACTCTCAATTGGAACCTGTACAACTCGGAGGCGGGATACGTGGAAGGAACGTCAATCCTGTGGGCTGACGTGAGCACCTACACGAGTTTTGAAAACTGGCAGAGTATCAGTGGGGAAGATGCAAACTCCGTGAACGCGAATCCGCAGTTCGTCGATCTGGGAGACACGCCTCCAAATTTTGCCACCCACCCTACTTCACCGGCCATCGGCGCGGGCAGCACCAGCCTGTCGTGCAGCGTTGGCTGGTGTGATCCCCATGGCACCTCCCCCAACTCCATCTATGGCCGCACCGACTTCCTTGGCAATCCTCGGATGAAGCACTCGAGTATTGACATGGGTGCCTACCAAAACACCGGAACCAGCATGAACAACAAGTTGAGAGTGGATTTGACTGCGACGACGGATACTCTCCAGTCGGGCCAATCGACCACTCTGACTACCACCGTTTCTGCCATTCCCGGCGGGGCCGGTGTGCCGAGCGGTACGGTGAACTACATGCTGGGGTCGACCCTGCTGGCAACGCAGACCCTGCTGCCGACCAGCGCCACGACGTCTGAGGCAAGTATGCCGATCAGTGCGTCGCAGCTGGTGCGAGGCGCCAACACGATAACGGCCGTGTACTCGGGAAACTCGATCGCGTCGTGCTGCAGCCCAACAGAACCGCCCGGAGAAACACAAACGCCAATTCCGGTCTACCCCAGCGCAACCTCGGCACCCATTACGGTAAGGGTCGCACGCCACTGACCCTCACTGCCCGCTGATGCTGTTTCTTCGCAGTGAATGGTTCTATGGTGTGTCCGCTTGCGGTCGCAGCGACCCACGCCTAACCCTCAGTCGGATTCTTCGCCGTCTGCCACCGTCGTTCTAATAATGCCCGCGCGGGCAGATCCATGGGGAGCGTTCCCCGTGCCGCCTATAAGCGCCGGGGCAAAATGTATGGTCCGCCGCTTTGCCGCTGCTAGCGAAATTGAGGAGAGAGTGTATGAAACGTCGTTCCTTTTTGAAGACGGTTGGCGCGGCCGGCCTGGCGGTCGGTGCTACACCGGCGTGGAGCATGAGCTATGTGGCAGATCGACAGGGTACGGAGCCAGGTTCTTCACTCACAGACAAAGCCCCCGGGCAAGCCTCACCCGAAAAGATACTGCTGAAAGACTACCGGCCCACATCCCTTTACAAAATTCCTGTTACAGAAGTCGCCAGGGCAAAATTCCCAATCGTTGATATGCATTCCCACGCATACGCCAAGACTCCCGAGGAAATCGCTGAGTGGGTCAAGAATATGGATGAGGTTGGAATTGCGAAGACGATCATTCTTACGGGAGCGACTGGAAAGGAGTTTGACGATATCTATCGGAAGTATGCTGTCTATCCCGATCGTTTTGAACTCTGGTGCGGCTTTGATTACACGGGGTATGACCAACCTGGATTCGGCCAGCGAGCAATAGGAGCGCTGGAGAAGTGCCATGAGGCAGGTGCACGTGGGGTCGGCGAACTTCACGATAAGGGGAAAGGGCTTTATTCGGACACAATAACTGCTTTGGGAATGCACCCGAACGACGCGCGCATGGACTCCTTGTTTGAGCGATGCGGTCAACTGGGCATGCCGGTGAGTATTCACGTTGCGGATCCTATCTGGATGTACGAAGCCATGGACAATACGAATGACGGTCTGATGAATGCCTTCTATTGGCGGCTAGACAATCAGCCGGATATCGTCGGGCATTCCGGAATGATCGACATCCTCGAGCAGACAGTGAAGAAGCACGCGAGTACGACTTTTATTGCCTGCCACTTTGCCAACCTCGATTATGACCTCACGCGCCTGGGAGAAGTACTGGAAAGGCACCCTAATTTGTTTGCTGATATCTCCGCGCGATATGCGGAAACAGCCACTATTCCTCGCTTTGTATCGCAGTTTTATGCGAAGTACGGAGACCGTTTGCTCTACGGCACGGACATGGGATTCGATAAATCAATGTATCGAATCACCTTCAGAGCTCTCGAGACATTAGACGAGCACTTCTACGAAACCGACACGTTTAGCTACCACTGGAGCATGAATGGTTTCGGACTGCCGGACGAAATACTGCAAAAGGTATATCGCACAAATGCGGAGAATATCCTGACTTCCCGAGGAGCTCGGGTTCATGCGTAAGCGCAACACTTTCTTCGGAATTCGTAACGGTAGAGAGTGAGAAGGCATCAAAGACCCTGTCTCGATTGCGAGAGCTCTACCACATAAATCATTCAGTTAAATAACTGCCCTACTGCATCGGCACAAACCTTCCCTCACAGCTATATGCCGCACCATCCTTCCCGTGGGTCGCAGGAACAACTGTGATATCGGTGCCACCGAAGTCGATGTTCGTCCCGCCTGGCCCGATCGTCACCGTTGCAAAGTGACCGTGTACCTGCGCCTTCGCAATGTCAGCTATGTGCACATTATCCAGAGCTATCTCGGTCCGATGTTCGTCATTCAAGCCTGCAATCAGCACATCCCCCGGGGTTGTGCTCGTCAGATTGCGAATCGTAATCGCCTTGTAGTCCGGAATCCGGTCACCCGTATACTTCGGATCTTCATACGGCTCCGTCGTTTGGTTTGTGTAATACGGGCTGATCGCGAGAGGGTTTTTCACTCCGCGCATGCAGATGTTCTGATACAGCAGATCGTGCACCGGTCCACCCCGCGTCACATTGCTCTTGATTCGAATCCCACTGGTCGTATGATCCAATGTCAGCCCGTCCACCAGAAGAAAGCTCTGACCTGTAAACGTCTCGCTTCCGATCGACATGCCGTGCCCGCTAAAAAAATGATTATCCAGCACGCTCATATGGGACACACCCGTCTTGACTGCAATATTGTCGTCGCCGTTGTCAATCCAGCTATGCGCAATCGTCACATTCGTCGAGCTGCCGGGATCGATTCCATCTGTGTTCCGCGCATCCATACCCCGCGTCGTAGGCGTCAACAGATGCACCCCCCAGGCGGTGAACCCATTCGTCTGATTCACGCTGACATGGAAGTTCGTCGAGTTATGCAGCGTAATTCGGTACAGCACCAATCCATCTGCATGGCTGGCTACAATCATCCGGGTTGTAAAGTAGCGCTCATTCTTTGGCTCGGCCTTCCGCGCCATCTCCCACCAGCTATAGTCCTTGCCCAGAATCTTCGCGTAACCCCGCCCGTCGATCACGCCGTCTCCCATGATCCCCACATTTTTTGCATTGATTACTGAAATCAGCGGCCTGCACCCCCCGCGCAAGGGAGCCGGCTGCTGCGAAGCCGGAAACACCGCCGGAGACGCGCTCGAAGCGATCGTCCCGCACAATCCCGGCGTCACCCCTTCGCCCGTCATTTCATACAACGCGGCATCCCGCGAGCCGAATAGCGTCACGCCCTTGTCTATCAGCAGCGTCACCCCAGTCCTCATCTCGAGCGGTCCAGTCAAAAAAGCATTGTTATCGCCAGCGGTATTCAACTCCACTGCCTTTCCTGCCTCGCACCCATCGAGAGCTTTCTGAATTCTCTTTGTATCAAGCTTCGACTCGTCAGCCGGTGCGGCCTTGTCATCTACGGCCTTGAGCTTCGCCTCCAAATGCAGACAAGCTGGCGGAATCTTCGGCTCCTCAACCTGTCGCGTATCCTGCGCGCCGGCAAAAAAACACACGCCGCCCACCCACAAGGCCAGTCCAACCTGAACCCGCAGTTGTCGCCACATCACTCCTCCAAACTTATTCAGTTGCACGGGCCAACCTAGCGCAATATAACTACAATCCTTCTCGACCAACTGGGAGAATAACAAGCAGTCAAATATGAGACAGTTTATGGCGATCGTGCTTTTCTCCGCTCTCTGCCATGCGCAGGACATTCATGTGCATGTTTCACCATCGAATGATCCATCGAGTAATAGCGTCACAGAGTTCGCGACTATCCAGCGCGCAATGGATCATGCTCCGCAACCTGGTCCGTCTGATCGTCTGTATGTACACATCGCTCCCGGCACGTACTCAGAACGCGTCATCGTCACGGCCAATCGTCCGCGTACAACATTCCTTGGTGACGCATTAGACCCATCCCGCGTCATCATCACCGCAGCACAAAATGCGAAAAGTGCCGGAGGAACCTTTTTCTCCGAAACGGTGGACGTGGAGGCGCCGGAGTTCAACGCGGATGGCATAACTTTCGAGAACACCGCTGGCGCAACCGGACAAGCCGTCGCCATTGCCGTGCGTTCTGACAAAGCCATCTTCAAGCATTGCCGTTTCCTCGGATATCAGGACACTCTCTTCGCGGATTTCGGCCGTCAGTACTACACCGATAGCTACATCACCGGTGGTGTGGATTTCATCTTCGGAAATGCAGCCGCCGTCTTCGACCACGTCACGATTCACGAGCAGAATCCCGGATACCTTACTGCACAATCGCGTACAGGAACAGAGCAAGCTACTGGATACGTCATCACTGACTCCATCGTGACAAGCGAAGCCCTTGAACGGAGCAGCTTCTATCTCGGTCGGCCATGGAGGGAATATGCAAGAGTGATCGTGATGAATACAATCCTCCCCGTAGAACTTAGCCCACAGGGCTGGTCGCCATGGAGAAAGGGTGATATCCCCGCGCATACCTTCTTTGCCGAGTACAACAACAGCGGACCCGGCTCATCGGTCACCGGCCGGGTGCCATGGTCGCACCAGCTGTCAAGACAACAAGCGCAGCTCTTCGCTGCGACAGAGTTTCTAAGCGGGGTAGATCATTGGAATCCTCCTGCAGAAGCGGCAAAACTCCCTTGAGAGACAGAGATTACGAAGCAATAAAGATGAACGAAGCAAAGCCCCAGGGATACCCTTAGGGCTTTCTGAATATAGGTCGACTAGAAATCGATCCGTGCGCTGAGCTGTGCGGAGCGACGCGTATTGGCTTGCGTACCCGAGACTTGGCCAAAGCTGGCGTTGCCAAACACTGGGCTGGCGACAGTGAACTGCGTATGGTTGGTAACGTTGTACAGATCGCCCTGGAGGCTCAGCCGGGAGGACTCTCCGAGGTGAAGTGGGAAACTGCGACGAAGGCTGATGTCCCAATTGTAATTACCCGGACCATAAATATTGTAAGGAGCGGTACGCGCCGTATTGCCGAAAACGAAGTTTCCGGTGGTTACGAATGCGTTGGAATCTATATAAACGTTTGATGGTGAGTTGAAAGTGGTGCGCGTGACTCCGTTCCCCCATTTGCCGTTGATGCGCGCTACGCCACTTCCAAAGGAAGGATTATAGGTAGGCATGCAGGTAATCTGCGCGGGATTGGTTCCACAACTTGCAGCTGTGATTGGAAGAGGTGAGCCGGAGAAGGCCTGGAAGATCTGAGAGAACTTGAACCCTCCGAAGACTGCGCGTTCCCAGCCGCTGTTGGTAAGCAATGTCCTGCCAAAGGGAAGATCCCAGACGCTGGTGACGACAACGTGATGTGGCTGGTTGCTGGTGGAAACCGAACGCTCGATGGCGTTCTGCGTATAGGCCTTCCCGGTTCCAGAGAAGGCCGCCGGAATCGGATAACCGGAGCGGAAGGTGCCTCCATCGTCGATCGACCGCGACCAGGTGTAGTTGGTCATGAACGTTAGTCCATGTGAGGCACGCATGTTCAACTGGGCCTGCAGAGCGTTGTAGTTCGCGTTTGAAACGTTGCCAAACTGATCGGTCATGCCGGAGAACGGGAAGGGCCTCAACTCCACGTTGAGCTGTTGACTGGCGGTGAAGTTCGCCGGGCAACTCAGCCCGTTGGCCAGGCAGGCAGCAGTCGCTGCCGCACCGGAAAGATTCAGGGCTGAACCCAGAGAAAGGTACTTGGGATCGAGCTGGTTTGCCCAGAAACCGCGAGCGTTCGCCCCGTCAGCGACGAGGAAATGCCCTTGTGATCCCACATAGTTGATGTCCGATGTAAGTGCGTTGGTCCACTGGTGCTGGAAGCCGAAGGTCCAGTTGATGTACTGCGGCGCCCGGCCGCCAAGATAGGGATCATAGTAACTGACGCTGGAGGGCGTACCCGTATAGCCCTTGGTCGTTGTGTAGCCCGTTCCAAAAGCCGGCCCCGCGGCACGCCCTGAGGCAGGCGTAAAGGAGGGAAAAGCATTATTGGCTCCAGTGAATGGGATCGTCGATAGCAGTTGACTGTTGACCCCAAAGCTTGGGCTGGCCGAGAAGCCGAGCGTATTGCCTGCTAATCCTGCAGTAGATGCGCCGCCGCCAACGGCGTTGCCGTGCGTGTACATGACGCCATAACTCGCACGGAACACTGTCGTCGGATCAGCCGCATAAGCAATACCGATGCGCGGTCCGAAGTTCTTGAAGTAGTTGTTGACCGGAGTACGGCAGTTGCAGGTGTTAGCTCCAGTGCCCGTAAACTGAAGCGCACCGTTGGAGCCGGTAACGGGGTTCGCCAGATTCGGATTGAAGAAGCTCATGTTATTTTGTGCTTCGACGAGCGAGGGGAAGAAGTCGTAGCGCAGGCCAAGATCCAGTGTGAGTTTCTCGGTCACCTTCCAGGTGTCCTGAACGTAGGGAGAGATCGCACGGAAGCGCGACCCATACTCCTGCACGAGAGTCTGAGTGAGACTGCCTTTGTCGTTCTCACCAATCAGGAAACTGGCGTAGGCGAGGCCGGTGTTAGCGGTAGCCGCAAAGGAGGGACTCGAATTGCTTGACGCATTGAGAGCGGCCGTCTCGGTAACTGCGCTGGCAATGGTGAGCGGAGTTGAACCCCCGGTGTTCGGTGTGACGTTATATTGCAGCCATGCGATTTGTCCGCCGAAGGTAAAGGAATGTTTGCCAACGTTCCACTGCACGTTGTTGAGCAGCGTGTAGTTCTCGGCCAGAGTGATATTGGCGACCTGACCGGCCCAGTTAGTAGGCGCGTTGGGACCGGCAAAGGTGACGATCGGGAAAGCTCCGGCAGCCTGTCCGGCCGGCAGCCCCGTTATGCCCTGGGTCGATGCGGCATAGGCGGGTGTCTCGTTGGACTGGAACGTAGGGCCGTTGTAGCGAGCGTATCCAAACTTGAACTGATTGATGACATGCGGTGAGAAGACGTGAGTTTCTTCAATGACGCCAACCGCCGTCTTAGGTGCGAAGGTCTGGCCGTAGTTATATGGAACCGGGCCCACATTGCGTCCCGCTGTCGTCTGGCCGGTAGGGTTAGAACTCGCTTGACGGCCGAGCGCCGCCACCAGCGTGAGCGTGTCCTTCGATGTGAATGCGTAATCGATGCGGCTCGTCATGGACCAGTTCGTCAGTCCTGTCCGGTTAGCTGAGTTGAAGTTGTTTTGCGCTGACGTGCCAATACCCGCGGGAAGAAAGCTCTGGAGATTGAGCGCAATCTGTGAAAACTCGCTTGCTGGAATCACGTCCACAGGGCCAATCAGCACCGGATTCCCTCTGGAGCCTGAGCCAGCGCCTGGCCCATAACCGTACCGGTATCGGCAGGGCCCATCTGTGCTGTGAGCTGTGCACGTCGTCGCCGAAAATGGATCGTAGATACCACCGCTGCTGAGACCGGCAAAGTTACCCTGCTGCTGGGCTGGTGTGGGAAGGGTAATAGTTGTTGGAGTTTCGCTCGAATAGCGGAAGCCGTTGTAGTTGCCAAAGAAAAAGAGCTTGTCTTTCCACGTGCCCACGGGAATCAGCGGGCCGCTGAGATAGATCCCATACTCATTGCTGTGCTCGACAGGCTTGCTGACAGCGCCAGTTACCGGATTGGGGTTTGCTCCGAAAAATCCCCACGTGTCAAGCGCGGTATTGCGGAAGAAGTAGTACACACCTCCGTGATACCTGTTACCACCCTGCTTGATGCTATAGTTCTGAATTCCCTGGCCTTCATAGATGGCAGAGTATCCGCTCGTCTGCACCTGGAATTGATCGACCGCATCGACAGAGATGGCCGTCCAGACGTAGCGCGGGTCACCATTGCCTCCGGCGCGCACAAAAGGAATGCCATCGATATACACCGCAGAGACGCCGCCGCGGCTGCCCGATCCATTGACGATTCCGGTATTGGTAGTCGGGTTGCCAGTGGTGTTGTTACCCTGCACGCCAGGCATCAGAAACGCGAAGTCGGTGGCGCGGCGCTGGTCTGCTTGACCGTAAGCGCCCATCTGGATGGGAAGCGCGGAGTACATATCGTTCTCCATGGTCGCTCCCAGAGTCGCGTTGCTGGTTTCGAGCGCAGGAGGAGCAGCAGAAACGGTGACCGTCTGCGATCTGGTGCCGAGCCTCAAGCTGATATTCACGTTTGCGACTTCGAGCGCATTAACGTGGATGTTTTCCTGTGTGGTTGTTGCAAGACCCGCAGCCGAAACGGTAAGCGTGTAAATGTCCGGGTCGAGCGCGGGCACAGAAAAGTCACCGGACTCAGAACTTTTGGTTGTGAACCTGATGCCGCGGTTTGTGGATGTTGCCACCACAGTGGCGCCGGGGACGACTGCGCCGGAGGGGTCGGTTACCGTGCCCCTGATCTCGCCTTTCCCGGCGAGCTGGGCGTTCATCGGAGAACCGCTGAGCAGAATAACAGCGAAGAGAACCAGCAAACTTCGGAGCAGATGACGGAGCAGGCTTTTTATTGCGCCTTTGTCAGAGCAAAACATTTCATAGCCGAACATTGTGGATCGATCATTATTGAGCATCATCTGTAACCTCTCTAAAGTTCTCCGGATGAAACGCCGTCATAAATCCGGAATCTTACAATCGCAATGAAGTGACGCGAGCCTAATTTCCAAATCGAAGTAAGAGCGTCCCCACTGCGTATCAACATTGGCCTCACCGATTTTGAAGAGAAGCGCCTGGGAGCTTGGTGATGGCTTGCCCGGCGGGTACGTGGATATCAAAGTTTTCAGCAACCACAGTTGCGTAGCCGATGGTGAAGCCCGATGGGGCATGGATGGAGACGTTGCGAAGCGTCACACCCTCGATCGGCGCTTCGGGTAGACCGACGATGGCACCGGCATTTTTGGTGGCTGTCGCAGTCATGTTTTCAATGACGATGTTATGGAAGTGCGGCGTGAGCCGGGTGACAGGGGCAGGCGCCACATCTTCCGGGGGCAGAACGGCAGGATAGTATTCGCTGAGGATCAGCGCTGTCTTGACGTCTTCCATCTGGACATCGTGGAAGTGGATGCCGCTGACATCGTTGCCGCGGTCGCGGTTAGCCTTGATGCGGATGCCATTGTCGGTACCTCGGAAATGAGCGTGATCGACGGAGATGTTCTGCGCACCACCGGCAATCTCGCTTCCGATAGACAGCCCATGCCCATGTTGAAAGTCGACGTTGGTGATCCGGATGTTTTTACTTGGGAGATCGCCGCCAGAAGATTGAATGGAACCGGACTTAATTGCGATGTTGTCGTCGCCTACGTCCGCGAAGACGTGGTCAATTACAACATTGCTGCTTGAGAAAGGGTTGATGGCGTCCGTGTTGGGCGATTTCTCCGGCGCGAGCACACGGATGTTGTGAATGACGACATCATCGGAGTTGTACGGTACCAGGTGCCACATCGGCGAGTTCTGCAGCGTGACGCCCTCCACGCGGATATGATGGCAGTGGTCAAACACGACCAGCCGCGGACGGCTGTGCTCTGAGCCAAGAACGCCAGCATCTTTGAAGCGGCGGGCCTCGACCCACCAGCTCTCCCCATTACCATCGATTACGCCGCTGCCCGTAATGGCGATGTCTTCAGCGTGTGTCGCGCTCACCAGCGACTGTAGGCCAGGATTGCGAAATTCGGTCTTCGCCGGATAGTCGCCATGATCGGGAGAGCCCAGCAGAACGGCCCCTGCGGCAAGCTCGAATGTGATGTGGCTGCGGAGCACGATCGGCGCGCTGAGGAATGTCCCTCCACTCAGACGAACTGTCCCTCCGCCCGCGAGGGCGCACTCGTCCACCGCGGCTTGGATGGCGAGGGTGTCTTTTGCGACGCCATCTCCCTTCGCGCCATGTTGCCGAACGTCGCACACGCGTCTTGCGGCAGCAGCGCTTAAAGGAAGCAGGGAAAGCGAGCAAGCAAGGAAAGTACAAAACCGAGCCACGAGCGGAGATTTCACTAGCGACTTCTACGTGACGCAGAAAACCACTGTCAAGAAATATTTCACAAATATTGAAAAATATTTCACGCCGAGAAGATCCTTTAGATTTTAGCGATTCGCTGCCAGCGCCTCGGCCCGGTGAATAGCAGGACTGCTACAGGATTCACGGCGGATGAGCTGCGTCGGGAGGACAACGCTGGCGGTTGGAACACCGGGGTGCTCAATCTGTTTTAACAACAGTTTTGCTGATTGTCGGCCCAACTCTTCCGTGAAAACGCGCATGGATGTTAACGGCGGGTGCAAAGCGACTGCGTCGAGCGTGTCATTGAAACCAGCGACCGAAAGATCCTCAGGAATAGAGAGATCGTGGTCGCGGGCAGCTTTGTAGGCTCCGCGTGCCGCCGGATCGTCTGCAGCGAAGATGGCGGTTGGTCGTGGATTGCCTTGCAACAGCAACCGCGTGCTCAGGTATCCCATTTCCTCACCATCCAGTGTCGGCAGATCGCTGCTAAGGATTGACAGATGGGCCTCATCCATCGCCTGCCGATATCCCTGAAAACGACGAAAATACCATGGCAGGCTGAGGTTTCCGGCAAAGCCAATGTGCTGGTGGCCCAGAGATATCAGGTACTTGGTGAGGTCATATGCGCCCCGAATATCATCGAAAAAGATGGACTGCGGTGTGTTGTGTGGCCACTCGCCGACAACGTTATTACCGAGCGCGATCCATGGAACGTCGTGGCGGCTGAGTAATTCAAGCATGCTGCGCGAATTCGTCCCTGCCACAATCGCTCCGGCAACCACGGTCTTGCGCAGCAGGATCTCGGGAAGCATCAACCGGTCTGTAGCAAACGTCAGTGAGTATTGGAGTGGCAGGAAGAGCAGACCATAGTCATGCTCAGCGCAATAAGCCTCCGCGCCCATCAGTATTGAGGAATGAAAAGGGTGGAGCACGCCGCGATTACTTAAAAGAAAGGCAATGATGCGTGATGTTTTGCGCGCTTCCAGATCGAAGTTTAGCCGGTTCGCCGCATCCTCGATGCGCTGGCGGGTCGCCGCATTCACTCGTGCGCCGCCACGCATCAGCCGTGAAACTGTGGCCGCGCTCACTTGGGCTTCACGAGCAACGTCGGCTAAGGTCACCTTCTCAATGCGCACTATCCAGGAATTCCCCCGAGTCTCGCCACAAACTCTGCGTCAATTTCGCAAGTATGCACGATTCCACGGTTTCTATGCAATATTTCTTCGATGGACGACGAAGTGGAAAAAGCGAAGCCGCAGAACATGTTCAGCCTGCAAAACCCCCATACGTGGGTTCGATTCCAACCTGCGCCTCCAGTTTCCCGCAGGTTACATGCAGAATCAAAGCGTTGAGGGGCTTCGCAGGCATTGGTCTTTATATTGATTGCTACCCAATGCTCTCAGTGATTTCGGACAGCGGAAAAATTGAATTCACTTCTTTGTGTCACCTATTCTGGTGCAGTGAATCACCGCAGTCCGCGCGCCATGGTAACGGCGTTACTCTTGCTTTCAGTCACGGCCGGCTTATCGCAGGGAAAGCCAGACAATTTTGCCTGGGAAAAAGCGCGGGGAACGATCGTCGATCCTATGGTTTGCCTCGACGATCCCGCACAAAGCTATGCTCTGTATCTTCCTTCTGCCTACTCTCCGGATCGACGCTGGCCAGTGATTTACGCCTTCGATGCGGGCGGTCGAGGGAGAACGGCGGTCGAGGTCTATCAGTCGGCTGCTGAAAAGTACGGTTACATTGTCGTCGCCTCCAACAACTCTAAAAATGGGCCAGCATCCATTCAAACGGAAGCATCCCAGGCGGTATGGCTGGACACACATCGCCGCTTCTCCATCGATAAGAACCGGGTCTATACGACAGGATTTTCCGGCGGCGCGCGCGCGGCCACTTCTTTTGCCCTCTACTGCTACACCTGCGCCGTGGCTGGCGTGATCGCCCAAGGCGCGGGGTATCCCGTCATGGACAGGAAAACGCCTCCGATCAACGACCACTTTGCCTACTACGTAGCAATCGGCGATGTAGATTTCAATTTCCCCGAGATCATGACGCTGCGCCGTAAGAAAGACGAGCAGGGGATGTCTTTTAAGATCAAAGTTTATCCCGGCCAGCATCAATGGGCGCCTCCTGCGATCGCGGAAGACGCAATCGAGTGGATGGAAATAAAAGCGATGCAGAGCGGCGTGGAGAAGGTCAATGCGGTATTCGTGCGCAGGATCTTTGAATGGACCCAGGCAGAAGCGGCGCAGGCGGAACGAGCAGGCGACGCTCTCGGTCAGTATTACGCGCTGCGATCACTGGTGCGGGATTTCAATGGCCTGGAAGACATAACTCAATTTGAGGCCATGTTGGCCGCGCTTAAAGTTTCCAAAACCTGGAAGGACGCCAACCGCGATGAGCAGCGTGAAATTGCGTTGCAGGCATCGCTGACGGCAACAGCCAGCCTTGAACTGGGCCGGCTTGGCTCAGTGGAAGCGGCCAACCAACCAATGCTCGCTCAGCACATCGCTTCTATGATGAAGAACCTGCAATACGGAGAGAAGTCGAACGGAAGTGATCGCGTCGTCTCCTCACGGGCGTTTGCCCAGCTTTGGATGGAGGGCATCGAAGCGGGACAGGATCAGTTTCGTCAAAGACGTTTCACGGAAGCTATTTCCTATTTCGCATTGATGGCAGAGGTCGCGCCCGATCAGCCGGGACCGCTTGTTTTGCTGGCCGAAGCCAATGTCCGTCTAGGTAACAAGAAGGAGGCTCTGAAAAATCTGAAAGAGGCAGTGAAGCGTGGGCTCAAATATACAAAGACGCTCACTGAAGACCCGGAATTGCGACCATTGGCTTCTGATCCGACGTTCCAACAGATCGTGCAGGGGACAAATTAATGGACGATAGTTATTCCACTACCCAGCAATTGCATGGCCCAGATTCTTGCTGCATTTTCACTAAAAATCTCTTGGATCATTTGCACTGCCCCTTGCCTTCGAGGCTTACACTGGTTCTTTGAGGAGGATGTTGTGGAAGCTATCGCAAACGAATTTTTCCTACAGGCCGAAGCGCGTATCGAGTGCTACAACCTTTTAAAGCACCCCTTTTATACTGCATGGACAGCGGGTGAGCTGACCCGCGAAGATCTTCGGGAATATGCCGCCGAATACTGGCATCATGTGTCGGCATTTCCTTCATATCTGAGTGCTCTGCATACCCGCATGGAAGATGGGCCCGCGCGCCGGATGGTAGCGAGCAACCTGGCCGATGAAGAAGGCGTTTCCGCTCCGGATGGACGCGCTCACAGCGACCTTTGGATGGATTTCGCGAAGGGCATGGGGGCAAACGAGAGTGAGGTCAAGACGCGCACGCTGCAACCGGAAACGCAGCAGCTCATCTCCTCGTTCAAACATATTGTCGGTGAAGGAAACACGACGGCGGCATTGGCAGCACTTTATGCTTACGAATCGCGCGTCCCGGCGATTGCGCGCGAAAAGGCTGCGGGGTTGAAAGAGCACTACGGAGCGGACTCCACCACCGTGCGCTACTTCACCCTGCACCAGACTGCAGACGTGCTCCATGCCGATGTCTGGTATGAATTAATTGCAGACGAACTGGCACGTGCTCCAGAAACTGCTCAAGAGGCGCTGCTTTCTGTAGAGCACACCGCGGCTAAGCTCTGGTCGGCGTTGGATGGCATCGAACGCGGACGGCAGATGCGCAAAGAAGTTGCTGTTCCTGCCTAATGTCTCCGGACACTAAACTGCGGTCGCTAAAAACAGCGTAAGGGCGTGAGCGGATTCACGCCTTTACTTATTTTTGCGGACTGTGCGTGGTATCCGAGGCTTGCGGTGTCATCTTTCGCTTACGCGAGAGAAGGATCGCCTGACGGAACGTAGTATGTATTCGCATCTTGCAGTGCTTGCAGCGAATGGGATACTTCAGAGCCGCAAGAAAGCGTACGTCTCGTAAACGAAACCTGGAAAGCCGAAAATCGGAGGAATAGCAATCTGGGCAAAGCATATCAGTATTACCAAAGACCATATGACCG
>Ga0210386_10002822_pt1 | contig 14732 bp, 13 predicted proteins | sample IncBWH32OmetaG_FD_160091 | JGI IMG/M metagenome (GOLD analysis project Ga0210386, IMG submission 160091) | Forest soil microbial communities from Barre Woods Harvard Forest LTER site, Petersham, Massachusetts, United States - Inc-BW-H-32-O ... | reverse complement strand
GACCACCCAGAGCCAGCGGCTCCATCGATCCCGCACCGTTGTCGTAAAAGAGCAGCGTTCCCGTCTGCGCAAACAACCAGACGATTCCCAGGAAAAAGAAAACATCGCCAACACGCGTCGTCAAAAATGCTTTCTTCGCCGCTGCAGCCGCCGAAGGCTTCTGATACCAGAACCCGATCAGCAAATACGATGTGAGCCCCACCAGTTCCCAGCACATGAACAGCAGCAGTATGCTGTTCGCGATCACCACGCCCAGCATCGCCCCAGCAAACAAACTCAGGAAGCAGAAGAACCGCGTGTAATTCTCGTCGTGCTCCATGTAGCCGGTCGAGTAGATGAAGATCAGCAGCCCGACAAACGTGACCATCACCAGCATCACCGCCGCCAGCGGATCGAGCACCCATCCCAGATCCACCGGCGTCGTACCCACCTGGATCCAGCTGAAGTTCACAACTTCGCGAACCGCATACCCATGCGACCACCCGCTCAGCACATGCGCAAACGCCGCCAGCGCCACCAACAGCGAAAATCCCAGCGATCCAATCGCCAGTGTCGATGAAAGCTTCTTCATCGGCTGCTTCAGCAGGGCAATCACGCCCGCAGTGACCATCGGCACCGCCGGCACCAACCACAGCCACTGCGCAACCCCACTCGCCCCCAGTTGAGGAGTGAAAGCCATACTCTCTTGCATCACCGGCTCACCCCTTCATCCTGTTCATCTGATCCAGGTCCGTCGTCTTCGCGTGACGATAAATCGAAATCACCAGTCCCAATCCCACCGCAGCCTCGGCTGCCGCCACCGCAATCGAGAAAATCGCAAACATCATCCCAGTCAACAATTCCGGATGCGGCCCATAACGCCAGAACGCAATCAAATTCAGATTCGCCGCATTCAGCATCAGCTCAATCCCAATCAGCACCAGGATCGCGTTGCGCCGCGTGAGGGCCCCTGCCAATCCGATCGCGAAGATCAGCGCAGCCACCAGCAGATATCCCGTCAGCGGTGTCGCCATCACTTCGTCCCTTCTTTCTCGTGCATGGCCACAATCACCGCGCCCAGCAGCGCCGCCGTCAGCAGCACCGCGACAATCTCAAGGGGCAGCACGTACCGCCGCATTAACGCCTGCCCGATCTGGTTCACCGTCACCTGCGGCGCAGCAGCTTCGTTCGAAAGTCCCGGCCCGGCCTGCAACAACACCCAGCCCAGCACTGCAAACACTGCAGCCGCAATCGCCAGCCCCACCAGCCACGTCTTCGAGAACACGCCTTCCTTCGGCAACTCCGACGCACGCGTCAGCAAAATTGCAAACACAACCAGGATCGCGACCGCCCCAACGTAAACAAGAATCTGCGCGAACCCCGCAAACTGCGCATCCAGCCGCAAGAAGAGCAACGCAAGCCCGAGAAACGCCAGCGTGAGCGCCAGTGCGCAGTGCACCAGGTTCTTCAGCAGCACCGCTGCCAGCGCGCCTCCCACGGCCAACGCCGATATCAGATAGAAAACAACTTCCACCGCCAGCCGCCCCTTTCTCGCTGGGTGCCCCATCCATGACGCAGTCTCATCGCGTCATGGGTGGGAAAGCAACAAAGCCCACCGCGTCACAAGCTCATCACTACCAAATTCCAATAATCTGGGTGCCCCTGGTCTCGCTTCTGAGACCTGGGTTGGTCTTGTCCCACACCCACCCTCACTCCGCATACCGATACGTCCTCGGTCCGAAATGTTTCCTTCGCATCTCCGCGTTACCCATCACCACGTAAGCCAGAATCAAGATCGCCGAACAAACGATCCAGCGCAGCCAGCCCTCGCCCATAAACCGCCAGAGCGCCGCCACAAACAAGTTCATCAAGCACATCGGCAAAACAAACTTCCAGGCAAAATTCATCAACTGATCCTGCCGCAACCGCGGCAGCGTTCCGCGCAGCCAGATAAACACGCAGATCCAAATCTCGACCTTCCCAAAGAACCACATCCACGACGGCACCCAGGACAGGAACGAGAACGGCGCCGACCATCCGCCAAGGAAAAGCGTCGTGCCCAGGCCCGCCACCGCAAACATTTCTACGTATTCACCCAGAAAAAAAAGCGCAAACTTGAAGCCCGAATACTCCGTGAAATACCCTGCCACCAGTTCCGACTCGCCCTCAGGCAAATCGAATGGGGAGCGATTGGTCTCCGCAGTCGACGCGATCGCGAAAATCAGGAAACCCGCCAGTCCCCACGGGGTAAAGACGAACCAGTGCGGAAAGACGCCCGTGAAGTGGTTCTGCGCCTCCACCATTTGCACCAGAGAGAGCGATCCCGTCATCATCACGATCACCACGCCCGACAGCAGCAGCGGCACCTCGTAGCTGATCATCTGCGCCACGGCGCGCATTGCGCCCAGCAGCGAATATTTGTTGCGGCTCGACCATCCGGCCATGAAAACGGAAAGTTCCGTCGTCGCGCCCATCGCGAAGAAAAACAGCAAGCTCGCATCCAAGTTCACGAGCACCATGTTGCGGCCCATGGGCATCACCGCGAACATCATGAAGACCGCGACCACCAGCACCACCGGCGCCAGAAAATGGACCAGCGCGTCCGCATTCAGCGGCACAATATCTTCCTTGGTCAGGGACTTGATGCCATCCGCAACCGGCTGCAGAATCCCGAACGGGCCCACGCGGTTCGGGCCGTACCGGTTCTGCATGCGCCCCAGCCCTTTGCGCTCCATCAACACCGCCAGCGCAAACAACCCCGGATATATGCAGACAATACACGCCGCGCTCAAAACCACGCCAACCGTCGCCTGCCAACCGCCAGGCAAGTATCCGAGGATCCAGTGCAACAGCAAAACGAAGATCTGGTCGAGCCTGTCGATCATGCTTTCGGCTCTCCTTCGTCCGGCTTAGCAACAGGCACCGCGACGGGATTGGCCGGAGTCGCACCAGCCGCAGCAGCACTGGATGCTGCCGCCTTTGCCGCCGCCGCATCGGCCGCTGCTTTGGCCTTCGCCTCTGCCTTCACCTTCTCCTCAGCGAGCCGCGCATCCACATGTGCCGCTTCGGTGGGATGAATCTTGTGGTAGTACTCGTTCGATTTCGCCAGTTGCTTGCGATCGTGCAGCAGTCCACCAAAGCGGTCGTCGGTGCTCAGCTCGAAATCGGTGTCCATCTTGATGGCCTCAAATGGACACACCTCCACGCAGATCTGGCAGCTCATGCACACGGAAATATCGATATCGAACTTCACCGGATAAATCTGTGGCTTGCCCACGAAGTCGGGTTTCTTGTCCTTGCTCTTTTCGATATAGATACACTTCGGCGGGCACTCTTTCTCACAGATCTGGCAGGCTACGCAGCGTAACCCTGCCTCCCAGTCCGGACCGTCATACACAAGGAACGGAAATACACGCGCGGCCTCGAACACAGGAGCCCGTTCTTCCGGGTACTGCACCGTCGTCAGCCGATCTTTTGAGACGTAGCTCCCGGCAAAATTCTTCGCCGTCTCCGCCAGCCCCTTCAGAATTCCTTCACCCAGCAAGTGCAACTCCTTCGGAGTTTCCAGTTCAGAGTTCTCAGTTCAAAGTTGGCAGTTCTTCCTCGACCGCTTTCAGCTGTGAACTTCGAACTCTTACAAACCGCGAACTATCGATCAACCTCACCAAGAACAATATCCACACTTCCAAAAATCAACACCACATCGGCCACGTTCGCGCCGAGGGCCATATCTTCCAGCACCGTCAGATTAATCAGGCTCGGCGGGCGCACCCGGTACCGATACGGATTCGGACTCCCATCGCTGATCAGATAAAATCCCAGCTCGCCCTTCGGCGCTTCAATCCGCCCATACGCTTCACCCGCCTTCGGCCTGAATCCGCGAATCTTCGCCTTCGGATCCATCACTGGACCACCCGGAATCTCCTTCAGCGCCTGCTCCAGAATCCCCAGCGATTCCCGAATCTCCAGCATGCGAATCATGTAGCGGTCGTAAATGTCCCCGTGGTCGCCTAGCGGAACGCGGAATTTGAACCGGTCGTAGATCCCGTAGTGATCCACCTTGCGAATGTCATAGTCCACACCGGAAGCACGCAGCATCGGCCCCGTCACTCCCGCGTTCACCGCGAGTTCCGGCCGAAGAATTCCCGTTCCCTGCGTCCGCGCCATCAGAATTTCATTGGTCTGCAGAAATGCTTCAAACTCATCGACAAATGCCGGCAGCGCCGCTACCACCTTGCGCGTCGCATCCAGCCACACATCCGTGGCGTCCACGCGGCAGCCGCCAAAGCGCATGTAGTTGCACATCATCCGCGAACCGGTCAGCGCTTCAAATAAATCCAGAATCTTTTCCCGTTCGCGAAAGGCATACATGAGCGGCGTACCGCTCGCGCCCATCTCCTGCAGCAGGAATCCAATTGCCGATGCATGGTTCTGCACCCGCGTCAGCTCCGCCAGAATCACCCGCAAATACTCAGCGCGCTCCGGTACCGCTTGCCCCACCAGCTTCTCTACCGCTAGCGCATACGCCCAGTTATTCGTCAGCGGGCAGATGTAGTCCAGCCGATCCGTATACGGCATCGATGCCAGGTAGCTCTGGCCTTCACCCAGTTTTTCGTGATTGCGATGCAGATAGCCGAACACCGGCTTCAGCTTCACCACGCGCTCGCCATCCAGCGCAAGGTCCATCCTGAAGACGCCGTGCGTCGAAGGATGATGCGGCCCCATGGCAAGCTCAAGCAACTCGCCCTCGCCATCCGTCTCAATCACCGGCGGTCGGTTCCACCCCTCCAGCTTCTCCGTTTTGGTCTCTGCTGCACCCATGAACTCGCGTCCCTGCTCCTGGTCCCTGTTCTCTGGTTCTAGTTCCTGGTCCCTGTTCCCTGTTCCCTGCTCCTATGTTCTTGCGTCCGCTTCAGCACTTCATCATGCGCCGTCGGCTCGTATTCGAAATCGTCCGGCTCCACATAATCCCGTCGCATCGGATGATCCTTGAACTCATCCCACATCAAAATCCGCCGCAAATCCGGGTGTCCCTTGAACACAACGCCGAACAGGTCGAAAACCTCGCGCTCCTGAAATTCCGCCGATCGCCACACTGGCGTAAACGACGGCAGCTCCACCTTGTCCGTACGGTTTTCCGTCCGCATCCTCAGCACCACCGGCCCATGCTTCTTCGCCATCGAGAACAGGTGATACACCATTTCGAGATACCCAGGCTGCATGAGTTTGCGGGTCTCTTCAACCGTCTCTTCCACTATCTGTACCTGCCCCGGCTCTCCGCCTTCCACTGGCTTCGAAACCTGCCGCGTTACTTTAACTTTCTCGGCGATCTCTTTATCCAGCCAGTCCACTCCGGTCACGTTTGAAAGGAAATCCAGTGCCAGTTCCTCGTCATCGCGAAGAAACTCAGCCACCTGAACGGCATGCTCGGGACCCAGCAGAAGCGAATGCTGTCCGCTGGGGCTTGCGTTCGGCATCAGCTTCACCGACGCCCCCGGCACCGCCTCTTCAATCGCCGCCTTGATTTCCTCAACCGTCTTCAATTCCAACCCCTGTCATCCTGAGCGGAGCGAAGGACCCGCTTTTCAAACTGACAATCGCGAACCGGTAACTGACAACTCTTATTGAATAATCGTCGGTACCGTCCACACGCCCTTGTTCGCCGCCGGCTCCAGATCGTGCTCGCCCTGCTTCGGAACCGGAAACTCTCCCGGCGCATCCGGGTCCAGATGCCGCGGACGCCCCTCGCCTGTCAAAGGCTGCGCATCAATCTTCTTCTGCAGGGTGATGAAGGCCTGCAACAGCGCCTCCGGACGCGGTGGACATCCCGGAATGTGCACGTCGACCGGGATATAGCGATCAATCCCCTTCAGCACGTTGTATCCCTGCTTGAAGGGGCCACCTGAAATCGCGCACGCACCCATCGCGATCACATACCGTGGCTCGGCCATCTGGTTATAGAGCCGGACGACCTGCGGAGCCATCTTTTTGGTGACTGTACCCGAGATGATCATCATGTCAGCCTGCCGCGGCGATGGCCGAAATACCTCGGCGCCAAACCGCGCCAGATCATAGCGCGCCATGGTTGTCGCAATCATCTCGATCGCGCAGCATGCCAGCCCAAACTGCATCGGCCAGACCGAACTCCGCCGCCCCCAGTTGTAGAGCTCCTGGATCGTCGTGACGAACACGCCCTGCTTCCCCAGTTCGATCTTCAGATTCTCATCAACAGCCATTGTCGCTTCACTCCGAAAACTCCAGTTCACAGACTTCAGTTCCAAGTTCTCAGTGAGGAACTGGGTGCCCCAGACCAACTGAATACTGACGACTGACAACTTTTAAGGTGGGCATAAGCCGGCCCCAGCCGGTTTATGCCCACGTCAACACACCCTTTGCCCAGGCCCAAGCCAATCCCTCAATCAGTAGCAGCACAAACACCATCATCGACAGACATGCCGCCACGCCCAACCCCGTAAACGCCACCGCAAATGGCAGCAAAAACACCGCTTCCACATCAAAAATCAAGAAAATGATCGCGTACAGATAGTAGGCCGAGTGGAATTGCACCCATGCATCGCCCTTCGACTCCAGTCCGCACTCGTAAATCGCGTTCTTGATCGCGTTCGGTTTTGCCGGCGAAAACACCCTCTGCCACAGCCACGCAAGCCCCAGCGGAGCCAGCCCGAACCCGAGCGCGGCAACGAACAAAACTGCCAAAGAGAAATAAGGACTGGAGGCCATCTAGGTTTTATGTGATCTTACTCATCAACCGTACCAGTTTCAGCCCCAATTTGGCTAAGAGGATGTGCGCTCCATCACCCCATCCAAAGCCGATTTACCCCCGTTCATCCCACGCTATGAACCGCTCGCTGCAAACATCAAAAAGCCGGCGCCTTTCAGGACGCCTGGTTCGTTCCCTCGTCGCCTCGTGTGACCTTCCCGTCAATACCAACTTATTGTTGTTTGTCACCCTGACCTTGCGCTTTCGCGGCTGTTCCGTTGGCCGCGCCTCCACCTTTCGGTGGTAGACAGCACATCCCCTGCCCCTGTAAGTGTTCATCAATCCCCCGCAGCGTCCACTCGCAGCCTGCGTCGGGTTTCAAGTCTTGATCCAGGAGTCCGATCCGAGATGTTCAAGTCCGCGCCGCGTCGCTGGGCACTTTGCACACTACCCCTCGCCCTTTCCCTGACGGCCAACTTTGTTGTCCGCGCGGCTACCGATCCGGCATCTTCCAACCCCGCTCCAGCTTCCATGCCGGCAGTCCCGGACCTGCCCCCCGCCGCCTATACCGCCAACATCCACGTCAACGGCCCCACCACCCAGTTCCACGACTCCATCGCCCTCCGCTACAACTACGCCTTCGGCAAGGAATCCCCCTTCCTTCCGTCGAATGCCATGACCGTCAACGGCCAGTTCATCAATCCGCGCAGCGTCCTCAACGCCGAATACTGCGGCCACTGCCACCAGGAGGCCTACCACCAATGGCGCCAGTCCGTTCACTCCAACAGTTTTCGCCAACCTTGGTACCTGAAGAACGTGAACACGCTGATCGCCGAAAAGGGCGTCCAGTTCTCGCGCCACTGTGAAGGCTGCCACAACCCCATCGCCCTTTTCTCCGGCGATCTCTCGCAGGGCATGCCCAAAAAGCGCCCCTTTGAGGATGAAGGCATCACCTGCTCCATCTGCCACGCCATTCAATCCACTGACACTACCGGCACCGGCAGCTACGTCATGGGCATTCCCGCCGTGCTGGTCGACGAAAAAGGTGCGCCCGTCACCCGCCCTGTTTCCGACTCCGAAATCCTCGGTCACCTCGATCGCCACAAACAGGCAGTAATGCGCCCGCTCCTCAAGACCACCGAGTTCTGCGCCGCCTGCCACAAGGCCACCATCACCCGCTCGCTCGACGACTACAAGTTCCTCCGCGCCTTCACCGTCTACGACGAATGGCAGGGCGCCAGCTTCACCAAACAGTCGCCCCTCCCCTTCTACCGCAAAGACGCCGTCTCCACCTGCCAGACTTGCCACATGCCTCGCCAGCCCCTGGCCCCCAACGCGCAGGATGCCGGCGCCAAAGACGGTACGCTCGTCTCCCATCGTTGGCTCGGCGGCAACAGCCTCAACGCCGCCTACTACAAGTTCGACGAACAGTCTGAGAAACTCGTCGACTTCCTCAAAAACGGCATCGACGGCAAAGGCGTTCTCAACGTCGATATCTTCGCGCTGGAAAGAGATACGCCGGCTTCCACATCTGAGGACGGCTCTCGATCGGCCAACTCGACTCTGATCGCACCCCTGGGGATCGTCCCGTTCTCCGTCTCCCCTAACGAAACCCTGATCGCCGACGTCGTCATCCAGAACAAAGGCATCGCGCACTCCTACGTCCCCGAGCAGCGCGACTTCTACGAGTCCTGGGTCGACTTCACTGTCAAGGACACCACCGGCAAAGTCATCGCCGAATCCGGCTTCATCCAGCCCGACGGCAACCTGGATCCCTCCGCGCACTCCTTCACCAACCGCCTCGTCAACACCAAAGGCGAGTTGAACGACCTGCACCAGATCTGGCACAACCGTGTAATGGCCTACAACAACACCATCCAGTCCGGCCGTTCGCAACTTGTCCGCTACCGGTTCCGCCTGCCCAAAGAGATCTCCGGCGACAACACGGCCACGGGCCGCATCACCATCACAGCAACCGTGAAATACCGCCGCTTCGATCAGCACTTCATCGACTTCGCTCTGGACCAGGCACCCGGCAAGCACTATCAGCAACCCGTCCTCGAAGTCGCTTCTGCCACGCGCACCTTGAAGATCGGCGAGAACGCCCCTGATCCACAGCAATCTCAGGAACATCCCCAGGCCGCACAGCCCAATCCAGCCACACTGTCAAATCCAACCTGGATGCGCTGGAACAACTACGGCATCGCCCTTCTCGACGCCCTCCAGTACGAAGCCTCCGTCCAGGCATTCGAGCATGTAGCTGCCCTCCGTCCCGACTACGCCGATGCCTACACCAACATGGCCATTGTCGAAATCTCCTGGGAACGCTACAACGATGCCAAGCCGCATCTCGCCAAGGCTCTCTCGCTGCTCCCCGGCGATCCCCGCGCCCTCTACTACCGCGCCCTCGTCGAGCGCAACGCCGGCCAGGTTAGTGAGGCCATCACCGATCTCCAGGCCATGCTCGCCAAGTATCCGTTAGCCAAAGACGGCCTCCGCGAACTCGGATTCAGCTACTTTCAGCAGCACGATTACGCCAAGGCCCGCGACGAATATGAAAAGCTCCAGGCCATCGATCCCGACGACCTCGCCGCCCACTATCAGCTTGCGATTCTCTACCGCCGCCTCGGCGAAAAACAGAAGGCCGCCATCGAGTCAGCCAAATTCGCAGACCAGAAAGACGACCCCACCGCCAGCACCTACGCTCTCGAATTCCTGCGCAAACATCCTGAAGTTGCCAGCGAATCCGTGGTCTGGCACACCCACGATTTAACCGGCGACCCCATCAAGCAACCAACCAAAATCGAATACAAATACATCCCCGGCGCCGGCTTCTAACTCATTACATTTCAGAACCGTGTCATCCTGAGCGGAGCGGCTTACCCCACGCAAGTGGGTAAGCGCAGCGAAGGACCTGCTTTTCATTGCCAAACGCGGGAACGCTACGGCCAACCCAGAAACGAGTAGGGTCCGGATTGACGGTGATTAGGCACCAATGATCGAAAGCGAGCAAGCGAGCAATCTCGCATTGCCTAGCCAAGCCGCAGAGGAGCGTGAGAACCGTTCCGCGACTGCTTTTCAGAGTGCTGAACCCAAAGATGCCTTGCGGTAAGTTTCCGCGGTCGGTTTCTCGATGTGATCGATGACGAGAACCTCCACCTGATCTGTGGCGGGGACCAACTTCAGTCCGAGCTGTTCTTCGAGAGCCGTGGAAATCGAAGGGGCGCCGCCTGCCAAACCGCTCTGGCTATCCGAAGTCCATTTGAGATCGTAATTGAATGTCTTAGTCCCCAGTCCCGTCTTGTCGATAACGACACCGCCCGTGGGTCCAGCGAGCTTGCTGGCGAGGTCGTTCATTGTGCCGTTAATGGTCCAATTTCGAGGCGTAAAGAAAGATGCCCCTGAGCGGGCTTCGAGCACCTTCTCCCTCAACTTCGGTCCTCCATGAGCGACGACCAGCTCGTAGACAGGCATTTCGCGGGTTTCGAGGTGCGCTTTGAGCTGATATCGATCGGCAAGAACCGCTTGCATCATCAACCGCTGTTGTCTCAACTGCTCGTCCATGGGAAGCGTCTTGAACGCCTCCAACTTTTCTCGATCCATCGTGGCCTGCAGAAGGTACCGGTCGGTCTCGCCCCACTTTGGGAGGCCAATTACCTGGTGCATGCCAAGACCGTATGCGTTGGCGATCAGGTTCAACGAGGACACGTTAGAAAACGTCCAAGCGTTGGGGACGCCCCACCACAGGAAACCGTCGCCATTATCGGCGGTGGTATCGGGATAGAACATGACCTTGTCAAAGGCCACGAGCGTCGGCGCGCCACCCTGAGTCATAGGGGCATTTGAGGGCTGCTGACAATTGGAGGAGGCGCCAGCCGTAAGTAGGCAGGTGACGGCGCACAGTGCGCCGATATAGGCCAATCGGTTGGAACGGGTAAACATGCGCATTCGGCTCACATACCTTTCTGAGTAGATGGAAAAACATAATCAAATTTGGTCAACTGGAAACTGCGCAGATAGCACAACTTTGGCTCGCGCCCCGATTTCCTCTGAATCGAAAAGATAGACGCGACAATTGTATCGCTCGCTCGAACCAAGATTATTCTTCGGACGGTACCGTTGCTGAATGGGCAATCCGGAATGTATTCCTGCAACAATTCATCTTCAGCTTTGAAGCAACTGCAGCCTCACACCCCGCTTTTCAAACTCCCCGGATTATCCCTCACCACCACACCTTCCCCGTGCCCGCCCATATCCACCATCAACCCCCGCAACGCCCCTTCAAACAATGTATTGTTCGCGATCACACAGTCCTTCAATCCCCCGTACACAATCCCGTTCGCCGGACTCCACACTCCCGCATTCCTGTCATCGCGTCCGGCCTGCAGCACATTCCCTGTGAACGTAATCCCCGCGCCACCCTCCATCACCACTTGAGCCGATTCGTGCGTCTCCCCCTTCGCCATCTTTCCGCTGCGCTTGATAAAGTTCCCCGTAATCGCCACCTGCACGCACGACCGCGTATTCCTCCTCAACGCAATTCCAACCGTTCCCGCACGATCGAAAAAGTTGCCTGTAATCTGATACCCATCGCCGCCCGCAATCACAAAATTCTCCTCGTGATTCCACTCCACGCGGTTCGCCGTAAACGTCACCGACGCATTCTCCTCCCGCGCCGCGAAACCCGCGCGCCCATTCCCCGAGAACCAGTTGTCCAGCAGAAATCCATCCCACCCGTGCAGCGTCATTCCATCGCCGCTGTTCGCCATCATCTCGCAATGCCGCACGCTGAAACACCAAACCTTGTTCAGGTTCATCCCGCTGCCGCTGAACCGCGCCACCTGGCACGTATCAATGCGGAACCCATCCTCATGCTTGCCGTAGCCCGTGCGCTTGGTCGCAATGCCGTGAATATTCGCGCCAAGTCCTCCGCCATCCAGCGATAGCCCATGTAGCGTAGCTCCCCGCGCGTCCGTCAGATCCAGAAGGCACGCCGAATCTGTCCCCAATAACCGTAGAACCGACCCGCCGCCAAACGAATAGTTCCACCCCGCAACGCCAGTCAGCGCCACTCCCTCGCGCATGTGCAATTCACCCGTCAGGTAAATACCCGGCGGCACCAGCACCGCGCCTGTCTTCTCCCCGGCCGCATCAATCGCCTTCTGCAGCGCCGCCGTATCGTCCGTCTTCCCATCTCCCGCCGCACCAAATCTTCGCGCATCGATAATCTCCCGCAACGCAGGGTCCTGCGCGGCTGAAGAATCTGCGGCCAGAAATGCAGAAGCCGCACCCATCAAAGCGGTGCGGCCAAAACTACGCCTGTTAATCGGTTCAAATCCAATCCCCAACATCCGGCTCCCTGGTCCCTGGTCCCTAGTCCCTGATCCCCGATCCCTGATTTTTACATCGCCCTCATAAACAGAGCCGTCGCCGTTCCGTTCGCAGTCGTCCCCACCACGCGCACATGATCGCCCTTCGACGCCTGGAATTTGTATCCGTCCACCACGCCCATGTATCCCTCGGCCACTGTCTCCTGCGCGATCTTGAACGTCTGCTCTGTTCCCGACTTGTCCTGCACCGTGATCGAGTGCTGTTTGCCTTCGAACTTCGTTACCGTACCCTCTGTCGACGTAAACGGACCGGCGCCCAGGTTCTTTAGCGCCACGACTGTGCGATCGTCGTTGTCGCCAAAGTAGAAGACGATCACATAAGTGCCCTTCTTTTTGTCGGCCTCAGACGAACTGGAATCAAGTGCGATTTTCTTGTCGATCACAACGTGCGACTTCCCGCTCGTCATGTCCTTGAACTGCCCTTGGGAACCATTGTCCTGAAACACGATCAGCGTCTTCGAAAGGTCATCGGCCCCGCTCACCGTGCCCGTCAACGCATGCACTACCTGTTGGCCATGCGCAGCAACCGCCAGCGAACCAAGACACCCGGCAAATACAAAACCGTACCACACCGCTTTCAACATGCCACCCTCCGTTCCCGAACCAAATCCAGCAAGAAACATCCTACCCACAAGCTCCCGGCGACCCTGACCTCTCGATACGTATTCGATCGACAAGTCGAGACACCTCTGGCTTCGCCTGATTCACTTGCAGGCTCAGAAAAAACTGGATGATCGTCCCCATGGTGGGGTCAGTATAGATGGCGATTCATCGACCTGCAATATAAGAAACCGAACCTGCTTTCCTTTCAACAGCAATCCCCTCAAGAATCCCTACTCAAGAGCCGTCCTTGTCCGTCAACACGAGGCCAGCCGAGGGGTTCCCGTAAAGATTGTCAGCCAACGAACAAGCGTACCCATCCATGCGCAAGCCTTATCGCGCATGGGGTGGGAAACCACGAAACCCCAATCTTCAGCGCTTCAGGAATGATTGCGGCTCCGTCTCACCAGTCGACGGGACCCGCCCAACGGTTCCACTATCTGAACCTGTCTATGCCGACGCCCCGCCTCGCACACCTAACCCCAATCCCTATAACCATTTGAAAGAAAGTATTTTATCCATAAGACAACCGAGTCTCCAGTGAGGTTCAAAGGATGCGGCAAATCCTGCCGAAAACGACCATTTTGCACCGGTTTTCGCGCGAAAATCCATGTGTCTGCAATGATTTAAGCTGCAACTTATCCAAATAGAATTTCGCACCTGTGAAACCATGAAACTGTGATCTGATGGCCCCTGACTCCCTGATCGCCGAATTATCATGGAGCGGCAGGCTCCGCGGAGAGCTCGCCCTGCGCAACCATGTCTTCGCGCGCAGCTACCCTCACGTCGAAAGCTATGGCAGCAATCCCGTTATCGTTTATCCACCCCAGGACGGCCAGCACGGCAATTTCTATCCGCCTGCTTACGCCGCCATCGCGGCGCACCCGCAGTGGATCCGTCGATTCGACAAAATTCACGCTCAGGGCCGCTCGCTCCCCAGTCCACAGACCGAACCCGCGCGCAAATGGCGCGAACTCGACTCCTGCATGAGCTCCGATGCCCTGCTGATGAACATCTTCTGTACGCCCGAAACCGCCGCGTCGCCCACCCTGAGGACCACGATTGGCATCGACACCAATTCCGATCCGGCGTTTGGATGGAAGGCCCGCGTGCCTCTCAAAAGCGGTCGCGTCGATCGCACCGAAGTCGATATGCGCTGGGGCGAGTTGCTAGTCGAAGCCAAGTTGACGGAATCGGACTTCCAATGCCGCGAAACAAATATCGTCGAAGCCTATCGCGACTTCGACGAAGTGTTCGACCGCGATCTGCTTCCGCGCGTCCGGATTCGCACCCGTCGCCGTCGCGAAGCTGTGGAACTTGCTGAAGAATTCACCCAGGAGTGGGAACCACCCTGCCAAGGCGCAGAGGAAGTCGCCCGATCATTTCACGCGGAGATTGAAGCCCGTACCGATGCGGAACATCCCTGGCATCCCGGCTATGCAAGCTATCAGCTCATCCGGAATGTACTGGCCGCCCACGCCGCGAAGACGAGTTTCTGCGTGATCCACGACGAAAGACGACCCGACCTTCGCGAATCCTGGTTCCAGGTGATGTGTGCGGTCAAAGGCGCAGAGATGCGCGCCCGCTGCAAGACCCTGACCTGGCAGGAAATCGTTCCCCACCTGCCCGAACAACTGCGCGCCTTTCTCGACGCGAAATACGGCATTGTTGAACCCGGCTGCACCCCGCTCGCCCTCGAAGAACTCGATGCGCGCGCGCCCACGACGAAAGCAAAATAGGCATGAGAAAATAGCGGTGTGATTCCTCGGACGAAGCCTTCCAGTTCTCTCCTGTTAATTGGCCTGATTGCTCTCCTCGCTAACCCAGCCGCAAGCTCCGCCGCCAAAAAGGGTGACGAAGAAAAAGCCGGCGCTGTCCTGTTCCGCGACAAAGGCTGCACCTACTGCCACGGAGTTGGAGGTGTCGGAACAAAGAAGGCGCCGTCGCTCACCGGCCTGCCCAGAGACAAGACGTGGACGCCCGAAAAAATCACGAATCAGATTCTCAATGGCGGCCAGAAAATGCCGCCCTTTCGCGAGTCC
>Ga0210386_10002821_pt1 | contig 14736 bp, 37 predicted proteins | sample IncBWH32OmetaG_FD_160091 | JGI IMG/M metagenome (GOLD analysis project Ga0210386, IMG submission 160091) | Forest soil microbial communities from Barre Woods Harvard Forest LTER site, Petersham, Massachusetts, United States - Inc-BW-H-32-O ... | reverse complement strand
GCCCGGAATATAAGTCGTTTCGCTCGCTAACTATCGCCTTTATCGGCGTTATTTGTCGCGCTTTTCCGCTCCTTTTCCGGCGATTCTTTCACTATTCCGGGGCGCATTACGTCCAATAGCCCGAGCATTCTAGACCATTCGTCGGCGGTCATGTGACGCGGCATGGTGGCTCTGACCTCGAGGTCGGTAGCGACAGGAAGCGTCAAAGTCATGCGCGGCCAGCGTCCCGCGGAGCTCATTTCGCTGCCTCGGCCGGCCGGTCGTAGTACCCGGTCACCTGCTTGTATCCGAGCAGCGCACGCACCGAGCGTAGATATGCGTCGACCTGTGCACGGCGTAGCTTCTCCCCTATGTTCCACACGTACGGCAGCAGTTCGGGTATGCCGTTGCGATTCTGGGTCGCCACCGTGGCGCGCGATGTGCTGTCGAGCGGCAACGGTTCATCAATCCACGGTTTCGATATGCCGCCTTGCGGCGCCCATTGCTTCGGCCCGTACGGCGGTAGGTTACTCATTGCCGAGATCCCTTACGTTCCATGTCTCCCGTAGTGGCATGCGGTGGCGGATCTTGTCTCGCCAGCGTAGTTGGATCGGCTGCGCATCCGGGGCTTCTACCACGTCCGCGGCGCCGTAGCAGACCGGACAGTAAGCGTTCTCAAACTCCGACGTGTGCCGCCGCCCGATCAGTACCCGTGTACGGCGCCGCGGCCGCAGACAGGTGACCGTGCAACGCTTGCTAGCCGGTTTCAGAGCTCGAGTGAACCGGTCGTCAAGCATCTTTGCCAGCACCGTGCCCGCAGCGGTTTCCCCGGCTAGGCAGGCCGCGCATACGTCGAACCTGTCGAGCCTGGTCCCTGTCACCGAGTAGGACGACAGTCCGCGGGCGCCCGGCCCCGCCTCGAGGGAAAGCCGCAGAGTGTTCGCCCCGAGCTCGCCGCCGCAGCCGCCGCATACCCCGAGCCCGGTCACGGCTGCACTACCTCATCAGCGCGTACCCGCCAGCCGCATCCGCGGCTGCACCGGTAGCGGTAGAGTCCGTCAGCGCACATATCCGGGCCGACCGGGTCGTGTTCGCCGCGGCGGCATGGCTTACGCCTGCGCCACAGTGAGACGCGCCATATGAGCTCGTACCAGATCACCCGTCCTCCTCGAGCAGTGCCAGGAAGCTGCGCCAGCGTTCCGGGTAGGTGTTCCACGCCTCGCGTACGCCGGTCTTGCAGTGCGGCCAGTAGGGGCACTCTGCGCAGTCGGGGCCGCCGAGCGGGCAGATCACGGCCGGTCCTCGTGGTGGTGGTCTAGGGGGTCGGTGCGTTCGATCGCCTCGAAGGTAGCCACCTTGCTGTCCGAGATCATCGCCACCTGCCACGCGGCCGCCTCGCTGCTGGCCGCTTCCACCGTCGTAAACCGGCCGTCCCCGGCTGCGTCTATCCACAGCACCCGGAATCTCATGATTTGTCCTCGTGGTAGTGGTCTAGCGCCTCGTGTACCGTGACCTGTGTCCAGTTGCCCACATAGTCGCACTGCCCGCATTTCGACGGCGCCCGCGCGATGCGGCGCCGCTGCCGCCGCTTCTGTAGCCGGTCAGTGACCGCGAACATGAGGCTAAGGGCCGCGATACCGAAGATCAGCCCGGCCCCGAACCCGAACCCGGTCAGCAGCGCCGACCATGTTGGAGGCGTCATTCAGCGCGCCCTCTTGGTCCCCACCGATGCCGTGATGTCGTAGGTGCGTAGCAGGTAATCCCCGAACACGGTCGGCTTTTCGCGCTTCAGGTCGGTAAGCATCTGTGATGCCGCCGCTATAGTGAGGACCTCGTTCGGGCGGTCCCCGAAGGTAACCGGGTGATCGTTCACGTGCCCGTTGCTCCCGTGGTCGGCGTCCACCGTCCTACCATCCTTCCCGGCTGATGCGTGCGATCATCGCCGTGTGCCGCTCGAGCTGCTCTGCTTGCATGATCTGGGTGATGGTCTCGCCCGCGGCTATGCGGCGGTCTAGTTCCGCCGCGCGCTGCTGGTACTCGTCGTATCCCTGCCACGGCGTACCCTCGTAGCTTTCACGCATTATCCTGCTCCGCTCCCTCAATGAGCCTGTGGATAACCTCGGCCACGGTCGGCAACGCGCCCTCTTTTTCCTGCAACGCGAACTGCAACCTAAGCAGCTTAGGAGCGTCGGAGACGTAGATCCGGGCCGTAGTGGTCTCTGCCATACCCGCAGTATACCACGTATACGCTGGTCAGATCTAGTATGGTCTCATGTCCGCATAGATCCGGTTAACCGTAAAAGAGTCCCCGGCTGTATTCTCGGCGCCCGTGATAAGCAGCGATCCGGCTGTGTTCACTGTCACGTAAACGTTAAACTCATACAGCCAATTGGTGGTGTTGGCGGCGAACACGGGACCGGTGACCGCGCCGAGTGCGCCCGCGTTGTTGTTAATGATGGGGGCCACGCCGCCGCCGCTGAAACGCTGCCAGCCGTCTTGTATGGGGCCGAGGATCAGCCCGCCGGATGCGCCCCACGAGAAGATCGGCGCCCCGGCTGCCTGCGCGCCGATGTAGGTCGCCCATCCCGTGATGTGATATGCGCCCGACGTTTCCAGATTGCTAAGCGTGAGGAGGGTTGCGGCGCTGGTCGACGTAACGGGGATGGCGCTGTTGGTGAACGACTTAGATCCGACCTTGTACGTGTTGCCGTCACCCGTGGTTTGCGTGTACTGCGGCACGCCGAACGCGCTCACTACCCAGTCGACAAGGTTCCCGTTCACATCAAATTGCAGGTCGCCCGCCTGCAAGACGATCTGCCCGCCCGTAACCGCCGACTGAAGCTGCGACAGTATCGAGATGAACGATGCTACGTCGGTGCCGTTCGCCTGCCCTGACGTGATCGCCGCGAACGCCTGCGGGGTGCCGCTGGCCGAGCTCGCCTCACCGAAGAATCCGGCCGGGGAGGTCGGCGGGTGCGCAAGGTCCGCAATCGACAGTCCGGGCAGTCCCGTCCCCGAGAGAGTGTTGAGCCCGACCGCGTACGTTTTGCCTGATAGCGTCAGGTAGGCATTAGCGCCAGCTAGTACCACGTTGCCGAATGGGTCAGTGCCCGCCGCCGACACGTCCGAGTAGATCAGGTTGCCTAGCGCCGGGGTGCCCGAGTAGGTGAACAGTCCTTGCGTGGTGATCCGCGTATCGCCCGCCTGGAATGTTCCGGTGCCTGCTACGCCCGTGGTCGACGGCAGCACGTTGCCGTACGGGTCGACCAGGCCGCCGCCCATCCATGCGATCGGCGGATTGCCCAGGGCCGGTGTCGTGCCTGTCGGGTAGACGAATACGCCGTCCCCGGCGCCGAACACGATCACCTTGTTGGCGAATACGATGGCGGTCGACTGCCCCGGCTGGACGCCGCCGGATGCCTGCTGCCCCGCCGGGGCGTTCTGCGGCGGCGGCGGCATCCCCCCGAGACCCGCGGTCACAGGGGTCCGGCTGCGTCGAGATAATCCATCGTGCCGGTCACGTTGACCGCGGCCACGTCCCCCGGTTTCGCTGCGCTGAATTTGGCGATGATGAACAGTCCTACAGTCAGCGGGGGGAACGCGACCGCCAGGACCCCGGCGCCGCCGGGGAACAGGGTGCCCATCAAGGTAATCGGGGTACCGGCCGCCCCCATGTAGACCAGGCAGGTTGACACGTCGTTGACACCGGACGTGGTCGACGTGGTGACCTGCGCGGGATACCAGACGGTTCCGGCGCCTTGCGGGCCGATCTGCAAAGTGAGCAGGCCGCCCGCGGAGATGAACCCTTGCGCCTGCCCGCCTTGCAGCGGCACCCCTGACCGGTGCACGGTGTAGGTTTCCATGCCTGCCGACGCCGGGCGCCGCACCGTGAACGCCGGGGCGTTAAGTGCCTTGTACCAGTCCCGGCGCGGCATCTATATCAGGAAGCGGCACAGTGCGCGGTCGCTGACGGAAATCACGTCGACGTTGATTGTGTAGAGGCTGCCGCCGGTCAGCGTGCCGCCGAACACGAGGGATTGTTGCGCGTCGAGTAGCAGCCCCGTGCGGCCGCGGTGCAGCATCGGCGCCGCGGGCGTCAGGATTCCTAGCTGATTCTGCGGCTGCGCGCTCGAGGGGGCGGCACCGCGGTAGACGGTCATGGAGTCGGTCCCGGCCAGCCCGTTGCATACGACTGCCTGCACTGCCCATCGCCAGCCAAGCGGGCAGAACACTGGCAGCACGGCCGGGGCTGCCGACCCGAGGAACTGAAGCGGCTGCAACGGCCGGTAGGAAATATCTTCATACTCGGCCGCCTCACGGATCCGCTGCGCGCGGAGCTCGGCGGTCAGTCCCTCGAGGCGTACCCCGATCTTCGCCCACACATCGAGGAACGGGGCGGCCGGATCCTCCGGGGCGCCGGGAAACTCGCCGGGCGAACCAAACGCCTGATGCTTCCATGACTGATCGGCGGTCACGCGCTTTCGCCCTCCTCTGATGTTTCACGGGGAACAACCGACAGCCGCGCGGGCGGTTTCCCGAACACTGCCGCGATGCGGCCGCCGGTCAGCAGGTCGGCGCTGATGAGGAGGATCACTGCGCCGATCACCAGGCCCGCTATGCCGTAGCCCACTTCGATCCTGTTGCCGTTCATGGTGATCAGCGTACGCCCGTCACCCGCGCCCGGCGGGGAACCCGCCCCGTGCATCGCCTTTACGATCTTCCGGGCCGGGCGTCGGCTCTCTGGTTTGACCGTGCCCTCGTGAGGACCGGATTACCCTGACTGGGTACCAGGCGCGAGGTAGAGAGCAAGGTATATCGTAACCGTTATGCACCCGGAAACGGATGACCAGCCCGCCACCCTCGAGCATATCCAAGCGGATATCTGTGAGATGCTCCGCATTTTCCATCGCATCGAGCAGGTTATTGACCGGTACGAGCCTGCGGCTAGCGGGCTGCTGCGGCTGCGTGACGGCGCCCGGTTCCGCAAGCTGGGGAAGGGGCGGCCCGACGATGCCGCGCATTGAGCTGCAAGACCCGTTCGGCCAGTGCTTCACCATCGCCACCATGAACCGCGAACTACTGCAAGCGTGGTTTAACGAATGGCTGCCCGTCACGTACCCCGCCGACGCCGACCCGGCGCTAGGTGACCCGATCATCCGCACCGTCTACCCGCTGGATATCTACGGCACGGGCTGGGACTGGCCGAGCGACAGCCGTTACATCAGCCGGCCGTTTACGATTCCTCGTGACCCCGCGAAAGCGCTGGCCGCGCTGGACGAACGGCGCGTATGGATCGAGGAACGGATCAGGGAGGAGCGACGATGACCGACACCAGCACCGAACGCGAGGAGCCCGGCGGGGAAACGCCCACCCTCGAGACGCTAGCGGACAAGGTCGACCACCTGGCCGAGACGGTGGCCGGGCTGGTCGACAAACTGCACGGCGCCGCATCCGAGCATGAGGCTTCCAAGCTTGACCGGCCGAGCCGTGAGGTCGGGACCGTGCAGCAGCACGCCGCCGGTCTCCAAGAGGAGATCCGGGCCGAGCTGGCCAGGCTGCGGCAGCAGGAAGCGCACGAGCAGCAGCATGCCGAGCTCGCCGCGAGGCAGGCCGTTCCCGAGCAGCCGCCGCGGGAATACCGGAAGGTTGAGCGGCGCATGGGCTGGCATGTGGAGGATGACCGGTGACAACGTTCTGCAACCCGTACGGGTCTGAGAATCCGGGCGGGCACGCGACAAACAACCTGGCCGCATTCGAGCCGGTACCCGCCGTCGTCAAGCAGCAATGGAACTGCGACCGCCGCGATACGCACCGGTTCAGGTTCACGTGCGAGCATGGCCACCGCGGCAACCTAGTCGACTTGTGCCCGAAGCACTGGGCCGAGTTCAACGGGGAACGCACCTACCCGGACACCGGTCAGCCGGTCCCGATCGGCGTACGCCGTGACATCGGTTTCTGCCCGCGCTGCAACGCCGAGTCTGATCATCGCTGCGCGGTTCGATTGGAGCATGTGTCGTGACCACCACCGAGACGCCCGGCCCCGAGACTGCCCCGACGACTGCCGAGGTCCGCGCGTGGGCCGAACGCCGCCACCTGCTCGAGCCGGGCGGCCGCGGCCGGATCGCCGCTGAGATCTGGTCGGCGTTTGCCGATGAGCAGTCCGCGGCCGCCGCCGCCGCCGGGGCCGAGGATCCGCCGGCCGTCGCCCCCGAGTCTCACGCGGTCGGCGTGAAGGAGCTGCCCGCCGAGCCGCCGCCGCCCGCCGGGCGGGCCGAGGAGCGGCCCGAGCAGCCCCGCAAGCCGCTGCGTGAACGTCTCCGCATTGTGCGGCCCGAGCAGCCCGAGGAGCCCGGCAAGCCGCGGCCGCCGCGGCATAAGCGGGTGAGCCTCGAGACGATCGGCGGTCTCGCATGGGTGGGCATCTCCCGTGCCGTGGCGTTCGCCGGGGATACGTACTTTCCTGTCGTCAAGATGATGAGTTTTCAGGCGCCCGTCGCCGGGGCCATATTCGAGGACGGTGCCCGCGGCACCATCATTGACAGGATCTTGCAGCCGGCCGCGCGGCTGGCCGAGTCGGGCGGGTCGGTCGGCGCCCTCGTCGGCGCCCCGATGCTGACCGCCGTGGTATGCAAGCGGCCCGAGCTCTACCCGCAGGTACGGCCGCTGCTGACGGCGGCCATGCGGGAATGGGTGATCGTCGCCGGGCCGAAGTTGCGGGAGATGCGGCGCCGCGAGGAAAAGTTCGCGGAGGAAATGAGCACCTTTACCGCCGAGTACGGCGTCACCATCGAGGAACTGCTAGACGAAGTGTTCGCTGCCCCGCCGCCCGCGGGCGGGCCGCCGCCGGCCGCCGCTGCGAACGGGCAGCCCGCATGAGCCAAAGCTGGTGGACGGCCGCCCGGTACATTCTGACCGCTGCCCTTGCCGGGCTGGTCGCCGCGTCTCAGTATTACCCGGACGTGCACTGGATCGCTATCGTGATCGTGGTGCTCGGCGTGCTCGGTATCCATGTCATGCCGACCGCGGCGGCGGTGTCTAAGGCGACAGTGACACCGCCGCCCGGCCCGCCGTGAGGTTCTTTACCTGCTGCTGCGGCTGGTCGTATGTCGTCGGCAAACGGCACGTCTACGGGGCGATCTGGCCGATGGGTATCGGCACCTACCCTGATGCGCTCAGCCCGTCCGCGCGGATGATGACGCGGGCAGAGTGGGAAGATTGGTACGCCGATTGTGTCGCCTGCTATACGGGAGCTCACCACCATGACCGCGCCAGTGCCGCCCCGTAATCGTGCGGCTGCAAGTGCTGATGCAAGTGCCGTCGCAAGTGCAGGCGCACGTAAGAACGTGGTCGCTATGTCATGGACCCATTTCCTCGCGTGGTTTAAGGATGAGTGGGAACCCGGCAAGCACATCGCGCTGATCGGCCCGACCGGGGAAGGCAAGACCACGTTTGCGGTCGGCTGCCTGTCGCTGCGCAAATGGGTGCTTGCCCTCGATCCCAAGGGGCTAGATGACACGCTGACCGCATCGGGATACCGGCGCATCACTACCTGGCCGCTCGAGCGGACGAGGGAGGGGCGGCAGATACGGGAAGATATCGCGGCGGGGAAACCTGCCCGGCTGATCGTCGGCGGGGCCGCCCGCACCCGTGAGGACATGCACGCCCTGGCCGAGCTCATGCGTGACGCGATTGAGGGTGTACGCGCGGAGGGTGGCTGGACGATCTACGCTGATGAGTTTCAGATCTTGGCCGACCGGCGCATGTTCGGTGTCGACAAGGAAATTGAGGCGCTGCTGATCGCGGCGCGGACGCGGGGCACGTCTGTCCTGACCGCGTTTCAGGCGCCCTCATGGGTGCCGAAGGCTGGCACCCGGCAAGCGTCGTTCACGGTGATCTGGGGAACCCGCGACCGGGACATGCTAAAGACTGTCGCGTCAGCGATGGGCCGGCCGTGGCGCGACCTCGAGGCGATGGTTGACGAACTGCCGGAGTTTCACGTGCTGGTCATCCCAAAGCGGATCCGTGATCCGCTGGTGCTGACCCATGCGCCGCGGGTGGCCTAGCACGCCGTAGAAAGGAAAGGTACATGACTCGCAGATTCACGCGCATCGGCGCGGTACTGGGGGCGGTCACTCTCGCCGCCGCCCTGGCCCTGACGATGGGAACGCGCCCCGCCCATGCGACATCGTTCGGGGAGATCAGCGTCTCCTACAACAATTCGTGGTGCATCACCGCGCTTAACGACATGTCTCCCGGCTCTGAGCTCGTGCTGGGGATATGCGCCGGGGCGGCTTCTCAGGAATACGCGGCGATCTTCGTCGGCGGTGGATCCGCCTACTACGAGCTACAGAATGAAGCGGACGATCTGTGTATCACCAACTTGGGCGGCAACGGTCAGCATGACGGTTCTTACGCGGTGCTGGGCAACTGCGCCGCGGCCGCCAACCAGATATTCAACCAGCAGCCCGCCTACGGTTCAGGTGAGGCATGGGTGATGCCGGAACGTACCGACAACAACGGGAACCATCTGACGCTGGATAACGCCGGGGGCAATACCCAGGTCAACAACCACATCGATTACTCGTACTACGGCGCCACCCTGCCGTCTGAGTCGTGGTCGGGCCCGCCGATCGGCTAGCCTGAAAGTCCCGGCGGGGCCTGCCGACGTGGTGACGGCAGCTAAGCGAGCGCACTTTCTAGCTCGGCCCCGCCACCCTCAGCGGTACCGTTCGGCCATGCGGGAGTTCTGGCCGCGGAAGTATGCCGATGTCGGGCGGGGATTGACCCGGAAATATTCGCGTGCCTCATCGCTGGCATACCGCTGGAAAACTGCCGAGCGGCCACGCAGGATCTCATCGGGGTTGACGCCGCGGGCCCGGCCCTGCCTGTTGACGAGGTAGCCGTTAGTGGCTGCCTCAGCGTCGACCCGTATCCGTTCTGTTTCCGCCTCGCGGTCCATCCGGGCGGCCGCGCGGGCCGCCTGCGTCGCCTCCCACCGTGCCCGCTTGCGTTCTTCCCGTTCCTGCCGGGCAGTGTCGGCGCGGTCGCGGCGGTCCATCTCGTGAAGGATCTGCGCTTCTGACCGGCGCGCGGCCCGGCTGTCCTGGTCAGCCAGCTTGGAGAAGTGGCGTGCGAGGTCCTCGTCACTGGCCGAACGCAACTGGCGGTTAGCCAGGATGACGGGATAGTCGCGCGGGTGTTCCCGGTAGCCGCGGCAGCATGCATGCTGGCAGTGCTGGCCGGGCTGCTGCCGCCTGGTTACCCAGTGGCCGATGCGGTCGCGCCGGTCGTACACCACGGCCGGGCGCCTTTACGCGGTCTCGATCTCGGCGGGGGGCTGCCTGCGGGCGGCCGCGCGCTGCGCCGCCTCACGTTGCCGTAGCGCACCCTGCCCGGTCTGCTGTGACCGGTTCGACGCCAGCGCCAGGCCCGCGGCCACGCCCTGCCCGCCGGGCACCACCGCGGCCACGTTCGCGGCCTTGTCCAGTGCCCCCGACCGCTTCAGTCCGTACGCCGCGAGGATCAGCACGCCCGTAATCGCTATCATCCCTGACGCGACCATGATCACGCCGCCGAGCAGCGCGCGGACTTCGCTCTTGGACAGCAGGCAGAACTGACCGACGTTGCCGCCGCTGCCGAATATGTCATTGATCCACGATGTGCCGGGCACGCCGCCGAACCCGATCAGGCACGTTGACCCTAGCTGCGTCGACGCCGCGGCGGCGGCGGCCTGCTCTGCGGCGGTCGTCTGCGCGGTCGTGCCGCCGCCCGCCGCGGTGCCGCCGGGCACGTTCGGATCCGGGGTGGTCGACCCGGACAGGAATTGCTTGTACGCCCCGGAGTCGTAGGTGCCCCACGGGGACCAGCCGCCCGCCGCGGTGTACTTCGCCACCGCCTCGGCAGCGTTACCGGACGGGGTCGTCCATGCGGCCGGAAACTGATGCGTGCCGGTCGACACCTGCCACAGCCCGACGCTGGTCTGCGTGCCGCCGTTGTCGGTGTAGTTCATGGCCGCCGAGTTGCCGCCCGATTCCGCTTCCGCTATGGCGGCCGCCATCGGCGCGAGGCTCTTGTTTCCGCCCGCGTTAATCCATAGCTGCTCGAGCTGCGCATACGAATAGACGGTCATTACAGCCGCCCGGCCACCGAACCGGGAATTGCCGTACGGCCGGCGTTGGCGGCCGCCGCGTTCGGTCCTGCGCTCACACTCGGCGCCGAGCTCGAGGCGCCCGCCGCCGCGTTCTGGCCGCCGGGCACGATCTGAGTGTTGGGTGTCAACTGCGCGGTCGCGGTTTTCCAGTTCAGCACGTGCACCGGATTGACGAGCTGGCCGAGCGTCACGTCATAGCCGCGGATCAGGCAGTAAGCCCACAGGCAGCCCGTGTACCCGGCCCATGCCAGGCCCATGCCGATCGCTGGCATTATCCCTCCGTGCTGGGATGCTCAATCTGGTACTCGTATCCGGCGATGAAAATACCGCAGATCGCCACCGACGCCCAGAACGGCAGCCACGAGCTCGAGCCGCGCGCTGATACCGCCCATCCGGTACCGAGCACGATCGCCGCGGCGGCCGCCTCGCCCGCGCGGATCCGCTTGACGTTCCCCGCTTTCGCTTCCTGCTCATGAAAGAACGGGGATGCGACGGTAAACCATGACGGGCAGAATCCGGCGAACACGCCCGACGCCTCACCGATCAGCAGAACGATTATTGTGGCATCGTCCCGTGACAGCGCCACGAGAGGCTACAGGCCGGCTAGGAGCTCGATAGCCCGGATGACGGCGGCCGCGGCCGCGGAGGGACCGTCGCCGCCCGCCAGGGCCGCCCGTGCGTCCTCGAGGAGCCCGGCTATCTCATCCCTGCCCGTTGCCTTTCCGGGCGCCGCAGCGTCGGGCTTGGCGGCCGCCGTGGGCGAGTATCCGGGCTGACCGAATGCGGCGGTCATGGCTGGCCCGGCGCGGTCGGCGGGACCGCCAGCGCGTCGACGGCGGCCTGCGCGGCGGGGAGCTGCGCGACGGCCGTGTTGAGCGCCGACGTGTCGACGGGGGTGCCGCCGCCCGCCTCGATGATCGCAGCGATCGCCTGCACGTCCGTCGACAACGCGGTTAGGAGATCATTGATTGCGGTGACCGCCGCGTTGACATCATCTTGTGCCGCCATAATCTGGTCTACCTTTCGTTCGATCCGCTCGAGCCGTTCACTGTCATGCATTGGCCTGCCCTTACGTGAAGTGCAGCCGCGGGATAGTCGGGTACTGGCCGCCGGGGAAAGCATAGGGCCGCTGCCACGTGCCGGGGTCGGTCAGGTCGGTGCCGACGCCGCCCGGCAGCCGTTCCCCGGATGCGGTGACGCGGGGGCCGCGGGGCCGCTGCCCGCCCGACGCGAACGACAGCGGATAGGTGCCGCCCGACAATGGCCGCTGCCTGTCCGGCGCCGGATGCGTCGGCAGTGCCGGACCGCCGGCCGAGTACCCGGCGGCCAGCGGGATCACCTGCCCGTTGGCATGCTCGCGGACCACGATCGACGTGAGCGGCGCTGTCTTGGGCGCAACCGTGTGAGTGTGCGCGACGCTTTTTCTGGTCAGCATCAGGCTCTCCCCGCCGCTACGACCTGGCCCCAGGTCCCCGGCCTGGTCGCGTACACGGGGGCGCCGTCCGCTGTGATCAGGCTGTCAGCGGGCACCGTGGCCACCATCCCCGAGTCAAAGATGTACACGACCCGGAGCGGTGTCTCTGTCGGCGTGCCGGGCGGGATCCCCTTAACCCGGAGGTCGCCGGGGGCGGGCTGCTGCTGCACACGGGAAATCACATCGACCCCCCGGCCACAGCCTCAGCCTCTTGGAGCCGCCCCGCCGCCTCGAGCTCGGCCACCCGCCGGGCGCGGGCCGCGCGGGCCGCGGTGTAGTCGACCAGCCCGTCATAGAGCGCGGTGAGCTCGCCGGCCACGTCGTTGTTCGCGCAGTACCAGCCCGCCGCGAAACTGCACACCATCAGGTACAGGAGTCCGGTCCTCATACGGGCATCATCCCACTTTTCATTTCGGGGTGTGGAACGCTACCTGAGCAGTCGGACCCTGTCCGCTCGCGTTCCGGGCCGACACATGCCCGTGCATGCTGCTGTCCGGCCGCAGACCGGTAAAGATAGTCGACGTGGTCGCAACCGTCCTCGAGGCGATCGTCTTGGACTGGTAGGTGATCTGCACGTAATAGGTAGTTGCGCCGCTGGTCTTGTCCCATGCGAGGGTGACCGACGTTGCCGCCACCTTGGAAGCTTTCAGGCCGTTGACCGGACCCGGTATCCCCGGCTTGGCCGCGGGCGGCGGGGTTGTCGTGCCGCCGCCCGTCCCGGTGCCGGTGCCGGTGCCCGTCCCGGTGCCCGTCCCGGTGCCGGTGCCCGTCCCGGTGCCGGTGCCCGTCCCGGTGCCGGTGCCCGTGCCGGTGCCGGTGCCCGTGCCGGTCGACTGCTGTCCTTGGAGGTCCTGAATTTCGGTTTGCAGCGTGGCGATCTGGCCGCCGTAGTCAACCTGATCACACGGCACCGTGTTACCTGATGTGTCGGTGCAGTTTCCCGTCTGCGTGGTGGCGCCCGTGTTCGCGGCGGACGCGGCCGCCTGCCGTGACTTGTAGAAATACCAGACCGCGGCGCCGCCGACGCCGATGATGCCGAGCCACGCCCAGGTGGGGAGCGGCCCGACCTTGCGGGTCAGGAAGTTGCCGCCGCCCGCCGCCTCACGGGCCGGTACTGCCTGCGGCCGCTCCGGGGCCGCTTCGCTCATGAGGTCTGCACCCACTTAGGCCAGTTCTGCACCGCGTACGGCTGCGTGACCAGCCCTTGCCCGCCGACCTTCGGCGGGGGCGTCGCCATCACCGCGGGCAGTCCGCGCGGGTCAACGGCGGGGAGCGGAAGCGCGTTGTCCGACACGTACGCGACCTGTGACGTGTTGTACAGCGTGCCGGGGGATCCGTTCGGGCCGATCTGCTCGGAGTTTTCCTGGTAGTACAGCGCCGGATAGATCACTTCCGGCGCGTACCTCGAGGACCGCTGTGATCCTTGCGGGTAGGCGTGATCTTCCTGCACGGCAGCCGGGGCGGGCGCCTGTACCTGCTCAGTGCCCGGCTGCCCGTGCCGCCGCCCCATGCTCGACCACGACCCGAACCCCTGCGCCGGGGCGGGAATCAGCCACGAACCGGCCTGCACGGTCGGCTGCGGCTGCTGCGACGGGTAGGCGCCCTCCCGCTGCGGCGGCGGCCCGTACGCCGTGAACTTCACTACGGCGCCACGCCGAGCAGCGCGCCCTCAGCAGGCTTGGTCACGTTCACCAGCCCGTTAGCGGCCGCCGTGGTACCTGACGGGTGAATCAGGAAGTCAGCGATGATGATGCCGACGACGACGAGGCCCGCCAGGCCGAGCAGTGAAGTAGGTCGCATGGCGTGTTTCCTTTCACGCGGTCTTGGCTGCGCCGCCGCCGCCGCCGCCAGCCGGGGCCGCGGCCGGTGCGGCACCGCCGACACCCCAGAGGTTGAGCAGCGCCGCGATGTCGACGCCGAACGCCAGGGCGGTCGCCAGGTATTCGGCCGGCTGATATTCGGCCAGGACCGCTAGCAGGATAAACAGGCCCGATGTTGACAGCAGTGCGCCCGGCACTGGCGGAGCGTGATTCTTGGCAACCGACCGGTAGACGATGATGCCTTCACCGATCAGCCACGCCAGGATTATGCCCCGCATCGGGTCAGCCCTGGCCTACGGCCTTGCCTTGCGGCATGACCCAGTGAACGACGTACATGGCGCCGAGACCTACCACGACGCCCCAGAAAAACGGGTGACGCATCATGTTCTCCTTGGTTTATCGCGGGAGACTCCACCAGAGGTAAAGCAGGAGCGCGGCAGCGAGCAGCCCGGCGCATCCGGCGCCGACCGCTGCCGTGCGGGGGCCGGTCGCGCCGCCGGTCACAGGACCGTACGCCGCGGCGGCCGCCGTCGATGGGCCGGTCGATGATGCGCCGGCCGGGATGGGATACAGGCCGCCGCCGCTCGAGGCGGAGGCGCCGAACCCGGCGCCGCCCCGCAAGTTCAGACCCGGCATGGTCTATACCTCCGGTAGTCCCTGAATCAACTGGCCGGACGGCACGACCTGGCCGACTAGCGCGTTGAGTGTCGCCGGGGCGTTGAGGAGCGTACCCCACGGGAACCCGGCAACCTCGATTTGCGTGCCGGGGTTGGTTGACAGGAAAATCTCGCCGGACTCCAACAGCCCGAACATGCGCTGATTGAGAGCGGTTTTCCTGGTCAGCGAGATGACACCGTTGGGCTTGGAGATCTGCACCGTGCCCGCAGTGCCCGCCGCCGACTTCAGCCCGGCGGGGATCGCGCCCGGCACGCTGCCGATCGACATCCCAATCGCCATGTCATCGAACAAGGTCTGAATGTCGGTGTCCACCAGGGGCACGCCGTCAACCAGGAAGCGGGGCCGGGCTGGCCATCCGATGTCGGTCGTGCCGTTTTCCGTGCACCGCAGTCCGAGAGCGTTGCGGAGCTCGAAAATCATCGTGGTCAGGTACCCGCCGAGACGAGGCAACTGCACGTTGAGCGCGCCGCTGGATCCGATCGTCGGGTTGCACGGCTGTAGCACCCACTGGCAGGTGGTCCCGATGCCGGGAGGCTCCACCGCGACACCCTGCGGCAGCCAGTAGAAGTCCACATCGAGCTGGAATGACAGGGTGGGCGCCGTGCCGGTCAGCGTTGACCAGATGCTCGAGGTCG
>Ga0210386_10002820_pt1 | contig 14737 bp, 8 predicted proteins | sample IncBWH32OmetaG_FD_160091 | JGI IMG/M metagenome (GOLD analysis project Ga0210386, IMG submission 160091) | Forest soil microbial communities from Barre Woods Harvard Forest LTER site, Petersham, Massachusetts, United States - Inc-BW-H-32-O ... | reverse complement strand
AAGCGCATCGCCTAAAACCTCGCCTCTCGTTTGCTCAAGTTGTGCACCTGATAATGAAGTCTGATCAAGTGTTTGTACACTTTCCTTTTCTATCTTGTTACTTGTAATATTTACTTGTGTTAAATTGACGTTATCCGGTTTTAGGGAAATCCTGATTTTTCTGTTGGATTCTATATCAATTAGGGTATCTACTTTGGCGTAACCAATCTGAAACAGTTCTACATGGTATTGTCCCGGACAGAGATCATTAAGAGCAAACGCTCCGTTTCTATCCGTATATACACCTTTAGACAGTTGTAACAAATCAACCGCCACATAAAATAGTGGTTTATTGCTATCAGCGCCCGTTACAATCCCAGACAAAGTCAGGTTACAGTTATTTGGTGATTGTGCTAATGAGTTTACGCTTATAACGCAACCCACAATTAGCGCAATCGCAAAAGTAGATTTTAACATAGTAAAATTCTAAAACAGTAACAGGCATTACAGCCAATTACTGATTACAGTTAAGTAAAAAATAGGAAAAGTGTTCCTTTGAAGAAAAGAAACTACTTGCGCACTAACTTAATGTAGGAGGGCCTCGTGAAGGGAGGGTAGAAACCTTACGGAGAGCAAGATTTTGCTCGGTACTTAAAAATATAGTACTAATGGTAGTACTTGTAAATGTCAATTTCAGAACATGGACATTATCATAAAATGGGAATTCAAAATCACAAATAGCGCAATGGTGCTCTGCATTATGGATGTGTCTCTCGCCGATTACATGACAATGTTCATCGCCACTATGCTCAATACTGTGAACCGTTATCTCAGTGTATGCAAAGAGAAAAATGCTTAATAAGAACAGAGAAAAATATCTCCTGAAGCTTTGATTCATTTTGCAAATATAAGATTTATTCCTTAATTATTAATATGTCATCCCTTCTGTTAAGGGCGCTGGAACCGTCACCAACTACTGCAAGATGGTGTTTGCCGTTACCTTCAATATGCAGTTTTTTACTGTTAACACCTTTCCCGCTAAGGTATTTGGCAACAGCATTGGCACGTGACAATGATAAGCGTTGGTTATATGCAACTGTACCAACCGTATCGGTATTACCTTCTATAACAATTTTATAACGCTTGTTGATTTTTACAAACAAGGCAATAGAATCAAGCCTTGAATAGTATTCTTTTTCAATATTCGATTTATTGAATGCAAAATATACAACAGGCATTTTAGGTATGGAAGCTGCTGTGACTATATGTGTAGTATCAATATTGGTTGGTATTACTTTTCTTGGGTTTATACTATCGAGTTGGGCCTTGGCATATGTTACACCGGCAACTGTATCTTTCTCAAATACCCCTGAGGTATCATTATAACTCCTAATAAGGGCAGACAGAACAGGGTCGTTTTTTGAATTCTTATATCCATTTGTATTTACGTCACGGTAAAAGGCATTCTTTACCACAAGGTTTTGCCCTGTATGCATATGCGAGCTGTCGGTAACAAATGAAGTGTTTATTACCTGGTACAGATTATAAGCATTGCATTGGTGTGGTGTTGTAATTGTTGTACGGTATGGTAGATAGTCGGGCACACGTACTTCTATATTATATATTCTGTCAGGTTTTAATGAAATACTATACTTTCCATTTGCATCTGATTGTGTTGAACTTGTTTTATGATCTCTTGTATCTGTAACAGTAAATGTTGCACCCGGTATATTTTGTGTACCGGAAATAACTTCACCCAGAAGCATAGTGCTTTCAACATTATCGCAGTTAAAGCTGAAGGTATAAATATCCATACTACCATAGCCTCCGTTAATTCTTGATGATGAAAAATACCCTTCTCCCAATGTAGCGTCGTAATTAAAATAAATATCGTCGCCGGAAGAATTAATTGGCGGACCAAGGTTTACCGGTTTCGACCATTTGCCATTCTCATACACCGATTTAAAAATATCGTAACCACCAAGTCCAACATGGCCCTTTGAAGAAAAGAAAAGGGTTTTATTATCGGGCATAAGAAAAGGTGAATCTTCATCGAATGATGAATTTATTTCAGGCCCCAGGTTTGTTAATTCAGACCATTTGCCATCGCTGCCCTTGTCTGATTCAAAAATATCTTTTCCACCATACCCGCCAAACTCATCGCTTACTAAAAAAAGTTTTTTACCGTCAGAAGATATGAAAACAGAAGGAACATAGCTCGGTATGTGGCGCATGCTTTTGTCCAGCTTCTTTGGGTCTGACCAGCCCCCATTCTGTGGGTGCACTTCTAAAATATGTCCTTTGTTATAAATGAATAAAGTATTTCCGTCAGATGTAATAGTAACGCTTGCCAGGTTATCTTTTCCGCCCTTAAAGTGCAACTGGTTTGAAAATACAGATGGGGTTGACCAATGTCCTGAATCTTTATGGGAAATGAAAATATCTTCATAATATTCATCGGTCATAAAGTCTTTTTTTCCTTGCTGGCTTGCCGGCCTACGTGAAGTAAAGATAATAGTAGAATCATGGTTCATCAGCACCTGGGCATATTCAGGGTAGGGAGAATTAATTGTACCGCCTGCATTTTTTACATATACAGGGTGCATTTTGTTATCGAGTATATACCCGGCTGAATCGAGTGATCGGTTTATAATGGCCGGGGCATCGGTACATATTTCTATGCTGTGTTGTACTTCCTGCATAAGGCTTTCATCAACTCTGCTCTTAGGGTCAATATGGCTTATATATTTATTGAACGCTTTTATTGCAGCAGGATAATTTTTTTGCAGTGCATAGCAATTGCCTATATAATAATAGGCGTCAATGATGGTATCATCTTCTTCGCGGCCTGCATATTTAATTGTCTTGATAAAGTAGGGCAATGATTTTACCTTAAATGAATCGGACAAATAAAAAATAGCACCTATCTGAAAATTTGCATATGCATTTGTAGAATCTAACGCAAGCGCTTTAAAATACAGGTCTTGCGCTTTTTGTAAATGCGATTTAATGAACTGGCGATCACCTTTTTCAATCAGTTTGCCTGCTTCACGCCTGTTGTTTGCCGAAGTACCATTGGCATAAAAATGCATCAGCAAGGGTATAAGTAAAAAAGCAATTTTACGCTGATACTGCATGCGCTGTTAGCTTATTTTTTCTTGTTCTCCTGATCCTCTGGTTTCAGGTTGTCAGGTACAAAAGAAGGCTGTTCAACTTTAAGAGGTATGCTTGTGCTTATTATTTTAAATTCAATACGGCGGTTCAGTGCCATGCCTTTACGATTCCACGAACCATCGGCATTTTTGTTTTTAGCGCAAGGCTGGGTAGGGCCATAACCCTTAGCTACAAACCTGCTTGAATCAATACCTTGTTTAACTATATATGCTACAACAGCTTCGGCACGCGCCTGCGACAATGGCATATTTATTTTATCGCTTCCCGATGCATCTGTATGCCCTGAGATTTCTACTTTAATACCTTTCAGCATTTTCATTAACTCAACTACTTTATTAAGCTCCGGATCAGACTCAGGGGTTATAACTGCACTGTTGGTTGCGAAGAATATATTACGAAGAATGATTTTTTCTCCTACACCAAGCGGTCTCATGTCAATGGCTTCATCCAATACCTGGTAAGCTGTACTGTCACGTACATCAAGATTTTCAGAATGGAACAAATATCCATCGGCCTGGTACGTAATATTATAGTTTTTACCTGATGGCAAAATAAACAGGAACTTACCCGTTGCAGAGTTTGGATGGTAAATACCCACCTGTTCTCCCGTAGCATTATCGGTTACCACTATTTCTACATTTTGAGGAATGTTCGGTTTAGAACTATCATACGATGACCTTATAGTACCGCGATAAACAGTAAGTGCTTCTTCCTTCTTCTCAGGGAAAGTAATTTTATAAATATCTTTTTCTCCCAGCCCGCCTTCTTTAAAAGATGAATAATAGGCAGCTTTTCCGTTTGTTGTTGGTGTAAAGTATACATCGTCGCCAGGTGTATTTACAGGATAGCCCATATTTACCGGTGTGCCCCATTGCCCGTTACTATCAAGTTCACTATAAAAAATATCAAAGCCGCCCATTGTATTATGACCGGTAGAGCTGAAGTAAAGAATTTTTCCGGTAGCATTAATAAACGGAGCATCCTCTTCATATACGGTATTAATTTTCGGACCAAGGTTTTGTGCTTTTCCCCACTGACCATTTGGCAGCATGCGACTCATGTAAATATCACGTCCGCCAATGCCATCGGGCCTGTTGCTCGTAAAATAAAGGGTTTGTCCATCAGCACTTACACTGGCACTTGGTTCCCAATATTTAGAATCAACATTCTCGCTCAATTTTTCCGGCACTGACCATTGGGTACCATTCAAATGTGTGCTGTAAATATTACCATCGCCATTACCATCATCGCGGTAAATGAAAATGGTTTGACCATCGGGCGATATACTAACCGTTGCAGAATGTTGTCCCGGGTTATTCACCGGTGCACCAATGTTAAAAGCCTGGTTCCACTGCCCGTTGGTACTATTGGCCATATATATGTTTTCAAAATAATTTCCAGATTCGTCTTTAGGCGCATTCATGCCGGCAGGCCTGCGTGAAGTGAAAAATATTTGTGATTCATCTGCAGTTACAACAGGGCAAAAATCCGCATAAGGTGAATTGATACTATCACTGAGCAATGTTACCTCCATCTTTACAGGGTTTGCCATTAAGCGTTTTGCTGTAACACACATTTGTATATCACGGGTCAATTCATTTACAGATGCCTTGTCGCTCACAGAATCAAGCAGCGATTGAAATTTTACATAGTACTTAATCGCACTGTCGAACTGGTAGCTTACGTGATATGCTTTACCAAGGTATAGAAAAGCATCGGCAGGAGCGTGTCTTTCCTTAAAGTTCATCGGGTCGTATTTATCTGAAATATCGCCAGTGGCTTTAATTAAATAAGGTATAGCTCTTTCCTGGTGAATGGGTGCGTTAAGATAACATTCGCCGATCTGGAAATTGATGTTGTTATTGTTGCCCTTTGCCGATGAATCAATAGAGAGAAATATAGGCAATGCCTGATCGTAACGGTTATTGTTCATTCGTAATTCTGCTTCCTCATACTTTTTCTTATTGTCCTGAGCATTAACAGAATAGGGAATCAGGCTGATTATTCCCAGAGCCAAGCCTATAACATTTTTCATTTTCATCTTCCTGTAGTAAGACTTTTTAAATTGAACGATTAATATCGAATGCTTCGAGGTAGTCAGCAACTTTACGTATGAATGATCCACCTAATGCACCATCAACCACACGGTGGTCGTATGATAATGAAAGGAACATCATGTGGCGGATACCTATAACATCTCCCTGCGGGGTTTCTATAACTACGGGTTTTTTCTTAATAGCGCCGGTAGCTAAAATAGCAACCTGCGGCTGGTTTATAATAGGTGTACCCATTACATTACCGAATGAACCAACATTAGTAAGCGTGAATGTTCCACCCGAGGTTTCGTCAGGTACCAGCTTGTTTTTGCGTGCGCGGTTTGCCAAATCATTTACTGATTTGGTTAAGCCCAGCAAGTTCTTTTGATCGGCCGTGCGGATAACAGGTACAATTAAGTTACCCGTAGGCAATGCTACAGCCATGCCAATGTTAATGTCTTTATGCCGAATGATACGTGTACCGTCAACCGATACATTTATCATAGGATAATCTTTTATGGTTTGAACAACTGCTTCAATGAATACAGGAGTGAACGTTATTTTTTCACCTTCTCTCTTTTCAAATGCGCCTTTTACTTTATCTCTCCACATAACCATATTGGTTACATCGGCCTCAACAAACGAAGTAACGTGTGGTGAAGTATGTTTCGACATTACCATGTGATCAGCAATAAGCTTACGCATACGGTCCATTTCAATTACTTCGTCATTTGGGCCTACAACAAGCGGTTTGGCTTGTTGAGCAGTTCCGTTGGTTTTGGCAGCAGCCGGTCTTTCTGTTTCAACTGTTATGGTTTGAGAAGCCTGGCTTGTGCTTGCTCCATTACCATTGCGGTTAGGCAGGTATGCAAGTACGTCGGTTTTTGTAACGCGGCCTGCCTTACCACTGCCTTGAATATTTTCGAGTTCTACAACCCCGATACCTTCTTTTTTAGCTATGCTGCGCACCAATGGAGAATAAAATTTGCCACTGGTTGAAAAACGGCCAACAGGTTCGACGTTTTCAGCAACTGCAACCTTAACAGGAGCAGCCGGAGTTGCGGCTTTTTTTACCTCGGGTGCAGGTGCAGCAGGGGCCGGAGCACTAGCTTCAACCATTGCACCGGTTGAAAGCATTGCTATTGGCTTGCCTACAGGTACCACATCACCTTCTTTACAAAGCTTTTTTACTAATACACCTTCCGATGGTGCGGGTATTTCAGAATCAACCTTATCGGTAGCTATTTCAACAAGTGTTTCATCTGCCTTAACTTTATCACCCTCATTCTTTACCCACTTAATAATTGTGGCCTCGGTTACGCTCTCGCCCATTTTGGGCATTAATATCTCTATTTGTGACATAACATTCCAATGTTTTACAATCGTGCAAATGTAAGGTTTTATTTGAATCCATTTACTTATTGTATCTGTCTTGTTATTAGGTAGTTACATTGTATTTTAGAACAAGCTTAAGGCAAAATCAGGCAATTGGGGTGGTTTTTACTTCAAACAATAATGCCATTATTAACCATAGAAGATTAGGATAATTCAATCTTTTGCAGTTTTTGAGGGTTGTTTTCTTTGTATGCAGTGTGAAATTTGTTTGGTAAGATTGCTAGCTTTCTTATAATGATGAACCCTATTTCGTTACTTATTCCTTACTACTTATTTATCACTCCTTTTATATGGTAAAAAAGCTATTTTTGTCTGAAATAAAGACTCAGAAAATTATGAAGCGGACCATAAAAAAAGTTGCCGTAATAGGTTCCGGTGTAATGGGCTCTCAAATAGCCTGCCACTTTGCAAATATTGGTGTACAGGCTTTGCTGCTTGATATAGTACCAAAGGAATTAAGAGAAGATGAAACCAAGAAGGGTCTGACCCTGAAGGACAAAGCAGTACGCAACCGTATTGTGAACGAGGCTTTGGCGCATGCCAGCAAAATGAGCCCGAATCCTTTATATAGCAAGGCATTTATATCGCGCATTACCACAGGTAACCTTGAAGACGATATTGCACAAGTAAGCACCTGCGACTGGATAATAGAAGTAGTGAGTGAAAACCCTGCTATTAAAAAGATAGTATTCGATCAGTTAGAAAAAGCACGTAAACCTGGAACACTTATTACCAGTAACACTTCGGGCATACCATTACATATGCTTGCACAGGGCAGGGGAGAAGATTTTCAGAAGAACTTCTGCGGAACACACTTCTTTAACCCGCCTCGTTACCTGCGTTTGTTAGAAATTATTCCTACCCCGCAAACCGATCCTGAGGTTGTTGATTTCTTAATGCACTATGGCGACCTGTACCTTGGTAAAACTACCGTACTTTGTAAAGATACTCCTGCCTTTATTGCTAACCGCATAGGTGTGTATGGCATTATGGCATTGTTCCACTTAGTTGAAAAAATGGGACTTACAGTTGAACAGGTTGATAAACTTACCGGCCCTGCATTGGGCAGGCCAAAGTCAGCAACCTTCCGTACCTGCGATGTGGTAGGGCTTGATACATTAATAAATGTAGCAAACGGGTTAACTGCCAATTTAAAGAACGACGAAGCAAAAGATTCATTTGTGCTGCCTAAGTATGTAGCTAAAATGGGCGAAAGCAAATGGCTGGGAGATAAAACCGGTCAAGGCTTTTACAAAAAGGTAAAGAACAAAGATGGCAAGAGCGAAATTATGGCTCTGGACCTGAACACAATGGAATACAAGCCATCGCAAAAAGTAAAGTTTGCAACGCTTGAAGCTGCCAAGGCAATTGATTCTATTACCGACAGAATGAAAGTGCTGGTGAACGGAAAAGACAATGCAGGTGATTTTTACCGCGCTTCGTTTGCAGGTTTGTTTACCTATGTATCAAACCGCATTCCTGAAATATCAGACGAACTATATAAGATAGATGATGCTATGCGTGCCGGTTTTGGCTGGCAGCTTGGCCCTTTTGAAACATGGGATGCTATTGGTGTACAAGCCGGTATCGACCTGGTGGAAAAATCGGGCAGCAAACCTGCAGCATGGGTGTACGATATGGTAAAGAAAGGATGCACTTCGTTCTACAAAGTAGAAAATGGTGTACGTAAATACTACGATATTCCTTCCGGTTCATATAAAGCAATTCCGGGTGCCGAGGCATTCTTATTGCTCGATAATTTCCGCAAGACCAAAACTGTGTGGGAAAACTCAGGCACTACCGTTACCGATATTGGCGATGGTGTATTGAACCTTGAGTTCCATACCAAAATGAACTCGATTGGCGGTGAAGTACTGGCAGGCCTGAACAAAGCAATTGATATTGCCGAAAAAGATTTCCGTGGACTGGTAGTATCGAACGAGGGAGCAAATTTCTCGGCCGGCGCTAACGTAGCACTGATATTTACCATGGCTATTGAACAAGATTGGGAAGAGCTTGATATGGCAATCCGTGTATTCCAGAATGCGAACATGCGTGTGCGTTATTCATCCATACCGGTTGTTGTTGCTCCGCATAATATGGCATTGGGTGGTTCCTGCGAAATGGCAATGCACTCCGATAAAGTACAGATACATGCCGAGACCTATATGGGCCTTGTTGAGTTTGGTGTGGGGCTAATACCAGGTGGTGGCGGAACAAAAGAAATGGCCGTTCGGATATCCGATTCATTTAAAGAAGGTGATGTTGAACTGAATGTCTTGCGTGATAAATTCCTGACCATTGGTATGGCTAAGGTTTCTACATCTGCCTACGAGGCTTTTGACCTGGGTTACCTGCGCAAAGGACACGATGAAGTTACTATAAACCGTTCACGCCTGCTGGCTGATGCTAAGGCATCGGTATTGCGTTTGGCTGATGAAGGATACACACAACCTGCCATGCGTAAGGATATTAAAGTATTGGGCAAACAAGGCCTTGGCATGGTATATGTAGGCGCCGATGTTATGAAGGTAGGCCACTATATGTCGGAACATGATAAGAAGATATCGTTGAAGCTGGGGTATGTACTTTGTGGTGGCGATCTTTCTGCCCCTGCTTTGGTTTCTGAACAATATTTACTAGATTTGGAAAGGGAAGCGTTCATGTCATTGTGTGGTGAGAAAAAGACACTTGAACGTATTCAGAGCATATTAACCGGAGGGAAAATTTTAAGAAATTAGATTTAGGAGTAAGGGGTAAGGAATAAGGAGTAAGAAAAACAAGAAATGGCAATACAAAAGTTTGAAGATATTATTGCATGGCAGAAAGCACAAGATTATGCTGTAGATGTCTATTCAGCTTTCAGAGATTCAAGAGATTTTGGATTCAGGGATCAGATCGGGCGTGCAGTAGTTTCTATATCTAATAATATTGCAGAAGGATTTGATAGAAGTTCTAATGCAGATTTTTCAAGATTTCTGTATATTGCAATGGGTTCATGCAGCGAAGTAAAGTCTATGATATACCTTTCTACCAAACTTAAATACTTAACAGAAAAAGAACAAACACAATTATTAAAGAAAGGCGACGAAGTATCGAAAATTATTCGTGGCCTTATAAAATCAATGAAAGCATAACTATGAGTAACGACTTACTCCTTACTCCTTATTCCTTATTACTATGACAGAAGCATATATAGTTGCGGGATTTAGATCCGCTGTTGGAAAAGCCCCACGCGGTAAATTTCGTTTTACCCGTCCTGATGAATTAGCCGTAAATGTATTGAAGCATTTACTGGCATCGGTTCCTAACCTGAAGAAAGAAAATATTGATGACCTTATTGTTGGTAATGCTATGCCTGAGGCAGAGCAAGGACTAAACTTTGCAAGGTTCATTTCATTAATGGCATTCGATACCGATAAAATTCCGGCTATGACGGTTAACCGTTATTGCGCATCGGGCCTCGAAACTATTGCAATTGCAACCGCCAAGATCCGTTCAGGTATGGCTGATTGTATTATTGCAGGTGGAGCAGAATCAATGTCGCTTATACCAATGGGTGGCTGGAAAATTGTACCGGATGCTGATGTAGCATTTGAACACCCGGATTGGTATTGGGGCATGGGTAGCACGGCCGAAGCAGTTGCTAACGAATACAAAGTTTCACGTGCCGACCAGGATGCATTTTCATTCAGCTCTCATCAAAAAGCTATTGCGGCTATTAAAGCTGGTAAGTTCAACGATGAGATTGTGAAGGTAGATGTGAAAGAAACATACGTTGACGAAAAAGGGAAAAAGCAAAACAGGAATTATATAGTTGATGCAGATGAAGGCCCTCGTGCAGATACAACCATGGAAGCACTTGCAAAACTGAAACCGGTATTTGCCGCTGATGGAAGTGTAACTGCCGGTAACTCATCACAAACATCTGACGGTGCAGCATTTGTTATTGTAATGTCGGAACGTATGGTGAAAGAATTGAACCTGAAACCAATTGCAAGGTTAGTATCGTATGCTGCGGCAGGTGTTCCTCCACGCATTATGGGTATTGGCCCGGTTGAGGCTATTCCAAAGGCATTGAAGCTTGCCAATTTAAAATTGCAGGACGTACAATTAATAGAATTGAATGAGGCATTTGCTTCTCAATCGCTTGCGGTTGTTCGCACGCTTGGTATTAACCAGGATATTGTGAACGTGAATGGCGGAGCAATTGCTTTGGGCCATCCATTAGGATGTACAGGTGCAAAACTTTCAGTACAATTATTTAATGAAATGCGCCGCAGGAAGAATAAATACGGCATGGTTACCATGTGCGTAGGTACAGGACAAGGTGCCGCAGGAATTTATGAATTACTAAACTAGAACTCAATACTAAACATCCAATACCATGGCAACAACAACAGAAACCAAGACTTCGCTTAAGGGTGGAGAATTTTTGATAAAGGAAACATCTTACCAGGATGTATTTATTCCTGAAGAATGGACTGAAGAGCAAAAGATGATCGCACAAACCTGTCATGATTTTATTGCACAGGAAATCTGGCCTATCCTCGATAAGATAGATGATAAGGAAGAAGGCCTTATGCAAAAGTTAATGGATAAGTCTGCTGAGCTGGGTATGCTTGGTTTGAATATTCCTGAGCAGTACGGAGGTTTTGAAAAAGATTTCCTTACAGGTATGCTTGCAACTGAAGCTATTGGTAGCGGGCATTCATTTGCTGTAGCATTCTCTGCACACACGGGTATTGGTACCTTGCCAATATTGTATTATGGTAACGAAGCACAAAAAGCAAAATACCTTCCTAATTTAGCTGATGGCAAATGGAAAGCTTGTTATTGCTTAACAGAGCCGGGTTCAGGTTCTGATGCTAACTCGGGTAAAACAAAGGCTACTTTGTCTGCTGATGGAAAAACATACAGCATCACCGGCCAGAAAATGTGGATAACCAACGGTGGTTTTGCTGATATACTTATTGTATTTGCTAAGATCGGCGACGATAAAAATTTAAGTGCATTTATTGTAGAAAAAGCATTTGGTGGAATTACACTAAACCCTGAAGAACATAAGATGGGTATCCGTGGTAGCTCTACCCGCCAGATATTCTTTAACGATTGCAAGGTTCCTGCTGAGAACCTGCTTTCTGAAAGAGAAAATGGATTTAAGATCGCTGTTAACATTCTGAATGTGGGCCGTATTAAATTAGCTGCTGCTGCATTGGGCGCATCTAAATCAGTTATTAATAAAGCTGTTGAATATGCAGGTCAACGTGTTCAGTTCGGCCACCCGATAGGTACATATGGCGCTATTCAGCATAAACTTGCTGAACAAACTATACGTGCATTTGCATGCGAATCGGCGCTATACCGTGTAAGCCGCAATATTGAAGATGCTATTGAAGCATTGCAGGAAGGCGGAATGGAAAAAGGTAAAGCAATACTGAAAGGTATTGAGCAATTTGCTGTGGAGGCTGCTATTATGAAAGTATATGGTTCAGAAGTATTGAACTATGTAGTGGATGAAGGTGTGCAGGTTTATGGCGGTATGGGTTTCTCGTCTGATGCTCCTATGGAAAGAGCGTATCGCGATGCCCGTATCAACAGAATATTTGAAGGAACCAACGAGATCAACCGTATGCTTACCGTTGATATGATGTTGAAGCGCGCAATGAAAGGTGAACTTGACCTGATGGGCCCTGCTACCAAGGTTGCTGGTGAACTTATGTCGATACCAGATTTTGGCGAACCGGATACAGCATTGTTTGCAGCAGAAAAGAAATATATAAGGAACTTTAAGAAAGCGGCTTTGATGGTTGCCGGTGCGGCTGTCCAAAAGCTTATGATGAAGCTTTCGAGCGAACAAGAGGTTGTAATGAACCTTGCAGATATGCTTATCGAACTATACGTATGCGAATCAATGCAACTGCGTGTTGAAAAACTTGTAAGCATGAAAGGCGAAGCTGAATGCGCTTTGTTAATTGATATGATGCGTACATACCTGTACGATGCTGCTGATAGGATCAGCAAATCAGGTAAAGATGCTATCTGTTCATTTGCAGAAGGCGACGAGCAACGCATAATGCTATCGGGCCTGAAACGCTTTACCAAGACAGATACATTCAATACCAAGGAAGCACGCCGCAGAATTGCTGGCAAGTTGATTGCTGAAGGTAAATACTGCTTTTAATAGGAATGGAGCCAACCCGCATATTCGATATTCCATACTGGCAACACGAAAAGTTTCCTAAACCGGATGCGCTTGTTACCAAAGTAAATGGAACCTGGAAACCTGTAAGTACGGAGGAATTCCTGAAGATTGCTGAAAAAATGAGCTATGGCTTTTTAGCATTAGGGATTACCAAGGGCGATACCATTGCAAGTATCTCTACCAATAACAGGTGCGAATTCAATTATATTGACCAGGGTATGTTACAGATAGGCGTTATGCACGTGCCTATGTATCCTACTATCAGCGATAGCGATTACAATTACATATTGAACGATGCAGGTGTTAAGTACATCTTTGTTTCTGATGAAGCGCTTTACAACCGTGTGAAAGAAGTGGTAAAGACGGTGCCTTCTGTTAAAGGTATTTATACCTATAACGAAATTGCCGGAGCTAATCACTGGACAGAAGTATTGAAGTTAGGGGAGAAGAACCCTCAACCCGAGAAACTGGCCGAACTGAAAAAGGCTGTTACGCCAAATGATACTGCTACGCTAATTTATACTTCAGGCACAACAGGTCAACCGAAAGGTGTAATGCTTTCGCATAACAACATAATAAGTAATGTTATTGATGCACATCCTTATGTACCTATAAAGCCACAGAGCAGGGCGCTCAGTTTTTTGCCACTGTGTCATATTTATGAGCGTATGCTGAATTATCTCTATCAGTATTCAGGCATTTCTATTTATTATGCTGAAAGTATCGACCTGATTGGTGATAACTTACGCGAAGTAAAACCGCATGTATTTGTAGCGGTACCACGTGTGCTTGAAAAAATATTCGATAAGATAATGGCCACGGGTAATAAGCTTACCGGGTTCAAAAAGTTTATGTTCTTCTGGGCATTGGAAATTGGTACCAAATACGAACACTATGGTGCGAATGGATGGTGGTACAAAATGAAATTAAATGTTGCCCGTAAACTGGTATTCAGTAAATGGGCTGCAGCGGTAGGTGGTAATTTGGAATTAGTAGTATCAGGTGGTGCAGCATTGCAACCACGCCTTGCACGGGTTTTCTGGGCGGCAAAAATTCCCATCCTTGAAGGATATGGCTTAACTGAAACATCGCCTGTAATTGCTGTAAATACACTTGAACCAAATGGTTCGCACTTTGGAACAGTTGGCCCGGTAATACCGGGTGTAACGGTAAAGTTTGCAGAAGATGGAGAGATACTTTGCAAAGGCCCTAACGTTATGCAGGGCTATTACAAACAGCCTGAAGCCACACGCGAAGCAATTGATGCGGATGGATGGTTCCATACAGGAGATATAGGCACATTGGTTGATAACCGGTTCCTGAAGATAACAGACAGGAAGAAAGCCCTGCTCAAAACATCAGGTGGAAAATATATTGCGCCTCAGCCTATTGAAAACAAAATGAAGGAGTCGCGCTATATTGAACAAATTATGGTTATCGGCGACGGGCAAAAATTTGCCGCTGCTTTGATTGTGCCTAAGTATGCGGAACTTGAACCATGGTGCAAGGATAACAATGTTACCTATACAAGCCATGACGATCTTGTTCAGAATCAGAAAGTACATGACCTTTACAGAAGCGTATTAGATAAGTATAATGCCTTCTTTGGCCATGTTGAGCAGGTAAAGAAGTTCGAACTCCTGGCACATGAGTGGACGGTTGCAGGTGGAGAAATTACACCTAAGCTTGACCTTAAGAGAAAGAACATTCTTGAAAAGTATAAGGCGCTTGTCGAGAAGATATATAATAGTCACGAAGGATAGATAACCTGGAATTCAATTCAGGTTGGTATCCGTTAGCAGAAATTATAGTATTAGAAGTTCGGCTTAAGTAAATATTTGCTATAGAACAAATTGATAATATCTACTACCTCATCAGCTGTATCTACAACATTGAAAAGGTTAATGTCTTCAGGGCTTGCGTTCTTCTCATTCTGAATCATCTCCAG